>ENA-OWNT01003758-OWNT01003758.1-seawater-metagenome-genome-assembly--contig:-NODE-3758-length-14000-cov-4.158084_pt1 | contig 14000 bp, 12 predicted proteins | sample MGYA00238136_ERZ651165 | MGnify/ENA primary metagenome ERZ651165 (study PRJEB26861, sample SAMN08777766) | seawater metagenome | isolation source: coastal seawater | place: USA: Florida | collected...
TCAATCAATGGCTCTATCATATGCAGGGAAATACCTGTTCATCGGTTACGAAAGCTGGCGAATGGATATATAGCAGAACCTAACTCAGCCAGCACATCATGAACACAAAAAAGGCGGGCCATTTGGCCCGCCTTTACTAATCCTGTTTGCAGTCAGGAAACTCAGTTGCCGCCCATCGACCACCAGCCGCGTTTCTTCGGCTGATTATCGTCCGCTGTGTCCGTGGCCATTTCGGGCGCGGGCTGCGGGTCTTCCGCCGGGGTCTCGGGCACAGCAGGGGCCTCCTCTGCCGGGGCCTCGGGCGCAGGCGCTGTGTCCTCTGCCACAGCAGGTTCATCTGCCGGGGTCGGATCTGCCGCCTGGACATCCTCAACAGGGGCGGGGCTGTCCGTGGCCGGGGCTTCCGCCGTTTCGGGCGCCGGTTCTGCCACTTCAGGGGCAGCCTCGGCTTCCACCGAGGCAGGCTCTGCCGTTTCAGGAACAGCCTCGGCGTTCACCGCAGCGGGCTCTTCGACGGCGGGTTCCGGCGCGGCGTCCGCTGTTTCAGCCACCGGCTCTTCCACCTTCTTCTTGCGCCGGGTGCGGGGCTTGCGCTTGGGCTTTGCCTCGGCCTCAACCTCTGCCTCGGGGGCAGATGCATCCTCAGAAGGGGTTTCCACCGGCTGAGCTTCGGTAGCGGGCTCTGCCTTAGTGCCGTTATCCGCCTCGACCTCGGGGGATTGCCCCTCTTCGGTGGGCTGCCCGTTTTCCTCAGCCGCGTTCGCTTCCCCGTTCTCGGGCTTGCGGCGACCGCGGCCACCACGCCGGCGACGGCGCTTTTTCTTCGGTTGTTCGTCGGTCGCGTCCGGGGTTTCGGCCTCAGGCGCGGCTTCTGCGGCCTCCTCGGCGGCGACTTCCTCGGCGATGCTGTCCATCAGGGCGCTATCCATCGAGATGACCGGCGCGACAGCCGCAACCCGACGGGTGGCTGTCTTGAACTTCTCGATCTTGAAGTCGGGCGACACCAGCATCGGATCGGCCTCGATCCGGATCGACATGCCATAGCGGGCCTCGATTTCGGCCAGATATTCGCGCTTGGCATTCATGATGAAGTTGACGATGCCGACGGGGGCCGTCACCAGAACCTCCCGGCTGCGACGACGGGTGCCCTCTTCTTCCAACTGGCGCAGGATCGACAGTGCCAGGCTGTCATCCGAGCGTACAAGCCCGGTGCCGTGGCAGGCATGGCAAGGCTGGGTCGTCGCCTCCAACATGCCCGGACGCAAGCGCTGGCGCGACATTTCCATCAGACCAAAGCCCGAGATGCGGCCCACCTGAATGCGCGCCCGGTCGGTCTTGAGCTTGTCTTTCAGGCGCTTTTCGACGGCGGCGTTGTTGCGCCGTTCGTCCATGTCGATGAAGTCGATAACGATCAGACCGGCCAGATCGCGCAGGCGCAACTGGCGTGCGACCTCTTCTGCCGCTTCCAGGTTGGTCTTGGTCGCCGTGTCCTCGATCGACGCTTCCTTGGTGGCCCGGCCAGAGTTCACGTCGATGGCAACCAGCGCCTCGGTCACACCGATGACGATATAGCCGCCAGAGCGCAGCTGCACCACCGGGTTGAACATGTCGGCCAGATAGCCTTCGACCTGATGACGCGCAAACAGCGGCATCGGCTCGTTATAGTGTTTCACGTTCTTGGCGTGGGACGGCATGATCATCTTCATGAAGTCCTTGGCGTGGCGGTATCCTCGCTCGCCTTCGACCAGAACCTCATCGATATCGCGGTTATAGAGATCGCGGATCGACCGGTGGATCAGGTCGCCTTCCTGATAGATTGCTGCCGGTGCAATGGATTTCAGGGTCAGATCGCGAACCTGTTCCCACTGGCGTTGCAGATATTCATAATCGCGCTTGATCTCGGACTTGGTGCGCTTGGCGCCCGCCGTCCGCACGATCAGCCCGGCCCCCTGCGGCACGTCAAGCGACACCGCAATTTCCTTGAGCTTCTTGCGGTCCACCGCATTGGTGATCTTGCGGGAAATGCCGCCGCCGCGCGCGGTGTTGGGCATCAGAACGCAATAGCGGCCCGCCAGTGACAGGTAGGTGGTCAGCGCGGCACCCTTATTGCCACGCTCTTCCTTGACGACCTGCACCAGCAGAATCTGCCGGACCTTGACCACTTCCTGAATCTTGTAGCGGCGCGGGCGCGGCTTGCGCACCGGGCGGATATCTTCCTGGTCATCGTCATCGGCAACGGTCGAGATATTGGGGTCGGCTTCGGCGGCGTCTGCCCGGCCCTGCTCGGCCCCGTCGTCATCCTCGTCTTCGTCCGTGTCAGAGACGGCTTCTGCCGCAACCGGCGCCGCGTCGGCGGCAGGCTGCTCTGCCGCGCCATCCTCGGTAACAGCCTCTGCAACGGCCTCTGCGGGCGCGGCGGCGTCCTCTGACGGGCTGTCTGCCTCAACCGGGGCTTGTGCCTCAGCATCCGTGGCATCCGTGGCATCCGCAACAAGGATTGGCGTTTCGTCATCGGTGGTCAAATCAACCACATCCATGCCGGACGGCGCATTGCGCGTGTCCGCCTCGACATCGCCCGTGATCACCGCATCGTTGCGCGTCTCGGCGGCCTGGCTGTCCCCCCCGTTCGACGGTTTGCGGCGCCGGCGGCGCGACCGCTTGGGTTTGTTTTCCGCATCCGCCTCGGCCTCGGCCTGGGCGCGGGCATATTCCTGTTCTTCCGCGATCAGCGCTTCGCGATCGGCGGTCGGGATCTGGTAGTAATCGGGGTGAATTTCCGAAAAGGCGAGGAACCCATGGCGATTGCCGCCATAATCGACGAACGCAGCCTGCAACGAGGGTTCGACCCGCGTGACCTTCGCCAGATATATGTTTCCTGCCAGTTGCCGCTTGTTTAGCGACTCGAAGTCGAATTCCTCAACTTTGTTTCCATCAGCCACAACGACGCGGGTCTCTTCCGCATGCGTGGCGTCAATGAGCATTTTCTTTGCCATGTGATCCTTGCACATGAACCCCGGATCGGCGCACCCGGAGGCGCGCTTCCCGTGAATTCAAGCTGTCCTGAAAGGGCGAAGGCGGCGGCGCACCCGGACGGGGCGCGGGCATCTGCCCGGCCTTGCCGTCCCTCAACTCTGCGCACGCGTTGCATCGCGGTTTATCTCCGATGGCCGGTCTTCGCCCGCCACCCGTTCTTTCGCCCGAAGCCCGGGCAATTCCTGTAACAGGGCCATCCCGGCCCGGTGATCTTCCCGAAAACCGCGCCGCTTTTTCGCGCGCCGGTATCCGGTTAAAGAAACTTTTCGCGGTGTTCCGACTATTCCGAACCCACAATTGTGACATTAAGGGCACTTCCGGGGGGATTACAATGGCAATTCGTCACCCGACGGTTGCACCATGCGCGGTTTTTGCGGGTGCCGCGCGCATCGCGACCTGGCCTGTCGGGCCCTTGTTCACCTGCTTCATTGTTCCCCAAATATCCCCGCCGGAGGCATCCATCATCAGCCCCACACAAAGGCCATTGATACGATGCGCTCCGGGTGCAGCCGGACGCCCAAGCGCCGGGCGAGGCCGCCCCCCTTGCGGGGGTGGTTGAGACCGGCGCTCCCCCGGTCCGCCGGTCCGCCGGCGGAGCCCTAAAGGTAATCCGACCGGCTCAGCCCGTATTTGGCCATCTTCTCATTCAGCGTCCGGCGCGGCAGCGACAGTTCGTCCATCACGCTGGCGATGGACCCGCGATGACGGCGCATGGTGTTGTCGATCAGCATCCGCTCAAACGCTTCCACATATTCCTTCAGCGGTTTGCCCTCGCCCATCACCTGCCCGGCCGTCTCCTCGCCATCGCTCATCAGCAGCGAGGCAATGGACCCAGACCCCCGGCGCTGCTGAAGGATCGCGCGTTCGGCGATGTTGATCAGCTGGCGCACATTGCCCGGCCAGGGGGCCTGCAACAGCTGCGCCGCCTCCTGTGCCGTCACCTGTGGGGCGTCGGTGCCGTATTCCTCGGCAAACTGCTCGCCGAAGCGGTTGAACAGGGTCAGAATATCCTCCCCCCGGGCGCGCAGCGGCGGCAGGTCGATCCGCATGGCCGCAAGCCGGTAGAACAGGTCCGGACGCAACGCCTGTTCGCAGCCGGTCTCGGGGTCGCCCGCATTACAGATCGCCACGATCCGGGTCTCGGCGGGCGTCCCCATATCCTCAATGGTTTTCAGCAGCCGCGCCTGCAGGGCCTGCGGCAGCGCCTCGACCCCTTCCAACAGCAGCGAGCCACCGCGCGCCTGTTCCAGCAGCGGCAGGTCCTGCCCTTCGCCCACGGGGCCAAACAGCATCGCGCCAAGCGCCGCCTCGTCATGGGCCGCACAGGCGACCGAAACCAGCGGCTTGCCCGCACGCGGGCCCACGGCGTGCAGCGCGTGTGCCACCAGCGTCTTGCCGGTGCCGGTCTCGCCGGTGATCAGCACATGCCCATCGGCCTGGCCCAGATCGAGAATATCCTCGCGCAGCCGTTCCATGACGGGCGAGGAGCCAATGAGCTTGCGCATCAGCACGGTGCCATCCGACAGCTCTTTCCTCAGCGCCCGGTTGTCCAGCGTCAGGCGGCGGGTCTGTCCCGCCCGTTTGGCCAGTTCCGTCATGCGGTCGGGGTTGAACGGCTTTTCAAGGAAATCATAGGCACCAAGGCGCATCGCCTCGACCGCCATCGGCACATCGCCATGGCCTGTGATCATGATCACCGGCAGGCTGCTATCCATGCCCATCAGGCGTTTCAGGAAGGCCATGCCGTCCATGCCCGGCATCTTGATGTCGGTTACCACCACACCGGAAAAATCCGGGCCGATGCATTTCAACGCCTCTTCGGCACTGCCATAGGTCTCGGTCTGAAAGCCCGACAGCGCCAGCCACTGGCTGATCGACTGGCGCATGTCCTGTTCGTCATCGACGATCGCAATCCGCATGGCTCATCCTCTTTTTCGTTTACTCGGCAGCGGCGCTGCCCCGGTCGGCCCTTGGCAGGCGCACTTCGAACACGGCCCCGCCCTGATCCCCGTTGCGCGCGGTCAGCCGCCCGCCCAGGTCCTTGACGATGCCGGACGAAATGGCCAGCCCCAGGCCAACCCCGTCGCCGGGTTTCTTGGTTGTGTAGAATGGCTCGAACAAAGCGTCGAGATCGTCAATCCCCCGTCCGTTGTCGCGCACGGTCAGCACCACCTCGTCGCCCTCGGCGATAATCAGATCCAGTTCGCGCAGGTCTTCGCCCTTCATCGCGTCAAGCGCGTTCCTGAGCAGGTTGATGATCACCTGTTCCAGTCGCAGCCGGTCGGCCATGACAAGAACCGGCTGACGCGGGATGGATTGGGTAATCTCGACCGTCATCTGCCGCAGCTGCGGTTCCATCATCGTCAGGGCCGAGCTCAGCGCTTCGCGCATATCGACCACCTGAAACGCCTCTCCACCCTTTCTTGCATAGGATTTCAGCTGCCTGGTGATGGCCCCCATCCGGTCGATCAGATCGTCAATCCGCTGGAACGAGGACAGTGCCTCTTCGGACCTGCGCCGCTGCAGCAACAGCTTGGCCCCGGCAAGATAGGTTTTCATCGCCGCAAGCGGCTGGTTCAGCTCGTGGCTGACGGCGGCGGACATCTCACCAAGGGCCGCAAGTTTGGAACTTTGGGCAAGGCTTTGTTCGGCCTCTTCCAGGGTCTTTTCGACCTTCTGACGTTCGGCAATTTCCCGCTGTAGCCTGTCATTCAACCGGCGAAGCTCCGCCGATTCCCGTTGAAACACAACCGATTGCAGCCGCGCCCTTCGGCTTAGCACGTAGAACGCCGCCGCCAAAAGCAGCGCGAATCCCATGATCTCCAGCGCCAGAACGCCGTTCACCCGTTCCCGCACGGAATCGTAGGCGGTGAACGACACCAGCATCCAGCCACGAAACGGGATGCGCGATTCCAGCCGCAGGGTGGTGGAGCCACTGAAATACGGGCCCGGGTTGGCAAAGGCCCAGTCCCCCGCCGCCTCAATCGCCCGCTCAATGGCACTGTCGGGCGATTCCACCGCGACGGCCTCTGCCTCGTTGCGACCGCGCCAGCGCGGTTCCGTCGACAAGATAATCCGGCCTTCGGAATTGGCGACAAACACCGCCTCGGAGGTGCCCCGCCAACGGTCAGACAGCCGCCCCAGATCGACCCGCACAAGGATCACCCCAAGCAGGAGTGAATCGTCCTCGACCCGCCGCGAAAAGGTGAAGGTGAAGGCGCCGGTGTCCAGTTCCGTGGTGGTAAACACCGTGTCGTTCGACCGCTGAGCCTCAACGAAATAGGACTGATTGGCGTGCTGTTCACCAATCTGGTGCCGATCCGTCGCCGCCACCACACGCCCCTCGCGGTCCAGCAGCTCGATCGACGCGGCCCCAATTTCCTCTCGGTAGGAAATCAGCCGCTGCGAGGTGGTGGAATATTCCCCCACCGACAGCGCCCGCACCAGCGTCGGATCGCGCGACAGCAAAAGCGGCACGACCGAATTGCGCTGAAGTTCGGATATGATCGACCCGGAATAAAGCGCCAGCCGCAGTTCCGCCCGGTTGCGGGTGGTTTCCGTGAACCGGTCGGTCAGCCAGATGTTGGACACCCAGACCACCGCCCCCGCCACGGCAAGGAACAACACCAAAAGACCGCGCAAAATCCATGCACGGCGCCCTGCCGGTCCTCGCAGGGCCACATCAGAGCGCAGCGGCCTGTTCATGAAACAATTCTAAGGGTTTGGCCGCACGGCCTCAAGCCCGTCAGGCCGCCACAAGCGCCTGAGACAGCCCGGTGAACATCGCCCAGCCATCGGTGCCGCCATGGTTTGCATCAATCACCCGTTCCGGATGCGGCATCATGCCAAGCACGCGGCGGTTTTCCGACAGAACGCCAGCAATGTCATCCGTCGCACCATTTGGGTTGCCCACATAGCGAAACGCGATACGATCTTCGGCCTTCAGCGCCGCCAGACCATCTGCGTCGGTGACATAATTGCCGTCATGATGCGCCAGCGGAATATCGATCTGCTGGCCTTTGGCATAGCCTTGGGTAAAGACGCTATCCGTGGTCTCGACCGACAGCGTCTGCATCCGGCAGATGAATTTGAGGTTGGCGTTGCGCATCAGCGCACCGGGTAGCAAGCCGGTTTCGCACAAGACCTGAAAGCCGTTGCAGACCCCAAGCGCATAGCCGCCCCGGTTCACATGGGCCGCCACCGCCTGCATGACCGGCGATTGCCCCGCAATGGCGCCGCAGCGCAGGTAATCACCAAAGGAAAATCCCCCGGGGATGCCCACGATATCGACACGCTCGGGCAGGGTCGGATCCTTGTGCCAGACCATATCGACCGAGAACCCCGCCTTGCGGAAGGCCACGGCCAGATCACGGTCGCAATTGGAGCCGGGGAAGACGATGACAGCGGCTTTCATGGGGGCACCTTTCCTTGGGGGCGATCTTGCCCCGCCCTTTAGCGCAAATGCGGGCGGGGGCAAAGGGGCCTAGCGGCTGAAATCGGTGATCACCGCCACACCGGGCGGCGTGGGCCCGTTGAAAGCCGCCAGTTCCGCCCCGGTTTGCGACAGGGCGATCTCTCGGGCGATCAGGGGCGACATGTCCACCGCGTCAGAAGTGATCAGCCCCAGCAGGCTGGGGTAGCGCCAACTGGGCATCCCGCGTGTGCCGTAAAGCGCAAGGTTTCCCTGATAGACGGCGGACATGTTGATATCCATCCGTGCGGTATGGCCCACGGGCATCCCGACCTGAACATGGCGGCCAAGCGGACGCAGGCATTCAAGCGAGGCATTGACCGTCACCGGCAGGCCGAGCGCCTCGACGCTGACATGCGCGCCGCCGCCGGTCAGCTCTTTGATCTTTTCGGCCGCGCCGCCATCGGTGGCATTCACCGCCGCGTCAATACCCAGGGATAGCGCATGGCTGAGCTTTTCCTCGACGATGTCGACGACAACCACATAAGCGCCAAGCGCCTTGCCAAGTAGCGCAGCCGACAGGCCAATGCCGCCCGTCCCGTGCACGGCCAGCCATTCACCAGCCTGCAGGCTGGCCCGGCCGGTCAATGCGTGCCACGAGGTCGTGACCCGACAGCCTAGCCCGGCGGCCACGGTCGGCGACAGGGTTTCCGGCAAACGGGTCAGGTTGTGGTCGAAGGGCACTGCCACATATTCGGCAAAGGCACCGGGTTCGATGAACCCCGGCAGGCGCTGATTGGGGCAGGTGTTCTGATGTCCGGACTGGCACGACGGACAGGTGCCACAGGCCAGGATAAAGGGCGCGACCACCTGGTCGCCGGGCCTGTAGGTGGCTAGCGGGCCCGCCTCAATCACCTCGCCGCAATATTCGTGGCCACCGATCTGGCCGGGTTTGACGCGCGGGTGTTCCCCGGTCCAGCCGTGCCAGTCTGACCGGCAGACCCCGCAGGCCATCACCTTCAGCACCACGCCATCTTCGGGACAGGTCGGATCCGGCACCTCTTCGATGCTCAGATCCTGATTGTATTCGCGCAAAACTGCCGCCCGCATTCCGTGTCCTCCCGTTACATGACGCAAGGCAGAGCAAGGCAGCCGACCGACGCCACGTCAAGTCTGACGCAGCGCCTTTTGGGTCAAATCAGGACAGCTCGATGCGGTAGCTTTCGATCACCGTATTGGCGAGCAGCTTTTCACACATGGCCTTGACCGTGTCTTCCGACGTGCCATCGGCCAGATCCAGCTCGATCACCTTGCCCTGGCGAACGCCCTCGACGCCCTCGAACCCCAAAGCCCCAAGCGCGTGGCGCACGGCCTCTCCCTGCGGGTCCAGAACGCCCTGTTTCAGCATCACGGTCACGGTAGCGCGCATCGCCCTGCCCTTTTCTTCTTGGTCCAAATACTCGAATTCCACCCGCACATCCCGCGCGGATCGGGTTAGTTCACCAGTGTCGGCTTACCGCCATGGCCGGAACTGGCCGGCATCACGCCAAGACGGCGGGCCACTTCCGTATAGGCATCGGTCAGGCTGCCCAGATCGCGGCGGAACACGTCCTTATCCAGCTTCTGGCCAGTCTCGATATCCCACAAGCGGCAACTGTCCGGGCTGATTTCATCGGCCACGATCAAGCGCATGAAATCGCCGTCCCAGACCCGGCCGATCTCGATCTTGAAATCGACCAGCCGAATGCCGACACCCATCATCATGCCGGACATGAAGTCGTTCACCCGCAAGGCCAGCGCGACGATGTCGTCAAGGTCCTGCTGCGACGCCCATCCAAAGGCGATGATATATTCCTCGGGCACCAGCGGATCGCCAAGATCGTCGTTTTTATAGGAAAACTCGATGATCGGGCGCGGCAGCTGCGTGCCTTCCTCCATCCCCAGCCGCTTGGCCATCGACCCGGCGGCAAAGTTCCTGACGATCACTTCCAGCGGAATGATCTCAACCGCGCGGATCAGCTGTTCACGCATGTTGATGCGGCGGATGAAATGCGTCGGCACGCCGATATTGTTCAGCCCCGTCATAAAGAATTCCGACAGGCGGTTGTTCAGCACGCCCTTGCCTTCGATGGTCGCCTGTTTTTCGGCGTTGAAGGCGGTGGCGTCATCCTTGAAATACTGAACCAGAGTGCCCGGTTCGGGGCCTTCATACAGGATCTTCGCCTTGCCTTCGTAGACCTTCTTGCGCCTTGCCATATGCTTGTGTTCTCCGAATCCGCCGCCCGGCGCCGGGGCGCCGTTTGGGGCGCGTATACGCCCACGGGCGGCGAAAGGGAAGCGGCGCTTATTGGGCGCTGAGGCCCCAGAAGCCAAGCCGCCCGGTGCCCACGGCGATGATGCCTGCGCGGTTGTGGAAGGGCCGGTGCGTCAGATCGTAATTCCGAAAGTGCTGATCGTTGAGATACATCCGCGCCTGGGTGCCGGAAATCCGCACCTCCAGCACATCGGTGCCATCACCGCGCCCGCGCGGGTCGTCCGGTTCGGCATAAAGAACGTCCATGTCGCCGATATCGCGGTTGATCGCCATCAACTCGTTATCGGCATTCAGCAGAAAGGCGATATAGGTTCTGTTTTCCTCGCCGAAATCGAAAATCAGCCCGGTGGCGGCAACCCCCTGCCCGTCATCGTTGCGGGCATAGACATTGGCGCGCAGGGTCAGCGTGCCGGTCTCTGGCAGCATCGGCATTTCATAATAGCGGATCGCCGTGGGATCGGTGCTGTTTTGCAGCACGAACCACCCCTCCTGTTCATACCCCCGCCACTGCCCGTCTTCGAAGGCCCCAAGCCCAAGCGGTTGAAGGTATTCGCCGCGCACGGGCTCGACCGTGCCCTGGGCCAAAACGGGTGCGGAAGACAGTAGGAAAACGGCCCCAAGGGCGGCAATGGTGGATTTGAGCATGGCTTCGGCTCCTGCAAGGAAATGACTGAAATCGGATCGTTCTATGGGGCCAGTATGGGGCCAGAAATCCGATTCGGTCCAGAATTGCGGTGAAATTTCGGGAACAGCGGCCTCCAGCCGCAGAATCTGCCCTTGTGCGACAGGCCCCGCCCGGCCTATTTGGACACCAACGCACGCATCTGAGTCAGGAGAGCCCGAGATGACCACCTTCGATGACCGCGAACACGCGTTCGAATCCAAGTTCGCCCATGACGCCGAAATGGTGTTCCGCGCCGAAGCCCGCCGCAACAAGCTGGTCGGTCTGTGGGCCGCCGAACTGCTTGGCAAAACCGGGTCCGACGCCGATGCCTATGCCATCGAAGTGGTGAAATCCGATTTCGAGGAAGCCGGCCACGAAGACGTGGTGCGCAAGGTCGCGGCCGATCTGGACGGCAAGGCGACGCCTGATGAAATCCGCGCCAAGATGGCAGAGCTTCTGATCGTGGCCAAGGGCCAGTTGATCAACGAAGGCTAAGCCACGGCGACGCCAGATCCGATCCGGGGCCGCCTGCGCAGACCGCTGGCGGCCCCTTCTCGTTTTAAATCGAACAAGGCTCATAATCTTTATGCAGATTATGCGCTTGCCTCATATCCATTCCCGGCGCATCTACCCCACGCGCAGATATCTGAAAGACGACTCACATGACCAATCTTCTGTCCACGCTGCTGGCTGAGCGCGACTGGCTGATGGCCGATGGCGCCACCGGGACGACCCTGTTCAACATGGGGCTGTCTTCTGGCGATGCGCCCGAGCTGTGGAATGCCGATCACCCCGACCGGATCGCCAAGCTGTATCAGGGCGCGGTCGATGCCGGATCGGATATCTTTCTGACCAATTCCTTTGGCGGCACGCGCGCCCGGCTGAAACTGCATGATGCGCAAGATCGGGCTTTTGAACTGTCGAAACTGGCCGCCGAGATCGGCCGCGAGGTTGCCGACAAGGCGGGCCGCCCGGTTGTGGTGGCCGGGTCCGTCGGCCCAACCGGCGAGATCATGGTGCCCATGGGGTCCCTGACCCATGAAAGCGCGGTCGAGATGTTCCATGAACAGGCCGAGGGGCTGAAGGCGGGCGGCGTCGATGTGCTGTGGGTCGAAACCATTTCCGCAGCCGAAGAATTCAAGGCCTTCGCCGAGGCCGCCAAACTGGCCGATATGCCCTGGTGCGGAACCATGAGCTTTGACACCGCAGGGCGCACGATGATGGGCTTCACCTCTGCCGATATGGCGGCGATGGCTGAAAAGCTCGACCCGCGTCCGCTGGCCTTCGGGGCCAATTGCGGTGTCGGCGCGTCGGACCTGCTGCGCACGGTCCTGGGCTTCCGTGCATCGGGCACGGACATTCCCTTTATCGCCAAGGGCAATGCCGGCATTCCCAAATACGTGGACGGCCACATCCATTATGACGGCACACCCGAGCTTATGGCGAAATACGCGGTGCTGGCGCGGGATGCAGGTGCCAAGATCATCGGCGGCTGCTGCGGCACCCAGACCGACCACCTGCGCGCCATGAAAGCGGCGCTGGAAAACACCCCGCGCAGCCCGGCCCCGACACTGGAACAGATCGCGGCCGAAATCGGTGGCTTTTCGTCCGACAGCGACGGCACCGGCGATGACGCCCCCGCCGCCCGCCGCCCCCGCCGCCGTGCACGCGGCTGACCGAGACGATGGCACGTGTGATCCGGGCGATTTTCCTGGGGCTTGCTGCCCTGACGGGGATCGTCTGGATCGGCGGCTATGTCTATATCAGCGCGCTCGCATGTGCGTTTGGCTCTGCCAGCACTTGCCGGATCAGAATGCCGTGGCGCATGACCGGCGAAGACCTGTTGCTGCTTGTCCTCATTCCGGCCGCTATCGTTTTGATACTGCTGTTCGTTGCATGGCTTGCACATCGGCGGGTCCAAACCGGCGGCGTGAACGGGCCAGAGTGATGTCAAAACAGGCTCAACTGATCGCCGGGGCGCGGCGGCACCCGAAACAGGTCTGTCCTGAGCGCGGGCATGGTCCGGCTGAGGCCCGCCGCCCGGATTGCACGGGCGAAGCGTTGTTGCAACAATTCCGCATAGATACCGCTGCCGGTCAGTCTCGTGCCCCAAGCCGCGCCATAGTCCTCGCCTCCATGAATCTCCCGCACCCGCGCCATAACGCGCGCGGCGCGCAGTGGCACATGTTCCTCCAGCCAGGCCTGGAACAGCGGCGCAACCTCCAGCGGCAGGCGCAGGGTGATCATGCTGGCCCCGGTCGCACCCGCGTCGGCCCCCGCCTTCACGATCCGCTCGATCTCGTGATCGGTCAGCCCCGGCACGATGGGCGATGCCATCAGGCGCACCGGAATGCCCGCCACCGTCAACCGCTCGATGGTCTTCAACCGCCGGGTGGGCGCGGGGACACGCGGTTCCATGGCCCGCGCAAGACCCGCCTCCAGCGTGGTGACCGATATGCCCACCTTGGCCAGCCCCTGCCCCGCCAGATCCGCGATCAGGTCAATGTCACGTTCAATCAGCGTGCCCTTGGTCACAATCCCCACCGGGTGGCGAAAATCGCGCAGGACCTGCAGCAGTCCGCGCATAATGCGGCGATCCCTTTCAATCGGCTGATAGGGATCGGTATTGGAACCAATGGCGATGGGCGCAGGCACATAGCCCTTGCGCGACAATTCCTTCGCCAAGACCTGCGGCGCGTCGGGCCGGGCGATCAGCCGTGTCTCGAAATCCAAGCCCGGCGACAGGCCCAGATAGGCGTGGCTTGGCCGCGCAAAGCAATAGATGCAGCCATGTTCGCAGCCCCGATACGGGTTGATCGAGCGATCAAAGCTCAGATCAGGCGACGCATTTCGGGTGATCACCTTGCGCGGGCGTTCCTCGGTCACTTCAGTCCGCAAGGGCGGCAAGTCTTCCTCCCGGTCCCAGCCATCGGGCTCAGACCGGGTTTCCAGCCGGTCAAAGCGGTTCGCCGGGTTGAACCCCGCGGCGCGGCCCCGGCGGCGGGCCTTGTCGATGATCTGGTCGAACTCCATGTCGCAATATGGAACGAAAGCGGAACATTCACAATCCCGACCTGCATCAAGGTCGGTCATGGCGCGACGCGTGTCGCAATTCAGCGCGTCAGATTCGCACGTCCCGGCCAAAAGTCGGGTCAGTCCTCGCAACCCCCGTTCCGGTCAGGGAGCCACCAATATGTCCGATGAAGACGAAATCATCCTGTCCGAGCTCGACGATGAAGAGCTTGTGCAGCAGATGTTCGATGACCTCTATGACGGTCTCAAGGAAGAGATCGAAGAAGGCGTCAATATCCTGCTGGAACGCGATTGGGCGCCCTATCGCGTCCTGACCGAGGCGCTGGTCGGTGGCATGACCATCGTCGGCAAGGATTTCCGCGATGGCATCCTGTTCGTGCCCGAAGTGCTGCTGGCTGCCAACGCGATGAAGGGCGGCATGGCCATCCTGAAACCGCTTCTGGCGGAAACCGGCGCGCCCCGTGTCGGCAAGATGGTGATCGGCACCGTCAAGGGCGACATCCACGATATCGGCAAGAACCTTGTCGGCATGATGATGGAAGGCG
>ENA-OWNT01003759-OWNT01003759.1-seawater-metagenome-genome-assembly--contig:-NODE-3759-length-13996-cov-3.907608_pt1 | contig 13996 bp, 11 predicted proteins | sample MGYA00238136_ERZ651165 | MGnify/ENA primary metagenome ERZ651165 (study PRJEB26861, sample SAMN08777766) | seawater metagenome | isolation source: coastal seawater | place: USA: Florida | collected...
TAGGGATGGAAGGAACCAGACGACTTGGCCATGAAGACCACGACCCACTTCCCGGCCAGCCATGCGCCCACGAATATGTGCGGGATGCTGCTGGCGCTCGATGGGGTGAGGTCGCCGAGGGAAGTCAACCCCTTCACCGGATCCCAACACCAAGGTTGACCTTGCCCGCTGAAGTACAGGGAGCGCCCCCCGACCGGAGTGAGGTCCTGGACGTCGAGCGACTCCGTCGCGGAGCTCGGGTCGATGTCTGCCACGAGGCCCGTGCCGGACGGGGTTCCGTCGGTTCCCCAGAGCTCCATCCCGTGGATGCCGTCGTCCAAGGGGAAGAGGATCTGCGACTGCAGGGGGACCAGGTGCTCAGGGGCCATGCCGTCCAGGCCGGGGACCGACGAGCCGAGGATCGAGGTGCCGGCGGTGGTCCCGTCGCTGAGCCAGGGCTCGCGTCCGAGCCCGCCCACGTCGGCGGAGAACAGGACCAGGCCTGCGGATGGCAGGGCCTCGAGGCCGGTCGGCGAGGAGGAGGCCGCTCCCACGGCGATGTCCGCCACGAGGGTCGTCCCGCTCGGCGTTCCGTCGGATCGGTACAGCTCGGTCCCCGTGGTCGACGTCTCGGCCTGGAAGTAGATCGTTCCCTGGAGCTCCACGAGGTGCAGGGGGTTCGAGCTCGCCGGACCGGGCGCCAGGTCGGCGACGAGCTGCGTGCCGGACGCGGTCCCGTCGGTCCGGAAGAGCTCGCGCCCGAATGCCGGAGTGTTTGCGGTGAAGTAGAGCCAGCCCCCGGCCGCAGCCCACGCGGTGCGGTCGGCGTCGACCGCGAGGCTGTCGACGGCGCCGGCGAAGCGCGCAGCCTCGAGGTCGACCCACACCTGCCCGGCGTTGCCGATGCCGTGCACCACGTCGTCGACTGCGGCCCACACGACATCGTTGCCGCGGACATCTCCGCCGAGGGCGAAGGCGTCGACCTCGGCATCGTCGACCCGGAGGGCCATCACGGCGCCGTTGCGCCACAGGCGCAGGCCGTCTTCGTTGTGCAGCCAGAGGTCGTCGCCGTGGGCCCTGGCCTGGTCGACCGGGCCCACGACCTCGGCCAGGGGGGTGGGGGAGAGGACCGAGCCGTCCCAGGTGAGGAGGTCGGTGGCGGTGGAGAGCAGCCACACCTCACCCCAGGGGGCCGCCGCCCGCAGATGCAGCATTTCGAAGCTACCGCCCAGGCTGGACCCGCCGAGCAGCAGGAAGACACCGGTCACGATGAAGGCCCCGAAGACGAAGGAAAAGACCTGTTCCGCCACGGCGATGGTGCCCGACCGAAACAGGAAGAATGACCCGAACGCCCAAGCGATCCCCGACAGCAGGGCCATCAGGTCGCCCAGATTCAACCCACTCGCCATCGCGCCGCCGCCCATCATCACACCAAGCCCGGCCAACCCTAGCAACAGGGCGGCGATCCGCGCAGGCGTCAGGCGTTCGCCAAGAAAGACAAGACCCAGCAAGGTGCTCCAGACCGGCGACAGGTAGAACAGCAATACCGCACGGACCACCTCGGTCAGGACCAGGCTGGAGGAATAGAGACTGAATGCGCAACCGGTCAGCAACCCGCAGGGAATAAGGACCCAAAGGTGATCGAGCGGCCGGGCGCGGACCGCGACCAAGACCGGCACCATCAACGCAACGGCGCAAAAGTAGAAGACAAAGCCGGGCCAGGCACCGGGCAGACCCGCGTCGGCCATGGCCCGGATCGGCACCCACAAAAGCCCCCAGAACGCGCCCCCGGTGACCAGGCCGATCGCGGCCAGCCCCGGGTTGCGGGCGATGTCTTGCAGGCGGGACATGGGGGCTCCTGGGTCGGGTGGGACGGCAATGCGCCCGTGCCGCAGACGTTGCCCCGGAAACCCGGCTGACGGCAAGACCTGTCAGATACCGGGCAGCCCCTTCAGCGTCAGGTCTGCGACCAGCGTGGCATAGGCGTCACGCGCGGCCCCGTCGGCCCCGCCATTCCACATGTAATACCAGTTAAGCATCCCGAAGACAGACATCGTTACCGCCCGCAGCTTGGCGCGGTCCCCGTCGAAGATTTGCGGGGCGGCATCCGCGATGCAATCAGACAGGTAGCGCACCATATCGCGCTGATAGGCGCGCATCCGGTTTTGTTGGTCCTCGGGCAGGGCGGTCAGCGCGTTCAACTGCACCTGATGTTCATAGTCCGACCCCTGATAGGCGCGCAGCACGTCGCGGATCACGCGGCGCAGGCGGTCTTCGGGGGACAGATCCGCGACATCGGTCGCCAGGATCAGATCACGCAGGCCGGACAGATAACTGTCGAGGATATCGAACAGGATCGCGTCCTTGCTGTCATAATAGTGGTAGATATTCGCCTTAGAGATCCCGCACTCTTTGGCCAGTTGTGCCATCGAGGCGCGGTCAAACCCCTCGGTGGCAAAGATCTTGGCGGCCGATTGCAGGATCTGATCCCGCTTCTGATCATGGTCTTTTGCGATGGTCCTTGCCAAATCTCACCCTTTCTCGCGGTTATCGACGACGCGCTTGGCCTTGCCCTCGCTGCGGGTCACCGCGCCGGGGTCGCCCACATTCACTTCGATCGAGATGCCGACAATGTCCTTAACGCGTTTGGACAACATGCGCGAGGCGGCGGTTTTCGACAATTCGTCGGTGGCGTCGGGCAGCGCCTCTACGTAGACGCGCATCGCATCCATCCGGCCCGCGGTATAAAGTTCGATCTGGAAATGGGGGGCAAGCCCGCCGGTCGCCATCAGCTGTTCCTCGATCTGGGTGGGGAAGACGTTGACGCCTCGCAGGATCATCATGTCGTCCGACCGCCCGGTGATCTTTTCCATCCGCCGCATGGAGCGGGCCGTACCGGGCAGCAGCCGCGTCAGATCCCGCGTGCGGTAGCGGATCATCGGCAGGCCTTCCTTGGTGAGCGTGGTGAAGACCAGTTCACCAAGTTCGCCATCGGGCAGGACCTCGCCGGTTTCAGGGTCGATGATCTCGGGCAGGAAGTGGTCCTCCCAGATCACGGGGCCATCCTTGGTTTCCACGCATTCACTTGCCACGCCTGGGCCCATGATCTCAGACAAACCATAGATATCGACCGCGTGCATGTCGAAGGCTTGTTCCACCTCTTTGCGCATCGCGTCGGTCCAGGGTTCGGCACCGAAAATGCCGACCTCCAGACTGCTCTCGCGCGGGTCGAGGCCCATTTTATGGAACTGTTCAAGGATATTGAGCATGTAAGACGGCGTAACCATGATCGTCGATGGCTTGAAATCGTTGATCAGCGTGACCTGCCGTTCGGTCATGCCGCCCGAGATGGGAACAACCGTCGCGCCAAGCCGTTCGGCCCCGAAATGGGCACCCAGCCCGCCAGTGAACAGCCCATAGCCATAGGCCACATGCACGACGTCGCCCGCGCGTGTACCAGCGGCCCGCATAGATCTGGCCACCAGATCGGCCCAGTTTCCAAGGTCGTTTTTCGTGTAGCCCACCACCGTGGGTTTGCCCGTGGTGCCGGAGGAGGCATGAACGCGGGAAATCTGATCGCGCGGCACAGCAAAGAGGCCGAAGGGATAGTTGTCGCGCAGGTCGGTCTTGTAGGTGAAGGGGAACTTCGCCAGATCGGAAAGCTGCTGCAAATCATCGGGATGCACGCCTGCCGCGTCAAACCTCTGACGATACATGGCCACGTTGTCATAGGCGTGGCGGACGGACCATTTCAGACGATCCAGTTGCAGGGCGCGGATCTCGTCGATCGAGGCGATTTCAATCGGATCAAGCTCTTCCTTGCGGGGGCTAAGGTCTTTCATGTCGGTTTTACTCCTCGAACAACTGGCCTTTGATCGCGCGGGAATGTCCCCGGAATTCTGCGATCACAGTGCCGTTCTGGTTGGTCACGGTCACGTCGTAGATGCCGCTGCGCCCCGTGAGGCTGATTTCGCGCGCGGTGGCGGTCAGCCGGTCGCCGATACGGCCCGGCGCGATGTAGGTGATGGTGTTCGACTGCGCGACCGTGTTCCGGTTGCGACTGTTGCAGGCGAAGGCAAAGGCGCTGTCAGCCAGCGAAAAGGTCACGCCGCCATGGCAGATGCCGTGGCCGTTCGCGTGATGGGGTTCGACAGTCAGGGCCAGCGTTGCGCCGCCTTCGGTGACCTCGACAAGCTCCATCCCGAACCAGGGCGAGGCGTTGTCGTCGGCCCACATGGCGGCGGCGGATTTCTGCGCGCGGTCCTCTGGGGTCATTGGCCCGTGAACTCCGGCTGGCGCTTGTTCAGAAAGGCGCTGACGCCTTCCGCGTAATCGGCGCTTTCCCCGCAGGTCTTCATGGCGTCCGCTTCCAGATCGAGTTGATCCGACAGCGTGTTCGTAGCAGCGGCCTGGATGCAGTGCTTTGTCAGACCCAGACCAAGCGTCGGGCCAGTGGCGAGTTTGGCGGTCAGTGCGCGGGCCTGTTCCATCAGTTGATCGTCTGGGTAAGTGCGCCAGATCAGGCCCCAGTCGGCGGCGGTTTGCGCGGGCAGGGGCTCTGCCGTCATGGCCAGCGCCTTGGCGCGCGCCTCGCCCAGAAGGCGGGGCAGGTGCCAACTGCCGCCGGTGTCGGGGACGAGGCCCACCTTGCTAAAGGCCTGAATGAACTTACCGCTTTCAGCCGCCAGCACGATATCGCAGGCCAGCGCGAGGCTGGCACCGGCGCCGGCTGCCACGCCGTTGACGGCGCATATAACGGGCAGGCGCATGTCGCGGATAAGCCGGACGAGCGGGGCATAGAACGTGCGGACGGTGTGGCCCAGATCGGGCGGGGTGTCCATTTTTGATGGGTCGCGCGCGCCCAGATCCTGCCCGGCGCAAAACCCGCGCCCGGCGCCGGTCAGCAGGATCGCGCGGGCACCTGCATCGCGGGCCTCTGACAGCGCGGCGCGCAGGGCGAGATGCATGTCCTCGTTGAAACTGTTCAGACGGTCGGGGCGATTGAGCGTGATTTCACGCCAGTCGCCGTGGTCCGTCACCAATACGGTATCGCTCATTTGCGGTCTGTCCTCCCTCACTTGAGGAATCTCTTGCATAAACCGAACGGTTGGTCAATAAATTCCGCAACACCGAGAGGGAGGGATCGCGGAAATGACTGCTGAAACGCCGGTAACCGTCAGAAAAGACGGAGATATCGCATGGGTCACCATCGACAGCCCGCCGGTGAACGCGACGTCGCAGGCGGTGCGGGACGGGTTGGAAAGCGCGATAGAGGCGGTGAAAGGCGCGCGTCTGGCGGTGCTGAAATGCGCCGGGAAGACCTTTATCGCGGGCGGCGACATGTCGGAATTCGACGGCCCCGCGCAGTTGCCGCATCTGCCCGATGTGGTGCAGATGATCGAGGATAGCGAGGTGCCGTTTCTGGCGCTTTTGCATGGCACCGTCCTGGGCGGCGGGTTCGAGATTGCCATGGGCTGCGCCTGGCGCTTTGCCGCGCCGGGGACAAAGTTCGGCCTGCCTGAGGTAAATGTCGGGATCATCCCCGGCGCAGGCGGTACACAACGCGCCCCACGCCTAGTTGGCATGGACGCCGCGATTGAGATGGCCTGCAAAGGGAAGGTTTATTCCGCCGATGAGATGTTGACGCTTGGCGGGGTGGACCGGGTGGAGCCCGATCTCGAGGATGCCGCGCGCGCCTTTGCGTCAGCGCTGCCGGAGCGGCCTGTTGCTGTCAGCGCGCGCGATTGCGTGGCTTTGGACGCCGATGCGTTGGAGGCCGCGCGCGCGGCCATTGCCAAACGCGCCAAGGGGCAGCAGTCGCCCTTGCTCAATCTCGACGCGCTGCAATGGGCAGCCCTGCCGTTCTCGGAAGGCCAGCCCAAGGAACGCGCCCGCCACCTGGAGATGCGGGCAGGCGCTGAAAGCCGGGCCTTGCGTCATGCGTTTTTTGCCGAACGGCAGGTGATGAAGCCGAAAGCTATCGCAGGCGCCACCGCGCGAGAGATTGAAACCGTGGCCGTCGTGGGTGGCGGTCTGATGGGGGCGGGGATTGCGGCCTCTTGCCTCTCTGCCGGGTTGCGGGTGACGCTGATCGAACGATCTGCAGAAGAAGCCAGCGCCGCCCTAGGCCGCGTGGAAGGTTTGGTTTCCGGGGCATTGAAACGCGGGAAAATCTCGCAACCCCAGTATGATAAACAAATGACCGCCTTTACGGCGGTGGACAGTTACGCGGCGGCCTCGGAGGTCGATCTGGCGATCGAAGCTGTGTTTGAGGACCTCTCCGTCAAGCAGGCGGTCTTTGCGGATCTGGCAAAGCATCTGTCGCAAGAGGCCATCCTTGCCACCAATACCTCTTACCTCGATCCGCAGCAGATCTTCGCTGATGTCCCCAACAAGGCGCGGTGCCTTGGACTGCATTTCTTTTCACCCGCACATGTGATGAAACTGGTGGAGGTGGTGAACGCCCCCCAGACCGACGCGGATGTGCTGGCCACCGGCTTTCAGCTTGCCAAACGGCTGCGCAAGATCGCGGTGCTGTCGGGCATCTGTGACGGGTTCATCGGCAACCGGATGCTGTCGGCCTATCGGCGTGAGGCGGAATATCTGCTGGCCGACGGGGCTTTGCCGCATGAGGTTGACGCCGCGATGCGCGATTTCGGGATGCCGATGGGGCCGTTCGAGTTGCAGGACCTGACGGGATTGCAGATTGCCTGGGCCAACCGCAAGCGGCAGGCCGACGCGCGTGACCCGAATGAGCGTTATGAGCGCATTGCCGATACGCTGTGCGAGATGGGCCGTCTTGGTCAGCGCAGCGGCAAGGGCTGGTATGCATATTCCGAAGGCAGCCGCACGCCGCAGCGTGATGCGGAGGTCGAGGCTCTGATCGTGGACTACTCCGCCAAGCGGGGCATCACGCGGCGCAGTTACACACAACAGGATATCCGCGACCGGCTGCTCGCCGTCTACGCCAATGAAGGTGCGCGGATCGTGGAAGAAGGGATCGCCGAGGATTTCGCGGCGGTCGATATGGTCAAACTGCATGGCTACGGCTTCCCGCGCTGGCGGGGCGGGCCGATGCATTATGCGGCGCAGGTGGGGTGGGCCGGGATGGCCCGGGTGATGGCCGAGGTCGCGGGCGAAAGCCCCGGATCGTGGATCATGGCCACCCATCTTGCGCGCGCGCTGGAAGGAGAACAGACATGAGCCTGCTAGATATTCGAAGCTTCGCCGCTGGTGAATGGATCGCCCCCGATGGGGCCGCGCGGATGATCGCAAGCGCCGTAACCGGCGAACCGATGGCGCGGGCCGGATCGGCCTTGCCGGTGCAGGATATGCTGGACTATGCCCGCAATGTGGGCGGACCGGCCCTGCGGGCGATGACCTTCCACGACCGGGCGCGGATGCTGAAGGCGCTGGCCATGGAATTGGGCAAGCACAAGCAGGCGCTTTACGATCTTTCCTTCAGCACGGGGGCCACGCAATCCGATCATCTGATTGATATCGACGGGGGCATCGGCACGATGTTCGTCTTCGCCTCTAAGGGGCGGCGGGAAATGCCGGACGGGCATGTTTATCTGGATGGAGAGGTGGAGCAGCTCAGCCGCAATGGCACCTTCCTGGGCCAGCATATTGCGACGCCCTTGCAAGGGGTTGCGGTGCATATCAACGCCTTCAACTTCCCTGTTTGGGGGATGCTGGAAAAGCTGGCGCCGACGCTGCTGGCGGGCGTTCCGGCGATTGTGAAACCCGCGACGGCCACCTGTTATGTGACCGAACTGGCGGTGCGGATCATGGCTGACAGTGGCATTCTGCCCGCCGGTGCGCTGCAATTGGTGTCGGGCGGGGTGGGCGATATGCTCGACCGGCTTGGTTGTCAGGATGTGGTCAGCTTTACGGGGTCTGCGCAGACGGCCCTCAGCCTGCGGTCGAACCCGGTAATCCTGCGCAATTCGGTCCGCTTCGTGGCAGAGCAGGACAGCTTGAATGCATCGATCCTTGGCCCCGATGCCGCGACGGGGACGCCGGAATTTGACCTCTTCGTCAAAGAGGTCGCCCGCGAGATGACAACCAAGGCCGGGCAAAAATGCACCGCCATTCGCCGGATCATCGCGCCGGAAGGCTCGGTCCCCGCCTTGATCGACGCGTTGTCAGCGCGGCTTGCCAGCACCAAAGTGGGCAACCCACAGGATGAGGGTGTGCGCATGGGCGCGCTGGTCAGCGCGTCGCAAAAGGCCGATGTGCTGGAGAAAGCCGCACTGATCGGGGCAGAGGCCGAGCGGGTCTTTGGTGACCCCGATGACTTCGCCATGGTAGGATCGAAAGGCGCCTTTCTGCCGCCGATGCTGTTCCATTGCGCCGATCCTGACGGGGCTGAGCGGGTGCATGACACCGAGGCCTTCGGGCCGGTCAGTACGGTCATGGGCTATCGCGATCTGGGCCATGCGGTGGAGCTGGCGAACCGGGGGCAGGGGTCTTTGGTCGCGTCTGTCATCACCCATGATCCCGCCGTGGCCCGCGAGGTTGCGCTTGGATCGGCGGCGTTCCACGGGCGGCTCTACTTCAACAACCGCGACTCGATGAAGGAAAGCACCGGCCATGGCTCGCCCCTGCCGCATATGGTGCATGGTGGTCCGGGCCGCGCGGGTGGGGGTGAGGAACTGGGCGGCATAAGGGGCGTCATGCATTACATGCAGCGCACCGCCATTCAGGGCAGCCCGGACATTCTGTCGGCCATCGGCGGCACCTGGGTGCCGGGTGCGGCAGAGATCGACGCGGGTGCCCATCCCTTTACCCGCCGCTTCGACCAGTTGGAGATCGGAGAAACCATCCACACCGATCCCCGTGTCGTGACGCTGGAGGATATCGAGCATTTTGCCCAGTTCACCGGCGATACGTTCTACGCCCATATGGATGAGGACGCCGCCAAGCGAAACCCGTTCTTCCCGGGTCGCGTGGCGCATGGTTATCTGCTGCTGTCCTTCGCGGCGGGGCTATTCGTAGAGCCCAATGAAGGCCCGGTTCTGGCCAATACCGGGCTGGATGGCTTGCGCTTTATGAAGCCAGTGCAGGCCCGCGATGCGATCAAGGTGCGGCTGACGGTCAAGAAGAAGACTCGCCGCAACGAGGATTATGGCGAGGTGCGCTGGCATGTGACCCTGACCAACCAGGATGACGAACAGGTCGCGGAATATGAATTGCTGACGATGAACGCCTATTGATGCCCGTTGTGCGGCGCGGGCCCGGACGGCTATAAGCGCACTTATGGGGACCCATAGCCAAACCTTTGAAAACGCGGCCAATGTCCTGATCCGGGGGGAAAGCCACCGGGTCTGGTCCCTGATCGTGACGATCTTTGGGGATCTGGCGCGCCATGACGGCGACCGGATCAGTGGCGCTGTGCTGACCCGTTTGATGGGGATGATGGGGGTCAAACCCGAGGCGATGCGTGTCGCGCTGTATCGTCTGCGCAAGGATGGCTGGATCGACAGCGCCCGCGAGGGGCGCGGCAGCCTGCATTACCTGACCCCTCTGGGGCGCAGACAAAGCGCCGAGGCCAGCCCGCGCATCTATGATGCAGTGCGGGCGTTTCCAGTGCTGTGGCACTTGCTGATCGCGGGGACCGGGGAAGCCACCGGCCGGGGGCAACTGGACAGCTTTCTTTTGACAGGGGATTACCTGCTGGTCGGCAGCCAGGTGGTGATCGGCCCCGGCGGCCTGCCGCAGGACCTGCGGGGACTGTTGGGGGTGGAAACGGACCGCCTGGCTGTGCCCGACTGGCTGTGCGATCAGGTTTGTCCCCCCGACCTGATGGCGCAATACATGGCCCTGGAGCAGGACTTTCGCACCGTACTGTCCCTGCTGGAGGCTGCCCCTGGGCTGAGTGTGCTGGAAACCGCGGCGCTGAGATTGCTGAGCGTACATTGCTGGCGGCGGCTTTTGTTCCGCCATCCCGATCTGCCCGAACAGTTTTTCCCGGCAGGCTGGCGCGGCCCGGTGTGCAGGGGTCTGTTCTGCGCCCTGATGCAGAGGCTGCCCGCACCCGACATCGCGGCGTTAGAGGCGGATATCTGACGGGGCTTCACGATTCTGGGGCGCAACGGGGCGAGCCCTTCTGTGGGGGCTTCGGACAGGATGCGCAGGCCTGATTCCCGCCCGCTGTCTTTCGCACATGTATCTGGTCACGGGGCAGAATTTGTGCATGTCGCAAATCAGATTGCCTATCATGGGCCTTTCATCAGGGCATTCGGACTAATTTTCTTGCGAGGGGTGGACGCTCACATCTTGGCGTTTAGAGTGGTGCTCAAGGTAGATGTGTCGGTTTTCGGTTGTCATGCGTCGCAAGACGTGCCCGAATTGGACGCAGATGCATAAAGAATGGCCGCTAGAGCCAAAAAAGAGAACCAGCGCCTTTGCGCCGGGCAACAGGGAAGAGATATGAACGCGAGTTCCGGATCGGAAAACTTCGTGGTCTTCGACCGCGTGCAAAAAAGCTACGATGGCGAAACGCTGGTCGTGAAAGATCTTAACCTGAGCATCGGGCAGGGCGAATTCCTGACCATGCTGGGGCCGTCAGGGTCTGGCAAAACCACCTGTCTGATGATGCTTGCGGGGTTTGAAACCGCGACGCACGGGGAAATCCTGTTGGGCGGTCAGCCGATCAACAACATCCCGCCGCATAAGCGCGGCATCGGCATGGTGTTCCAGAACTACGCCCTGTTCCCGCATATGACCGTGGCCGAAAACCTGGCCTTCCCGCTGCAAGTGCGGAACATGGGCAAATCGGATCAGGAGGCCAAGGTCCAGCGGGCGCTGGATATGGTGCAGATGGGGGCCTTTGGCGGCCGCCGTCCGGCGCAGCTGTCCGGTGGTCAGCAACAGCGGATCGCGCTGGCCCGCGCGCTGGTGTTCGAACCCGAGCTGGTGCTGATGGACGAACCGCTTGGCGCGCTTGACAAGCAGCTGCGCGAACATATGCAGTTCGAAATCACCAACCTGGCGCATAACCTTGGTATTACAACGGTTTACGTGACCCACGACCAAACCGAGGCGCTGACCATGTCGGACCGCGTCGCCGTGTTTGACGATGGCCGCATTCAGCAGCTGGCCCCGCCAGATGAGCTGTATGAGGCACCGTCCAACAGCTTCGTCGCGCAATTCATTGGCGAGAACAACACGCTGATGGGAACCGTCAAGGAAATGGGCAATGAGACCGCTGTGGTCCAACTGGACGATGGCGAGTTGATCGACACGGTGCCCGTGAATGTCAGCAAGGTCGGCGACCGCACGTTGGTGTCGATCCGGCCCGAGCGGGTGGAATTCAACAAGGACCGCCTGCAACCCGGCACCCACACCGTGAAGGCGGAAGTGCTGGAATTCATCTATATGGGTGACATCTATCGCACCCGGCTGCGCGTGGCCGGCAACGATAATTTCATCATCAAGACCCGTAACGCCCCCGACCAGCGTCGGCTTCAGCCCGGCGAGCAGATCGAGATCGGATGGCGGCCGCAGGATTGCCGGGCGCTGGACGCCTGAGCAAAGGCACCGCCCCTGCCAGGGCGGTTCCGTATCATAAAGACGACCAACAGAGGAGAGACTCCATGAAACTCAAGACAGCTCTTATGCTGACCACCGGCGCGGCCATGGCCGCTTCGATGGCCCATGCAGACGGCCATATGGCAAACAGCATGACGCTGGTCAGCTGGGGTGGCGCCTATCAGGCCAGCCAGGTGAACGCCTACTCCGCCCCCTATCAGGCGATGAACGACGGTCTTGAAGTCGTTTGGGACGAAAGCTCGGCCGAGGCCGTGGCCCGTCTGCGCGCCATGAACGAAGCCGGCAACATCACCTGGGACCTTGTTGACGTTGTGGCCGCCGACGCCATGCGTCTCTGCGACGAAGGTCTGGCGATGGAAATCGACCATGATGAAGTTCTGGCCCCCGCGCCGGACGGCACCCCGGCATCGGAAGATTTCGGTGACCTGATCGTGTCCGACTGCTTCATCCCGCAGATCGTGTACTCCACCGCGTTTGGCTACCGGACTGACGTCGAAGCCTGGGGTGGCAACGCCCCCGACGATATCTGCGATGTGTTCGACCTGGAAGCCTTCCCGGGGATGCGGTCGCTGGAACGCCGTCCGATCGGCAACATGGAATGGGCGCTGATGTGCTCGGGTGTTGCGCAGGAAGACGTCTATGACGTTCTGGAAACCGAAGAAGGCATCGCGCAGGCATTTGCCATGCTCGACACCATCGCCGACAGCACCATCTGGTGGTCCGCCGGTGCCGACACCCCGCAGCTTCTGGCTGATGGCGAAGTCGTGTTCGGCTCGACCTATAACGGTCGTCTGTTCAGCCTGATCGAAGAGCAGAACCAGCCCGTCGCCATGATGTGGGACGCGCAGGTTTTTGACCTTGACGGTTGGATCATCCCCGAAGGTCTGCCCGAAGATCGTCTGGCCCGCGTGCTGGACTTCGTCCGCTTCGCAACCGACACGCAGCGTCTGGCGGACCAGGCTCTGTACATCTCCTACGGCCCGGCGCGCGCCTCTTCGGCACCGCTGGTGGGTCAGCACGCCGAACTGGGTATCGACATGGCACCGCATATGCCGACCGACCCGGCGAACGCTGAGCGGACCTTCCTGTTCAACTACGAATGGTGGGCCGATTACCGCGACGACATGGACGCCCGTTTCCAGGCGTGGCTGTCGCAGTAAGGCAATTGGTGCGGCGGGGTTCGCGCCCCGCCCTCCTGTCCTAAGCATTGGCAAGGCGGGATCATGCCGCCTTGCCGCACCACCACGAAAGGCAGGGGACAGATGCCTAAAGGGTATATCATCGGACATATCACCGTCACCGATCCTGACGCCTATCCGGAATATATCCGGCGCGACACGCCGATCCTGCAGAACATGGGCGCCAAGTTCATCGTTCGCGGCGGCCAGTCGGAAGTGCCGGAAGGGGACACGTTCGAACGCCACGTGGTGATCGAGTTCCCGAGCTTCGAGGCCGCCAAGGCCGCCTATTACGACCCAGACTATCAGGAAGTGGCTGAGATCCGCCGGGCCTCGGCGGATAGTGTCATCATCCTAGTGGAAGGCCACGAATGACCGACAATACGGCAGATACCCCCGCAGGCCCGGTGCTGGCCGCTGACGGACGCCCCCTGAAAGCCAGCCTCAACCGTGCGCTTCGGGCCCAGAAGATCCGCGCGCTGCTGCTGATTGCGCCGCTGCTTCTGTTCATCCTGATCACCTTCATCCTGCCGATTGCAGACATGTTGTTCCGCTCGGTCGAGAACGAAATCGTCCGAGAGACCCTGCCAAGGACCGTTGCCGCGCTGGAAGAGTGGGAAGACCACGACCAGGCACCGGGCGAAGATGTCTATGCCGGGCTCTATGTCGATCTGTTCGAAGCCGCCGAGTTCCGCCGCCACACCCGCGTGGGCAGCCGCCTGAACTATGAAATGACGGGGATCTCGTCGCTGTTCCGGCAGGCAGGGCGTGGCGTGGGCCGGTTTGACACCGACATCTATACCGACCAATTCACCGATCTTGACGCGGCCTGGGCCGATTACGCCACTTGGACCGGCCTGATGGGCGACAGCGCAATCCGCGCTGCGTTGCCCGAAGCGGCCGATTCCTTTGACGCATGGGTGCGGATCACGGTCGAGGCCAATGATGATGACCCGGCCGAGGAAGATATCGAAGATTTCGTGTATTTCTCGCTGTATCGCGATTTGGCCGGAAACGGCTATTCCGGCAGCAACGCGTTGCTGAGCACCGCCGCAGAGGCCGTGGGCGGGTTTGAAAGCGTGTCGATCCGCGATCTGTTTGCAGATCTGGACGAAGACTGGATGGACCCGGAGATCTTCGCGACGATCTGGGTGTATTCACCGACCTATACACCGGGCTATTTCTTGACCGCCATCGACATGCCACGCTGTGTATGTTGCCGTCTCTACACCGGTTGCGTCCAGCCCCTTCAGCGGTGGGTTTAGTGGTGGGTTTAGTGGTGG
>ENA-OWNT01003760-OWNT01003760.1-seawater-metagenome-genome-assembly--contig:-NODE-3760-length-13984-cov-3.948299_pt1 | contig 13984 bp, 13 predicted proteins | sample MGYA00238136_ERZ651165 | MGnify/ENA primary metagenome ERZ651165 (study PRJEB26861, sample SAMN08777766) | seawater metagenome | isolation source: coastal seawater | place: USA: Florida | collected...
CGGCGACGACGACAACGACGACGACGACGACGACGACGACGACGACGACGACGACGACGACGACGACGACGATCGACGACGACGACGATACTCAATGTTTCAAGCCGACGTGCCGTTGGTTTGGATCCCTTCGAGTGACGCGCGATTGCGTATGTAGTTGGTTTGGGATGTCGTGTTTTGGTTTCTCGAGAAAGAAGGCCAGGATTCGAGTTAGACGATGGCGGTGCGGGGGATTTTGGCAACAACTTGGTCGCTGGCAGGTTGAGTTGAGTGAAATTAATGACTTGGTACTTTGTGGGTTTGATGGTCGTTGAATGGCCAGTGACGTGGGCGCGTTCACTGCCCTACCCACGGGGAGTATGTATCGTTGCCAGACAGCTGGAAAATGGGCAGGTCGCTGTGTACACTGGTGTATGCGAGTGGTTTGGTCCGTGGAAGGAGAGAAACTTTCTTCGATTGATTGACAACAGAGTATTTCAAAAGAGAATGCAATCTTGCGCAAGCGGTGCTGCTAGCAACGCCGCCATTCGCCAGGGCACGGAGCACTTTGCATCCAAGTGTGGGAAAATGAATGCCGTTTAGCGTAACTTCCTCGCCAAATGGTGCAAGCCTGGTGGTGGGCGCTGGCCGTCCTCTGCTTCCCGCTGCAACTGCGTGCACACGGTGTGGAAAGTGTCGTGCATTGGTATCATGTGCGCTTGTTTGACGATATCATTGGTTACATGTACACGCTTCTCGACGCAAATAGTTCCAACATCCACTACGTCGAAGAAATGAACTTTGGTGTTCACAGAGGACGCGACACTGTGATTATGTTCGCGCAGACCACATCCAATGAGCATGTCAACGGCACGCTGAAAGACATGGATATCGTTCAAAAGACTTCGCAGCACTCCATTAAGTCTCAATTTTCCTTCAACGGGACAGGTTTCAAAGTGTACAACACTGGTGCTTCGTTCGAACGTGAAGGTGACTTTGTGAAACTCGCTGCAACAGCCGCGCCGTTCTGGTCACGCGTCGGCGCGCAACATCAGTTTGAACGGAGCTGTCGCACCGGTGAAACGTTCCATGACGTTCGCACTGTTCGCCCTGAAGTTGGGGCGAAAGTTGTGTCTGTGACTCGACGCCTTGTTGATCCACCTTCAGACGCACCGACGCATGACGGTTTGTTCGCGGGAAGCTCGCGGTGGGAAACCATGATTGAAGGCGTTCCAATGAAAATATATGAAACCTATTCATCGGACTGCTCAGTTCTTCTGCAGTCGGAGGTCGACACGCCGTTCGGAAGTGTCGTGGTGACAAAGACGACACAAGAAAGCGTGCAACCAACTTTGCAGAAGTTCTTGGCAGGTGACTTTTCGCAGTCAAAGTTTCCCGAAATCGTAAACAGTGCTTCCGTACTGCTGGAGAAAACGATCCCGACCGTCCTGAAGGCGACCTCTGCCTCTTTCTTGGTTGGTCACTCTGAGACAGACGCCGAACTGGCCAATATTAGTTTCCCATCCATTGGTTATCAACAGTTTGAACCAATTCGTGATGGATCCGAGTGGGCTGGGCGAGTGTTCATAGACTTATCTGCCCCACAGCAGGTCGAGGCCGGTGTCGAGGCAGTCGAAAAATACTTGAAAGCATCGACCATGATTAATTCAGACGACCCTGCTGTGGTGGCGCTGCACACCCAACTGCTGCAAAATGCCAACCTCCCCGCTACCAGCGTCAACACACCAAGGCAGTTTGGAGAGGTCTTTCATCGCGCTAGCATTTTACGCCAAGGCGTGCGAAAGTTCATCAAGATAAAGGACCTCAACACTGGGTACGGATCTGCATCGGAAACTATCATATCACGTGCAGGTGATTGCACAGAACATGCAGTCCTGCTAGCAGCACTCTTGCGGGTCGACGGGGTCCCGTCGCGTGTATGCAGCGGCATGGTGTACTCACAACATTTCAACAGCCACGGTGGAGCTCCAACAGTGCATGCTGCAACGCCTGTCATGGCATGGCACATGTGGACTCAGGCACTCATTGACGGAGCTTGGGTAGACTTCGATGCTACACTGCCGGTCGACTTCCACGTCGGCCACATCGCTATCAGCACAGACGCTCTTAATGAAGCAACCGTAATTTCTCAATCGGTGCTGGCAATGCTACCGCTCTTGAACAGGCTCCGAGTGAGCGTGGAGACCGTGGAGGGGATCCCACTGCATGCGCTGCGGACAACAGAAACTTCGGCAGTCGTTGAGATTGCAAGTGTGGTCGATGACGCAGATTGTTCACAGCGTGTCGAAGATGGTGACACCGTCGAAGGCTTTTTCAGCATCTTTAGCGTCGCAACAGGCGAGTTACTGGGGCATTCCCTGCGACGCACCCGTGTTGGTTTGGACACGCCATTGGGATCTCCGAGTGTGCGCCACGATTCTGTTGACATCAGATCGAGCACCGATTTGTTAACCACCCGTGACGGCGTTCCCCTTCCAACAGTCGTTGTCGAGAAAGGTCTTTTTGGCATGTGTGATGGTGAGCTCCGCTCAATCACGGTGCCCGTCAACGAACTCCGCTCGACTCGAGTCCCAGCAAAATATGGAGCACTGAATTTTACAGTGGAAGTTTCGGCAGTGGTTAAACATTCAAGCAAGGAGCTGTGACACCTTCCATTCGCTGGGTAATCTAGAGAAAGAGCCTCTGTTGGCATAGATATTTGTAACAAGTTGTGTAGTTTTCATTGCTTGTACTCTTGTGTTTACTGTCTTTGTTTCTGTCGCCATGTTGTGTTCGCAATAGCTGCAACGAGTCAGCAGCGAACTCTACGTGGAAATGTTGCCGGCTCTGGTTCAGCTTACCGTTGACACGTTGTCAATTCTTAAAAATTACAGGGTATGTTTTGGACACAAATCACCGCGGTGAACGAAGGAAAACTTGCCAGTTCCCCACCGCTGCCCAGTTACTTATTGCGAGAGTCACTCAGGCTCGATGAAACGAATTCACCGAAGATGCTTCGAAACGCCATTGAGGAGCAGACCTTGCTTTGCCAAGGCAGCATCAATATCTTGTTCCATTTTACGGAACTCGGATTCATATTCCTCAGCGAGGGCCATCGCGCTCTCCATGGAGTCGATTGCGTCATCTTCTTTCAACATCCGCGACACTGTCGGCAGCAAGTCGTGGACGGCGATGTCGTTGAGGTACAGTTGATCAGCAAAGAAAGCAATGCTGTTGTCAACGTCGTTCACGCATTGACTTCCGGTGAAGCACGCTGTGAACGCAAAGTCCCCTGAAGAAACTGCAGAAAATCCCAGCGCTGCAGAGTGGCGACCCGATGCAGTGTTCTTGCTCCCACCAAGGACGGTGCCGAAGCGTCCGGACACAATGTTGGAGTACCCACCGAGGATTGACCCGTAGTTGGACACGACTGTGTTTGCTTGCCCGCCTGAAATAGTCGAGTAGTCACCTCGCGCATAGTTCATGTAGCCTCCTCCAATAGTCGCATACTTGCCGCTTGCCTGTCGATTCAAAGCCAAGAGACAACATACGTAGTATGAGCTTTGGTCGAGCAAAGAAAAGTAAAATTGCTAGTTCACGACACGCATACGCACCGTGTTCAGGTCTCCACCAACAACTGTTGCAAAGTAGTCATCGTTCGCAGTGTTACCGTCACCATATTCGCCAACCACTGGCAAACTGTGAGCCTGTTGCAGCCCTAAAGCTAGGATTGCGGCGCACAACTTCATTTGTGTCGACTTGAACAACTTCGTCCCCGTTTTTCTGAGACAAGTTTTTCTTCAACGCAGAAACTCCCACACCCTTAAACCACAGTGTCCAAAATGTTTGTGAATGCTTTCGCGTTGTGAAGGGACGTCTCGGTACGATACTGACTCGCTACCCAGCTCTTACTTGCCATACTCCTTACTTATCCCATGCGTTTGTTGAGTCTGCAGCACTCCGCTGCAAAGATTGCAGTTGCATAGGTGCAGGATGGGTGCGGTGGTGTTTGTGCCAAGTCAATGACGCACAAAACCACCATGTTGGTCGCTTTAGACCCGTGTCGCATGCGTGCCACATGCAAGTGCAGCAACCAGTCGCCAAAGCCCCGTCTCGCAAACGTGCGCACGACAACGGAAACTGTCATTCCAATGAGCGGCTGGTCGTATGGCTTGCCACGCAGTTCGTCACACTTTTCATACCAACAAACAACAACAGCGAGACATTCATGGCGAAGGGAGGGGGTTCTTCACTGACTTCGCTGCCTTGACTTTGCTGGCTGACTGGCTGACTGACTGACTGGCAAGTAACTACGCACCTGTGAAGTCGCGAGCCGTGAAGCTGTGAGCTGTGAAGCTGTGTGTGTGTGCGCTGCTGCACGGCGCACAGGGCACAGGCACCATGCTTGCTTGTCCACCTTAGAGTTAGTTGTAGAAGAGTCACTGTCGGGCTCAGTGCAGCGGACGTTCACCTTTCCATCCCTACGAATTCCCTTCTTCCTTCTTCCAAAGCGTTCTGCGCTTCGCCGGCTCTTTGACTCGCTCATTCGTTCAATTGATTGATCGCTGCTGGTCAGTCGTCGACCCTGTGCTGCTGGTGGAACCGAAGCAAGCTAAGTAAGCGCAGGAGTACTAACTATGGAAACCCCAGCGCGATCTGGACAAAGTCCCAACTTGTGTAGAGCGCCTCGGGCACCAAATCTTTCCGGTAGTAGCACTTCGAGCATCTTCGTTGTTGGGCGGCCTGAGAGACCTCTTGCTTGTTGTTTGCATGATACATGATACATAACTCCCTTAGTCACAGCGTAATTAGACGGTAAGCTTATCGGGTGCCATAGGGGGCTTATTCGCCGCAAATTCGTACTGCACGCACTGCCTCGCTCCAGCATGCCGCGCTTCTGACTGCCCGCCTGTCATTGCCCATTGCTCATTCGTTCGCCGTTCATGCATTCATCATTCGCCGTTCGTTCACCGTTCACCGTTTCCGATAACTGACCGTGAGTGAGAACCCATGAGAGAACCCATGAGAAAACCGTGAGATTTGAGAACCCATGATGAGCCAGCCCATGAGAGCACCGTGAGAGAGAGTGTTCGTTCCGCCACCAGACAGACGTCCCAACGTCCCGACGTCCCAACCAGTCCCGACCACCTACCTTCGTGCTTCCGCCCTCCGTTCTCTGTTCTATCGTGTGAATTGTGTGTGTCCGTCCGTCTCTGTCCACTACATTTTTTCTGCTTCTCTTGAACCACTTTTACCCTCTTCTTGCTTCTTCGTTCCGCCAACGACAACGACAACGACAACGACAACGACAACGACACAACGACAACGACACAACGACAACGACACAACGACAACGCCACAGTGTTGCAACAATAACACCGTATATCATTCGTTGTTAGGAACTTTTATACAAACGCACTATTATCACATTGCCTAAACACCCCACACACACGCACAATGTACACATATCGTACATTTCATGTACGGTGCTCAGGTATCTGGCGTTTAGTCCCATTAAATAGTTCGTGTGTACACGTCGTACAAATCATAATGTACATTTTATGTACGATACGAATCGTACATATATTGTACGGTGACTACTATTCGGCTTGGGTTTAGTGGGTGTGGGTGCGGGAGAGAACCGTGTACGCTGCAGGCGGGAGTGTACGGTGCACGGTGCGTACAACGGCGTGACGTTTCGTTTTGCGTGGCTGGGGTTCGAGTTCGTTGCCGTTGTCGTCGTCGTCGTCGTCGTCGTCGTCGTCGTCGTCGTCGTCGTCGTCGTCGTCGTCGTCGTCGTCGTTGCTGCTGCAGCTGCTGCTGAGACGACGATTGGCGCTCGCAACAGCTCGAGGCGGACGCTAAAAGCGTGCAAAAGTAGAGTTGTTGAGGTGGTGTTGAGAAAGAGAGATGGAGACATTTGGGAGTGGTGGGAGTGGTGGCGGTTGCAGGTTGCATGAAAGGACTGGCATGCAACTTGAAGAAGATACCACGCCGCGAGCTCGTGCTAGAGATGGGCGTGTACGGTGGGCGAGGTCGCAAAAGGTGAGTGGATAATGAGTTAGAAATGGTAATGAAGGAGGTGAGACTTGGCGTTTCACGTATCCAGTCCCGCGCTTTTGTACTGTGGGGAAGAACATAATATACCAAATCTGATCGAAAAGTGCCGCTTTATTTTGTGCACAAATGTAAGTATCATGCCGCCGCCTTGATCTGGCCCGCGTTTGCCAGTGTGCGCAATGATTCGCGGTGGCGATCGCCCAACGCTTCCTCCGTATGACAAGGGCCGTCGGCGAGGCCGCTCGGCCAAGCAACGGCTGCGCAAGCGCCGCGAACATGGAGTCAGCATGGGCAAACGTGCCCCACTCCAAACCGTATTGTGGGCCCCAGAAGCGAGACCCAGTGACCGAAGCGTACAAGAGGCTTTGCTAAAGCTGGAGCAGAGTTGGGTTCCTGTAACGACACGCAGCCAGGATTCGACCACTTCAGACATCAAGCAATCGCTCAGTGCCTACGACACCCCACTATTTTTGCGGCCTCCGGGCTGGTTTGAGGAGAATGAGGTACGGGCACGAGAATGGGCTGCAATGTCAGGCACAAGAAAGCATAGAAACTCCCACGCATCGAAGCATACTGCAATGAAATTCGGCCGGCATCATGCGGCGGAACGGCTACATGCACGGCCGTCCCGATGGTCGGACGATCGTGGCCAGCCCAGGCCTGAGGACAACGATGCTTTCTGTTCCGACAGCGACTCGCCCGAAGATACTGAGATTGTCGTTGAACTCGGATCAACAGCGAACGCAACCACAGAACAACATCCCACCATACTGACGCGATTTATTCATCGTGACCACGGCGATCACCGACAAAGACGTGCTGCAAGTGCGCATGGCCGAAGACCGACAGACGTTAGACACAAACCGCAGCGGCCCTCGTCGAGCCACTTGCCAGATCTGAGGACGAGGACGCTGCAGCCGTCGCCGATCCGAACTCAAGCTTCGCGTGACGTGTACGCGAGTGTGTTAAAGTCGCTGAGTGGCAAGGTGATAACTCAGGATGGGCACTCGCTGGCGTCGGCACGGGCAGAAACTAGCGACAGACTTGAGCGGTCACGTCCTCACAGTGGAGGCAGCGGAAGTTGGCGTACATCGCCTCCACCGCAAACTACACTTCCAGCTTGGCGACTTGAAGCAGAGCAATTTGAGCACGACATTCAAGCAAAGGAAGAAGCTCGAGAAAGACGGTATCAGAAGATGCGTCGCCGGAATATTGCACGCGCCAAGGCAGCCCGCGCAGCTGCTGAACGGGCGGAGGCAGAACGCCTTGCTGCCATTGAAGCTGCACGGCAAGAGCGTATTCGACAGGCAGCTTTGCGCAAAGCGCGACGTCGACAGCGGCGTGATGACTTGCTCAACGCGGCAACATCAACAACAGTTGCCAAGGCAAAAGTGCGCATTTTCTCAAGGCACGCAACAGCGCGACGACATGGTGCTGCAATCCGCATACAGGCGCTCAGGCGCGGCTATGTCACGAGGCGGCAAACTAAGCGCCAGTACGACGAATTCCTTCAAAGTCTCGAACGGCATCGTCGTGCAACTGTCCGGTCGTACACACAATCGCTTGTGTCGCGGATAATGTCAACATTGGTGTGCGATGACGTTTGCAGGTGGCATGCTGCAACGAAAATTCAACGTATTCATAGAGGTTACTGCACTCGCGTTCATTTCCGTCGAGCCGCAGACGAGCGTCGCTCACGCGTGCAAACAGACACGGCGCTCGCCCAAAGTTTGATTAGATCGATTCATGCCAGCGCTCGCCTGGACCAGCTCGTGCTGGATCGGAAACTTCAAACGGCAGTTACCAACATGCAGCGCATTTATAGAGGTTACACCATTCGCCGGCGGTTCGAAGGAATCGCCTCCCGTCACCAGCTGCGACTCCGGAGAGAAGCCTGTGCCACCACCATCCAGCGCCACTGGCGCGGCTACCTCACCCGTCGTCAACTTCACCACAAGTGGCAAGAGATGTCCAATGCCCACAGACCACAAGTGAAAGCAGCAATCACTATCCAAGTTGGTGCTCGCCGCAAACTAGCAAAACGCCGAACTGCAGACTTGCGGAAGGAAGCCGACCGCATCAGAGAGTCGGCGGCCGTCAGCATTCAAAAAGTTGCGCGCGGTCGTCTTGCAAGAAAGCGCGCGCGCGTTGTGGCTGAGCAGAAGCGGGAGGCACGTCGTCGCACCGATGCTGTGATCGACATCCAAAGGCTTTGTCGCGGCTATTTAGTGCGCAAACATCTGGACAAACTAGTCGAGGCTGTTCGGCAGTACCAAATCCAACGTGATGCCGCAATTGTTGTGCAAGCATCGTACCGTGGTTTCCGTGTCCGACGTGTCGCGACAGTGTTTGAGCAATTAGCGATAAAATCGGCTGCTCAGCGAAAAGCGATAGAGGTCATGTGTGCACTTGCACAGTCCTGCGTTGCGATGGCACAAATGAGAGTTTTATCCAGCTGCAGAACAATCCAGTGTGTCACGCGATCTATGTTTGCGGCAAAGTACCTCCAAGCAATCCGAACGAGGTACATGCCTACGAGATCCGCATGCCATTGACGCAGGTTATCTGTTGATGCACAATGTGATTTTTTTGGTCTTGCTGCTTCAGGCGCTTGAGGCAGAACCGCAAGCGTATCATGCAGGTCAAGCTCCGTCACAAAATTGTCTCGAAAATGGGAGCAGAAGCAAAACGCAAAAAGAAAATGCGCCGGAGATCCTTCAACTTAGGGAAGATCACGAGGCAACTCGCCAAGTTCAAGAACCGCGCACGTTCCATTACGCACACTAAAGCAATGAACAAGCTGCACAAGAGTGCTTTTGGCTTGTATGAAGCAATATACCATTGCGTCAACTTCATGTATAGGGGAGATGATCTAGAGAGTCCATTAATGTTTGACTCGGCCACTGGTAAAGCGTCCGAAGCCATTCGTCTTGTTGAACTGCAGCACTTTTTCACAAATGGGTCTGATGGAGAGGTACGTCACAACGGCCCTCAACTTCGTGTGCATCGTCATTGGTCGTCAGCCCTTGTGTAATTGTTTTGTGTTGGGGATGGAATGCAGTTGGACGAAATGGCTGCTCAGTTGTTAGAATTTTGCAAGAAACACATCGCAGAAAGCGACACCGCTCAAAACCATGCTGACACAGGAGGCGAGAGCAAGAATGATGCGGCGACGGTTCCCTTCGATGTTGTATTCAAGTTCTTCGAGCAAGCTGGCAAACAACGTCCACGTCTGCCGAAAGCAGCGCAGAATGGATCAATGTCGCCATCGTCTGCAGACCTGGAGAGGTTGACGGATGCAGAAGAGATGTGCGAGTAAGTGGTCAAACTCCATGCGTCACCCCCCGCGTTCGTCTGTGGCTCAATTTGCGACTTCTGTAGATACATGCACTCGGTGGTGGAAATGTGTGAGGCCACAAATTATGATGATCCCGGACTCGACCGATCGTTTGATGTCGATGGTGATCAAACAGATGCAGCGAGGACTGACGACGAGACGCCACCTGAGTCAGAAGCCTACTCCACAGAGCAGATCATGGAGACCGCAAGTAGCGTGTACGTGCAAAATGAGTACTCTAGTATCATGGCAACCGTCATCCAGCACTATTTGACGACAATGTCATTGTGCATGGCAGGTGGAACATGCTGGTGTCCTTCAAAGGCACTGTGCTCGATGGAGATTCAACGTCAGGTCTTCTCCGGCAGCATTTGGCCACCGAGTTTGAGGACGACGACATCGTCATGTACGTGGAATTTCGTAACAGAAGCCTTTTGCTGCGTTTTCGCGCTGGTAAAGCCGTGCTATAATGTTGCTAGGTACTTGATCGGCAACCTAGTGAAGGGTCTCGATCACCCGGACCAAACGAAACAGGTAGAGTGATAGAGTGTGAATTAAATTGCGTCGCTGTGAAATCGGCTCATTCTCCGCCCGTTTTGTGAAGGAAAAAGAAAATTTTGTGAAGGACCTCAAAGCAAAAGGCATATCTGATGCCGACATCGACAAGCAAGTTCAACAACGCGAAAAGGAGCTGCAAGAGGTAAACTTTGACCGCAACCCACACGCGTGCTCGTCCGGCGTTGAAACCCTGACAATGCCCCCTTCGTCTCGCAACTTCCACGACAACTTCCACTGCATGCCACTTCGCCCCACTTCAACAACTTCCACTCGACTTCCACTGCGCAGAAACTGAAAAATCACCGGGTATGCCAGACGGCAAAGTCCCCTGCGACTACATCGATGTGTCCATCACCTTCTGACTCTCTTTCATCTCAAATTGTCTGATTTACAGCCATTGCCTGTCGTTGAAGAAACGCACTTCATTGAGTATTTTGCCCGAAGCGACGATCGAGTTGAGGTAGGGTACAACTGGAGCAAGCATCTAGTTGGGTGGCACCGTTGTCACAGTCGCTTCTGTGTTTCCGCGTACACAGGCCATGAATGTCCTTCAGTATATGACCCTGCGTCTGGAAGACCACGACGATGATTTCTTGAGTAGCGATAGCGACGATGATAACGATTTTGCAGCGCATGAGTGGCTGGATCATTTGTGAAAAGTTGAAAGCTTTTGACAATGCAGCTATTACCATCAAGCAGCAATGACAGACAGTACATCTCTCTGCGTTTCATTAATTTTTATGAAAGTGTCCAAATAACGATTACCCGTACCCTTAGCTAGATGTGGTCTTTGGGAATTTGTCCTCGGTGATGAAAGTCGCTTTGACAGTGTTGGGTCCGAATGGCCGTCCTGTGAAGAATAGTTGGCAACAGGTTACTTACATTCACGCCAACCAGTCCGACCAAATTTGAGGGCAAGCTTTGACTCACCATCAAGAGCAGTTACCGCAGCTTGAGCGGCAGCCACAGTTTCGAAGGCAATGAAGGCTTTTCCAACAGTGGAGGGGTCCACGCCTTCGGTTCCTGGGCGCGGGATTTCAAGACGGACGATAGGTCCTGACTTTTTACATTCTTCTTCGATATCTTGCTTGATGGCCTGAGCAACACCACACGGATGAGCGTAGGTCGGACATCGCGAGGTCGGCCACATTTTACGCACCGGGTATTCTTCGTCGCTCTTCAGCTCCTCTTCTGATACAAGATTTTCCAAACAAATCATCACAGATGGTGGACCTGCGTCGGGGTTTGGAGTCGCCGGAGGTGGCGGCGGTGGTGGCGGGTTGATACCAAGGGCTGCGAGTGATGTCATTCCGGGTGCTCCAGCGCCTGCACCTGTCATGGTAAAGTGTATGTAAGCCCTGCGCACACCACTTCATGCGGTCTGCGTGCTAACTGTGACTCACCGTACAAGCCCGTGTTATTGGTACGATTCGGATCGACATAGCCGGTTGGACGGCCAACTTTCATGGGCCTTCCCTTCAGCTGAATTCCGTCGAAAATCTGAATGCACAGCGTGGCAAGTTCCGGGGTTGCCTACACGTGTAACACGTCAAGAAGCGTTTTTACAAAGGACATTCAATGCGCAAGATTTCACATGAAAATAGCACTGAATCGTACCAACTCCACGAAGGCATACATGCCGTTGGCCCCAAGTTGCACGTTGACAACGGGGTTCGGAGGTGAATTTGGTTGCCCCAGCAGCATTGCTTGAAAGAGTTGGTGAAGCATTTCGTTGGACACTTCTTCTTTGGACAGATTTCCAACCCACACTTCTCTCTGCTTCTTGTCGTCGATGCGTGAAGCAGCGCCGCCGAGTACAGGGTTCGCGTTGAGTTGGAATGAGCTGTTGCATCCCAACTTTGTGAGCAGTTCTTGTGGAACCTACGAAAATGACAACTCGAATGAGCTCCGTTGTGTGGCTGCGAAAGGAGACAGAACCAGCATCAACACGGACCGGAAGTGGCTGAATAGGGATAGGCGACGGCACGTAACCAGTGGGGCGACCAATTTTAAGTGGACGTCCAAGCAGCTGTGCGCCGGCGAACTGCATTGCGGTGGCAGTGGTCTGCACGTCGCGGAACTCAACAAATCCGAAGTTGGAACCACTCAACTGTACGTTCCTCACAGCTGGACCTTTGGACGCGTCAAATGCCTATTGCAACGCACTGACGTGTGAAAATACGAATTGCTCGAGGCACAACAACTGGTATTCGCCACACTCACCGGAACACCCTTGAACATTTCCGTGAAACATTGTGCGAGCATCAAATCGCTGACGTGGCCCGTGAGCAGGTTGCCCACGTACAGTTCGCACTGCTTTTTGTCCTGGATGGGGTTGCCCGTGCTGAATGGCAGTCCAGCAGCGGCCCGCTGACCGAGGAGGAGCGCGATGTTGGGGGTAATCGCTGCCAGTGCCGGGTTAGGAGCTCCATTTGCTGGTTGCCAAAGCAGGGAGCCTGGCGCGGTGGCAGCAGCACCAGCCGTAGTAGATCCGGACTTCGCAGCACCTTCGTCGTCGCTGCTACTGCTGCTACTGCTTGTACTGGGGCTTCGGCGACGGCGCCGTCGCCGATCCCGGTCCCGGTCCCGACCACGATAACGGCGGTCGCGGTCGCGGCCATATCTGCGGTCACGGTCGCGGTCACGATCGCGCCGGTAATCGTCTCTGCGGCGACTGCGGTCGCGACCACTGCTTCTTCGATCGCTGCTTCGTCGGTCGCGACTGCGTCTGCTCCGATCCCTGCTGCTTCGATCCCTGCTGCTTCGATCCTTGCTGCTTGGCTCTTTGCTGCTTGGCTCTTTGCTGCTTGGCTCTGTGCTACTCGGCTCTTTGCTGCTGGTGTCCTTGCTGCTGCGCTCCTTGGAGCGAGATCTTGATCTGGGAACACAAGCACATACACAATGAGAACACGGGGCCATGCCGGGAGTGGAAGCACATGGAAAGGCATTCGGGCGTGTTTTTGTCTACCAAAAGGAGCTGCGGAGACTGTACAAAACGGCACACACATGCGTAGGCAACGACACTTGCGGACGAGTAACGCGCAAACCAGGTAAGTCGCAACCGATCCAACCACATCCACACAAAAGCACAAAAACACAGGCAAAGGCAAAAACAAAACAAAGACAAAGACAAAGACAAAGACAAAAACAAAGACAAAGGCAGGCCAACACAGAGAGAGACAGAGACAGAGAGAGACACAGAGCGCGCGAGATACACAAACACAAATGCACATGCAGAAGCAAAGAGGCAGTGGCAGCACGGCAGCACGGCAGCCAACCAGGAAAATGCCAACGAAGTTTCGAGATCAGAGCGTGTCATAGAGTAGTAGCACACAGATAGGCACAAGACCACAGAAGACCACACAACAAAACCAGGCCACAGCCAACACAACGAAGTGATGTAGCTTGTCGCAGCGATGCCAACGAAAGGCAAAAGGCAGTGCGAGCAGACAAGAGCAGGACAAAGAACACTGAAACGGAAGGTGCAGCCTTACCTTGTCATACTTCTGGGTCGCGGAGTCGGTTGCTTGCTGGAAAGTTCGGACTTTACTTGGAAAACTGGGGGAAAATGCAACCGGAGCTCGAAGTCGGCGCAAAATGCTCAACTCGTGACCTCAAAGCCCACACGGCAAATACTCCATCCACAGTGTCCACGCACATCAACACCACGAACGTCGCATCACGTCAGACTTCCTCGTTCACACTTCTTCAGTGCGAATCCCTTCCCTAGTCCGGTCTCCTTGGTGGCGGCATTTCGAAGGAACTCACGTTGTTCGCTACGCCGGCGGGGTTCACTTGGTTTTGATGTCTTCGGGGCATGTGTCCTCGATGCTGTCCCCATTCGTCCTCCTTCCTTCGCCCTCTGTCACTCGCCATTCGACGACACTACCAGCGTCACACAAGCAGCATCCCTGTGCCCCGTCAGCGCGTGTCGTCGAACTCCAACACGCCGACGACAACAACGACGAGCACAGGAACGACGAACGACGAACGACGAAAGCGCGACGAACGAACGAACGAACGAACGAACGAACGAACGAACGAACGAAC
>ENA-OWNT01003762-OWNT01003762.1-seawater-metagenome-genome-assembly--contig:-NODE-3762-length-13976-cov-3.664436_pt1 | contig 13976 bp, 11 predicted proteins | sample MGYA00238136_ERZ651165 | MGnify/ENA primary metagenome ERZ651165 (study PRJEB26861, sample SAMN08777766) | seawater metagenome | isolation source: coastal seawater | place: USA: Florida | collected...
GCCAATGTCGACTGACTGACTGTGGAGTGAGTGAGTGAGTGAGTGAGTTGTTTCCCCCACAGCCCACAGCCCACAGCCCGCCCACAGCCCGCAGTCCACAGCAAGCAGAGCAACGAAGGGTTCGTTCGTTCGTTGTTGGCTGTTGGCTGTTGGTCGTTCGTTCGTCGTTCGTCGTTCGTCGTTTGTCGTTCGTCGTTCGTTGGTTGGCTGTTTGTTGTTGTTGGTTGGTTGGTTGGTTGGTTAGTTGGTTGGTTGGTAGGTTGGTTGGTAGGTAGGTGGGTAGGTGGGTAGGTAGGTAGGTTGGTAGGTTGGTTTGTTGGTTTGTTGGTTGGTTCGTTCGTTGCCTCATTCGCTCATTGGTTCGTTGGTTTGGCTGTTTGGTATTTGGTTGTTTGGTTGTTTGGTTCGTTCGGTGTGCTGTTGATACCGTCGTCCACGACGTCCACGACGTCCACGACGTCCACGACGGCGACGGCGACGACGACGACGACGACGACGACGACGACGACGACGACGACGACGAGTGATGACGACGAATTCGACGAGTGACGACGATGATAATGATGGTGAAGATGACGACGAATTGGTTGCGACGACGCCTGTGATGATAAGTACTTGTCGACTTGAGTCGAAACAGAAGACAGTTGGACAGGTTGTGAGCTGTTGGACAAGCTACGGTTGACTGTGTTCCGTTTTGTGAGGTCACACACAACCACACTTCCCAAAGCTAGTTTGTCCGCCATGCTCCTGCGCAAAATTTCGCGGACTTTTGGAGTCTGTTCCGTGCACTTCCAGAAGTGTTTGCTGCCATCGCATCACGATGCCGAAAGTGAAGCGTGAAGAGTCTCGGATAGGGTCGAAATGGATTCAAAACATGCCTCATTGGCGCGCTTCGACTATATTAGCTGCTCTCACGAATGTGGTGTTGCTCGCTGCGGGCGCACTTCTGGTTGCGTACAGCGAGGGCGTGTTCCGAAATGGGACGGCTTTGTACGAAGACTTCGAAACTCCATTTCAGGACTTCGCCCTCACTTCTATCACGTGGTTCGCGGCGACGGCAATGGTGACCGCTTTCTTGGGCATCATCGTCGCCGGCATCTTGGGGCATTTGAACAAAACACGGCAACGGACAAGTCCAGACCGCATTACTTGCGACACTGTCTTCGACGTCTTCCTTGCTCTATACCTCATTGCCGTTGCAGTGGTGATGATACTTTGCCTGGTCACGGCATGTTTCGCCACATATTTCAACCTCGAGAGCCAAGCGCCCCCAACGCACTGCCCAGGCACTTTTGACGTTGACCAGCAACCGCTCCCAGAATGTGGCTTCGACAACGCCATGTTTGTGATCGTCAACGGCGCTGTTGGTTCGAATCAGTTTGCCACCATATGGAGCACAATACAAGACGAATTATCATGCTGCGGATACTGGTGTCCATCTACAAACGTTTCGCTGGTTTGTCACTGAAACTGGCGCTCGTGCTTGTGTGTCGATAGAAGTCTCATCACCGAATGTCTTGTGTTGTAGGATTGTGCGTTGACAGGTCTGAACGTATGGCAAATGGAAGCATGCTATCAGGTACGGCAACTGCAACTATGTATTGGTTTCACTTCCATGCATTGACTGGTTTGCCAACACGTCAACGTCACTGGTAGAATATCACATCGGGACAAGCGACTTGTCGCAATAGCTTATTGCAGCTCGCACGTGACACCACGTACGTGAATGCTGGCTTTGCTGGCTTTGTATTTCAACAATCGCGTGTTCTCACCACCTGACCTCGTTCTGATTCGACATTAGATATCTTCCATTGGTGATAGCCTGGGTGGGATTTGTGTTGTGTATCTTGCAGCTCGTGTTCATATGCCGAACGAGAATGCACATCACGCGCCAGCTCGGATTGTGGTTGACTGACTAGAAAACATAGTGTCTCTCGTTGCGCCATTAGTTACTTACTTACTTTATTACTACCCTGAACTAAAAACACTGTTTGCTACAATTCACCTTGCTGCGCTCTCAACACAATGACCTTTCAGCGTCTCTCAATCACGAGTCTTGCGATTGTAAGTGCTTGATGGACTCAAGAATGTCGTTGTACCACTTGTCACCCTGTCAAAGAAAACTGTGACGAAAACTGAAAAGAAACGCCTGAAGCATTGAGACTACGAACCTCGATGTGTGTGGCTGCATAAAACTTGTGGCGCTTCGAGCCGTCCTGAAGTAAATGAAGGGATGTGTGCTTGGTGTGACTCGCTTCAGTGGCCTTAGAACGCAAGAAATCTAAACACGCACCGACTCAGTCACAGCGAATCCCGTTTCAGAGGTTTTGAACACGGCTGCATCCTTGAGCTTGATTTCAGCGAGCCACCTTGGAGAGATTTCCGCACGTTTGTGAATGAGTATGGTGACACGAAACGGATGTACTTGGCCACACCAAACCAACCTGGTCCCGCGCTGAGCGCCGATGAGCAGTTTGTCGCTGAATAAATACCTGCGTCACAACAGCGCCAAAGTCGTTGGTTACAACAAGTGAAGTTCCTGTCGAGACGCGGATTCAGTTCAGCGGGGGACTCACACACGGACGCCTCTTCGTTTGTTTCCATAGCTTAAATCACCATCCAACACAAATTTCCGTCCAGTACGAACGATGCTGTAACGCTTTTGTCGTGGACTGAGCGCCAGCACAGCATCGCTTTTCGTTCTCGACAGAACAGGGATAGACTGCATTGACGCGTTCATCAACGTTCCAGCTCTTCACAACAACAAATCCCACACAGCATGGAAAAATGGCGTGCCGGAACCGCATAGAAAAGGACGATACACACCTCTGGCGCAAGTCTTGGGAACCACCCGCCGCAGCTTCGATCTGTCGCAGTTTTGCATCATTGGCTGCTGTGTTGCAGCGAGCAACAACTCTACCCATATCCTCATACACGTGTTCCAGCTGTTTTCGCCTCTGAAGCAGGGATCATGAACTCAGGATTAAAGCACCAAAAGTGAGCTACACGCGGGCATATCAAGCACCCACCGGGTGATAGCGTGGCAAGTGCTTGAGGAACTCCTTCAGCAGCATGCAATATCTACAGCACGAGCACGCGGACCAATATGCTTGGGAACAACAACGAGCTGACTGTGATGTGGAGCAACAACACGAACCGAGGGAGTCGCTGAATGGGGTTGATTAGCAAGCTTTCCAGTTGGAAGTTTCGCACGGCAGGCTGCACCCTGGCACTGCGTTCAATCTCAACAAACGTTGGGTTTTTACGCAGCAGTTGGAGTCTGTCCGAGATTCCGTCATGGGCGATGATGAAACTGCTGTACACCTCAAAATGCGGCACAAACTTCGCAAATGTGTCCAGCAAAATTGTGACCACAGCATCATGATCCCAAGTGGAGGGATCATCCTTTCTTTCGTCGCCAGCGACATCGATCTGAGCGCCATTTTTCATCGTTGCCAGTTGTTGCTTCAAAGCGTCGAGGAAGTCCTCGTTCAAACCCTGTTTGCAAATGAAATGTGAGAACACTACACACGAACGGTGTATGACGGGCGCGACAAACATACCACAATTTGTTCCAAATTGGAGAAAATCGCTTCGTAATCATCTGGGAAAATATCCGTCTCCGAACTCCACACAGTTCGCACTGCGTTTTCGCCCTTCGGTCCTTGAGGGTGCTCACAGTCTATGTACGCTTTGAGGGGCGACGCGAAGAACCGAAGCGCAATCTTCAGGAACCCCACATACCTTGTGGGCACGCAGACAGATGACAGATACAATTGAGGTGGAAGAACAAGCATCCAATGGTTTGAGTGTGATGACAATTCAGCGTACCTTTCTTCTGTCGATACAAGTTCCTGCACAACTCGTGCACGCTTTTCAATCCTTTGTCGAGCTCGGTGGAGACGCCCGATGAGGTCGCACCGAGTGGTAACCCGATGGACAACGCGGCCAATTCTTTCTCGTTCCGTTTCTTCCTTGAACTCAGCGAGTTGCTTTTGATGCTCTTTTGCTGCCATCTCGTATGCTTGCTTTCGAGCCTCCGACAACTGCTTTTCGTAGGACGCTTCGACTTCGGCGAGCCTTGCGGCATGTGAAGACGCCGACTGCCAAACTGACGCAGCGCCTTGAGATCGGAGTTCGGTCTCGTGTCGCTTTCTGGTTTCTTCCAATTCTCGTTGGAGCTCTGCAATGGTCACCTGCAACTTTGCGTTTGAGTTTTCTAAGGTTGCTCGCTGTTCTGCGAACTGGCTTTCCATTTCCAAAGCGTGGATTTCGGCCAACGATTCTGCTTGCTGCAGGTTTTCGTCGGCCTGCTTTTGAATTTCTTGGACAACGGCTTCCATCAACTTTTTTTGCTCAGCCAGAGCAGCTTTAAACAGCTCAGCTTGCTCGTTGCTTTGCCGCGTCATCTCGGTCACCTGTTGTTGGAACTGTTTGATTTGATCTTCTTGTTGCCGGCACTTCTTGTGTACGTCTGCCAGGAGCGCGGCATTGCGGGCATGAGTCTCGTAGCTAGTGCTTGATCGCTTGCGTGAAATAGAAGATGCGCCTGCGGCTTCATCTCGGAAACTATCGCTGCTTGCATCAACGGCCATGCTTGTTGCAACAGATGTCGAGAGAGCATCTTCCTCTGCTTTCGCGGCTGCGGCTGCGGCGGCCGCTGCTTCACCAGCTGTCCTGGCGGCTGCAGCAGCAGTGACCTCTGCATTCGACAACAGTGCGTGCTGTGTCTGGGAGGCAGTCCGGAGACCTTTGAGCACTGCTACTTGGCGTTGCGTGACTGACTTCTCATGACTGCCGACCGCATCTTGTAACACCTTCGAGGCGGCCTGGTGTCGTTTCAGCCTTTCCTCACGAGATTGCTGCAGCTCATGCTTGTATTTAGAGAGACGGCGACCATGAGCTTTCAGTTCCTTGGTGGCTCTCTCTCCAGCGATGAATTGTCCGGTATATTCTTTCTGCAAACTTTCCAGCTCTTCCAAGTGGTGCTTTAGAGAATTGCCACCAGGGTCAGCGTTCGATCCCTGTGTTGCTGCTCGTGCCCGTAATCCGGTTCGAGACGAGGCAATTCGGCTTTGAAGAGAAAGCTGTGTGCGGACTGCGGTCTGCACTATGCTTGCCAACTGGGACGTTCTCTGTCGAAGATGTTGTAGGGACATCCGACGAGATCCATGTGCCTGTTTATGCAGTGTTGCCATTGATGGCCAACGAGGTCGTGTCACCAGCGCGCCGACTGGGGCAACCGGCAAGCTCTTTGACCGGAAATTGCTGCCGCTTGATGTCTCCTGTGAGGTCCAGATATGTGGTGCACGCTGTTGCCGTGTCAGGGTGTCCGGACTATTTCCTGTTGCGCCCACCGGCAACGGTGAGAGCGCTGCACGCGAAATACTGCTGGTAGTGTGATTGGATCCATTGGCATTCTTGCTTTCACCGTTGTCAAGTGCACCAGCTGACGGACTTGATGTAGGATTCGTCATTAATTCTAACGTTGCCGGGTTCGCCCCTGCAGCAGGTGCTGAAATATGGATCTGGGAACTGAAGCTTGGTTGAGACACAATAGAAATGCTTCTTTGGGGGAAAGGTTCCGTTGAGATGGACCACCGCCGAAGCAACATTTCGTCATCACTTTCTACATCCTGCTGTGGATCGAGCTCAAAGTCATCTGAACCAGAGCTTGCGTGCACATCATTCACTTTTAAATCTGCTCCGGATTGGTTCACAGGATGGTTCGGTCCAACATTGTGCAGTCGCGGTGAAATCGGACTGGTCCGACGATAAACATCACTGTTGATACTTGGTCTACTCAAAGCCGTTAACGGCTCTTCGACTTCACTCTCCTGAACTTCGTGTCCCTGTGCGTGATTCGGCTGCAGCGTTTCCACCTCATGCAGCATTTGAGTGGTCATGTTCGTGAAATTTTGTTTTATTGCCCGTTTTTGTTCAAGCAAGGAGTCGATTTGGCCTTGCAGGGATGCAAGGCGAGCTTGGCTACGTGGGGGCAGCGGTTGAACCTGCAAAGCTAGACTCTGTTGGCGACACCTCAGGTTTCGAATATCAACCTCAATCAGGCGAAGCTGAGCACCCACAACTTGAGCTTCATGTTCTTGATACCTCGTCAAAGCTTCGATGTGCTCGCGCAGATCGATGTCGTTGGATGCTTTTGAGGCGTCGCTATCACTCTGTACGCTTGATATGTTGTTGCCCACAACGCTACGATCTCGCTGAATAGGGCGAGCATTCCGTTCAGCCCGCAGCTGTTGAAGGGCTTCCGTGCTATCAAAGGCAACTTGAGCAATGTCACGCTGTTGAGCTTGCAACTTGTGGAACAGCGCAGTGACATCGCTCAAGTCAACAACCGACATTTAGCTCCACACCAGATTCAAAGTCATTCAACTGAACTCGGTGTGTGTTTAACGTCGTTTGTACTTCCCACGTTCACAAGGCTACGTTTCCAAGCTTGCCACTATTAACATCAAAAGCACAAAATACAATAAAAAACAAAATCAACTTTCGCACATTTCCAAAGTCGACCATCACAAATCGGATAATCTCCAATGTGACGCATAACTTCGGATGGCAGAAACTCGACAACACAGAACGTCGAATGAGTATGGGGACTTCGATCCACTCAGGTAACTAATCTTCAATGTTACACAGTCAATTGCACGGCGAGTGAACGTAACTTCGGCGTCGAACCACAAGGTGGCATTTTTTCACAATCAGTACTCAGCACTCTCGCGTATGATGGAATGCCGACTATTCTGAGCCAAGGTCGTTGGGCAAACAACTTGACGGCAATCGAACTCTTGCTGTTGTCGTCTTGTGTGACCGCCAAGCAATCACAACCACATCCACCATCCGCCATTCACCACGACCCACCACGACAGCACACAACTTCCCCGCCTCGCCTTGCCCTCGCCTCCGACTCATCGTCACATTACCGCCACAACGGAGATCCTCGGCTCTCCAAATGCACCGGCGAACAAACGAACGAACGAACGAACAAACGAACAAACGAACGTCGAACGTCGTCGTTGTCGTTGTGATGCTGCGGTGACCAACGAACGAACGAACGAACGAACGAACGAACGAACGAACGAACGAACGAACGAACGATCAACGGCGATCCAACCAACCAACCGTCAGTCAGATCACATCAACAGCCAGCCTGTACATACACCTCAGCTGACATGGGTCAAAGTAGCCTGTACAATACCGGATGTCGACGTCGTCGTTCGTTCGTTCGTTCGTTCGTTCGTTCGTTCGTTGCGTTCGTTGGTTCGTTCGCTTCCTCCGTCGTCGTCGTTTCCAGAAAATGCGGTGGACGGCGGGGATGCGATAAAGTGGTGGAGTGGTGGAGTGACGGGGAACGCGGGAGGGGCAACGAATATGATGCAGTGATGCAGTGACGACCTGCCTGGTGCAGTGGTGCAGTGAACAAATGGTGATGCCGCAGAAAGTTGTAGAATTTGAGAATTTGGCAGATTGGATGGTCAGGGGCTCGTTTGATTTTTGATTTTTAGGTTTTCTGCTTTGTTTTTTTGGCGGTCAAAGCTTGCGGAATTCTGCGGGACATGCTAAAAGTTGTTGCTGTGAGTTGATGCACATTGAAGAAGCTACATTGAGTGATGCCCCCTCCTGAAGGGTTGCATGATTCGTATGCCGTGTCGCTACCGCCCGAAGTTGGTGTGTTGTTCGACGGGTTGTTCTCCAGCACGACAGAGTCGAGCAAGAAGCGGCAACACGCAACACTTGGATATCTCGAACTTGGAGCAAGCGGAGACGTTACTTTTCAACAAGCCGGAAATGATATTGTCAACAAGGTAAGGAAAATACCGTCAGGCCGTCATTTTAGCGAGGTTGTCAAGTTCGATGGCAAGAAACTCCGTGGCGGGGTCCCAATCCGGGGCACTCTCAGAATCCTACCATCGGGTCGTGTAAGACCAGCCGCAAAACGCAAGGTGGTCGCCTCGAAATCCCGCGCGAAGAAAACGCCGGCAAAGTCAAAGATCCACGTTCACGAGAAAGACATTGTCGATCTTTCATCACCGTCTGAACCATCGGCGGCACCGAAGGGCATTTTGAAAGGAGTGGCACACGGTGCGCACGCGGCAACTGCGGCCAACAGTACTGGTGGCACTCGAACGAGGCCGAAACGCAAGTCACCCTCTGTACGGTTTCGAGATAGTGACGAGGGTGTTATTTCTCTTAAAGCACGCTCACGACCACTTCCTCTCAAAGGACTTGAGGCTCCTTCCGTCACAACTGATATCCCTTCCAAGAAACGTGCCGCCACCGCCTCCCACAGCCAGATTTCTCGTGGAGTCGGCGATGTGTCATCGAGTCGCAGAAAGCCCACGGGCCAAAGGAGCCGGGCGGAGCAAGAAGTAAAGGGTCTTGCACCCAGTCCTTCAACTGCTGTGACAGCTCAACCCTACAGCTTGACGATTGCACCGAAGTTCCGCGAGCTTTTACGAGGTCTGGAGCACGATTTCCAAGGCACGATCGATATCGTCGACTCACACAAAACACTGGTTCGTATTGCCGCCTGCATTATGTGAAACAGCGGTCGCCAGTTCTTACACTTGCTACAAACACTGTGTTGTCGTAGCACGAGTTCTTGGAGTGCGCGCGTGTGTTGGAAACTGTTCGCAACGCTGTCGTGGAGCTGCTGCAGGATAACAGCGAAGGATCGATAGCTCAGTATGTGTGCAGTGTGTTATGTGGGAATTTTTGCCGGAATCTGACTGATGGCTTGCTTCGAATGTGTGTCCCCGTCGCGTAGCAATGACCATTCCTGGCTACAGAAACAGAGGAAGTGAGTTGAGACACATTTGCAACGAGTGTTCCCAATGTGTGAGTCGACTCCATCACGGTTCGCGTCCTTGTATGTCTTGTTCAAACAGGTGCATTAACAACATATTGCGGCGGATGAAAGTGTCGATGACAGCATTTGTGGACAAAAGCATTTCATAAACATGATCAAAAGACCGTCTCTTGACCTGTTGAAAGCCGCTGTGCAAGGCAAGGCTAGGCTCACGGTTTGTCCGTGGCTTCGTTACACCTGCGACATGGAACAGTCGATAGCTCAGCAGCAACTTTTAGTAACAACATACATTTAGCAACCACTTCCATCGCACGCGGCGCGTCATCCCAATCTACACCCTGCACCCTGCAAAACACAACACAACACTGCCCTCGTCTTTGATTAGTTAGAGCGATCAACAACTAACTAACTAACGCAACAACATTTGCGTGACGTCGTCAATCTAACGTGACGTGGCACGGTGTTGTGGTGTTGCGGTGGTGCCCCTTAAAATGCCCATAGCGCTGTGTATGAGCCTGTGAGCCACAGGGCTACCAACTAGGGCATGCTGACACCGACCTGCTGACGTGGCACACCATGGCTTGCATCTTGCGAACAGACCACTGCTTCCGCATTGTGCATTGTGCATTGTGCAGCAACAACACAACACAACGCATCGTCTCCCTGTGCGTCTTCGGGCCGGACGACTGCTGGCAAGGACGGCACGGTGTAGCGTTGTGGAAGATTGTGTGATCATTCACACAACAGTTGCGGGAAGTACTTTCGCAACGGGGAGTGCATTGGAGGGTGGCGATGAAGACAATTTGTCAATGTTGGACCGATCGAGAGCCACTTTACGGCCGCAGTGACGGGAGTCAACCTCGTTCTTGGCACCACTACGCACTATCATGTTCAATTTTATACAACAAAAAACAAAAACACACTGTAAATAAGTAAGTCAAGCAGCTTGTGCTGGTTTGTTTGTTTGTTGCACTGACGCGTCAGGAACCCAAAGCAATGCTGTCCCGGGGCACTCTCGTCTTGTCGATTTTGCTCGTGTTGCCTTTCATCTGGCAGTATGTCGCTCAAACTTTTGATGGGTTTGACGGAAATGTGATGCTGGCCGGCAAAAAAGTGCTGGTATGTGGAGCTTCCAGTGGAATTGGCGAACAGATGGCTTATGAGTAAGTTGATGTGCTTCCTAGCGAAGTTCGACGAATGCTACCTCCCGTTTCTGCCCGATCGGCCATCGAAAGGGGGTTGGCCGCTGGTGTTGGTCGGCTTGGTTGACCTGTTTTTTGCAATCTGGTAACTGTCACACAAGGTACGCCAGATTTGGGGCGCATGTTGCGGTTCTTTCTCGGCGCAAAGATCAGCTGGAAGTGGTGGCGAGTAAAGCACGAGAACTGGGGGCTGCTTCTGTCCATGTGATCGACGTCGACGTCAAGGATGAAGCAGGGTCTAGGTTTGGGTTGCTTCCCAGTGCTGTGGTCTTGTCGCACAAAAGAGCAAACTTTTGTTCATTGCTCAGTTTGGTAATTGTCGGTCAGAACTGCTATCGAGAGGACCCTTGCGGCCTTTGATGGAGAACTTGACATTTTAGTTTTGAACCACATCATTGGGTTTTGGGGTGCGGCGTTGGTGTCATGAAGCTTTTATCGAAGCAGTTCGCCCGTCCGTCAATATTCTTGTGCTGTGATTTCATCACAGGATGGTGGCTTCCTGCAAAGGACCAGCTCATGGCTGACAATGTCAGCATCGGATTTACTAGCACCGACAAACACCCTAGCGGCGACTACATGAGAGTGTGGGATGGTATCCAAACTTTGAATCGAATTTTCGAGGTGAACACATTCAGCTATGCGTACCTAGCTACGTTCGCGATGCCAGCGTTGGCACGGTCTGGAGCTGCAGCCAAGGTGAGTTTCATCGCGATGTTTGCAACAAAGTTTCGTCAACCAGGCTGCGAACACTGTTGGTGAACACATGTTGCTTGACATTCAGGAGTCAGGGGGTCACGGTGGCCAACTTGTTGTCGTTTCGAGCGCCGCGGGCAAAATGGGTTTGCGCATTCAAAATTGTTAACTACTCCGTGCCTTGATCGGTACTGAACACGGTTCTGTGCTGTGCAGGCCTTCCCAAGGTGGCACCTTACAGTGCATCGAAGCATGCATTGCATGGATTTTTCGACAGCTTACGCGTTGAGCTGAAGCACAAGTCCGTAGCTCGACTCAGACGTCGCGAGACCAACTAGTGGTTAGCGTTGTTGCGATTGGTAATTAGGCCTCTATCTGTTTTCTGGCAGGCAAATTCCCGTGAGTGTGACGATGGCCGTGATCGGCAACATTGACACGGAGAGTAACAAAAAGAACACCGCAGGCGACCTCAAGAATGTCCCTCAACATGCGCCGGCAGATGTTTGTGTATGTTTCATCGCATATGCCATACCCCGAATTGCTGGGGCAGGAATGATCCGTAATGTTGTTTGCTTCCCACAGGCCGACGCAATCATTCGGGCTGGGGCTACACGTCAAAGAGAAATCTATCACCCGCTTGGTCAGGGACTGCATACAATGGCAGTTTTGCGCCCTCTGTTCCTGGACTTAGTCGACTTTGTGGTCACAGCAATGATTGTGTGAACAATGGGGTGAGCGAACACCTCACAAAGTCTGCCCTGAGGTAGTCATGTCGTGCTAGGTGTTACATTGCAACGAAAAACTGCAAAAACAGCTGAGTGAGGTCATCGACTAGCAACCAGTCTTTTATAAAATTTATAAAAATAAAACGACGCGGTCGAGTAAGCGAACAGCAGCGTTCCTGCTTGTGGACGGGCACACGTATGGGCGTGCCAGTTGCACACGAGACTCGCTTGCGACTTACAAAAGAGTAGTCATTCCGCCGGTAACGCCGTTGATGCCAATTGGACCAGTGCCAAGAGGGGACACTGGTGCGCGCAAACCGGATATTCCACTGCGACCGAAAGATAAACCACCTGGCCCTGGACCGACGATATTAGAGGCGAGCGGTGACCATGGGTATCCACTAGCTGGGTCCATGATGTTGTAAGAGTAGATACCACGGGATCCGAAATATGGAGACGCGGCAGTGAGCGGTTGTCCCATGGCGGCCGGCCCAAAGGCAGCCAAGTTTACAAGATTGCCTTGGTTGCTTGGCGAAGTGAGCATTGTGTACGGATTTTGATCAGAAGAGTCGACATTCGTGAGGCCCAAACCTAAACCACCGCTTCGGAACGGAACGAAAGCCTGCTTTGGTTTGTGCATGCCGAGACTGTTGGCGAGCACACCTATTTGAAGTGCTGTGCCGAGTTGGTTTTTAAACCCAAACCCTGGCATGCCGACAATGCCGTTTCCAGCCGTAAGAGGCATACCGATACCGAGACCCCCGAGGGCACCGGCCATGCCGGGCTGCGGCATGCCGGGCATTCCCATTCCCATGCCGCCCATGCCTCCCATACCGCCCATGCCGCCCATGCCACCCATGCCACCCATGCCGCCCATGCCACCCATCATGGCATCAACCGTGGGTGCGGTCAAAGCTAGCACAGCAGCCGCCACAGCAACATCGCTCAATATCTTCATCGTTAAACAGTTGCGACGCCACCGTGAATTGACCCACGAGCGTCCCTCCTACGTGGGCGCCATGCTCAAAGGGTGAACCACAAGCAACTGCTGCGTTGTTGTTGTGCCACTTGTGCAGACGACAGCTTCCAAGTTCACCGCCGACTTTGGCAACACAAAGAAATCAAGCACAAGCCCGGGTCTCAAAAAATCTTAAGGGACTCAAGCAAACAGCCAGCACAGCATTTAAGCTGGCAACGGTGCAACACGTTGCAGTGCCCATCTCCCAACGCCCGTAGCGCACCATAACGTGCACCACCAACACGAAGGATTGCGTCAACGCCATCATCATCCACCTCCATTTCCTTCGTCGCAAGTTAGTTCATGTATGGTATGTGTTCGTCGAGTCGTCGCGAGACACCGACACCGACACAACGACAACGACAACGACAGCGATAACGACAACAACGTCTCACTGCGCGTCGTCCTCGTCGCGTTTCGGCGTGAGTGAGTGAGTGGCTTTGATAACTTTAACGACAACGACAACGACACCGACAACGACGACAGCGAAACCAACGACGACAACAACGACGACGACGGCGACGACGACGACGACGACGACGACAACGATGAACGACGAACGACGAACGACGAACGACGACAACGACGAAGGACGAACGACGAAGGACGAACAGATTTTGTGTTTCGAAGTTGTTTCGAATCCTTTTTCGAAGCCAACCATCACTCACTCACTCACTCACAGTCACTCACAGTCACTCACAGTCACTCACAGTCACTCACAGTCACTCACAGTCACTCACACGCTGGATCCCTCCCTCCCTCCACTCACTTACTCACTCACTTACTCACTCACTCACTCACTCACTAGTGCACTGCCGCACTACGGCGCCCACGCCCAGAACTGAGCCGCGCAGTGCTGACAGCTGATGTGTTGAATAATAGTGTTTGTAGCAGTACTGGAGTGTACTTAGTACCTTTGGTATTTGTGTATATAGTAATGAATAGTATGAGAGTAATGGGAATGACACTTCTTGAGTGAGACATAATGGTACTAAGAAATTCGGAATAGACTCATACATCCATTCGGAACACGCGATTTATTTCCGAGTTTGCAGTACTTTATCACGTTAGTACTGCGGATTATACTATTAATGCATGAGTATGAAGACACTGACACTCCCAACATACTCTTCCCAAAGGTATTCAATATTATTCAGTACCTGGTACTACTAGACTCCTCACCAGCCAGCCGGGCCACATGAAGAAGAAGACCTCCAACGCCGTAATGTTATCTACAAATGACATAACGGCGTTTGTGGGCACACAGAGAAATGGAAATGCGTGTAATATCGCTTGTAGATACCTACCTATGCAGGGTTCCGTTTTATGCCATAGCCATAGTTAGTGATGCGGTTCAAAAGGTCATATACAGTACGAATCAAAGCATTTTATTGTAGGTGAAATGGCGTAAAGTAATTTACAATTTACTCAACATTCCACATTCAGTCAGACAACAGACAACAGAAAACTGAATTTGGAATTTGGAATTTGGAGTGTGGGCGAACTGATGA
>ENA-OWNT01003764-OWNT01003764.1-seawater-metagenome-genome-assembly--contig:-NODE-3764-length-13970-cov-4.566184_pt1 | contig 13970 bp, 16 predicted proteins | sample MGYA00238136_ERZ651165 | MGnify/ENA primary metagenome ERZ651165 (study PRJEB26861, sample SAMN08777766) | seawater metagenome | isolation source: coastal seawater | place: USA: Florida | collected...
GTTCGTTCGTTCGTTCGTTCGTTCGTTCGTTCGTTCGTTCGTTCGTTCGTTCGTTCATTCGTTCGTTCATCGTTCGTTTCGGCGTTCGAGTTCGAGTCGCCAGCGTCGGCGTCGCCGCTTTCCTGGAACACGACGTCGTGCATTGACATTTGTCTTTATACAATGCGGGGTCATTTGAGAGGCATCATGCAAAGACACAAGTGTAGATACACAAAGTTAGGTTACCGTGGTTGCGTGACGCAGTGAAACGGATGGGCACTTCCCAGTGGGTGGCCGCCGGCCCGGCCACCGACGACGAAAAGCTAGCGATCGTAGGCGCGTTGTGTGCATTCGTTCGTTGCGGCTCGCCCCGTATAATACCCTCGCTGCTGCGCTGACCGTGACCGTGCTGTTCTGTTCCGTGCGTCAAGCAACCAAGCAACCAAGCAAGCAACCTAGCAAGCAAGCAAAGCAACCAAGCAACCAAGCAACCAAGCAACCAAGCAACCAAGCAACCCATCAACCAAGCAAGCAACCAAGCAAAGCAAGCACGGCCACCAACGAGCAAACTGGACAGCGCAACGAACAACTCACTGTTGTTATCCATAACCACTGTTCCGCCGTTTAGTTACACCGGCGCTCTGCGTGGTATGACAGCGTAATTGTCAGGTGAAGATGGCCTACCCGGGTACCGACCTACCTGCCTGCCTTGGCTGGGTTGGGTGGCTTGGCTCGTGTGTGGTTGTCGGTCAGTCAATCACATTTTATTCAGTTATGGAAGGGTTGGTTGGTGTGTTGTCTGCTCGACGCGTCTGCCCCGAGAAACCGCGGGGAAGCGAACATTGAACGAACGAAGGAAAGACCAAACGAAGGAAAGACCAAACGAACGAACGAACGAACGAAGGAATGACCAAACGAAGGAAAGACCAAACAAACGAACGAACGAACGAACGAACGAGCGAACCATTGAACGAACGAACCATTGAACGAACGAACGAATTCTTGTGAACGAACCATTGAACAAACGAACGAACGAACGAACGAACAAACGAACGAAAGAACGAACCATTGAACGAACGAACGAACCATTGAACGAACGAACGAACGAACCATTGAACGAACGAACGAACCATTGAACGAACGAACGAACGAACGAACCATTGAACGAACGAGCGAACGAACGAACGAATGAACGAGCGAACGAACAAAGGAACGAGCGAACGAACAAAGGAACGAACGAATGCGAATGAACGAACGGAGGAAACCAGAAACCAGAAACCAGCAACCAGAAACCAGCAACCAGCAGCAGCACAACGCAGCGCAGTGCAGTGACAAGCGCGGGTGCGTATGCCATACCTGCGGGCGTACACTGTTGTACGAGTTATGTACACTGTCGTCCACTTCCACTTCCAGAGCCTCTAAAGTGACTTTGTACGTTGAGCACTAAGTGTACGGTGACAGCGTACGTACACCCACGGAGACAACGAACGACGACGACGACGACGACGACGACGACGAAGACAACGAACGAACGAAGTGAACGAACGAAGTGAACGAACGAAGTGAACGAACGAAGTGAACGAACGAAGTGAACGAACGAACGCAGTGAACGGACGGACGGACGGACGGACGGACGGACGAAGTGAACGAAGTGAACGAACGAAGGGATGGACGAACTGAGGGACGATGACGACAAACGAACGAATGAACGACGACGACAATGACGACAATGACGACAATTACGACGATGACGACAAACGAACGATTGAACGAATGATCACGACAATGACGACAAACGAAACGAACGAACGATGACGACGATGACGACAATGACAACAACGACGAACGAACGAACGAACGATAACGACGACGATGGCGACGAGAATAACGAGTTGACGACGACAGTAACGACGACGACTGTGACGACGGACGACAACCGACTTCAACAAAGACTTAGACGATGGCCACAGTGTCACCGATGACGACGACCACAACGACGACGACGGAGACGACTTGGACGACGACGGCCAAAGCATCGAGACGACTACGGCGACAACCACGAAGACAACAACGATGGTGACGACGGCGACGGCGACGACCTGCTGCTCGTCACGGTGTTGGTGCTGCGTTTGCGTGATGCAAGCATCATCGTTTCACTCCGTCGAGTACGCGGGCGACAACCAAGAGTGCGAGCTTTCGAATGCTGTCGGTGCGTGGTGGCGATTGATGTCGACGACCGTCCATGGGGGCGTTCACCTTTCAACCTTCGCGCGGAGGTAGTCGTCGTTGAAGGATTGCTCAAGCAACGGCGTTGGCATTCGCATTGGCGTTCGCTCGGCGTTGGCAAACCTGGGCGTCGGCTTGACATCCGCCGTGCCCGTTGCTCCGCCGTGTGAAGTGAACTCTCGTCAGCATATAAGTCGAGTTGAGGGCTCCCCTAGAGTCGCTTCGCGCGGCATGAAGTCAGCAGGTGTCCTCGGTCGGTGCGCGGCCACCCCACTTTTCGATGTGTGCGTTGTTGCTGTTCAAGTGTTTTTGTCGGCATTTATTTTATAGTTTTCGTTTCTCTCTCTCCTTTTGTGACCACAAACTCCCGTTCCAGTTCCGCTCAGACGCCACTATCGACGCGTGTAGCAGAACCCCACCTCACTCCACCATGGCGGCCTCCGCGATCGCGGTTGGCGTGGCCATGGCGGCGCTCCACGGCAAGTTCGACTCTCTGCTGCGTCTGCCGTTGGACGACAACCTGAAGTCTGTTGCCCAACGCCTCGACGAAACCGCGGTCGGCACGCCGTTCTACATCGGCACGGTGATCTTTTCCCACGCAGAGTACGCAGATCGATTGCGCGATGCCACCAACACACAACGCCGAGCCGTGCACCAAGCCTTCCTGGACAAGGGCCTGGACGTTCGCGCGTCAAGCCCCGCGCACGCTGCGATCGTGGACCAAATACTGCGGCCAGTTGCCGATGATGCCGGTCTTGACGCGGCGCTCGGAGACGACGGCAGCGACTGGCGCAAGGTGGCTGTTTCGCCGGCGGATGAGCCCGAGCTGTTTGAGGACTTCCTAGACCACGGCACCGTGGGCTTGCACGTCGTGAACGACCAAGGCACCATCCTGTGGGCCAGCAAGAGCGAGATGGACCTGCTCGGGTACGCGCCCGAGGAGTACATCGGGCAGCAAGTGGCAAAGTTCCACGCCGACAAGCGGAAAGTCACAGAGATCCTGGGCATCCTGCTGTCTGGCAACAAGGTCATCAACTACACGGCACCGCTCGTATGCAAAGACGGCCACATCGAATGGGTGGAAATCAACTCCAGCATGCGCAGAGTCAATGGCAAGTGCAGCACGACGCGCTGTTTCAGCACGCCGATCACCAACAAGGTCAAGGCGGACGAGAAGGCGAAGTTCCTGCGTCTACTGTGCCACGAACTCCGCAACCCGCTGCAAGGCATCCAGGGCAATTTGGAGCTGATGCGGTCGCGCCTCAGTGCTCTCAGTTCGTTGTTGACGCGGCCCAGCACGACTGGCCAGGCCTTGGTCGACCTGGTGACGCGCCACGCCGACGATCTGTCTGAATCTGCCGAGGCCGCCGCCCTCGCCGCGCAGCATCAAGGCATGGTGCTGAACGACACCCTAACTCTGTCGAAGTTGGAGTCCGGCGAACAAGTCGCCGTGTTTAAGCCTCTCGACATCGCTGTGGTGGTGCGCGACGTCCTGGCCATGACCGACGTGTCAGCACGGGGGAAAGGGTTGTACCTCAAAGTAGAAGTGCCTGACGAGGACCGATACGTCAAAGCTGATGTGAGTTGGACCAAGCAGGTGCTGATCAACCTTCTCAGCAATGCCATCAAGTTCACCAGCAAAGGGGGCATCACACTGACGGTAGAGATGGCCGAGCAAACAGGAAGCAGCATCACCATGAAGATAACAGTGGCGGACACCGGAATCGGCATGGACGAGGAAGAAGTGGCCCGTCTCTTCCATCCGTTCGTGCAGGCCAATGCATCTATTTCGTCAAAGTACGGTGGCACAGGGCTTGGCCTGCACATCGTCCGCGAATACCTTGCTCGCATCGGGGGCTCCATTTCGGTCGCCAGCGAGAAGGGCGTCGGCACCACATTCACGGCACTTTGTCCGTGTGGTGTGCCGACGGAGGAGGAAAAAGCTCAAGTTGCTGCCAAGAAAAAGGTCAAAACTCGCCCCCGTGCCCGCAGCAATGTCACGCTGCACAACATTTTGATTGTGGAAGACAACGTCATCAACCAGAAGATCCTCCGGCGGTTCCTTGAGCGTGACGGCCACCAAGTGCGAATAGCGAACGATGGCATTGAGGCAATCGACCTTTTCTGCAAGTTCGCCTTTGACCTGATATTCATGGATATCGAGATGCCGCGTATGAACGGGAGCGTTGCCACCGGAATCATTCGCCGAATTGAAGCCAAAGTGTCCCCGGACGTCAAGACGCCCATCGTTGGTTTGTCGGGCAACGCGCTGCCCGAGGATTTCTCTCACGCTTCTGCGATCGGCATGAACTCATACGTCACAAAGCCTGTCGCCTTGAATGTGGTTGTCAAAACTGTGGCTGACCTTGCGCGCAAAGACGACCACGTTTTTCGAAGAGCATCTCGCGTCGAAGCCGACGCCCGTAGCATTTTTGAGCAGCTCCGCGAACCTATGGCAAATGCCGAGAGTTTGTGCTCTGTCGGGCATGCCGACAGTGCGAAGCCGTAACTCGCACAACCAGCTTCTAGGCACACGACATTGTGAATGCGCATCAAGGCGACTGGCCGGTTTTGTTGATAACCATTACTTTCTCTACTCACAACTCTTTTTGTTTTCAAAGTGAAACTATGCGTTGATGTATTCATTCGTTCGTTCTGCTCGAATGTCGACGAATGGCCATCGTGTTCATGAAATCTGGGGATTTTCCATCGACTGGTCGACAGCCAAGCTTGGAATGCGGCCTACAACGTGTCACTGAACTCCCGAGTCGTAGAGCGCCACAGCATCGCGAAACGCTCGATATAACTTGCGGCCGAGTTGCTCAGCGCGCAACGTCATTGAAGTTGACTCGTCAGTATTTTCTTCCACAGCCTTCTTCTTTGCTCCGTTGCTGTCAAACTTCCAGTTGGTGGGGTCATTGAAAGCAGCACACCTATTCATGCATGCCGCACAAGCCCGAGCACAGTGGTTCACGTTGAAGTAACGAACTGCCTGAACAAGCGCACAGATACTTTTACATACTTGAGCTGCCCTCCTAGGCGCCGCGTGATTTCTTGGGCGTCCATGGAAAACAACTGGGACCCGGTCACGTTAAGCCGTTGCGCCGTGGCCTTGCGATCGGCCGGGTCTGTAGAAGTCCGACGTTGGCGTGAAGCTCGCAGTACATGTATCGAGAGAAAATGAAGCATGAAGCGGCATACACACCAGAAACTGTCTCTCGCTCGGCCGCGGAAGGTTGCTGCAATATCTGTTGCGAGAAAGCCACCACCCCACAACTCAACCAAGTCGAAAAGACAGCATAAGAAACACAGAGCAGCTTGAATTCAGTTTTACCTCGTCAATAAAGCGCTGTACGCGCTTGCGGGTCCACCGGCGTGGATCCTTCGCAGCCACCACCTTCGGAGGCGCCGCATACAACAACGCTGTAGGTGCCGATCTGCAAAGAAGCAAATTCCGTGGGAACATTTGTCATCCCATTGAGTTTGCACGCGTGTGGCGTGTGTGTGTGCGTGAGGTGAAGTACCTGTACTTTCTTTTCAGCACTCGATGCAGATCGCGTTCCCGACCGGAGTACTTAGCTAAAGTTTGTTGCACCTGTTGAGACGTGGACAACATTTAGCACAAAGGAGCAATGTTTGTCTCTCCGCTGCCAGACGCACACATATAGTCACACCTGATGCAGTGTAGCGCGTTCGGGGTTCTTCTCCAGGTAAAAGAGCTGCAGCGCCTCTTCGAGTTCTTGTGCGGTTGCGGCCTAAAGTTTCAGAGTGCGCAGGCATCACTTCACGTTGCGGCAGCAGCTTCGCGTCGGAGACATCACAAACCCGGTGCTGCAGCACGTTTTCCACGGATTTGAGGTCGTTGCAATAGGATAGCGTTCCTTCGGTGTGGCGAGCTTGCTTACTCCTAGGATATCACGCACGGGGGATGTCGGAAATGGTAACAAAAAAATGCGTGTCGAAGATGGTGCCACGGACGTTGGAGAGAGACAGGCTACGAAGCTGGCTCTGTGGAGTGGGTCAGTGAACACTTCGCGCAGAAGCAGAGTCAGTTTGGAGTCCCTGAATTTGACGTGGCTCTGGGTCGCTCCGCTGGCGCTTGCTCTGCAACCAGCTTGCATTCGTGATGCTTCTCGCGCGCGAGAGAACACAACATGCAGATCAAGCAGTCAATCTCTTACGCAACGATGGCGTGCAAGCACGCTTTCAAGCAGCTTAGTGACCAATTGATGTCCTTCATTTCGGCAACGCGTTCCTGTGCACAAACACGCCACGCAGTGGGCTTCAGCACCGACGTCGACTCCCTAGATCACACTCGATGGCACCAAGGGGACCCAGGATACGCACTGGCTTGTGAAAGTATGCGTCTTTCCTTCGCTCGCTGCCTGCGAGGTCTACGAACGTGAGACACCCAGTTTGCGGTTCCCGTGCATCAGGGACGCCGCTGCCGCTGCTTTTCAGGGTCAAAAATATTTTGCAGAACGCGTGAGACCGTGAAGACCCGTTCGTGTTCGTGCTCGTGACGTGTGTAACCCTCTTCGCGAAAGCTGCGTTCACAAAAGCAGTGGCGGATTCCTGGGCGGCAGGACAACAGTCACACAGCCAGCGCGCGCATGAAGGCAACTGCTTCAAAATGACAGCATCACTTGAAACATCGGTGAACTTACAAGAGTAGGCGCGTGGCGGCGAGCGACACCAGCAATATGCATGGCTCCCGATGCTCCTTCGCGACACTCAAGCTTGGTGTGGTTGGCGTCCATTAGGTCGTACAACTCGTGGCGGTAATTTTCGAACACGCACACGTCAATTTCAAACGGTGGTGCCTCGGACGCATCCTCGACACCTTGTCGACGCTTCAGCTCGCCGAACAGATGCTGCAGTGCAGCTTGCTGAAGCTCAACGACAGTATGGGTCTTGCCGCTGCCAGTTTGCCCAAACGCGATCACAGTTGAACGGCCGCCACGCAGCGCGTGCTGCACTAGAGGAGCGACTACATCGCCGTACACTCGGCGATCGTCGGACTCAGAATTGTCCCCGAAAGCGGCGTCGAAGCGCGAGGGAATCGACGTCAGCCTGCCAGTCCGCACGCCGAGGCGTGTTGCGGGAACGTGCCGGAAGACAAACGGCGAGAACACCGACAGAAACTCGTAGTCTTGCACGCCGTTGGTGGCGATAGGTCCAGCATTGCACATCCGGCCGGTGGCGGTGCCGGCGGCGGTGGACTCGGCGGTGGATTCGGCAAGCGGGGGATACTTCGATCCGGCAGCGCTCTCTTCGGAGTCGTTCTGCGGAGTGGAATTGGACTCAACTGACTCGGACGTGGCGACGAGAGCATCCATCGGCAAAATTGGTCTCTTCCGAGCAAAAATCCTGAACCGTCTCTCTAAGTCTGGCGGTGCAGCTTTTGCGCCGAGCGCTGCTAGTTTTTCGCCATTGATTGCACGCCATTCCTGCACGGCCGGTTGGAAGTTGGTTGCCGCCGCCTGAGCAGCAGTCCAGGTGAATGCTTGTGGTCGACCCACTGATCGCGAATTGTCTGCAATGACTTGTTGGAGAACCGGGCCGTCCGCACCGTCTGTCCCGGTGGACATGGCGGTGAACACGGGGGATCACTTCAACACGTCTGGCAGCTGGTTGGACGGCTTGAGTATCTGGAACCTGGAACAGTTTCGGTCCAATGCGTCGCAAGATTCTTTAAACCTTCTTTTTGCTTAAAATTTTTATAAAAACAATCGGCTTCCTTCATTGTGGTGGCTCGGAATCGCTTTTAGCTGTCGCACGCAGCGGCGAATACAGAAGCAGCTGTCACAGGTTCGTCGGCATTCAGCAACAATTCCACCACGCATCCATGGCGTGGCTTCAAACGACTTTTCTACCTGTCCATGTATTCCACAACGCCCACGGCATTCTAAGGTGAACGTCACAACAGAAGTCCGCAAGACACGCAGGGGCAGCTGCAACGACGATATGACCATATTGTTGTGGACGTCGAGGCTGGATGACTGAAACGTTCCACAGATAACAAAAGATACGATGATGGCATTTGCCATTGAAAACGAGAAACGCAGAGTCGAAGCGGTGCAGCGAACGTCCCACCGAACCCACCGTCGTCGACGCCTTTTCCGCCACCGAACGAAAGCAGCAACAGCAACAACGACGATGACGACGACGACGACGACTGCGTTGTTGTGGTTGTTGTCGTCGGCATAGTTTGAACGTTGCTGTTGTCGTCGTTGGCGGCGGCGGCGCGTCGTCGTCGTTGTTGTTGTTGAGGGATGGCGGCGGTTGCAACGTTGCGGCTGTACGTTCAGCTCGTGCACACGTGTACACACGGTCGTACGCACCGTGTACAACTTTCAAACAGCCGTTGTCGTCGTTGTCGTCGTTGTCGTCGTTGTCGTCGTCGTCATGGTCGTCGTCGTCGTCGTCGTTGTCGTCGTCATCGTCGTCGTCGTCGTCGTCGTCGTCGTCGTCGTCGTTGTCGTTCGGTCGGTCGGTCGGTTGTTTGTTCTTTCTGTCGTTCGTTCGTTGTCGTCGTTGTTGTGGTCGCCGTTAGATTCGCAAAGCAATGAAAAGCAATGAAATCATCGTCGCCGCCGCCATTTCGGCCGTCGTCGTCATCGCTTTTCGTGTGTTCGTTCGTTCGGCGTCGTCGTTCGGCGTCGTGGTTTTCTGTTCCTTGTTTGCCCATTCGCCGCCGCAAAGATGTCCCTGGCGTCGTGAGCTTTGAGGTTTGATGAGAGTGCAGGTGGTGGAGACAGTGACAGCATATTCAGCAGGGTGGAGTTTCGTGGTAGTATGCATTCGGAGCAGGTAGTGTGGGTGGAGAACGATTTATTGTTGAGGTGTTGGCAAATTGTCGTGGACCTACAAACAGTTGTGCTCTCACATCCTCTCTCTCTGGTGCTATGCTATACAGTTGGCGCGAGTGCTCATGATGAACAAGTACGAGTAGGGTGCAGTGGTGGCGGAGTCTGGCACAGGTGCGACGGCCACGACTGCGACCGGGGCGGATAGCGGTTTCGCATACGTGCATTTGATAATTTTTGGGAAAGGCTCGATTTTCATCGGAAGAGTTGTTGCATTCCTACTGACATGGGAAGTCGTTGCGGGCACGCTTCGAACAACATACTCTAGTTGATCACGAGTGGTGGGGTAGAACGTGGAAGGGGCGTTTCAAATTCCCTAGCGCTTTAGCAGTGCCGCAGCGGCGGCTTCCGCTTCAGACATGGTCCGTGCCACTTTCGTGGTGGCGACGCTCTTTGCACTCCTCCTGCTGACTGCTGTCAGCGGGCAACAACAACAATGGAAGTCTTTCGCCAATGGTGTTGCCGCTGACGAAGGAAATGGTGTGGGGGACTTCAATGCCTGCGATGTGGAGTGTTGCAAGCAAAAGTGTGACGCAAACCCAGAATGCAATTCGTTCGCGGCGTCGTCTAGAAATTGCTATCTCAAGGACAAGTGCATTTTTGACGACACAGAGGTGAAGCGGTCGGCGTACAAAACTTGGTACAAGCCGTGCCCAAACAACGGCTTCGTCGAGTCCACTTGCGGTGCGTGGCTCAACATCGTATCAAGAGCCAACCACTTTGATGGCGACGTGGCTGCCGCTGTCACCGCCTTCGTTGAGTGGCAAAATTGCATTGTGGCCGCCAAGCAAGATGGTCAAACCGCCAAGAAGGGGCTAAAATTCGCTGTGTTCCGACCGACGCGAGATGGAGCTTCTTCTGACGCGGTGGCGGCAGTCGCGGGTCGTTTGCAAGGATTGCTGTCCACATTTGCGTTTGCGATGGTGACGGGCCGGATTTTCATTGTGGATTGGCCAGAACTATCAAGTGGCAACCACATCGCTTTTAAGCCACTCCACGAGGTTGTCAGCAGCAGCTTCCAGGACCTCAAGGCGGTGTTTGACCTCCACGAAGGAGGCCGCTTGGCCACGAGCGCCGTGCGCCCATCACCTGGTTCACATTGGTTGTGTGGAACGGATCTCCAAGCGTTCAACCGCGATGTGGTGTTGGAGTTTTCTGCAGAGGATGATTTTATTGGCAGGGCGGCATACAACCCCGCCATTGCCGCAGATATCCAGCAGATGTTTGGACCACGGTCGCTACAAAATAACATTGTCGCTTCGTTGTTCTCTGCTCTGCTGGTCCCAACTGCCTCAACGCAGGCTCTTCTAGATGCTATTGCAACGAAGGAAACTGTTGGTGTCCTTCTCGATGGCCTTGCGGAAAGTGCTCGCAGTGATGATTCCGATGGAGTGTTGGAGGCGTTTAGCGCGTCTGTTGACTCCCTCCTCACATGCGCGGCAAATGCTGCATTGCCGGTCTCGGATGGGGGCCAAAGTGACGAGCCACAAACTCGCACAGCCACAGGTACGCCGACCATTGTCGTCATAGATCCAGACCCACAAGGTGCATTGGAAAGTCAATCCGGCATTTTGGTTGGATCGAAAGTGGGGCAGTCCTACGAGTTCACGACTGCGTTGGGGGTGGACTCAGCAACAACGTCGCAGGTTCCATCACTACAAAAGAGCCTGCAAAAAATATCACTTTTGTCTGCCTGCCAAGAACTTTTAGTCGCGGCTGACCTTAGCCAGTCCGCGGGTGATTCGCCACACTCTGTGGGATTTGGTCTGTCGAGCGTGGCACCAGTAACGTGGATTCCACACGACGCCGCACCCCATCGACCGCCTGTCGTGTGCGCCCGAGCTACGACGTCCAAGCACAGGTATGACCCCTCAAACTTTGCGTGAAACACATCACAACGCAAGTAACATATGCCTACGTTCCTTGCGCAGGTCGCTGTCGGACATAGCGTCACCTCAATCACTTCCGGTCAGTGGCGTCGTACATTTATTGATCGTTGACGCCGTAATGTGTACTGATGGTGTTCGTGTTCTTGGACACGTGTGCACCTGGCTCGGATTGTTCTTATGACAGGAATGCACAGCATGGTTCCCGATGGAGAAACACGAAGAATTGCTCCTCCATTACGTTGTTCGTTGAATTTGTGATTTAACGGGCACACGGACGGAAGAAGTGCGCAGCAGGGCCAACAAAATACAACAAAATAAAACGACCACGTTCGCATGTGTTTGCTTTTGTCTATTTTTATTACACATACATGCGGTATGCAATACGGGTATTGAGTTTTTTAATTGAAGCAGCTTGTGTGTGTTCTTGATTTGTTTTCTCGTTTGTAGCCAAAGTGGCTTTTTAGAAGCCTTCAGAGATAACTTTGACTGGCGCGAGTTCGGGGTCCGACTTTGACCCGCCACCTCCTACACTACCATCGTCATCACTGTCGTACGGTTTGTCCAACACATCGCCCATAACCCATGGTTCGAAGCCTGCGCAGACAAACAGTAGGTGGAGTGACTATCACGGCGAGTACGCAGCAACTCAGTAGCTTCACGCGACGTACCGTGGAGTCTGTGACCCAACTGAATACCACGCCCACGTGTTTAGCAACCACATAGCAACAACATGTGAACACCTCGCTCGGTGAAACACTCGATTGCTGGGGCAACGTACCTTGCTGAACGAATACTCTGGCACGGGGCGGACCAATTCGATATCTGTGAACAACGGTGCGAAGTCGCCATCTTTGGCGCTTGTCATCGTGAGGTATCTGGCAGAGAAGGTCGTAGTGGTCACAATACTGTTACAGCATCGAGCTTGGTCACGTCAACCAATGCGAAAAAAACTTACTGCACCATGCGGAACTCGCTGCTTCTGTTTGGGTAATTGGAGTGGGGGAGTGCGGAGTTCCAGATCACCAGGGATCCTGCGCGCACAGCAATCTCTTGCCCAGCATCTATCATGGGATCATTGGCAGGAATGTAGTACCGAGCATTCGTGAACGGCTCTAAGACCCGATTTCGCATTGCCTGCGCGCGCGATTACGGAAGGTCATCGCACATACAACTCTCCGTCAGTAAAACACATGGCACATGCACTCCGCGGCACTGCCGGCACGACATCACAGACAAAACGAAAACAAACCGAGTCCTCACTGTGGTGCTTGGCCCACTTTCGAATTAACTTGTGTGCACCAGGAACGCAGAAGAAACCTCCGTTGTCAGCCTTTCCGTCTGTCACTGCAAGGAAGCCCTGTACGCGCAGGCGGTATTCTCGGTTCTTGTCGACATCTTGCACTGCCCAAGTCGCGGTGGAAATAGCGCCGGTGAAAGGGTTCATGTCCCAGTGCAGCCACTTTTTCCCTTCTTTCGAAATCCAATCAGGTCGGTCAATGAGCAAAGTTTGATTTTTGCCGCTGCCACGGACTTCGTTGCTGGCGCTTGAAGTGTCGACCCCTTGCTTCTGAAGCTTGCCGATATCTTCGGGCTTGAAAGGCACTTTCCGTGTCGGTCGGTGGGCCCCTGCGCCTGCGATGTTCACGTACAATTCATCTTCTTGCAGAATAGTTCTAAAGGCAGCGTACACCTTCTCGTTGGTGCGGTTAGCCTGATCAAGATACACAGCATAAGTCGACGTCATCATCGATGTGACGTCCAACGCAAACTGTGCAACAGAAACTCACCGCGAACTGAGGCGATAGGACGCTCACGTCGCCAAGCTGTCCGAAAGTGGCTTTGGACATCCACGTGTCCCAAGTCAGCGGCTTGTTGCGATTCACAGATGGGACGTGACGCTCGATGAAGTCCCATATCTCTTCCTTTGTGTCCTCGATCGCTTCCTCGCTCAAAATGTCTCGAATCACGACAAAGCCGTAGACGGAGAAAAAGTCGGAGATGGCTTGAGTCTTGTCGAAGGAGAACGACTGGCAGTATCCGTCTCTGTCAAGCGGCACTTCGATGGGGCGAAACTTGAAGTCGCTCTCCACGTCGTTGTTCACCGGGGCGAGCAAGGCAGCTCTTTTGTTGTCTGACCAGTTCGCGATTTCGGAGGCCAAACTCTCTCTGTACTCAAGATCGATTTTGCTGCAGCGCAACTCTTTTTCGCCCAGGTTCAGCTTGTCAACGGGCTTTTGCTCGAAGACATACTTCTTCATCGGCTTTGACGACGAAGTGCCCATCTCTACTACAAATAGCGGTGGGGTTACCCCGTCCTTTCGAAGTGGATAAGTGGCTGCAGAAGTTGCAGCAGTTTTATTTTGTTGGACTACACTTGGGGCGACGGTCGAGTGCGGACCCAACACGGCGAAAATATGGTGGCGAATCTTTCTTCGGCCTTTGCAAGGTCAAGTCGAAATGGATGGGGCGTCGTCGGCGGACAGGGCCACCAGCATCCAAGCAATGCAATCCCACACAATGAACAAAGCAACGCACATCACTGAACACCGCCGCAAACACCACCCCAAGCAAACACAGACACGGACAAAAGACCCCAGCACAACAGTGCCCAACGCAGCCACACGCCACGACCACAACAGTTGCTCTAACACCATCACACCTCCAGCACCACCACAGCAACACAGATCTAAACACCACCATACACAGATGGAGAGAGAGAGAGAGAGAACAAAGCAGCCCACTGTCATCGCCAACTCGACCACAACAGTGTGCACAATACCATCACCACACAAACACACAGATCCAAACATGAACAACAGATTCCACCACCACAACCAACACCAACACTACCACCACCTCCACCTCCACAGCGACGACGGAGCAGCAGACGCGAGCGAGCGAGTGCGGAAGAGAACGCGAACGCGAACGCGAACGCGAACGCAAACGCGAACGCAAACGCGAACGCAAACGCGAACGCAAACGCGAACGCAAACGCGAACGCAAACGC
>ENA-OWNT01003768-OWNT01003768.1-seawater-metagenome-genome-assembly--contig:-NODE-3768-length-13966-cov-4.259846_pt1 | contig 13966 bp, 18 predicted proteins | sample MGYA00238136_ERZ651165 | MGnify/ENA primary metagenome ERZ651165 (study PRJEB26861, sample SAMN08777766) | seawater metagenome | isolation source: coastal seawater | place: USA: Florida | collected...
TCGCTGAATGCCAGCGCGTGGCCGCCACCGAGTGGCGCAGCCGGCCACGTGATGCCGAGAGACCGTTTATTACCGTTTGTAGATATGTTTCAGGAGGTGGTGTGAAGGGGGTGTAGTGTCGTGGAATAGGAATACCGTGGTTTTTGAAGCGTGATGTGTGGGAAGAGTATGAGGGTATTACTGGTTGTAGATAGGGTTAGCTAGGGTTAGCTAGGGTTAGCGAGGGTTCTGGAAATAGGAATAATGTAATGTGATGGGTGAACGAACGAACGAACGAATGAATGAATGATCGTTCGTTCCAAAGTTTTCCGCCGAAGGCAGCCAGCCAGCCAGCCAGCCAGCCAGCCAGTCAGTCAGTTGTCAGTCAGTCAGTCAGTCAGGTGAGTTTGTTTGCTGAGTTGGGGTCTTGCGTGCTGGGTGGGTGGGTGGGCTGGCGGTCGGCTGTGGGCTGTGGGCTGTGGGCGTGCTTGCTGTGTGGTGTGGTGTGTTGTGGTGTTGGTGTGTGTGTGTGGGCGGTCATAGTCATAGCGCGGTAGTTTAGTTGTGTAAGTTTGACTGACGGGTGGGGTAGATCTACATGAAAAGAAGTAAAGTAAAAAGTGGAAAAGTGGGGGGAAGTGGGAAGTGGGCAACGGACGGGTATGACGGTATGACCATGGTGGGTATTGGTTCTCTCGTTCTCTCTCTCTCTCTCTGGTTCTTCTCTGTTCGTATTGGTTCTCTCGTTGTCTCTCTCTGGTTCTTCTCCGTTTGTTAGTTAGGCTGGCTGGCTGGTTCGTTCGTTCGTTCGTTCGTTCGTTCATTCATTCATTCCTTTCCTTCATTCATTCAAATGGAACTTCGAATCAGCAGCGGCGTCAGCGTCAGTCAGTCAGCTGCAGGCTTGCTTGCTTGCTTGCTTGCTTGCTTGCTTGCTTTGATTGCTGTTCGCAGCTCTCTCGCCAACAAACCAGACAGATGGATGATCGATCTGCTGAATGTCGTGCGGTGCGTTGCGTTGCGGTGCGGTGCGGTGCGGTGCGAATTCTGAGACAGCCTCGGCGAACGGCGAATGGCGAACGGCGAACGGTAAATCTAAACGGGAGGGAGATTCCTTGAGCCGAGGGTTATGTTTGGACGGCGTCGGGCCTCACAGCAAACAGCAAACAGCAAACCCCAAACTGCGAACACCAAACTGCGAACAGCAAACTGCGAACGAACCCTCAAACTGCGAACTGCGAACACCAAACTCAAACTGCGAACGAACCTCAAACCCCAAACACCAAACCCCAAACTGCGAACGAACGAACCCCAAACAAACTGACAAACTGCGAACGGCAAACTGCAAACTTCGAACCGCACGCAGAAGACAGAAAGAACGAAAGAACGAAAGAACGAACGAAGGGTCGCCGACTCCTCGCTGTTGTTGATAAGGCGCTTTTGTGGTTGTAGAACGGGATCGGCCGTTGAATGCGTATAGACACTGTTGAGGGGGTGAATTCACGATTTCGAGCACCACTACGACATCGTCGAAGGGTGTTAAATGCATTGCGTGCTCAAGTATGGAAGTCACGAACATTGTGGTGAGTTTTAGAGTAACGTCCCAACTATACTACGGTTTGAGTGGTGCAGCTTAGTCAGGGTCCAGCCAAACCGTATAATACGATTCGAAGAACTGAATGTCACATAAACAGTCTCCCATGTGAATGTAACATTCGTACACAGCCTCTTCGGTGAGTGCGTGGGAGTGCGCACAGTTCGGAGAGTCGATTGTAACGTCACGTTCACTCACAGTCACTCACTCACTCACTCACTCACAGTCACTCACTCACTCGCTGCGTCGTTGTCGTCGTTCGTCGTCGTTCGTCGTCGTTGTCGTCGTTCGTTGTCGTTCGTCGGCGTTCGTTGTCGTCGTCGTCGTCGTTCGTCGTCGTCGTCGTCGTCGTCGTCGCCGTCGCAGTCGCAGTCATCGTCGGCGTTGTCGTCGTAGTCATCGTAGTCATCGTTGTCGTCGTCGTCATCGTCGTTGTTGTTGTGGTTGTTGCATCGACGGCGGCTGGTTGATTCCCATTGCTCTTCGCGTGGCAGTACGTTGTTGAAAAGTGTGATGTCAATGTTGGATCGACCGGCCGTTGGCGAGAAGCGGACGACTGTGGAGTGATGGTTCGTTGAGTTGTGTGAGCAGGGTTACTTAGTACCCCAGCAGCGTGCCGCCGCTCCGGGCGAGCATGGTATGTGATCTCATCGGCAACCTGCCACTTGCAGTGGGTCCAAGTGGCCTCGTTTTCAACTGACGGTACTCGCTTTGAATTATACTTTTGGTGTGGCAAAGCACGAGGAACTCTTTCTCACTGTTTGGGCGTTTTGGCTTGTGTCATTTTTTTTGTTTTGGTGTTGTGTCGACGGCATTGCATTTGTCTGAAGACATTACGTACACTGTTTCGAAGCTCGGGGTGTGCTCAGGGCTTCACCGATCATGTCGAACAACGTGAGTCAGGAGGTGCTAGATGCCTTCCAGGACTTCCAGAGGGCTCGCGTCCTCTTCGTCCAGCGCGTCGCCAACCTGTCGCGCTTCCCCGCCAACGTGGGACTGATGCAGAACGCAGGCATCTTGGAGCTGCTGCAGCCCCTTCTCGACGACAATGTCACCAGCATTCAGCAAGGTGCCAGTGTCACTCTCGGTCGTCTGGCCTCGAAGAGTGAAAAGGTAGCGCAGGCTGTCGTGCGAAACGGTTTGCTCGGTAAGGTTGTGAAGAACCTCGACGGACAAAACACCAGCCACAAGATCTCGGCCGCGTACATTCTGCGCGCTGTTGCAAAGCACTCTCCCGACCTTGCTGCTGACGCCGTCACGGCGGGTGCTGTGGATGGCCTGAAGGCGTGCCTGGAGCACATTGACCCGAGCGTCAAGGAGGCAGCCTGCTGGGCCCTCGACTACATCTCGCAGCACAACGGCGAGCTCGCAAAGGCGGTGGTGGATGCCGAGATCGTTCCCCTCCTTGTCCTCGCCGTGCAGGAGCCCGAAGTGACTCTGAAACGCATTGCGGTGTCGTGTCTGGGCAACCTGGCGAAGCACTCTGCGGCGCTGGCGCAGACCGTGCTCGCGTCGAAGTGTCTGCCACACTTCGGCACGCTGCTCGACAACTATGTTGAGGGACGTCGCGACGTCGTCGACAACCCGCTCAAACGTCAAATCTGCGCGTGCCTCGCCCACATCGCGAAGCACTCGGTGAAGTTTGCCGAGGAAGTGGTCAACGCAAACCTTTTGCCTCTTATTATCGAATGTGGTATGTTCACCTGTCGTGTATGTTCGTTTGTCGACCCGGTGCCATCGGACTCCGCACTGATGAGATTTGTATTAATGTTTTTTTTGCTGCTGTATTTTTTTCCCTGTGAATGTACTCTGCAGCGAAATCCAACGAGGACCAATTGCTTAGCAAAAACGCGTGCGTGCTGCTCAAGGAGCTGAGTCGGCAATCGGAGGACCTGGCGAACAGTGTGGTGGATGCGGACGGGATCGGGGCATTCTTGGAGAACTGCCGGTTGTACGAGGGAAGCACACGGACGTCGTCTGTGATGGGACTCGGTTTCCTGGCCGCCTCCAGCGAGGAAGTGGCCATGACCGTGATTGAGAAGGGCTCAGTCCAATTGCTGCGCGATATCTTGGTCAGTGAAATGGACCAGAACTGTCTTGCCAGCGCGGCGTGGGCATTGGGCCAGATCGGAAAGCACAGCGTGGAGCATGCCATCCCGATGGGAGAATATGACGTGTACCGAGAGTTGATTGCCCACTTCCAAAAGGATGGCAGCTCCGACGACCTCCAACTGAAGTGCAAGAAGGCACTGAAGACATTGTTAGCAAACTGCGCGGACTTGCGGTCCTTGGAGCCTCTTCTAGGAGACGCGCCACCCAAGGTGCAGAAGTACGTGCTGAAGCAGCTGTGCAACTCTCTGCCGGGCAACGGCGCCAACCAAAAGGCGTTCGTGACGAGCGGCGCTTTGAAGTTTGTGCAAGAGATGGCCGCGAATGCGGACGAGAAACTGTTAGCAATAATTGAGGACCTCAACGCGATCTTCCCAGAAGACCTCGTGCAGTACTTCTCGCCAGGGTACGCGGAGCGGTTGTATGAGCAACACTTTGGTGACGACGCAGAAGAAAACTGAAGACGTGACCCAGGCACCCGCACTCCGCCTGACGTGCGACACGGCTTGCAGGAATTGTGCAGTGCACCCAAATAGTTTTGATATAATGTAGTATTTCGGTATTTCCCTTTTCTCTCAGTGTCGGCGGTAGCTTGCGCCTCCTCGTCGTTCCACTCCTCCTGCTCGTGCATGTCCCTGCGTCTCCAGTATTTTCGTCACCCCTCTCTCTACACACACACACGTGCGCTCATGAGTTGTCACCTTTGAACTCCATCACAGTGCCTTCTATTCAGGGTCAATTGTAACCATTGAGCCTGTTCTACCAGCTGCATGACCACAAACGGCCCAACCACAGGGGCGTGCTGTGAATGCGCATTTCCGCACAAATGCACTCATGCACCGACATCACCCCATCGCCACACCACCACCCACGACGCAACACAACGCAACACAACACAATACAGCCAGCAAGCCGCACATGCACGAGGCGTGACGAGACGAGACGTGACGAGACGAGACGAGTGTTGACGGTGTAAAATAGGACGTAGATTACACGCTGTGACGTGACGTGGCGTGGCGTGGCTCTCTGCGGCACGGATTTGAATTTGAGATTTGGGAATCTTTTGAGTGGGCGGTTGGTTGGCCGGCGGCCGGCGGCGGCTGCGGGCGTTTCGCGCAGACGATCTAACGTTCGTTCGTTCGTTCGTTCGTTCGTTCGTTCGTTCGTTCGTTCGTTCGTTCGTTTGTTCGTTCCATGATCCAAATCCACTTTCGTCGAATCTTTCCGTTCGTCAGTGCGTCCTTCCTTCGTTTCTTCGGCTGCTGCGTGCACGGAGAGGTGGAGGCGCGCGGTGAATGCGGGGATGCGTTGCTGCACAGCGTGTATGCAATGCGTTGACGGTGGTGGAGGTGATGTAAAAGCATGGGATGCGGTGAAGATGACGATGCTGACGACGAAGAAGAAGAAACCGTGCCGACGATAGACATCAATGTGGCCAGTGGTTTTAAGAAACTAGTTGCGTTGGGCGTTCTCTGGCGGTGTGGATGCCATTGTTTCGACCATGTAGCCCGATGGAGTGCTCAACAGAGCATTGAACAACGGCAGGTAACACCGCACAGACGATGAATTGGAGAAGGACACCGACGTCATCAAGGATGCTGTGGACGTACACGTCAATTGCAACTAATTACACAGCAAAATTTAATTCGTGAAGTTTGATTTTAACCGCAGCTTTTTGAAAAGCTACAGCGTGTGAAGCGGAAAGCGCTGGGCCCACCAACCGGGACCCAGTTGCCAGCAGGGATTCTTGGAAGCGGCACGGCGCGCCGACTGCCGCCGTGTGTCGCCAAGTGGAGTCCAGCGAGGACTAGTTTTTGATTCGACGATGTCCGCGGAGCTGGGCAGACATGTGACGCTGGACAGCGACTCGTCGATGCCGGAAAATGTGCATTATCGAGTGAGTAGCGAATCGTCGATACCAGAAGCAACTCGTTTTCGAGTGAGTAGCGAATCGTCGATACCAGAAGCAACTCGTTTTCGAACGAGCAGTGACGAAGACGTGTTCGAGTCCAAGGACGGTACATCCTCACGATCTCAGTCGCCACGCGATCATCACAACCGCGGTCGTTTCTGGCACCAGAATGATGTCTACAGTTCGGACGTTCATACGCTACATCACGAGCAAGAGCAAGGTGGCAGTTCAGGGATGATTGCGCGATCGCTGTCGTCTGTGAAGTCGCTGGGTCGCATCGTGATTCCCAAACCTGTATCGCGCCGGAACTCTCTCCGGAGCCTGACCAGCATCATGTCCGACCCCGGCGAGGCTGGCGAAGCCCGGGTCAACGCGGCGGAGACCGGGGGTACGGAGTACCTTCAAGAAATGTTCCCGGGCGTGCCGTTCACACCCCATCGCAACAAGAACAGAGGACTCTCAATCAAGCAAATGGTGTCGCTCGAGCAAACTCCTTACGATGGTGACGAGTCTCCACTCAGCATGTCTCCGGCACGCACGCCGAATGTGCTTTCTGACTGCGGTAGTCCACCCAACGCACGCGAACAGCATGCGCACACAAGTGAAGGGGAAGGAGAAGAAGCTGCGGAAGCGCCCAAGCGTCGTGGTTTTGGGGTGCGTGCTCAATTAATGCCAATGTCCTTCTCCTCTTTGTTGTTGTATTACACAGCCGAACATTGATTTGCTGCCGGTGTACATGAACCGACGAACGACGTCCACATTGCCGAACAGGTTCGTCGCATGGCGACGACGCATCTGTACTACACATCGTCGGAGTCCGATTCCGATGACTCCGATGACTCCGACGACAACTTCAGTACGAGTTACCAGAGCGACACCCCCGCAATTTCCGACGGCGACGGTGCGAAGAAACCGGGCAAGAGCGAAATCGCCACCGCTCCGTCGGTCATTCCAGAGCCCCTGAACTTGCCGTCTGCACCCTCATCCGGCACCGCGATGAGCTCCCCTGACTCCAGGTTCGTAGCCAGTGATGTTCATTGACAACGGAAACTTCGTCGCCTCTCCTAACGAAACCCTGCCGCAATCCTGTTTTCTTTGTTGCAGTTTCGATGAGTGCAAGGGCTTGGCTGACGCGACTGTCGACGTACGCCGAGACCTCACTTGAATTAACTGCGTGTGTGCATCGCATCGTCCTCACTCGATGTGCAACGCGTGAATGAATTTGCATTGCAGGACGTCGATCTCAGTAGCTCGGGCAGCGAGGACAGCTTCAGCGATGGGTATGTGTGCACCGCTGCATTGTCTCTTCGTGCGACGTAGCACACTTTCTTAGTCTGCGCCGTTTGCTGTCGCATTAGTGCTGAACCGACGACGCTCTCGCTGAAAGACCTGTCATCGACGGGCAACCAGGTGGCCCGAAACATGGTTGCTGCAGAGCAGGTACAATGTTTTTTCAGCTGCGGCGAGAAATCTCGCATTTCGTTTCAACTTGATTGTGCCGCTGTGCAGGCGGGCGCTAACCTGGAGGATGGACGAGATGGAGAACTTCCGCACCGCAGTTCACGCCCCGGATTTGCTGAGGTGCGCTGTCTGGCCACATGTGAACGCAACACGCAACATTTTGCTTGGTACGTGGCACAAATGCTCATGGTTTCATATCTTGGGCATGTCAGGAAAGCAGCGACGAAGAGCGGGACTCGCCCCTTCGTCAACGGCTTCACGAACTGCAGGTCCCAATTCCACGATCGTCGAGTGGGCGCTTTGATGCCTCGATGTCACCACGATCGAGACCAGCATCACGAGTGGCGTGAGTGTTGTTGTTGCTGCCAGTCTGCACCAGCATCAAGAGGCTCTGTTATCATCGTGACGTCTTGTTTCGCAACATTAGGAGCCCTCGACGAGCGCCGACACCGAAGCAGGCGGCGAATGACCCGCGCAATTCTCCACGTGGTCTTCGCTCGCGGCCCGGGTCTCGCCGTTCCATGGGTGGGCGGAAACAATCATTGAAATCGGCTCCAGCCGATAGCAGCACCGCATCGTGCGTGAATACTTGTGTGCGCGCGCAAACCTGGACGTGTGACATTATTTTCCAACGCTGTTGGTTTCCTAGGACACCACGACGATCCCGAAAGCGACGCTTGCGGCAGCAAGCAGAAGAGAACCGCGGGTTTGTCGTTGTTGACATACAATTACACGTGATGCAAGCAATTGTCATTGTTGTGGTTGGTTTTGTTGTAGAATGAAAGCGGGTGGCATAGCTGACAACGTTATCGTTTCAATTGTTGAGCATCACTCAATGTAAGTGAATGCATACGCTCTACGCCGACCTGCGCCAGCATTGCTCCGCGTTGCGACAAGGAGTCAATGTCTCCGCGCTCACTGTCCTGTGTTGGTTAGGTGGAACGTGCTGCAGCTTCTTGCAATTGTGGTGGAGACGCTGGATGTCACCATGTCGTATGGGTTCCCCGATTTTAAGGCACCGCTTATGAAAGACAGAGGCATTGAAGCTTCGTATGAGTGCGGTATGTTCTTTGCTTTGATTGTGCATTGTTCATGTAGTTCTAGAGACAGCATTACAACTCACAAGTTGCGCGAATGGTCGGGGTTTGCCTTGTCAAGGGCTGGGATGCGATCCAGTTGCGGCTCCTCCAGAGGATGGCGAGGAGCCACCGCTTCTGAGCGGCGACCAGTGGTTGGATTTCGACGCAGAGGGCTTTTCCGGAGTCGTTTATGTTGGGCTTGCGTGCGTTTACTTCGGCAACATGCCTTGTTTATGTGATCATCGTCGTCAGCCTCGTCTTTGCCGGACTTGTGTTGCAGGTATTCTGTAGTTGTCACTATCGTCGTCGCCGCCGTGCTGAGCTGGGCTGAGCAGTCGGCAGAAGCCCTGCCTGGCAGCCCACGTCGCAAAGCTCCTTTGCGCCGAGGCGAGGACGGCCACATCATTCGCGGAATGTCGTGGCGGCAAGGATTACGCAGGTGTGGAAGTGCCGCGGTGGTGCGTCTGCAGTAACATCTTCGTTGCTAATTGTGTGGTTGGTCACTTCAATCTAGCGTGTCCGAGTCGCGAACTTGTGCACTGATCACTAAAGCGTTGTACTTCGGCCTGGCCACTGTCCCCGTGGTTCTCTTCATAAGATCCATTGGTATTATGAGGTATGCGATAGTCACATGAACTTGCCTGCAAAGTGGCGTAGTGCGATCTGAAGAGTGCCCACTTTCGACTTGTTAGGTGCGGACCAGTCGAAGTGGTGATATCGATTTTGTTTTGGGCCGATATTGTACACCGGTTGGCAGTTCGGTGCGTCTATGTTTGGCAGCGGGCACACGCAGAAGCTCGTTTTGCGTTCACAGCCGTGCGTGTATTAGGTATTCCACGGCGGTGCGAGAACGTCTCAAGCACGGCTGCTGCGCCGACGCTGACCTATCTGTATACGAGCCGCGGCTTTTGTACATTGTTTTGGACATCGTTTCGTTGAGCGACATTCTTGTAACCGTGGTCCCCGCCACATGGCCGGCAACGCGAAGTTTGCACTTTGCACTAATCCGTCATGGCGAAGTCTTCCGACTTCTTCGAGTCGTGAACTGGTTCCGCATTGGAGCGGAGGAGGAGGCGAAGCTTCTCTTCGTTGCCGGAGTGTCGACTCACGCAATGCAGTTCGTGCAGTTGATTCTGCGCATGTTCATGTGCATGCACTTGACTGGCTGCATGATGTTCGCAATGGCTCAATACCAATGCGACGGGTGGGTTCGCTCCAACCGCACGGACCCCAGTATCCTCGGGGCGTGCGTGGAACGCGGCGACATTGGGTTTTTGGATGACCCAAATATTTTTGCGCAGGTACGAACTACATTGCACCCCGCTTCAGCGGTGCGCTATTAACCGTGTCTCTGTCCACGTCCTTTATTTTGCAATGACGTTTGTAGAGCATCACCAGTCGCTATGTCCACGGTTGTGCTTGGGCTCTTGCTCAAATGACGGGCATGGGCCTCGAGACCCCCAACCCACGCACGGCATGGGAGAAAATCTTTACAATGGCTGTCAACGTTGTAGGATTCACCTTGTACGCAAGTGTCGCTGGTAACCTGATGGCCACGATTGCTGTGGTTGACGAAGATATTTTGACGTTCCGAGAGAAAATGAAGTACATTTTGCTTGCGGCATCATGATCATCGTAATGGGATTGTCTTTCTCATTGCTGCTTGCTGTTGCAGGAATGTGAACCGATTCATGGAGCACCACAACTTACCTTTGCCCCTTCGCGAGAGGTTACTCACATACTACAAGTCGCAGCGTCAGCACAGACAACTGCACGTGGACGCAACACACGCGTTGGAGGACTTGCCCGTGTATTTACGCCGAGAAATGCAGGTACGGCAACGGGGCCTTCCACTACTTTGTCCAACATTGCTATCGTCCACGGCGGTTACGTTGTTGTTGATGATGATTATCATTACTCGAATTGCGTATTCATCCGTAGCTCTACGTGAATCATGAAGTCATTTCGAAGTCGTCGCTGTTCCATCGCTGTTCGGGGGCGTTTGCATCGGTACGGGTCAACAAAGTATCTCTTAGCGCCAGCCAGTAGCGTCGATGTTGACCTGTGTGGTGTTGGCAGGCCATCGCTGGAATGCTCGAGTTGCAGCTGTGCCTGGCAGGGGATTTCCTGATTCGCGAGGGAGACCTCGGACACGAGATGTATTTTGTGCGATTAGGATCGCTCGAGGTGATAAAGAAGGATGTGGATCACCGACTGGCGCTCCTGGGGTGCGTGTCAAATCGCTGAGAACGATGTGGGGATGCTGGGACTTGTTGTTAAAGCCTTCTGACCACGTTGTCTGTGCGCGCAGGCCCGGAAGCGTGATTGGGGAAATTGCGGTACTGCACGAGCAGGCTCGCTCGGCGTCTGTGCGGGCTTTGACGCTCGCCCACTTATTCATGCTGACAAAAGAGAATTTTGACAAGGTTTGTTGATGCCCTGGATGCCACCTACATTGCAGCGCCTCGGCAGATGTTTACCCCTGACTGCGTTGTTAGGTCTCGACGCACTTCCCGGACGACGTGTCCGTCATCGGCGAAGTGGCCGATCAGCGCTTCTCTAAAAGCGTGAAAGCCATTCGAAAGACTGCGAGCGCCGTACGAGCGTTGCAGCGCACGAAGCGGCGAGAGACCATGTGAGTGGGTCTGCTTTCGTGCATCGTGACTTTGATGACTTTACGAAACCCCTGTTTGTTCGTTTATTTCAATTTGCAAGGTCATCTGTGGCAGCTATCATGCGCAAGGGTTCTGATGTGACCGTACGTCGGTCATCATAGTTTCATACCCAGTAGTTTGCCAGAGCTTTTTTTTCCCCTCATGTGACTTTTTGGTTTGTGTGCGCATGACAACGCAATTGTAGGACAAGGGCCCTCAAAAAGGTCGCAGTCCGGTGAAGGGGTTGCGGGTGAGCCCCCCAAAGCCCAATCGAAATTGATGTTCTGGAAGTTCGCCGTTGTTTGCCGTGCTGATAGTGTGGATAAAAACGCGTCGACGACACCGCTCACGACACGACACACATGACATGTGTGCGCTCCTCACGCGCAGACGACAACAAACTTGCTGAATACATGATTGATGGAGTACTAAAGTAAAGTAATTGTTTGATGTTTCGCTTTTTTCTTATCTTTTGTTCTACATTGATGACGTTTCAAAGACGTGTGCTTCAAACGCAGTGCCGGCCTTTTGGCCCTTCGGCACGTGGTGGTGTCTCCATAATATTGCTTTTGCTTTTGATACTTTGTACTGATTGTTGTGAGGGGCCGTCTACTCCAAGTAAACGGCGTTTTGTTTCGACGGGAGACAACACGGTGGCATACCTGTTGCCACAAAAAGAGAGTAGCAGGGACGCATCTAGGCGGTGACTTCGAACGGGCACCACAAGCTCGCCTTATACACGATGCGTTGTTTGCCGGCGTCACCGGAGCTGTACTCCACGCGAGGGAACTCCTTCATCACTCGCGGTTCAAATTTCGCCACTCCGTTGTTCTCGCGGCCTGCGGGGGACGATCGATCGACCTTGGAGGTCGCTGGAGCGCAGACGAAGTCGGTGTTGGGGTGCGTCGGCTGCGGCCTTTCGCGTAATTCGACAACGGGCATGGCACAGACAGTTCGGCGGCGCCCGGCCTCATCCAACACTTCGAACTCCTCCTTCAGGACGCGGCACTCCTTCAACACGTTGCCTGCGTCCTCGGTCAACTTGAATCTCTGGCCTGACAACACATCGATGATGTGGAGGCTGCGGCGAAGAGCGCCGTTGCGGTCGACGCGGATGGTCTTGGCTGACTTGACGCGGCAGGGTCGGCGCTTGAAGAGGAGCACGTTGTTCTTCTCAAACATGATGGCTGGCTTCGGGTGCGTGCGGATGTGTGCCCATCCAAATTCGATGTCGCGTTTGCCCATGATGGAGTTGGTGGTAACGTTGTGGAATAACCAAGAGAAAATAATTCAACGAGTTTGTTTCGTAGATCCACGATGGGTTTGGGGTTGTTGCTGGTTAGTTTTGTTTGTTGGTTTCGTGCGTAGATGCTTTTGTCAGTGTGCAAACGTGCAATCGATGCGGTTTGGTGTTGTGTTTTGGAAGTGTCGTTTTTTTTTAGGTGTGTATTGATTCTGCGTAATGTAAAAAAAACTATCACATAGGCGCATCACCAAGCAGGATCGCGGCAGCGTCGAACCAACACAGAATGCACCTTCGAAGAAGCATCGCAACTGCAGCGTGAACTACGCAAGACGGTGCACAGATATGGGTCGACGGACGGCCGAGCGCGCGGGAAGGGCGGGGGGAGGGGAGGGGAGGTTCTTTGTTGAGGAGATCGGCTCATCCTTGAGTGTTGGCGGGTCGCCACTGCTTGCTTCGCTCGGCGCGGAAAGCCAGTCTGCTGACTCGCTCTTTCTGGAGTAGCGTGATGCGCTTCCGCTGCCAACGGAAACTCTCCGGTGAGCTGACTGACGACGGTCACTAACAAAAGTGCACATCAGAAAGCAGATGGCTGCCGTGGTGTGGTGTGGTGTGGCTGTGCGCTTTGATTGGCGTTTGGGCGTTGGCTGCCCGCGTGCGTGGGGGAGCTCAGGCGGTGGCCCGCCCTGACTTCATTGCGGCGGAACGCCGTTGAAACAATTTACCACGCGGAACCGACCATGCAATGTTGCCGCCCACCCGCAGTCTCTCACTGACCACAGCACAACACATAACTTTAAACCACGCAGACGTGGACGTGGGTGAAAAGGCGTAAACAATTCACTCACAGCTTCATCGTCACAGCAGACACAACACAGCCGGCGGACGAAAAGAAACAATGAGTGTGTGTGTGTGTGAGAGAGAGAGAGAGAGAGATGACGGGGGTTCAACCATCCGTCTTGCATCTGGCGTCACGCAAACATCAAACAAAGAGAGCAGCAGCCGCAGCAACACCAACCAAAACCAACAGACCCTGCTCACACTTCAAAACATCGCTGCGTCTCTCCACACCACCACCACCACCACCACTACCACTACCACCCAACAAACGAACGAAGCAACGAAGGAATGAACGAACGAAGGAACGAAGGAACGAAGGAACGAAGGAAGGAAGGAAGGAGGAAGGAAGGAACGAACGAACGAATGCCGCGCACCAACAACACTTTGGTGCTTGCTTGCTGCACCACTTCCATTCAGCACGAACGACCCCTCACCGGGTACATAACGCTCGCGTCGACTCCTTACTACTCATACATTCACACCATCCACCCTCTCATACAGTGGATAATCGACTTACGCTACTAACCACCGCATCATGGGCATTACCCATTACTAAAGGTCAGTTTCGTGTGGAGTAAAGGTATATCAGCACTCTGTCAGTGAGTGAGTTGAGCCAGCTGTCGCTGACTCTCTCCACTCACTCACTCACTCACTCACTCACTGTACCGTGCCCGTTGTGCGCCCTTCGTGCTCAGTACTAACAGTACGGCGGCGTCCACGCGCCCTGACTGCATCCTCAGTACCGGCAGTACCACATGCTGTACTTTAGGTACCACACCACCAGCGAGCTCACTGTCGTGGGTTGAAATCTGCGAAGCGTACTGCAAGTACTGGCATAGAGAGGCGTGTACTTACAGTACGACTGCTAGAATGAGCACCCACACGCACAGTGAAATCATAATGTGATACCCAGTACTGTAAGAAATCGGATTGTATAGCCATAGCATGGTGTTCTGGGAAGCCTGGTACTGAGAGTACTTTATGTGATACTGAAAGTACGAACGTGGCTGGAATTGCCATCGTTCGTCGTTCGTCGTTCGTCGTTCGTCGTTCGTCGTTCGTCGTTCGTCGTTCGTCGTTCGTCGTTCGTCGTTC
>ENA-OWNT01003771-OWNT01003771.1-seawater-metagenome-genome-assembly--contig:-NODE-3771-length-13956-cov-7.737229_pt1 | contig 13956 bp, 18 predicted proteins | sample MGYA00238136_ERZ651165 | MGnify/ENA primary metagenome ERZ651165 (study PRJEB26861, sample SAMN08777766) | seawater metagenome | isolation source: coastal seawater | place: USA: Florida | collected...
CGCCCGTCGGGTTTGCCCTCTTCTATCTGAAAGGTGTCTGCCCTCCAAACGTACGTCTGCGTGACATCTACACCGGCGTAATTCCATTCATCATTCTGCAGCTGATTGGCTTGCTGCTGCTGCGAGCGCTGCTGCGGCTGCTGCCCAGCGATGGTGGGTGACGACGTAGATGACGTGGGCCCAGATGCCTGCCGCTGCTGCCCCACACACCGCCGACATGAGGTGCACGCAAGTGACGACGGAGAACGGAAGCCACGTGATAAGAACGCCCGCAATGGGGCCAACGGCCCAAGGAGAAACAAGCAAACCACCAGCAAAACGTCGGCATAGTGAGACGTGCACACCTAAATTATGTAACGTTAATCAGCATTAGGCATCGATTGGCCTTGCCACCGGTGCAGATGTCGCACAACACGGTTGTGATCACAAGTCGGCTTTGCCGAGAAAGAGCACAAATAACCCCGAGGCGAGGACCGCGAAGCCTCGGGCAGGATCCGCGAGGACGCCGACAATCTTGGTTTTCATTTTGTCCGCCACAGACATGTCCTACAATGCAATGCATCAACACCGTCGGATGAACAGGGCGCCGGGTTGGACTGCGCACATCGCACACATCCCGAGGCGTTGCGCCGTACCTGCAGTGGCTTCGTCAACTCTGCAAGATTCCTCGGAACAACAGAACTTGGCGAAGTACGCGACATCGGCGTCTTCTGTATCACTACTCGAAAGCTGGGGTCGATCCACAGCAGAAGGGCAACTGCCATCACAATGCCGACACCAATGAGCCCAAACCTCACTCTCGATGAGAAGCCATTGTACAAACGGCTTTGAGGCACCGTCGTTGCCACCGCGACTACCAATGCCAACGTTGCCAACAGCACGACTGTGCTCACTACCATGTCGGGTGCGATCGTCGCCGTGATGGATTCCAATTCGGCTACTTTGGGAACGTTGCTGGCAGCCACGTAGATGGTGCCGATCGCGACGACTGACCGCAGACAGCGGCCTCTATTTTCAGGAAGCAGCAGACATCGCAGCGACATTGTCGAACGGAAAGCCTGCAATCATGACATGGACCACACATCACCGTTCGAAAAGTATTTCCGGCTGGATCCAAGCGCATGCATGGGACGGGACTCACGTGCAGGCTCGCGAACACGAAGGTCGCAGAGACCACTGCAAAGTTTAGCATCGGGTATCCAGGGATGAGAGACACCAGCGTTTTGGCGTGCGAGCTCAGCCACATGTGGTGCTAACGGCACACACGTATACACGTAAATCATGAGGTTGCCACGCCAGAACGGCCACACGTTCAGTAGCTGCCACGCGCGCGTACCTGTAGCAGGTACAGCTCTAGTGTTATCTTGCTGACTCTTCGAAAAAGTCCGATGAAGTGGGAACGCGCGGCTGGGAACAGGTTCCGCAGGCAAACATACGCAGCAACAGGAATCCATCTACAAAACAGTACACAATGGCGCGTTACTCCCAACAATCCCAGCAATTCAGCAGCTGTTGCTTGAAGCGGAGCTTGGTTTCATCACGCTGCGTACCCCGTGTACGGATGCAGTTCATTATATGCGATCTTTGGCAAAGAATGAACGTGCTGGGTCCACAAAACAACCGCCAAAAGCGCGGCGAGGGCTACAAATACTCGAATCGTCCACGCATGGGCCGATTGGTCGATCCGCGAGAACCATTTGGAGACTCGGGGGAACTGGAATGCAAAGACCATTCCGAGGAATATGACCCTGTGATAATAACGCGCACAAAGTCCCAGCAGGCAAGAGTTAGCAGTGTCCAAAGATGCGAGGAGTCATTGTGGCACAGCCTGGCTCACCAATGGTCTAAGTGGCTTCTAAAGTACCACTCCCAACGTGCACCCCACCCACCGACGGGGCACGGCACGGCCGAGTTGACGCCACACATCGCTGCGTCCGACGGAAACACCCAGCCAACAGCGGCCTCAAATGCGGTGTGCGGAGCAGGCGCATCAAATAGCGCAAAGAGTAGGACGCCTCCCTGGTTACAGCGGAACATGGAGAGTAAGCCACAAGAAATATAGGCGTTGATGGTGACGCAATCGGTGGACGAACCAGCGCAATCTTAAGCCTGAGCGCCTTTCGTGTTGCGCTCCACCGAGCAGGCCTGTTTGTCGCAGCGACAACACAAAACAATTGTTTGCTTCACAGCATCCCACGAAAGATCACGCACAACAAACGCCACTACGCATGTCATACACACCCAAGCGCCATGAGTCCGAACACCAGCAGGAATTGGAACGTGTGCACGGCGCAGATGTAGTAGAGGATGTAGGAGTTGTTCATGGTCAACGACAACATCACCGCGAGGAAGTTGAGGCGCCACACGGTTTGGATGAATCGCACGACGGTGACTGTGGAGGGATTTTCAGGCGTGGCAGGTGCTGCTGCAACATCTGTGGTGGTTCCCGAAGCTTTGCGCGTTGTCGCGCCTTCGGTTGCCCCGGACAACTTTGGCTTGGGTTTTGGCGATCGCGCCGAGAAGTACATCAGGTGGCCAAAGCCTGTCAGCCAGACGTACGATGTGATCGTGATTCGAATCAAGTTGTACGCCTCGCCGACTTTAAAGTAGTGGTATCTACAACAGGCAACACATGTCAGCGGAGTTATAGCGGACGCGGACGTTGCGACACCCAAACGAAGGTTTTTAAAACTGCATGCGGGAACGAGCAAAACGTACAATAAAATTGCCAGCTGCATGGCGCCTTTCCATTCCTCTGTCATCGCGCGGCTCAGCACCGTCGTTGGCTGCCTCTTGTCAGGTTCCACCGTCCACCAGAACCCAAACGCGGCAACGGCAAGGAAAAGGAACAAAAACATGTCGAAGCTGGGCGTCTTCGCCTGCATTCATAATCATTGGTTAGTTGTCAAGACACAAGCTCGATATTACGTGATGATGACGACTGCATGCGCAGTCGCAAGGACCCGTTACAAGCAAAGAAAACTTACGACATGGGCGTGCAGGGGAGCATACTCAAATCCGAACGCTGCGGCGAGAACCATTAAGAGGTCAAAAGCGGCTTTGCACAGCGCGGCCAGTGACTCCGCTCGCCACTCTAGTGCCTTCCGCGATGCCTTGGCCAGGGCGGCGTGGTCGTCAATGCCATTCGCTGCGTCGTCACAGCCGACTTTGGAAGAGCAGCAACTGCTCCGAGACATGCATGCCACATATGAAGAGAGTTTGAAAGCAACATGGCACAAAGCCAGCGGTGCCAAGATGAACAACACCGTCGCAGTGGACGCAGGCAGCCGCTGCCACGGTGCTAGGACCGCATCGGCCCCGCACGTGTCCGCGGACATCGCGTGCTCGTCGGCGGCCAGCAAGTCAGCGCAAAAGAAACAAAAAAAACCGCCGTTTTGCTCGCGCAACCCAAGTTTTGTAACACACAGTGCGCGCGCTCCTTCCACACACGCAATGATGCCGCGTCACAGCGCGTGTTTGGTTCTGCGATTAATAGAAGTCATCCCCTGCTTGTCAATCCATCTCCGATCGCATCGATGAATGATTGTGCATTGACCGTTTGCATTCCCTTCAACATCCCACTGTTGTTGCGAAGACACAAGCGGCTGTGCAAAGAAGGTCGCTGAGTCGGCAGCAGCGAATGCATCGAAGGAGTTGGTGGCGTTGTCGTTGACGATGAGGGCAACCGACGGACGGACGGACGGACGGACGGACGAACGAACGAACGAACGAATGTATGCGTTGGCAGTTAGTGCCAACGTCGCAACGCAAGGCCAGTAAGCAAAGGCGGCGGGGCGACGTTACTGTACGAACGAACGAAAGAACGAACGAACGAACTCAAGGAAGACCCACCCCTAGCTGCACGACGACGCAAGCTCACTTCTCCTTATGTCCTCGACACACATAGACGTTCACTCTGTGCCATCTTCGTTGTTCTGTGCGGTCACCCTGTGTTGTTGCTCGTGGTGGTCGGGTGGAGTGGTGATGCGGATGCTGATTGGATTTTGGTTGTTGAGTGGATGTTTACGAACGCGCGCCGTCCTCACGCAGTTATGCCCAGTTGACGGCGACGCATTCCTCGAGCCGCGGTTTGATCGCGCTGGGATGCGAGCGCTTGCAGCAATTTATAGCTCTCAATGCGTGTTGCGAGACACGCTACCGCATATTTGCATTGCGATGCTTTTTCTTGCGGATTGGCGTGGCGTCGACGCGCAAGGTTGCGTCAACGACAGGCACTGCGAGCGGACCCGTGAACGAATGTATATTTATTAATGCCACAGAAAAGTCACCCACGTAAACGACAAAGATCACTTCCGCGCTGTCGTTCTGCTTGCGTGAGCACGGGCAGAGATGGGCGTCCACTCCGCTTACTCGAGGCTGTGGTCGTAGGAGAAGCGCTCGGGGCTCATCTGCAGCAGAGTCTTGACGGGAGCCATCATGGTCTGGCGCAGGGTGTTCGTGCGGGGCAGCAAGTGCTCGAACACGAACTCGCTGGTCTCGACCTTGGCCTGGTAGAATCCGGGCTCCTCTTGTGCCGCGGCGGGGTTGGAGAGCAGTTCCGATGCCTGCATAAGTAACAAGAGACACACGAGCGTCCGAGCACGCGAGCGAGAGTGATGAACGCGTTCCGACAACGGCACCGAGCTACGCAACAATGAGCGCACCTTCTCCTCCATGATGAGCCAGTGGTGCGCCAAACTGGCGTAGCCGGAGTACATGAGGAAATCCACGGAGGCGCTGCCGATGACGTCGCGGTCCTTGCGGGCTTGCATGGCGATGCGGTAGGTCAGTGCCTGCCACTCAATGCTCTTGAGCCTACCAATCATGAGCGCGCTCGTGATGCTAGGTTTTTCCACACACACAGCACGACTCACGTTCAAAACAAGCCACAAACTACACGTACCACAAGGCGCGGGCGCGCTTGCCGATGCCGCCGCTCTTGAATGCGAGGCGCTGGCAGTCCGCGCGGATGCGGGCGCAGTGTTCGTTGATCGGCTTCAGCTTCTGGAGCATGATCTTGCGGCCAAGCAGGTCGAGGGCCTGGATCTGGGTGGTGCCCTCCCACAGCGCAGAAATGCGGACGTCGCGCGCGATCTGCTCCTGCTTGTTGGACTTGATGTATCCGTGGCCGCCATAGACCTGGATGCCCATGTTGGAGGCCTCCACGCCGCTCTCACTGAGGAAACCCTTCAGGATGGGCGTCAAGAACCCAAGTTTGTCGTCGAGCTTCTTGACGGTTGCCTGCAATGAAACACACCCCACGCATTTTAATCGTTTGCTCTCGTGGTTGTGGTTGTCGATAAGAGTAATCACTGCGTACCGTGTCACCGGCGAGCTCTGCGTCGTGCATGGTGTCCTGCATCTTACCGCATTCGTAGATCATAGAGCGACTAGCAAATGAAAATAAAACCGACAAGCAGCACGACAGTCAGTCAGTCAGTCCAACGTAGAAAAAACGGTGACGAGAGAATAACACAGCAGAAGTCACTTCGGGTTGCACATTCTTACCCGCCCTCAGAAATGGCCTTCTGGAAGAGGAGCATGTATCGCACGGCGGGGTGCTCGATGATGGGATCGGCGACGCCGTCGGGGTTCTTGGCACCCGACAGGGAGCGCATGGCGAGACGCTCCTTGGCGTATTGGAGGGAGTTCTGGTACGAGTTCTCGGCTCCGGCAACACCCTGCACGGCGGTGCCAATGCGGGAAGTGTTGATGAAGGTGAACATGTGGTTCAAGCCACGGTTTTCCTGTTACGAAAGGTGCACCACATGTCGGGAGGTCAGCTCACTGGCATTGCCTTGCGGGGTGCGTAATTGTGTGACTTTGGCGACGCACCGTGCCGATGAGCCAGCCCTTGGCGTTCTCGAAGTTGATTTCGCAGGTGGGGGATCCGTGGCAACCCATCTTGTCCTCAATGCGGCCGATGTTGGTCTGGTTGTAGTTGGCCGGGTCAACAGAGCCGTCTTCTCCGGGCAAGAACTTGGGCACGAGGAAGAGCGAGATACCCTTCGTGCCTGCACGAAAACGGCAAATGACGGGCACGGGTCAGCACAGAAGTCGGGATGAAGCGCCAGGTGGGATGTACAAACGCAGTTGTGGTGGTGGTGACCTACCTTCGGGAGCGCCAGGGAGACGAGCCAGCACGCAGTGGACGATGTTTTCGGCCATGTCGTGGTCGCCGCATGAGATGAAGATCTTGGTGCCGGTGATGTTGTAGGAGCCGTCGTCGTTGGGCTCGGCCTTGGTGGTGACCTGGGCGAGGTCGGAGCCGCACTGCGGCTCGGTGAGGCACATAGTGCCGGTCCATTCACCGGCGATGAGCTTGTGCGCGTACTTTTCCTTCAACTCGTCGGTGCCGTGGGCAAGGACGGTGTTGATGCAGCCCTTGGACAGGCCAGGGAACATGGTCCAGGTCCAGTTGGCAGTGGCGGCCTGTTGGAAACGGGGACGGAGTGCATTGTACAAAGTTAAACCACAGTTCGAGCAAACATGAGAACGCAGCCCATGTTGATGACGAGATGACGACTCAGGGCGGCACGGCGCCGAGGACGTACCATGTCAAGCATCACCAGGGCGACACTCTGGGGCAGATTCTGTCCACCGAAGGCCTCGGGGTAGGAGATGCCTTGCCAGCCGTCGGCGCAGTAGGAGTCGTATGCGTCCTTGAAGCCTGGGGGTGAGATGACGGTCTTTTCGTCGACGTACTTGCAGCCGACCTGGTCGCCGACCTCGTTGAGAGGGGCGAGGGTGTCCTGGCAGAAGCCGGCCATGGTCTCCATCATAAAGCCGAGGGTGTCCTTGTCGACGTCGGCGCCGTTCTGCTCCTTGAGCGTCTTGTAGTGTTCGGGAAGTTCGTACACATCGTTGACGAGGAAGTTCATTTCTCGCAGCGGGGCGGTGTAGTTGCGGGCCGATTGCTGGAACACGGCCTTGCGCACCGTTTGCTTGGCGGTGCGGAGCATCATGCTGGAGGCGCGGAGCATTGTGGCGGTCGGAAGCGTGCTGCTGAGGGTCGTCGGGTTCCAACGCGTTCTGGGTGGATGGCTGAATCTCAAAAACAAAACGCGCACGCCAAAGAAGACGGCAAAACAGACCCGGCGGGAAAACAAGTGAAGTGGCACCGAGCAGAGAGGCAGGCACGAATGGCAGTGTTGACACTGCCGGCAACGACCACAACTGCCAGGAGACAGGCGCCGTTGACTGCGAGGACAACGACGACAACGAATGCCACCACAACAGCGACGACAGCGTACAATGAACACACCTTGATGGCGACAACGTGGACGGCAGCTTGGACGAGCGCGACTGGGACGAGCGCGAGGACAAAGTCGACACGAACACCAACGACGACCTGCGACACCAATGACGACACCAACGACGTCAGCTGGGACGGCGGTAACAGCAAAGGTGGAGGCAATACCAACAAACGCCAAAGCGAAGCAAAGTAGCAAAGAACGAAGGAACGAAGGACCACAGGAAGGAACGAAGGAACGAAGGACCACAGGAAGGAACGAAGGAACGAAGGACCACAGGAAGGAACGAAGGAACGAAGGAACGAAGGAACGAAGGAACGAAGGAACGAAGGAACGAAGGAACGAAGGAACGAAGGAACGAAGCAACGAAGCAACGAAGGAACAACCACCACCCAAGCCCAACTTTCGAACCAACGAACCAACCAACGAGCGCTCGCTTGCTCTTTGTTCGTGCCGCTGCATCCTCAGAAAGTCGTGGGAGACTGGACGTCTCAAAGACGAACAGACGTTGCGAGCCTACACTGACAGCTTTCACCACTTTCGTGGTGGAGGTGCGACGACGTCGAACGTCGACCGTCCGTTTGTTTGTCAGTCGTTCGCCGTTCGTTCGTTTGTGACGACGTTCAATGTACAGTGTACAGAAAGTATAGAAAATGTACATAAATTGAACAGAAATTGTACAGTCTGACGGTACACAGTGGACGTGATTCATGCTGCGATCCTTCGAATGCATGCATGCAGCTAGCTGCACACGACAACCACCACACTGTGATTCATCGTCGGAGTGTTTTCATAATTCTCTTTGGGGTGTTCGTGAACTACTATTCCGCCTGTGTGACGACGGAAGGACTGTATGCATATCTGTAGGGTGCAAATCGGCTCGTCGTTTTCGCGTTGTCTCTGCTTCCGAAATGAAGCGTTCAAGTATGTTTGAAGGCTTTTGCAAAGCGATGTGTCCAGTTATGGACAAAAGGATTGCAATTGATCACAAATGCACACGTTAAAGTTTTTAAAAGTCAAAGCCACCGGGACCAGAGTCGTCAGTGCCGCTTCTGAAACGCCCAACGTCGTCAGCTGGAAGCAGACGTTGGCGAAGCTGTTGTGTCTGTTCTTGATCCGTGTCTGCATGTCCGTGTTCGAACCCACTATTGAACGGGGCGCCAGTGCCACCGACATGTTGTACAACAGTTGTCGGCAGCTGTGACTGTTCCTCCTCATCATGTTTCGGTGAGTCAGAGTGATGGTGCTCGTGCCTACATGCACAGCCGCAAAGTACTTGAAAAGACACACTGACCTTTCAATTCAATAACAGAACGTACCCTTTAACACGTTTGCACAACCGCGATAGAGCCATCGCGCCAAAAATTATATCTGTTAGCACGACATCTGCTCCAAAGAATTCCGCCAATGTGAATGGCCAACCGTCAGCGGTGAAAAGACTTTTGACAGTGCCTACAACACAAACAACACTTTCAAGGTGTGCCTCGCCGAGTCACACTCGTTAACACTCAAGTCAAAATACCGCTCAAAAGAGAAAAACATGGCTGAGTTGCATTAATGCCCAAGTCTGTCGCAAGCGGAGGCGCGCCAAAGAGTAGGATCTGGCAATAAAACCACGATGTATGAGACAGCACAACACATGATGTCACTTCGATTGAATCTGCAGTACCTTGGATAGGATGTACAGCAGTGAGAAAAGGAACCACGCGTCGCCCCACGCAAGGTACATCAAGACTGTTTTCCTCGAAAAAGAATTGCGAACGCTGTGTGCGAACTGGACAACATATACAACAAACTGGTGACAAGTGAACCTCATGACAACAACGATCAACGATCTTACCAACACCAATTTGAAGGCGCGAATGCCACCTCCACGCTTTTTGACGATAACTGTCGCAACAGGATCGTCAGAAACTGTTTCTATGTTCAGACCTTCCGGATCGCTCTCATCACTCCGATCACCATCGGTGTTATGGACAGTCTGCGACGGCGCAAGAAAAGCGACATCGATGTTCTCCGTATGTGAAATGAAGCTATTTCGGCTGCTTAACTGTGTCCTTGTCCAAGCGGCGATTGCACACTCAGAGCAAAAGCGACACGGCGGATCGCATCCAATGCAGCAAAACTCAACTGCAGCATCGCATACGGAACATTGGTCTTCGCTGGAGTGCACTCGTGAAAGCAAAGCCTGTTGCTTGCACTTGGCTGGGTGCTTTGCTCCGAGTTCAGCGGTGTACCGAATTTTGGTCGGCAATCGAAAATTTGGGACAAATATGAACGCAAAAAGCAACACAACAACCCCCAATAGCAATCCCAACAAAGCGACGGATGCAAATGGTGAAATATCCCAAAGTGCCATCTGAATGCAGTAGCCAGCAGCGCCAAATAGTGCGAGAATGGCAGAAAAATGCGTCACACGATGGAACTCGCTTGCCATTTCTTCAGGAAAGGTTTCCTGTCGCCATGGCACTTTCCCGCACGCTGTGGGTCTTCTGCGCTTGCGTTTTTGTTGCCGTCTCTGATTTGTGCGAGTAGGACAGCATATCCCTCCGACGACAGGCATAAGAACGCTCAAGAGCAATGACAAGCTATAAAAGCCCATTCCCAAAATAGCAACGTAGTCCCAAGGACCAGGATTTCCGCTAAGCTGAAAACACGTAAAAGTCGCCACAGGAACCCCCACCAGCGCGACAAAAGTTGCAACTACAGTGTAAAACTGTGTTCCATGACTAGCTCTTGAGCAGCTGGCCGCGTCAAACAAAACCACTAAAAGAGGAGTGATGCCACCGAGAGCGGTCAAGGCAACGACCCACCACGGATACGGCACTCCCATAATCGCCGCCGCCACGCCGAGAATAGTGCCGACAAACAGCATGAAGAGGGACGTACATGCAAATGCAACCCAAACAACTGAGTTTCTGGCGTGGGAGTCCTCCACCTTATCGGCTCGTGTGCGAGCAGCAGCAGTGATAATGCCAGTTTTGACAGTAGTGCTTGACGGGTCAAGAGATGGCGCATTTTCCCTGGCAGCTTGAAGTTTGTTCTCCAGTTTGCGTTCAGCGACATGTCTCAGTTCTTCTGTTTCGGCACTGACATCCATGTGGACGAACGCAGCAATTCTGCCGAGAGTCCACGGGATTGACACTGCCAGTACAAGTATTTCTTTCCCTAAATATCCAAGCTGCAGGTTTTGGAATGTAGCCTACATTCACCGCCATACAATCAGTTGAGATCATTGTAGTCGGATGCTCACCATTGCTCCAACAAACCGTGATTGACGACTTGATTATGCCGCAAAAATGCCCAGACTCACAGAGGCAAGCGATGTGCAATAAATCTGCGTATGGCAGTGTATATGGTTCGAAAGTCGCAACGCAAAGCACGGCAATTGAGGCCACACCCTACAAGTATTTCATCACAGTAATCAGCGGTACGAATTGAATGCCACGAAGCATCTCTGTCTCATACCAACAGTTGGCTTATGGCTAAAATTGCACGGGATATCCGCTCAAGTATCACGCGTAATCGGTGCTGTTCGGGCAGTTGTGCTCTCTTTTTGCGAGTGACCGCAAACAAACAAGCTGACGAACGGAAACGCAGCAATGGCTTTTCCAAACCCTCGATGACAGAGAGAACAGCCATAAAAAAAAATATCGATATACCCAGCATACTGATTCGAGCCCCATCAATTGTGCTGTTGGCACGTAACTACATGGACACCAAATCGTCACGTCAAACAGCAAGCGCAGTTGTCCATACTTGGGTCCCGTGTACGTACTTCAATTATATCGTAAAACGCAGAGCCAGGCGACCGGTCAAGCGTCACAGTGGTGTTCGCATAATCGGATAATTCTTGCATGAGCTCAGCATAGCTGCAATTGAAGAGGTCGTCGCGGCTCATTGAAAAAAGATCATCATAGCCGTATGGTGCACAAGCACTACTGTAGCTAGCACTCTGGGAAAGCAGGGTGACGAGACAATTAAATAGCAACGTCAATTGGTGTGCCATCGTGAAGAATGGCAACAACAAAATGAAGGTACATACCGCCATGAAGTACAACGGAAAGGCAGCAATGATCGCCGAGCCTCGGCGGTACAAAATCTTTTCAAAAGGTTTGTAAGGTCTACGATATCACCAGCACCACAACGCGAATCAACATGTAGCACCGACCACACCATGCGCTTATGAGTCAAGTGAAACGCAATGTTCAACTTCGAAGGCTATTGCGAGTGAGCAACCGTCACGTACCCGACTTCTGCCAACCACTGCACAATTTCGATGAGGAACATCAACACATAAGCAAATGGGGACTTTGCCTTTTTCTTGCTTTCTGCCTTCTTTGCTGGCAATTGCCATTGTAATGAGATGTAATGAACGGGGCGTGGTGGGATTGGTACATTTTGTAGCGAAGGCATACACAACGAAGTATCGTCCTCATGGTCTGTTGGTGTCTCCGCAGCCACGACATCCTCTAACGCATTGTCCCCTTCGTCGGGTGAGGAGGAAGAATGATCAACGCGTGATTTGTATCTTGAAATGAGTTGGAACTTGGCCACCTCCTTGTGCGGGGAATTGGACATCATGAGCAGCTCAACGGTTGTTGCGATGGTGACCAAGGTGCCCAAAAAGACACATGCGATATTCCACATCTCGGGCTGCAAATTGTGCACGTCAAGTTGTGCGTCGCCGAATCGAAAAGCGACCGCATAAGGTCCACCCAGCACGAGAAACAGACCAACCAAGCGGAAAAGGTAACTTCTGAGTGAGGACAGGCATTTGACTTTGCCCAGCAAGCGTGTAGTGCTGCAGCAGCGATTGAATCCCTGGAGAACCAAGGCTACTATAGGGACCCCCGCAAGCAGTGCCAGAGTCCCAAACATTTCAGAAGGGTTTGTTTCGAATCGAGTGACCAAGAGAACAAGCTTGACCAACAGCGAGGCAAGGGTGCAAATGATCTGAAGCATTACAAGCGAAGATACCCAAGACGTCCAGTCGGATCCATGTAAAGAACCACCAACCACGTTCAAGCCGTCCAGCAACATCATCGTGCCTACCGAAACAACTGGCACAAGCATCATTCCGTTTGCAAAAGCCGCGAGAGTAGCCACCAGAACAGATTCCAGCCATACTGCCGAAAGAACAGTTGCCACTGTCGACGATTCATCGCTTGCGTTCGATGATCCCCCCATCTGAACAACTGTTAACCAGTTCCACTTCACAACAAACATCCCAAAGCCCATCAAAGGAACAAGAAGTGTGATGCTCAACGCTGCAGCTCGGACTACCCCGCAGCGTTTAAATGACCATGAGCGGCTGCAATTGAACGAGGCACCCACAACCAGCACCAATAGCGAGCAGAGGAAGAACAACAGGACATTGAGCCCGCTGTTGACGTACGACTGCATTTGTGGGGCAACGTTGTCAAAATTCACGCCAAAACTTGAATTTGTCTGATTAGATTGTGCGTAAGACATGGTTTTTGTGACGTTCTCCGATTGCAAGCTTGCAGGATTCGTGAATGTCCAAGCCCACACTACTGGGGCAGCAACTGCCACAAAGAAGATGGTGTAGAACAGAACTGCGGGGCCCACGACAGGGGGCAACGGCTCGCGTGGCTTTTCCTTGTGCCTGCGAGATTTGCGAACGGCTCGTCGCCTCAGATGAACAGCTAAAACCGCAGACGCTCCGACTACGATCAACGTTCCAACGCTGAACCAAACCCACGATGGAATCCCGAACAGGTTGCCATCGGAAGGCCGCGTGCAAGTGGCAACGACGGATGAATTCACCATTTTGAATCGAAGCAGGGTGTCCTCCGTGCCCAGGCTTACTTGATAGCTCAATTGCAATTGCGTTGTGAAAGATGGCTTCGCGCAAGTATCAGACTCGCAACTTTCCGAGCTGCAAAAGAGGTCCGCAACTAAAAGCTGGCCATTGAATTCCGTGACTTGACAGTATGCCGCAGTGGAGAAGTCCGTGAATGGGACGCCGTCAGGAGCACACTTGACACATCGATCGTCGGTGGATCCGGTGGTGGGCAACAAAAAAACGCTCGCCGTCGTCATGGCCACGCTTGAGGTGTTCCCCAAAAGCGCAGTGATGTTCGTAGCGATTTGTGACTGACGGACAGTGGAATTCACAGACGTCATGGGTTCAGCTGCTGCCATCGTAGCCAACGATTCAACCAGTTGCACCTGCAGTGCAACCACTGTCGCGTCAAACTTTGAGGTTAGGTTAACTCCCTCACAGTCCATGGCACCGTCCACTCGCCTCGGTGCGACCATCAGACCGCCGTAGCAACGCCCAAACTCCACAGAGCCAGTTTGCTGGCAGTCCGTGCACGTGCTCGGTGTTGGAGGGATGAGTGGTGTTCTGGAACACTGGGTAGCGAGCATGGCGGAGGTGGTTTCGAGGCTGCTAATTTCGGCAAAGTCGCCCAGTAAGTCCACCATAGGGTCCCATATGAGTGACGAGTCTGTGACGTCGCTGGTCACATTGAAACACGCACTGCCCGTCGCTTCGACGAGCAGTGCACCGACAGTTGCGTTCTCTCCAGGTTGTAGAGCCTCACAGGAACTTGTCGGGAAGGCAATCAGCGAGAGCTGGTGCGTCAGTTCGTCCGCCCAATTGGATCGCACTACAGATTCAGGATCCGTGGGTAAACATGCTTCGGGGGGTGCAGGGTCGAGCAGTGCGGGTGTC
>ENA-OWNT01003772-OWNT01003772.1-seawater-metagenome-genome-assembly--contig:-NODE-3772-length-13956-cov-5.384466_pt1 | contig 13956 bp, 7 predicted proteins | sample MGYA00238136_ERZ651165 | MGnify/ENA primary metagenome ERZ651165 (study PRJEB26861, sample SAMN08777766) | seawater metagenome | isolation source: coastal seawater | place: USA: Florida | collected...
TCGGCCCCGTCGGCACCGCCTACCAGTTCCAGGCGGCGATGCCCGCCGGGGCCAGCAGCGCCCTCTCCGACGCCGTCGAGCGCATCGTCGCCCCCAACCCCCGCGACGTGGACGGCGACGGCCTGCTCGCCTACCCCTGGGGCACCGACCTCGACGACGACGACGACGGCGCGCTCACCTACCGTGTGGGCGGCACGGACCTCGACGACCGCGACGGCGTGCCCACCCTCAACGGCGGCACGGCCACGTGGGGGGTGCCGGCGTTCACGGCCCTGGACATGTACGCGAGCCCCACGGGCGTCGCCCTCGGCGACTTCGACAACGACGGCCTGCTCGACGTCGTCACCAGCAACCAAGACACCTCCGCCACGACCGTGCTCCCCGGCCGGGGAGACGGCACCTTCGACGCCCCGGTCACCACCGCGGCCGGAGGCGGCGGAGACGCCGTCGTCGGCGACTTCGACGAGGACGGCAACCTCGACTACATCGCCGGCCTCAACCCGGTGCTGCACCTCGGAGACGGCGCCCTGGGCTTCGCCGGCGCCCTGATCGATCCGGCCGTCTACAGCGTGATCGACATGCACGTCCTCGATCTCGACGGGGATGGGCACCTCGATCTCGGGGGCTACGACTACGGGAACGGCGCCACCGTGCTGCTCGGCAACGGGGACGGCACCTTCCAGCCCCCGGTGGAGATCGTCTCGTCGGGCTGCTACGCCGCGTCGTTCGCCGACTTCACGGGCGACGGCATCGTGGACATCGCCATGGGGTTTGGCTCGGACATGAAGGTCGAGATCTGGGCCGGCGACGGGGCCGGCGGCTTCTCGCTGGACGGCACCCTCGTCACCACCAACGACGTGTGGCACCTCCAACGCGGGGACTTCGACGGGGATGGTTTCGACGACCTCATCACATCGTCGGAGTTCGAGGGAGTCCTCGAGGTCTGGTCCAACGACGGGTCCGGCGCCTTCACCCGCACCGACGAGGTGACGCCGACCACCGACATCAATCGCTTCGCCAGCGCCGACCTCGACGGCGACGGCGACCATGACGTACTCGGCACCTCTCAGCTGGGCACGTGGCTGCTGGAGAGCCAGGGCGATGGCACCTTCGCCGCCCCGGTCGCCACCGGCTACGACGAGTCGGCCTTCGACCTGGTGGTGGGCGACCTCGACGACGATGGCATCCTCGACCAGGTCGTCATCGACCTCCAGGGCGATCGGCTCGGCGTGTCCATGGGCCAGTGACCCTCAGGAGGCGGGCAGGTCTACCCGGAACACCGTGCATCCCGGCTCCGTCTCGAAGCTCAGCTTGCCGCCGTTCCGCTTCACGATGTCGCAGCAGATGGACAGCCCCAGCCCCGACCCCTCCCCGGTCGGCTTGGTGGTGAAGAAGGGCTCGAAGACACGAGGCTGCACCTCGGGTGGAATGCCGGGTCCATCGTCGCCGACCTCCACCCGGATTCCCCCTTCCGACCGCATCACCCGCAGGGTCAGCGTGCCGCGGTACTCCATCGCCTGGATGGCGTTGTGCACGAGGTTGGTCCACACCTGGTCGAGCTGGGCGTGCTGCGCGGTGATTTCCCCCGAGTCCCGGTAGTCACGCACCACCTTCACCCCCCGCTTGAGCTGGTTCTCGTGCAGGGTGAGCACCGTGTCGAGGCTGGCGGCGAGGGCCATGGTGGTGGGCAGGCTGTCAGCACGCCCTGGGTGGGCAAAGCGCTTGAGGGCCGACACGGTGCGCGCCGCCCGGTCCGCCGCAGTGTGGATGGTGGCCGTGTTGCGCCGGATGCCGACGAGGTCGGAGGCCACCCCGAGGAGGGTGGCGACAGGGGGGGAACGGAGCAGCTCCAGGTGCGGCTCGAGGTCGGAGACGCCCAGCTCCACCAGCTGCCCGGCAAGGTGCCAAGGCCGGGCCACCGAAGCCTCCTTCAGCCGCTTGGTGAGCTCCCGCCGTGCCGCCCGCTCTTCGCGGCTGGTCTGGGGCGGCCCGCCTGCCTCCATCGCCATCGAGAGCAGTTGCTGCAGCCGCTGCCGGTCGGTCTCGGAGAGGGCCCCGATGCCCTCGACGAGCTCCGGACCCGCCCGCTCGACCACGTGCTCTAGGTTGCTCGCGGAGGCCTGAATGGCGCCGAGCGGCGTGTTCAGTTCGTGGGCCACTCCGGCGACAAGCTGCCCGATCACGGCCATCTTGCCCTGCTCCACGAGCTGGTCCTGGGCGCGGGTGAGACGGTCGACGGAGGACTCGAGCTCCTCCTTGGCCCGAGCCAACCGCTGCATCGCGGCGAAGCCTTCCTTCGCGCCTTGGTAGCGATCCCGCATGGACGCCGTGGCGACGACGGCCGCGGCCTTTAGGTAGATGTGGGCGACCACCGCGACGCGCAGAGATGCGGGCTGGAGGAAGAAGGGGTGGAAGGCCGCGGAGAGCAGCGGCACCGCGAAGAAGTGGGGCAGCGCCATGCGGGTGGGCCACACGAACCCCGTGCTCGGGCCCCAGATGGTGAGGGAGAGCACCAAGATGCCCACCTCGTAGTAGTCGAGCTGCGACATGTGCCCCAGGACCACGGACACCATGACCAACTGCAGGGCCAACTGGATGGCCCGGATCTGGCGAAGCTCGCGGGCCCATCGATAGCCGGCCGCAGCCATCAACCCTGCGATGCCCGCCAGCAGCCACCCCGCCAGGAGCATCTCGGCATCGTCCGGGACCACCAGTCGCCCCACCACGGCCACGACGACGCCGGGGACCAGCACGGCGCCCACGGTCACGATGATCACGACGCGCACCACGATCATCACGGGGGCGATCCCAAGGAGTCGCCCTGGACGATGACCGTGCCGCTGATGATCCTCGGCGCCCTGTCGATCGTGGGTGGCTTCCTGTCGATCCCGCCCATCTTCACGGGCCACAAGAGCATCGACTTCTCGCTGCACCACTGGCTGCACCCCGTGCTCGCCAACGCCGAGGTGCACATCAAGCCGGACCTGGCCGCGAACCACGGCATCGAGTGGGGCCTGATGGCCCTCTCGGTGGCCGTCGCCTTGGGCTCCATCGGCCTCGCCTGGTTCTACTACTCGGGCAAGGACAAGCTGCGGGACTTCTTCCAGTTGAACCTGCCCCGGCTGCACAACCTGCTCTGGAACAAGTGGTTCGTGGACGAGATCTACGAGGCCACGCTCATCAAGCCCCTGGTGTTCTTCTCGCGGGAAGGCCTGTGGCGGATCGTCGACGAGGTCATCATCGACGGCACCGTCAACGTCATCGCCGAGGGCGGGAAGCTGACGGCCATCTGGGTCGGCAAGCTCCAGTCCGGCGACCTGCGGTCCGCCGCGGCGGTCATGGCCATCGGGCTCGCGATCATCATCGCGCTCGTCGGCATCTTCGGGGTCTCGGGCCTCGACCTGGCGGAGCTCTGGGCCGACGTCTGCGGCGAAGCCTGCAGCGGTGACGGCGCCGCGGCGCTCGACGGAGGAGCGCACTGATGGACCACATCCTCTCCATCGTGACCTTCGTGCCGTTGGTGGGCGCCCTGGCGCTCGTCTTCACGCCGAAGGACAACGAGAACGCCATCAAGTGGGTGGCCTTCCTGACGACGCTCGCGGGCTTCGCGGTCTCGCTGCCGCTCGTCTTCGGCTTCGACGCCGCGAACACGGGCATGCAGTTCGTGCAGGTCTACGACTGGGTCGGCGCGAAGGACTGGGGCTTCACCGTGGGCTTCGGCCTCGACGGCCTGTCCCTGTGGCTCGTGATGCTGACCACGTTCCTGGGGCCCATCGTGGTCGCCGGGTCCTGGACCAACGTCGAGAAGCGGCACAAGGAGTTCTTCTTCTGGGTCCTGGTGCTCCAGACGTTCATGATCGGCACGTTCCTCGCGACGAACCTGGCGGTCTTCTACGTCTTCTGGGAGCTGATGCTCATCCCGATGTTCTTCCTCATCGGGGTCTGGGGCGGCAGCGAGCGCATCTACGCGACGGTGAAGTTCTTCATCTACACCGTCGTGGGCTCGATGCTCCTGCTCGCGGCCATCTTCTATCTGTACTGGCTGCACCACGCGCAGTTCGGCGTCTGGTCCCTCAACTACGCGGACCTGATGAACCTCGAGATCGGCCTCAAGGTCCAGACCTGGCTGTTCCTGGCGTTCGCCGTGGGCTTCGCGGTCAAGGTGCCGATGTTCCCGCTGCACACCTGGCTGCCGGACGCGCACACCCAGGCACCGACGGCGGGCTCGGTCATCCTGGCCGGCGTGCTGCTCAAGATGGGCACGTACGGCTTCCTGCGCCTCGGCATGCCGCTCTTCCCGGGCGCGGTGGAGGAGTGGACGCCGGTGTTCATGGCCCTGTCGGTCATCGGCATCATCTACGGCGCCCTGGTCGCCATGGTCCAGCCGGACATGAAGAAGCTGGTCGCCTACAGCTCCGTGTCCCACATGGGCTACATCATGCTGGGCGTCTTCGCGCTGAACCAGCAGGGCGTCGAGGGCGGCATCCTGCAGATGCTCAACCACGGCATCAGCACCGGCGCGCTCTTCCTGCTCGTGGGCGTCATCTACGAGCGCACCCACACGCGGCGCATCTGGGACTACGGCGGCCTCGCGAAGGTGATGCCCGTCTACACGGTGCTCTTCATCCTGGTGGCGCTGAGCTCCGCCGGGCTGCCCGGCACCAACGGCTTCGTCGGTGAGTTCCTGACGCTGCTGGGCGCCTTCCAGTGGGCCACGGCGGAGTCGGCCGCGGGCGCCGGGTTCCTCATGAGCTTCGGGCTGGTCGCGGGCGCCGCGCTGGGCGTCATCCTCGGCGCGGTCTACCTGCTCTGGATGATCGAGCGAGTCTTCTTCGGCAAGGTCCTGCAGGAGAAGAACAACCACCTCAAGGACATGAACACCCGCGAGCTGGCCGTCTTCGCGCCGCTCGTCGTGATGATCTTCTGGATGGGCCTCTTCCCGAACTACTTCATCGACAAGATGGAGCCCACGGTGGTGGCCTGGATCGCGGACGTCGAAGACGGCGAGGAGGCCACGGCGCTGCTGCCGGCAGACCTCGGCGCCCCGGGCACCGCGTCGTGGGCCGCCTGGTCGGAACAGACCGGCGTGTCGCAGCAGGAGTGGCTGGCACAGCTGCCCACCGACGCGGGCGACGCAGCGGCTGAAGGGGCGAACCGATGATCCCGCAGATGGACTTCACCCTGATGGTCCCGGAGCTGGTGCTCATCGCCAGCGGGATCCTCGTCCTCATGGCGGACGCCTTCTGGCCCCGCAGCCACCCGGATCACGACCCCCGCGGCGTGACCCTGGGCATCACCCTCGTGGGTCTGCTGGCGGCCATCGGCTACATCGAGCTGCGGCTCTGGCCCCTCGAGGGCAGCCAGACCACGTTCGAAGGCCTGTTCCTGGTGGACCGCTTCGCCCTGGCCTTCAAGGTGGTCGTGCTGTTCGGAACGGCGCTCTGCGCGCTGCTCTGCGACACGTGGCTCAAGAACCAGCGGCTCCAGACCGGCGCGTTCCTCGCGCTCGTGCTCTTCGCCAGCACCGGGATGCTCTACCTCGTGTCCGCGACGGACATGGTGATGCTGTTCGTGGCGCTCGAGCTCATGAGCATCCCCATGTACTGCCTGGCGGCGTCCCTGCGGTGGGATGACCGGTCCGTCGAGGCCGGCGTGAAGTACCTCGTCCTGGGCTCGTTCGCGACGGCCATCATGCTGATGGGCTTTGCGTTCCTGTACGCCTTCGGCGGCGTCTACACGGGCGAGGCCACCACCCGCATCGACGTCATCGCCCAGGCGGCCGTCGCGGCGGGCGCCGCGGGCGAGCTCCCGGGCTACGCGTACCTCGGCGGCCTGCTCGCGCTCGTCGGCCTGCTGTTCAAGATCAGCGCCGTGCCGTTCCACATGTGGACGCCGGACGTCTACGAGGGCGCGCCCACCGCCATCACGGCCTGGATGTCGGTCGTCGTGAAGACGGTGACGGCGGCGGTGCTGCTTCGCTTCTTCGGCCCCGAGCTGCTCGACGCCCTCGCCCTCGAGCCGGTGCTGTGGGCCATCGCGGCCCTGACCATGTTCCTCGGGAACACCATGGCGCTGACGCAGGACAACGTGAAGCGCATGCTCGCGTACTCGTCCGTGGCCCACGGTGGCTACATGCTCGTCGGCGTCCTGGCGGGCTCGGCGGCCGGCGCCGCGGCGGTGCTCTGGTATGCCGGGGCCTACACCGTGGCCACCATCGCGGCGTTCGCGGTCCTCATCTTCCTGTCCCGCGCGGGGCACGAGGTGGAGACGTTCGACGACCTGCGGGGCCTGGGCACGAAGCACGTGTGGCTCGGCGCCATCATGGCGATCTCGATGCTCAGCCTCCTGGGCATCCCGCCGCTCGCCGGCTTCTTCGGCAAGTTCGCGATCTTCCGGGCCGCCGTGTCCGAGGGGTACGTGATCCTGACCGTGATCGGCGTGCTGACCTCGGCCGTGTCGGTGGCGTACTACCTGCGGCCCATCGTCGTGATGTTCATGCTCGACCGCCACGACGAGGCGCCCTCGGTGGCCGGCAAGGACTGGTCGGTCAAGGTGAGCCTCGGCATCGCCGCCATCGCCACGGTGCTGCTCGGCCTCATGCCCAGCACCTCGCTCGACCTGGCGCTGGAGTCGGTCAAGGCCCTGGCGGGCCTCTGAGCCCCGTCGCCCCGGCGGCCCGGTCCGCGCGGTCATGACGTCGCCGGCGCACCGCCGCCGCCAGTACGCGGCGGTCTTCCTGCTCGCCCTCGCGACCCTCATGCTCGAGGTGCTGCTGACGCGGATCACGTCCGTCGTCGCCTGGTACCACATGGCCTTCTTCATCATCAGCATCGCGATGCTGGGGATGACGGCCGGCGCGGTCGCGGTGTTCGCGGCGCCGAAGCACTTCACCGACGAGCAGGTCCCCCGGCGGATGGCCCAGGGGGCGCTCGCGTTCGCCGGCCTGACGCCGCTCGTGATCTCGGCCACCCTGAGCCTGCCCCTGCAGGGCGAGGGCGCGCTGGGTGGGTTCCTGGGCCTCCTCATCTACGCGCTGCTGCTCGCGGCGCCCTTCACCGCCGCCGGCGTGGGGCTGACGCTGGCCCTGACCCGCGCCGGCCTCCCAGAGGGCACCGTGTACGGCGTCGACCTCGTCGGCGCCGCGGCGGGCTGCGCCCTGGTGGTGGGCGTGCTCGCGCTCGTGGACGCCCCGTCGGCCACGCTCGTGGCCGCGGCGCTGGGCGCTGGTGCCGGTGCCCTCTTCGCCCCGGGCCCGAAGCTCCAGCGGGCCGGAGCCCTGCTCGCAGGCGGTCTGCTCCTGGGATCTGGCCTGAGCGCGGCCATGGAGCCGCCGCTGCTGCGTCCGGTGTGGGTGAAGGGGGAGTTCGAGGACTACGGGTCGTTCAGCTGGGTGGGCTGGAACAGCCACAGCCGCATCTCCGTCAGCCAGACCGAGCTCAAGTACCCCATGCACTACGGGGCGACCCCCATCGCGCCGGAGGACGCCCTGGCGCCGCGGCCGCAGCGCACCGTCAAGATCGACGGCAAGGCGGAGACGCGGATCTTCGAGAGCGGCTTCGAGCTCGAGGGCGCCCGCTGGGCCGACTGGGACACCACCGCGTTCGTGCACCGGATCCGCCCCGAGGGGCCCGCCGCGGTCATCGGCGTGGGCGGCGGGCGGGACGTCATCGCGGCCGCGCGGTCCGGGCACGACCCGGTCGTCGGCGTGGAGCTCAACGGGCTCATCGCGGGGCTCCACAGCGGCCCCATGAAGGAGTTCAGCGGGCTCCTGCAGATCCCCGCCCTCGAGCTGCACGTGGACGAGGCGCGCGGCTTCCTGGCGCGCGAGGACCGGCGCTTCAGCGTCATCGCCATGAGCTTCATCGACACCTGGGCGGCCGGCGGCGCGGGGGCCTACTCCCTGAGCGAGAACGCGCTCTACACGGTGGAGGGCTTCGTTACCTGCCTCGACCGCCTCGAGGACGACGGCATCTTCACCGTGTCCCGCTGGTTCTTCCCGGAGCTGCCGGGCGAGACGGCCCGCATGCTCAGCGTGACGGTGGAGGCGCTGTTCCGGCGGGGCGTGACGGCGCCGCGTGAGCACATCGCGATCCTGGGGACGGGGCGGTTCTCGACCCTGCTGGTGAGCCCGTCGCCGTTCTCCGAGCGGGACAAGGAGCGCATCGTCACCGAGGCCCGGACCCGCGGACTGGAGCCGCTGGTCTTCCCCGGACTCGACCCGCAGCACCCGCTCCTCGCCGGCGTGCTCGGGCACACGTCGTCGGACGGCCTCGCCGCCTGGGCGGCCGAGCAGGACCTGGACCTGAGCCCCTCCACGGACGACAAGCCCTTCTTCTTTAACATGATCCGGCCCGGGAAGGTCCTCAGCGGCGACATCGCGTCCGAGGGCATGGACATGGGCTTCCTCGGCAACCTGCAGGCCACGCGCACGCTCATCCAGGCCGGGTTCGTCAGCCTGATCCTGACGGTGCTGGCCATCGTGCTGCCCCTGTGGCCGCGACGGCGGGACCTGACGGGCTGGGGGCCGACGACGCTCGCCACCGCCATCGCCTACTTCGCGCTCATCGGCGTGGGCTTCATGTTCGTCGAGATCGGCCTGCTGTCGCGCCTCGGCGTGCTGCTCGGCCACCCGACGCTGGCGCTGGCCGTGCTGCTCGGGGGCGTCATCTTCTTCGCCGGGATCGGGAGCCTGATGAGCGGGCGGCTCGACCCGACGACCTCCGCCGGGCGCCTCTTCCCGCTGCTGCCGGCGGGTCTGGCGCTGGCGGTGAGCCTGGTCCTGGATCCCGTGCAGGCCGCGCTGACGCCCACGTCGGTGGCCGTGAGGGTGGTCGCGGGGCTCGCCCTGGTGGGCGTGCCCGCGCTGGGCATGGGCGTCTGCTTCCCGCTGGGGCTCCGCTTGATCGGCGCGGCGCGGCCGGAAGGCGGGGCGGACCTGGGGCCCTGGGTGTGGGCCATCAACGGCGCCTGTGGCGTGTGTGCGAGCGCGCTCGCGCTCGGCAGCTCGCTGGTCTGGGGGATCTCCCGAACGCTGCAGCTGGGCGCGGTCTGCTACGTCGCCTTGACCGTCTGCGCAGCGCTCCTCTCGATGCGGACGCGTCCAACGGTCGAGGCCGATGTCCCATCTGACCCGGCGAGCGGCTGAAGGCAGGCGTCTCTTCCCGTAGACTGTAGGGGAGGGAAGCCGCGCGAAGCGGTCGAAGGGGTCCCGTGCGGTCGAGCCTCCAACTGGCAGTGGTGCTCCACTTCCATCAGCCTCCGACGGCGTCGGTGCTGACGCTGGAGGACTGCTTCGATCACATCTACGAGCCGGTGCTCGACGCGATCGAGGCGGACGAGCGGCTCCTGCTGAACCTGCACTTCGGCGGCCGGATCCTCGAGCACGCCCTGGCCCACCGGCCGGACTTTCTCGGGCGCCTCGCCCAGTTCTGGCGCGCCGGGCGCATCGAGCTGCTGGGCGGCGCGTTCTACGACCCGGTGCTGGCTGCGATCCCCGAGCGGGACGCCATCAGCCAGCTCCAGTTCACCGCAAACTGGCTCAAGCGGCAGCTGGGGAAGGTCCCCGCCGGCGCCTGGCTCGCGCTGCGCGCCTGGGATCCGGCTCTGCCCCGTCCACTCAGCGCCTCAGGCGTCTCCTGGACGCTGCTGGACGACGCCCAGTTCCTGGCCGCCGGGCTCGAGCCGGAAGACGTCCACGGGCACTACACGACCGAGCGGGCGGGGCACCCGGTGGGGGTCTTCCCCATCGACCACGCGCTGTCGCGGGCCCTGTCGGAGGGCCCCGAGCAGCGCATGCGGGACCACCTGGGCGTGACCAACCTGGCTCACCAGCCCGACGAGCGGCTGGAGTCGGTCGCGCTGCAGGGCGAGCGGCTGGTCCAGAGCGGGCGCTTCAACGAGCTGCTCGCGGTGCTCGACAGCGAGTACCACTGGCTGAAGACCATCCCGCTGTCCCGCGCGTTCGACGTGTTCCCCACGCGGGGCCGGGTCTACCTCCCCAGCGGCGCGGATCCTGCGCTCACCGAGTGGTCCCGCCCGGCGGCCTCGCGCGCCCAGCGGCGGCTGCTGCGCGAGCAGCTCGAGATGGCGGGCATGTGGACGGCCGTCGAGCACTTCGTGGGCCGCGTGCTGTTCGACAACTTCCTGGCCAAGTACGGCGAGGCGGACCGCCTGCACAAGCGGATGCTGGCCACGTCACGCGCCGTGGACCGGCTGCGCGGCGTGCTCGCGGAGCGCCAGCGCAAGGGGAAGGCGTCCGCGTCCGACGGCAAGGCGCGCAAGGTCCTGGAGCGGGCGTGCGACGCCCTGTGGCGAGCCCAGACCCACTCGGTCTACTGGCACGGAGGCCCCGAGGAGGTGGGGGTCTACGACCCGCGCCTGCGCCTGTCCACGACCCGGCAGCTCATGGTCGCCCAGCGGATGGTGGAGCGCGCGCTCGGCGATCCGGCGCGCACCGGCTGGTCCGCCTTCAAGCACGATCACGACGCCGACGGCCACGCCGAGGCCGTGGTGATGACACCCACGCTGGGCGCGGTCGTCCACGCGGCACGGGGCGGGACGCTGTGGGAGCTGGACCTGCGGGACCGCGGGATGCCGTTGCTGACCTGCATGTCGCCGGTGGAGGAGCCGTACGACGACACGCTCGTGGGCAACGAGGTCGTGCTGGTGGACGCCGAGGACCGGCCGACGCTGCCTCCGAGCGGAGGGGCCTGGGCCGGGGTGACCAATCCCCACCTGGCCCGACGTCGGGTCGATCGCCAGGCCCGCGGCGCATTCCAGGACCACTTCCTGGGCGCCGAGACCACGCTGGAGACGTTCGGCTTCCGCCAGTTCCGCCAGCTCGGTGACTTCGCCGTGGAGCCGTGGGAGCTCATGCGCGTGGCGGGGCCCGAGGCCGAAGGGGAGCCCGGCCGGGTGCTCGTCGGCCGCAGCGGGGTCGTCAAGGACGTGGAGAGCACGCTGCTGCTGCGGATCGAGAAGGAGTACCGCTTCGACCCTCTCAAGCCGCGCATGGTCCTGTCCCACGCGGTCACGAACCGCTCGCGGGAGACGGCCGGCTTCTGGCACGGGCTGGAGTGGACGATGGGGATCCCGTCCGCCGACGCCGGCAACATCAGCGTCACCACGTTCGGCGGGCCCGAGGAGCGGGAGGCGAGGCTCGTCGACGGGCCTCAGGACCTGGGCAGGCTCAACTGGATCGAGATCAAGGACCAGGAGGCCGAGGTGGCCATCGTGGTGCAGCTGCCGGAGCTGGCGCGGGCCTGGTGGGTGCCCGTCGTGTCCGTGCACGAAGGACCGGACGGCTGGCAGGAGGTCATCCAGGGGCACACGCTGCTGTTGCACCGCGAGCTGGAGATCTGGGGCGAAGACACCCTCACCACGGACGTGGTGATCGACTTCCTGCGCTAGCCCCCCAGCAGACGCCTACAGGTACTTGCTGATCAGCTCGTCCGTGACCTGGGCGGGGTGGTTGCGGAAGACCACCTTGCCGTCCTTGTCGACGAGGGCCGCCGCCGGGATCCCCGAGACGCCGTACGCCCGGGAGGTGCCGCCGTCGTCGATGGCGACGGGCACCGTGTAGCCGTTCTCGGCCAGGTACTCCTTGACCTTGTCGGTGGTCTGGCCGCGGCTGTTCTTCGTCACCGCGACCACCTGCAGGCCGGCGTCGCGGTACTTCTGGTAGATGCCGGTCTCGATGTTGGGCATGGCCTTGCGGCAGTGCGGGCACCAGGTGGCCCAGAACACGAGCAGCACCGGCTTGCCCTTCATCGTCCCCATGGTCCCGAGGTCGTCGCCGAGCCACTCGGTCACCTCGAGCTCGGGGGCGTCCTTGCCGAGGATCTTGAGGGCGGAGAGGTTGTTGCGGGCGCTCTGGGAGAGGCGGTCGCGGGGGTAGGTCTCCACCAGTCGCGTGTACAGGCGCTCGGATCGGGCGAAGTCCTCGGCGTCGAAGGCCTTCTTCGCGACGTTGAAGAGGGCGCGGGGAGCGCGGGTCGCCTCGGGGTAGTTGTTCACCAGGTCCAGGGCGGCCGCCTCGGCGTCTTCGAGCTGCCCGAGCTCGCCCAGGAGCGCGGCCTTGTTCAGCCAGGCCTCGGCCAGCGACGGGTGGCCGGGCCACTGGGCGCCGGCCTTGTCGAACGCCTTGATGGCGTCTTCGTAGGCGCGGCGCTGCGGCCCCTCGATGGTGTCCTTGCCGGACCCGAGCCGCTTGCCGTCCTTCATGTGCGCCTTGCCCTCCGTGACCACGGCGGCGGCCATGTGGGCGCTCTTGGGGTAGCTCGACTTCCAGGCGGTGAGGACCTTCCGGCCGTCCTCCACCTCGCCCACGCTGACCTTCGCGTCCGCCAGGAGCACGCCCACCTGCTCGGCCCAGGGGCTGTCGCCGGCCTCGGTGTGCAGGCGGTTCAGCAGGGGGCGGGCCTTCCGCGCGTTGCCCGCGGCCATGAGCGTCACGGCGCTGCGGTAGTCGCTGGCGAGCTTGTCGTCGTTGAACCCGGCGACGATGGCGTCGGTGAGGAAGGGGGAGTCGATGGGCGCGGGCGGCTCGGGCTTCTCACCCGCGGCCTTCTTCTTCGCCAGCAGCTCCTGCTTCTCCTTGTCCGACAGGCGGCGGAGCTCGCCCCCCGAGTTGTTGACGACCTTGCCCTTCGGCTCCTTCGTCTTGGCCTTGTCCTTGGCGGCGAGGCGCTTCTCGACGGCGGCGTCGATCTGCTCGGCGAGGTCGTCGGACGAGGGCGCGCTGTTCTGCGCGCCGATGAGGTAGCCGGCGACCAGGCCGGCGAGCGCCATGCCGAGGCCGAAGGCGATGCCGGTGGCCCCGAGGGAGGAAGAGGTGCTGCTCATTGATGTCTCCGTGGCCGACGTCCTGCGCCGGGCCCGCCGCACACTAATGTCCGGGATCGGCGTCGGCAAGCGCGCCCGCGCGCGAGGACAGGTGTGGGAGAATGCTCAAGGTTCGCTCGCGTGAGCCGATGGGAGACCGGTGGATCGGGTCACTGCCAGCGTTCCTGCGATCGGCGATGACGAGCTGAGGCTGCGTCGGGAGCGCTCCGATCGCCCGACGCCTGACGAGATCCCCACCGGACCGGACGCCACGCAGCTCGAGATCGCCGTCGAGCCCGTCGCCGACGCCCATCCCCACGCTGAGGTCATCGCGCAGCCGCCCGACGAGGTGGTGTCGTTCCTCGACTTCCGGGCGGCCATCGAGCCGAGCGCCGCCATCGAGGACGAAGAGGAGCGCCGGGCCGCGCGGATGCTCTCGGGGTTCCTGCTCATCTCGCTGCCGGTGCTGCCGGTCTTCCTGGCGGTGCGCCTGTTCCTGCAGGACCTGCCACCGCTCGTCGACGTGGCGAGCGTGTTCGTGGCGCTCTCCATCATCCTGCTGTGGTCCGTGGCGCGGACCCGCCACTACCGCGTGGTGGCGGCCCTCCTTCCTGTCGCGACCATGACGCTGGTCGCCGCGGCGGCCGTCACCCGAGCGGGAGCGGCGGAGCTCACCAGCTCCACGGCCGTGCTGGCGTCGGGGCTCGCGGTCGCTGCGCTGATCCTCGCGCCCCGCGCGGTCATCTTGCTGGGGGGAGGCAGCATGGCCATCCTCGCCGCGGGGACCTACGCCGCCGGGTTGCCCGTCGCGACCCTCGTGGTCCCGGTCCTGCTGATCGGCTTCGTCACGGCCACGGTGCTGGCCTCGCGCCACCACCGCAAGGTCGATCGCGCCTCCCTCGAGACCCAGGCGGACGCGCTCCTCCGGTCCCAGGAGCGCTACGCGATGGCCGCCCGGGGCTCCACCGACGGGCTGTGGGACTGGGACCTGCGCACCGGCCTGGTCTTTCTGTCGCCGCGCTGGTGCGAGCTGCTCGGTCTGACCACCGCGGACGTGCCGCCGACGCTGCACGGCTGGTTCGACCGGGTGCACACCGAGGACCTGCCGCGGCTCCGGCGCTCCCTGGCCGCGTT
>ENA-OWNT01003774-OWNT01003774.1-seawater-metagenome-genome-assembly--contig:-NODE-3774-length-13949-cov-3.774294_pt1 | contig 13949 bp, 8 predicted proteins | sample MGYA00238136_ERZ651165 | MGnify/ENA primary metagenome ERZ651165 (study PRJEB26861, sample SAMN08777766) | seawater metagenome | isolation source: coastal seawater | place: USA: Florida | collected...
CTGCCTTGCCCTTGGCTGCCTTGCCCTTGGCTGCCTTGCCCTTGGCTGCCTTGCCCTTGGCTGCCTTGCCCTTGGCTTCCTCGGGCCGTAAAACAGTCCAGACCTGCAAGTGGACTTTGTGTCCAGTCTTGCAGAACCGTTGACAGGAGTAAGCTGACTGCCGAAACCGCGCTGCCCGCCGAAAAGCGTAAATTTTGCTGTCGGCTTGCAGCTTCGTGTCATATGCAATGAAGGGGAACAACATCGCTTTAGCTCTTGCAATAGCATTCTTGACGAGGTTGAATGGCGTATCACGGAAATGGACCTGGATGCCAGGGTGTCGAAGTTGGCTGCATGAACTCACGAAGCGAAATTTGACGCGGACGTTCGTGGCCTTGTTCGAAACTACGGCGTTGACCTTTTGTGTCTCGAGTGCGTGTGTGCTTTGGCCAACGAATATTTTGTCGACGTTACTGGATCCGAACAGTCCGGAGATACCGTGGAGGAAGCCATGACCAGCACCACCTGTGAGGCCCCATCCCGTCGCGTGTACAAAGTTCGAATACCTATCGCAGTGTCTGGCAACAAAGCGCTCTTTCTTGGAGAGACCATCCTCGCTTGTCCGACACGGGCCACTCGACCGGAGCGCGTCAAATGAAATTCGATCAAAACCTAGACTGTCGTAGATGATGTTCACAATCGTCTCCCCATTGTTTCCAGTGCACTCCACCTTGGGAAGATATCTCGAAACGGAGGTGGGGTCCGTTTCAAGCAAAGCGCGATCTTCATCCGTCATTTTGGACACCACTGCCATCAGTACTTCATCAAGGGCATTTGAAAGTAGCTCTGCGAATTGCGCTTCGAGTTTGCCAGACAAGTGGAGCTGTAGAAGTACATCTTCCCATTCGCGGTCTGCAGAAGCGGATGCCGATTGAGGGGGCTTCTTGTCATCGACCAAAGATTGGTCACGAAATGGGTCCTCCACAGTATTGAACGGATCAAGCACCGGTTCTGCGGGTGATAACTGTGGATCTGGTTGCTCATCGCAATAGAGCTGCCCACGAAGTGGGTCCTCCCCAACGTCGTCCTCCACGCTTGCCTCAACTTTGCACGCCGAGCCAATCGTACACAGCTGTTCAGTCTCGCCGTTTGCACGTTCCTGGCTCGAATCGTCGGGAGCGGTGACAAGACCCGAAAATAGCGGCGATGAGGTGACTGGAAGCAGCGACTTTTCCGATGCACGCGGCGGCGTCGAGGTGAGGCGGGGGCGTTTGCTTGTGTGAGTATTGATAACATTCCCTAGAAGATCCTGCAAGTCATCGGAGCACCGACTCAGACAGTTTTGCACTGCAGACTGCGTGTCGGGACTCAGCGTGTCGCAAATGTTGTCCACCTGTCGCAGGACTGCCTGCAACGCTGCGACCTTGCCCCTCAATCGACCGTGTTGGGACATAGCGCCAGGGCTGTCTCCCGAGCAGCAATTGCTGCTCGCGGGCAAGCAACAGCCTCGTGAGTGTGCGCACTGGAATCTCCACTGCTAGCCACGCGAGCCAGATTGAAATGGACTCGAATGATGTTTGTGACGAGATTGCTGTGCGAAATTAGGGTCAGATGCCAGCGTCGAACTTGTCAACCACTGAAACACTCATGCCGCCCAAAGCAGCAACACGTTACTTCATGCGAAGGGAAAAAAGTGCTGTCCTGTCCAAGCGTCGACCACATTTGACAATAGCCACCCTGCGCACGAGAGTTCCTGGAACCGAGTCAGCCCCAAGACCCTGGGCAGCGAGGAGGATGATGATGAGGAGGAGAGTGTGGCGTCGGTGGTTCTGCAGATGAATGTCACCCGCCCACATTTCCAACAACGACACCGCGACAACGATGGGAATGATGAGCTTGCTTTGACTAATCGTCTGCTCTTCCGGTGGACCAACTACGAATGTCAACGGCGAACGGCGAACGGCGAACGGCGAACGGAGCATTGATGGAAGAAATGTAGCACGGACGGAAGGACGGAACGAAGGAACGATGGAACGAAGCAACGAAGCAACGAAGGAACGAAGGAACGAAGGAACGAACAATGGAACGAACAAAGGAACGAACCAACGACGAACGACGTCGTCGAGTTCGGCAGCAAACACGCCATTGCGCTGGTCCGATAACGTACAATTGCTGTACGCCATATGTGTACACGACTGAATTGCCCGATATTCAGGCGACATATGGCATTATGTACACCGCTATGTACATGCAGTGTACAGTGTACACTAACTCCGTGTGTCGGTCGATCTCCGAAATTTGAATTTGCGAGTTTCACAAGCAACGGCGCACAGGTATGTAGTATTCACGGTGTACTATGAGTACTAAAAAGTATTTCAGCTCGGTCACGCAGGCACCATACGCATGGTACAAAGCGCAGTACCAATATTTAGTCCGCATGGTAATGTACAAAAAGAACGGTACAGTATGAAATATGGTACCATACGCGCGCTGTTCCAATCCATCTCTCCGACGAATTGTTGTTCCACGCGATCATCATCACTGTACCGCCCGCCCACACACACCACAACCATACCACACGCGCAACTGGATTTGTACATTCCCACAAGCGGTGATCTTCATGTACGCCTATAACACCACAGTCAAATCATCTATAACCAGTACTGACACGGTCATCGGCAGTGCGATTGCGCGCCAACTCCACTTTTGCTGAGTGGGCTTCCGCGCGAAAGACAATGTTCACGAAGTGCACATTACAGCGACAGTAGCGGCGCAGAATGGCTTTCGATGAATTGGAAATTTACTACAGTTATGCCGTAGTGGGTGGTGAACGAGAGTGCGCAGTGTGGGAGCGCGGCCACCAGACTTTTAGTGACAGGACGGTGAGGCAGGACGGACAGGGGAGGGACAGGGAACGGTCGACTGCGTCGGCTACCGATATTGTGTACACGAAGCGACCTCTTTGAAACTGTAATGTGCATTCTGTGAAACTTACTTTGATAGTCAGCGCCACAAAGAAGACTGAATGCGTGTGTGAGTACTGTACTCGGGTACGGTATTGTGGTAGCGCTGGGTTTGTTGTGTGCACCAAAGCAGAGAACACACTTGCCTCTCCTCCGCATTCAGCGATCAACAAAATAACGAGCACCGTGACATCGGAAGAGGTCTCCTAACATTGTTATATCTGACCTTTCTAGCCCTTATCAAAACCAATAAAACGCGACTGTACATTCAATTCGCAAATTTTACTTTAATTTGCGTATGAGCAGCAGGGCGTTTTAGACATTTTCTGTACCCACGTCGTGATGCATATGTGCACTGCCACTCACTCACTCACTCCACATACATCATGAGTTGGCGCGCCAGCGCGTGCCAATTCAATCACTCCTTCGACATTCAAATTACGCTACTGTACACTGACTTCCGCACATTTCCATCACTATAAAATCGCTGCACTGGAAGGCAGAACGCTGCGTAGTACACTGCGGCTTATGCAGCATATACACACAGTGCTACTGCAGTGTAGTGCGTGTACTGAGGTGGCTGTAGGCAGAGGGCTGCGGATTTAAGGAACGCATTTGGCGGAGCGGAAGAGAGCGATAACGGGAAATCGATGCCTCCGCCGTCGTTCGTCGTTCCTTCGTTCGTCGTTCGTTCGTTCGTCGTTCGTCGTTCGTCGTTCGTCGTTCGTCGTTCGTCGTTCGTCGTTCGTCGTTCGTTCCTTCGTTCCTTCGTTCCTTCGTTCCTTCGTCCTTCGTCCTTTGTCTTTCGTTTGCTCATTGTTGCGTTGTCAACGTCCTTCGTCGTTCATTGTTCGTCCTTCGTTCGTTTGTCCTTTGTTGTCGTTGTGCGTCGTTATTACTGTTCGTCTTCGTCATTCGCCATCGTCATTCTCCATTGTCATCGTTCGTCGTTCGTCGTTCGCTGTGGCTCTCCGTCGTTCGTCGTGGCTCGCCGTTGTCGTGGCTGAAGTTCCTTGAAGACACCAGACATACTGAACAAGCAGGAGGACGGAGGAGAAGAGGAGATGCATGATGAAGATGCACGATGCACGAGGCTGAGGGGGAGGGGGGGGGAGGGGGAGGAGGCGAAGACGAGCCCTCGCTTCGTGGCCGGATGACACCCGACGAAGCAACGTACGATGCCGATGCCGAGCTTTCTTTAAGGAGACCGGTTTAATGGCTGACAATACCCTTGCACATTTCGACGCGGACCACGAGGACCGCAGAAAATTTCCGCAAACGAGGAAGCGAGCGTTTATTGTGTGCTTGTTGTGTGTGTGTAAGTCGTCGACTTGCAGACTTCCTGAGCGCACTTGGCGTGGCGTCGCCTCTCCGGAAGCGCCATGGCGGAATCGATTGACAACATCATGAGGAGCCGCAGCCCGTCGGTCCAGGCCAAGGACCACCTCGAAAGCTTTGCCGAGGGCTTCGCTCGCGGCGACCAGGCCAAGTTCGATGCCGTGGACGACTTCGTCAAGCGTGTCGGTGGCGACACAGTGATCCGCAAGGTTCTCATTGCCAACAACGGCATCGGAGCCGTCAAATGCATCCGTTCCATCCGCAAGTGGTCCTTTGGGCTCTTCGGTGATGAGCGCAAGATCCAATTCGTGGTCATGGCCACTCCCGAGGACATGAATGCGAACGCCGAGTACATCCGCATGGCAGACGAGATCGTGGAGGTTCCGAACGGAACGAACAACCGCAACTACGCCAACGTGGTGCTTATCGTTGGCATCGCCGAGCAGCACGAGTGCGACGCTGTGTGGGCGGGCTGGGGCCACGCTAGCGAAAACCCTGCGCTCCCGAACGCGCTCGAAGCCGTCAAGTCGCGCAACATTGTGTTCATTGGACCGCCTGCAGGGCCCATGGGGGCTCTCGGAGACAAGATCGGCTCCACGATCATCGCTCAGAGTGCCAGCGTCCCAACGATCGCTTGGAACGGCGACGGGCTGCAGACCAACTACGGCGAGCTCGGCCGCATCCCGCAAGAAATCTACGACAAGGCGAACGTCACGTCGGTCGCCCAGGCCATCGAGACGTGTGCGAAAGTGGGCTTTCCGTTGATGATCAAGGCCAGTGAAGGCGGCGGCGGCAAGGGCATCCGCAAGGTCCTGAAGCCAGAAGACGTCGAGCTGTGCTTCCACCAAGTCCAGGGCGAGATTCCAGGTAGCCCCATCTTCATCATGAAGCTGGCGCCCGACGCCAGGCATTTGGAGGTGCAGTTGCTGGCGGACAAGTATGGCGAGGCCATTGCGCTGTCTGGTCGCGATTGCTCCGTGCAGCGCCGTCATCAGAAGATCATTGAGGAGGGTCCCCCTCTGGCACCCACGCCGCAGGTGTGGGCAGAGATGCAGGCCGCTGCCGTCCGCTTGGCCAAGGAGGTCGGCTACATCAACGCCGGTACCGTGGAATATTTGTTCATGCCCGACGGCACGTTCGCTTTCCTGGAACTGAATCCGCGATTGCAGGTGGAGCACCCCGTCACTGAAATGATCACCGGCGTTAATCTGCCGGCGTGCCAGTTGATGGTTGCAATGGGCATTCCGCTGGGGCGCATTCCCCAGATCCGAAAACTCTATGGCTACGAGCCCTTTGGTGACAAACCCGTGGTGTTCCAAAAGCCTGCGGCCGAAGGCGCCGACCCACACAGTGGCGAGCTCGTGTCTTGCGACGTTCAAGGTCACGTCATTGCTTGCCGAATCACAGCTGAGAATCCTGATCAAGGTTTCCAGCCGACTTCCGGAGCTATCCAGGAACTGAACTTCCGCAGTACGCGTAACGTTTGGGGCTACTTCTCCGTCGACTCGTCCGGTCAGGTGCATGAGTACGCCGATTCGCAGATCGGTCACTTGTTTGCGTGGGGTGCCAACCGCGAACTCGCTCGCGAAAACATGGTGCAGGCGCTGAAAGAGTGTTCTATCCGTGGCGAGATCCAGACCACCGTCGAGTACCTCATCGACATCCTGCAGACGCCTGAATTCCGTGATTACGAGGTCAACACTGCTTGGCTGGACAAGAGAATCGAAGGAAATGTCCGCGTTGACCGTGGCAACCACCTGCAATTGGCCATCCTCACCGCTGCTGTGCAGGCGTACCGCAAGTGCGAGGCGCTCAACCAAGAGTTTGTGGACTTCCTCGACCGTGGCCAAATCCCCTCTTCATCCATGCTCACTGTGAAATTCCCCGTCCCGCTGATTTACGAAGGCGTCAAGTACGGGTTCGAAACGTTTTTGATGAGCAGCAACGTCGTTGTTGTTTCGATCAATGGGTCATCGACCGAGGTGCGCATTCGGAAACTCAGCGACGGGGGCATGTTGCTCGTCCTTGGGGCCCGAAGCCACACGGCCTATGCCAAAGACGTCTCGGCGGGCCTGCGGATGGTCATCGACGGGAAAACGTGCCTGTTCGCCAAAGAATACGACCCTTCGCACCTCCGTGCCGAAATGGCGGGCAAGCTGACGCGGTTCCTCGCTGAGGACGGTGCTCTGCTGAAGGCGGGCGATCCGTACGCTGAGGTGGAAGTCATGAAGATGTTCCTATCTCTCAAGGCTCCGGAGGACGGAGTTTTGCATCACGCGTGCACCGAGGGCCGCGTCCTCTCCGACGGCGACCTCGTGGCACGCCTGGAGTTGACCGACCCTTCAAAGGTCAAAACGAGCAAACCTTTCGACGAACGCATCCCTGCCACTTGGCTGATGAAGCCGCATGGTCGGGGCACGCGAGGAGCTTCGTCTGTGAAACCTCACGTGCTACTTCGTGAACTTGTGGAGGGCACTCTCAACGACGTTGTTTCGGGATACGAGGTGCCTCGTGTCCGTGTCGACGCCGCGCTGCGCGCTTTGCCGGAGGTGCTCAACGATCCCCAGCTGCCTTTTGGCGAGCTTCAGGAAGCCCTCTCCTTTTTGACTGGACGGTTGCCCCCGGCGTTGCAGAACCCGCTATCCGACCTGCTGCGGCAGTTGGATGCCCTCAAGGACAGCAATTTGCACACTTGCATTGCAATTGAGGAGATTTCACCACGGTCGGGCTCCTCGGGAAGCATTCCCGAAAACCAGAATCCATTCACCCTCACGTTTCCGGAGGACGAGCTGCCCCAGTCTTGGGCTTTGTTGGCCAAGCTGCCCTCGCTCATCGAAGACGGCAAACGCATTCACCTTGCATCCATCCCGGAAGCTGATCGTTCTCGAGCTGAGGCCACCCTCGACGCCGCTCTGGAACCCCTGCAGCAGCTCGCGAGTCGGTATTCTCGTGGGTTCCGCCATCGGTTCTTTTTGGAGCTGGCGCCCGTCCTCAAGGCCTACATTGACGTGGAGAAAGTGTACAACCAGCACAACTTCCAAGTCGAGGCTGCCATCCAGTCCATTCGCTCGCGTCATTCGGACAATCTCCAGGCAGTCTACGAGGTGGCCTTGTCGCACGCGCGCCTGATATCGAAGAACCAACTCGTACTGAAAGTGCTTGCTTTAATCCCTTTGGAAATGGAAAACATGGACACTTGGGCTTCGTCAGGGGCCACTGCAGGCCCACCAACTGTAGACGATGGGGGTTCGTCGAACTCTGCTGAGACCGGCTTCTTGCGAATGTTGGAGCAATTCACCCTGCTGGACAAAGGAAACGAGTACAAAGCTGTGGCCCTCGCCGCGCGCCAAAAATTGATTTCGTCGCAGTTGCCATCCATCAAGAAATTGCGCACCCACATTATTGAGTGCCTGCGCGGTGGTAGCCGTATTGGAGGCGCTGCCGTTCTCAACGCACGACACATATCCGTGCAAGGTCAACGCGAAGCCGCAGCCCAGCAAATCGACTGGCTTATGGATCACAACACAGATGATCTCATGGAAGTGTTGCTAGATTTGGCCACTGCACCGACAGAGGAAGATACGGCACTGTTCCAGGGCGCCGAACAGGGAAACGCGCCGTCTGCCAACAAGGCTGCCGTGGACGCATTGAAGCGCATTGCGCTCGAAGTGTACGCCATGCGCGTGTATCGCTCGTATGGGATCCGTGACTTGGGGGAGATTGATCTCGACGCACTGGTCGACCGCGGAGTGGGAGCATCTGTTCTTCTGCACCTGGTTGGTTCCGCAAAGGAGGCTGCAGTCAGCGACATCCAGTCAACAGCTGTCCCCATGACCATGACACGGTCCAGCAGCGACACCAGCTTGTCTGGCCTTGGCGCTCGGTCGCGTGTTTTGAGCGGAAGTTCAAGGTCTGGCCCGGGAGAGCATCAAGATGCTACGGAGAAGTCATCGGAGATTTCGGCAGCCCTATTCGTGTCCGTGCTGTCGTCGACAGGCCTTGGCAGCCTCGTTGCCGTCCTCGATGCTCTCAACCGAAAGTTCCAGGTTGATCGCTCAAGTCCCAGTGGAGCAACGCGCGCCCGTCCCGTCGGCGTAGGTGGAAATCCATTCGGTGGGCGTTTGCACAACCAGCGACAAAGTGCTGGCCCCTTGGGTTCAATGCCGAGCGCAGGAGGCCTGCTCACCGCCGCCATCCCGCAATCGGTGCTGCATGTTCTTCTTCCTCCCGCCAATGCGCTGTACGAGGCTGGCACTGAACCAGTGGACACTTCTGACGCAGAACTATCGCGCCAACTCTACGCGTACATTTGCTCGATCTCTGACAAGCTGCGCGCGGCCAACATTCGCCGGATCACTTTTGTCCAGAGCGGTATTCATGGTGCCGCCGGACCTGCAACTAGCTTTGATGTTCGAAACATCCAACCGTCAAAGCTGTTTACGTTCCGCAACAGCATCGATTTCCGAGAAGATCAGCTACTGCGCCACATCGAACCCCCGATGGCGCACCACCTCGAACTGCAGCGCCTCAGCAACTACAACATCACTATGTTGGACACTTCCAATCGCGTCGTTCGTGCTTACCACGCCACCCCGAAGCCCACCGGCGATCGCAGTAGTGCCCGCGGTCCGTCTGCCTTTTTCGTTCGAGTGCTCGTGCGTCGCCTGGAAGTTCGCAACTCTTCGACGAACGGCAGCGGAGGGTCGTCCCCTCGCAAGAACTCCAAAGTCGTCGTCGGCGCAGAGCGATACCTGCTGCAGGCCATGAACGCGCTCGAGAACCCTGTGGCCACTACTAGTGGTGGCGCGGGCATCAGCTCGCATATTTTCCTGAACGTGCTCAGCCCGTTGCGGATCGGGGCTGCTTCCGTGGCCGCTGAAGTCCGCAGATTGTTTTCTCGCTTCCAGTCGCGACTGGCACGCCTCCGTGTCGTTCAAGTGGAAATCAAGCTGCAGATTCAAAAGCAGGTTTCTGAAGACCCAAGCCCGACCAGCGAAGCTGAGTCATCGAAGGGGATCGTCTCGCTGCGCCTCATCGCGGAAAACCCAACCGGTTTCAAACTTCGCGTTGACGCGTACGTGGAGCAAAAGTCTGCCAAGCAGAAGGGCAATGTGCTGCATTCGATTTCAAATTTTGCCGAAAAGGGCTCCTTGGACGGAGAGCTCGTGAATACGCCGTACCCGGTTGCCCAACGCATCCAGCAGAAGCGAGCCTTCGCGGCAATGGCTTCGAGCACCTGTTACGTCTACGATTTCATTGACATTCTTGAGTGCGCGCTCCGCGATCAAATTTGGAAAGGTCACTCCAACCCTCCGCACAAGGTCCTCGAGGCAACCGAGCTTGTTCTCGGCGACGACGGTCGCCTGTGGGAAGTTTCGCGGCCAATCGGAGAGAACACCATTGGTATGGTAGCGTGGATCGTCAAGTTGTACACACCACAGTTCCCGCCACGAACCGGTGGCCGCGAGGTCGTCATCGTGGCGAACGACATTACAACTCTGGTGGGATCTTTCGGGACTCGCGAAGATTTGCTGTTCCAGAAAGTTACGGCGTACGCACGGCGTCGCGGCGTCCCCCGGCTGTACTTTGCTGCGAATTCTGGCGCCCGCATTGGCTTGGCCAAGGAGGTCAAGTCTTGTTTCAAAGTTGCATGGGTCAATCCCGCAGACCCAACCAAAGGGTTCAAGTACATCTACGTCTCGCCTGAAGATTATGAGAAGTTGTCGAGCCAAGGTTCCATCATCGCGGAACGAGTTGTTGTGGACCAGCACCAACACGAGGGTTCTGGTTCGACGTCAGACTCCGAAGGTGGCAGTGCTCCGGAAATCCATTACCGTATCACCAGTATCATTGGCAAGGACCGTGACTTGGGCGTGGAGAACTTGCAGGGCAGCGGGGCCATCGCTGGCGAAAGTGCCCGCGCATACAACGACATCTTCACGCTGACTTACGTGTGTGGCCGCAGTGTTGGCATCGGTGCTTACCTTGTGCGCCTCAACCAGCGCACGATTCAGCGCCGAGAGATGGCTCCCATCATCCTCACAGGGTATGCTGCTCTCAATAAGCTCGTGGGTCGGAAGGTCTACACCTCTAATTCTCAGCTGGGTGGCCCTGGCATTATGTACACGAACGGTGTGTCCCACATGACTGTCGACAACGATTTGGAAGGCATGGTCGCCGTGTTGAAGTGGTTGAGCTTTGTCCCCCGAGTCCGCGGTGAAGTGTTGCCGATCATGGAGACATCTGATCACGTGAATCGCCAGGTGCAAGTGCAGCTGCCGACGGACGAGGCTTACGATCCGCGAGTGTTGTTGGCCGGCCACAGCAGCGATTCAACTGCAGCTTCGGCAACGTTTGACGCAGAGGCGCAGGCCGACTCAACACCCCGGAATTGGGTTGCTGGATTTTGCGACCGCGGTTCATTCGTGGAGACGTTGGGCGGATGGGCGAAGACCGTGGTTACTGGCCGTGCACGCTTGGGAGGTATCCCGATTGGCATCATTGCAACCGAAAGCCGGACAGTATCGAAGACCATTCCCGCAGATCCCGCGTCGCCAGCGAGTGGCGAAACGACCACCACGCAGCCAGGAGGCGTGTGGTTCCCGGACTCAGCCGCGAAAACGGCGCAAGCGATCCGAGATTTGAACACGGAGGAGCTGCCGCTCTTCATCTTCGCGAACTGGCGAGGTTTTTCGGGCGGTCAGCGCGACATGTACGATGAAGTTCTCAAGTTCGGCTCCGACATTGTGACGGCGCTCGTGGACTACAAGCAGCCGGTGTTCGTCTACATTCCCCCGGAGGCTCAGCTTCGTGGCGGCGCGTGGGTGGTTGTCGACTCCACCATCAACTCCAGAGTCATGGAGATGTACGCCGCCCCAAGTGCACGCGGTGGCGTCCTCGAGCCCGCAGGTGCCGTGTCGATCAAGTACCGACCCAAAGACGTCAAGCAAACAGCGCACCGCATTGACACGCACTTGCTGGCCTTGAAGCAGCAGGGCCAAGCTGCCGCCAAAGGCAGCCGCGAGGCCGAGCAGGTGGCGTCCCAAATCTTTGCGCGGGAGGAGCTTGTGTCGTCCATCTATCAGCAGGTGGCTCTGAAGTTCGCGTCGCTGCACGACACGCCGCAACGCATGCTTACGAAGGGCGTGATTCACGGAATCGTGCCGCTTCACCGCGCTCGCCACTTCTTCTTCTGGAGGTTGCAGCGCAAGCTTCGGGAGTTTGAACTGCTGCGTCAGATTCAGAAGGCCGACCCTGGTTTGACCTGGGACGCGGCCCAGGACACGTTGATGGGTTGGTTTGCCAATGCACACCGCGACGAGCACACGTTGCGCCACTCCATTGCGCGCGGATCGTCTCGCGACCACGAAGCAGAGCTCAAATCCGACGGCGCTGGTTCCGGCGACGCCAAGTCGAGCTCGGAAGGCGCGGGATCCAAGTCGACAGACGCCGTGATCCACTCCATCGATCAGTACGGAAACCCAGCCCACGGGGAGTTCCTCGTCGAGAATGTCTGGCTCACCGGGGACGAATACGTTGTTGGATGGTTCCAGCGCCAAGCGCACGCACTAGCTCGTCACATTGGCGCGCTGCGGTACAAGCACATTGTGGCGCAGGTGCAACAATTAGGATTGAGCTCGCCGCATGACTCGTTTTCGGACGAAGTGGAGTGCGGTGGAGAAGGTGCAGCACAAGCTGTCATCGAAGGCGTGCTTGCGCTTGTGCAGTCTCTCCCTGACGAGGAGCGGGGTCGTGCCATTGCAAGATTGCGACGAGACATTGTCTTCATGGACTTGCCGTCCAACTCCGACGCACCCACCGGCGCGCTACGCCCTCTGGACTCGCCCGACACGCGGGCTCGCAGCCACTTCCACCCTTGAATGCCGCACGTAAATTGACGGGCCGCTCGGATGCACTAACTGGCACAGCCACGGGGGCACCAAACTGTTGATGCTCACTCCGTCCTGGCGTTTCATTTGTCTACAATAAATGCGTAAAACATGCGAAGCAATGGTCTGTGGAGGCATAGCCAGCCATTGTGTGTTCCTGAGTAAAATTTAATCTACGATTCTCGTTCTGTATCCCCACGATCATGGTTCTGCCACGCCGCAACGCCTACTATGACACAACAGCTGCAGCAACAACAACGCGAAGATACAGCGCCCCCACCTCTTCGGAAAGGGTTCTCCTGGCCCTTAACAACCACGCACACAAAAAACAGCAAACAACACGAAATGCAATGGCCTGGCAATCAAGTTTTGGTGTGTTGTGCATAGCGGTAATGTCCTGAGATCACAGTGGCGTCGACGCAAGAAACTCTCACAGCATGTCGTGGTGCGAACGGGCGCAGCCTTAGGCCAAATGACATGACGTGGAAGGATCTCGACTGGTCGTATCGTAGTTTGACAGCGAGTACAACACATCAACACACTAAATGGGCACTGAGCATCGGCTACAGTCGTAAAAGTTAGAAGAAACATGGCCGCGCAATGACACTCTCTTTGTGCGTGGTGAATTTTTCGAAGACGTGGAAAAACTCACGGAAATTATTGTCCTAAAGTGATGGTGGATGGGTATTTTTTGTGTGCTATTTCGTGGCGGAATGGGTGTCAACTTAGAAGGCCATGCTGCCATTTCAGTGGGAGCTTTCGTAACATTGTGGCCGCTTGAAAGTACTCTGGGTAGTAGTAACCATCAGTCCGTGTTCATGTCGTGTGTGAGTCAGAGCTCCAATGTGGCGAGCGAGATCATGCGCTTGGACGCTGGCGACCACGTAGTCGTGGTCAGCCTGGCGTTCTAGGGAAAGGTCTTGTCGTGGGGTGTTGACTGGTTGCACGGGGACCATGTGTTCATCGACTGACTTGCAACCGGCGCATTTTGGCCTGGACCTGGCCTCGGCGGTCGCCGGCACCAGCACCAGCACCAGCGCAGCCCAACACCTTCAGACACGGATTCCATCTCGTGCCGGTGTGCTGTTCACATTCCCCGTGTCCACCAAAGCCGTGCCGTGGCTAGGCCACTGTCATAACCTCATCGACGTTTGGTGCTCATAGTCGCTGGCACAGCGCATCCAAAACACGCGTCGTTTTCCCGCGCACTGTGCCCATCTTGCACCACGCCAAGCAACCCATCACCGAAACCGCCAGACGCCACAACAGCAGCAGCAGCAGCAGCAGCAGCAGCAGCAGCACGGCGCGCAAACCTGCCACAATTGCCACCCTTCCGCCCATCCACAAATCGTCGCATGGCATTGTATCCAACGCAGAACGAACAAAAGCGAACGAACGAACGAACGAACGAAAGCCAACGAACGAAAGCCAACGAACGAACGAACGAAAGCGAACGAACGAACGAAAGCGAACGAACGAACGAACGAACGAACGTTTCGTTTCACAACGACAACGAACCAACGGCCGTCGTTTCCTCCAGGTGACAGTTACGTACATTTTATGTACGCGTTCACTGTACATAACTGATTGTGTATGTGTGTACGTGTACGTTTGGTGTAGTGTACGGAAGTGTACAATTTATGTACATTGCGCGACGGCGGCTGTTACGCTTTTCGTTGCTTCGTTGCTTCGTTGCTTCGTTTGTTGCTTCGTTGCTTCGTTGCTTCGTTGCTTCGTTGCTTCGTTGCTTCGTTGCTTCGTTGCTTCGTTGCTTCGTTGC
>ENA-OWNT01003775-OWNT01003775.1-seawater-metagenome-genome-assembly--contig:-NODE-3775-length-13945-cov-5.464523_pt1 | contig 13945 bp, 10 predicted proteins | sample MGYA00238136_ERZ651165 | MGnify/ENA primary metagenome ERZ651165 (study PRJEB26861, sample SAMN08777766) | seawater metagenome | isolation source: coastal seawater | place: USA: Florida | collected...
CCAGTACTTGACAGAATGGCTACTAAAGGCTTGATTCACAAGAACAAAGCTGCTCGTCATAAGAGCCGTCTAGCTGCGCAAATTAAAGCACTAGGTTAATCTTTACGATTAGTAATAAAAAAGCGCCCTTCGGCGCTTTTTTTGTATCTGCTGACCCGTCCTAAATAGTGTAAAGACAAGACTCTGCGAACAACCCGCGCTTATCTATCTAAAACGTTAATATGCGCCACGCGCCAGCGCAGCGCACAAGCAATTAGCTCATCTTTCGAATAGTACTGGCTGGCGCAATACGCATTATCCAATGCAAAATTGCCCATGGCCAACTTGGAACAAACGCATTCGCTTTTTCTTTGTTGATAGCACTTACCATTGCTCTACAGCCCACATCGGTATCAACAATAAAAGGGACCTTCTCTACTTTTTCGTTGATTTCACTGCGAATGAAACCTGGGTGGATACACGTTACTTTTATTGGCGTGTTCATCACATCCATCCGTATTCCCTCGGTCATCGACGTGAGACCCGCTTTAGTTGCCGCATAAACTGTCATGGCGCGTCTAAAACCGCGCACTGCGCTGATAGATGAGATAGTCACTAAATGACCGCTGTTTTGTGCTCTAAAGATGGTCATTGCAGCTTCACATTGTGCAAGCGCTGAGACAAAATTTGTAACCGCCGTTTGTTTATTGGCATGAAAGTACCCTGTACCTACAGACGCACCTTTGCCCATGCCCGCGTTAACAATAACGCGGTCTAACTGCCCCATATCTTCTTTAAATGCATCAAATACCTCAAACACTGCATCGTGATCGTTCACATCTAAAGAGCGAATAAAGACGTTGATGTTGGGATTTAGCGCAAGCAACTCTGTCTTGAGCTGTTCTAAGTTTTCAAACCGTCTTGCACATAATGCTAAGTTGCAGCCTTGCTTTGCAAACTCAATAGCCATGCCCTTGCCCAAACCTGAACTAGCACCGGTGATAAGGATATTTTTTCTAATAGTCATTTTCTTTTTCCAGAAGCTTTAATTGCTTTGTTACAGCGCCACAACAAATAGTGAATAAAAATCCAAAAGTTCTTAAACGCAGGGTTATTTGTTTGGCCGTGGTGGTAACGATAATAAATCTGTTGGGCGATGCCGGCTAAGCGGAATAAACCATAGACTTCATAAAAGGTGAAATCATCAATATCGACTTCCATTTCTTTGCAGTAATACGCCACAACCTGCTCGCGCGTTAACATGCCCTCTAAATGCGTAGGCTGGCGACGTGTTGACTGCGCCAAGAAATCATCATCAGCATTTACCCAGTAAGCTAATGAGTTTCCTAAATCCATTAAGGGGTCGCCTAACGTTGCAAGCTCCCAATCTAGTACACCAATAATGCGCGTATAATCGTTGGGATCAAGTACCACATTATCAAAACGAAAGTCGTTGTGGGTAATGCAAATACGTTCGTGCGAAGGCATGTTATTTTCAAGCCAACGCATTATCTTCTTGCCCGACGGAACATTCCACGTTTTGGCTTTACTATAGCGCTCACTCCACCCGTTAATTTGACGCTCTATGTACCCTGCCCCTTTGCCTAAGTGTGATAAACCAGCCTGCTCGTGATCCACTTTATGAAGCTCAATCAAACTATCCAGTACATTAGTACAAAGCTGTTTAGTTTGCTCAGGCGTTGTTGCCAGCCCTCTAGGTAAGTTTTTTCTCGGGATCACGCCAGTAAGCTTTTCCATGACATAAAAGTCTGTGCCGATAACACTTTCATCTTCACAGTAACCCAGCATATCAGGTACATAGCGATAGACCGGCTTAAGCGCATGCTGCAGTTTAAACTCTCGGCCCATGTCATGGGCGCCCTTCGCCTTGGTGCCCGCTGGGGCGCGCCGAAGAATTAACGACGCATCATCGTAATCTAAGCAATACGTCCAGTTTGACGCGCCTCCCGAGTACTGCGTAACAGAAGGAGTGCCTGCCAGACCGCCTAATTTACCTTTCACCTCATCGGATAAATGAGTATTTAACCATTCGTGAACAGCATTGGCATCTAGTTCCTCACCTGCTCGTACTTTATTAGCTTTATCAACCACATTGTGTGACATGTAATTCTTACCTACTTGTTCTTCACAAACATGTTACCCGCCAATGTGCCTTTCATACGACACGAGCGAACATGTTTACTATTTATGTTTTTCCATTGCCTGCTTCATCGTTTTAGTTTGTGCTAGCATTTTATTGATGTATCGCTGACTAGGAAGCAGCTTTTTAAGCCAATACACTCGTTTGCCCAGCTTGTGGGTGAGAATTAGGAAGCGCTTCTGTTGAACCTGCTGATAAATCGATTCGGCTACATCTTCTCTTGTCATATCTGCTTTCGCAAAGAAACGGTCAATCATTTTATGGGCAGCTGGATTAGTGCTTCGCATTGACTCGTCCAAATTTGTTTTGAAAAAACTTGGGCATACTACGCTTACATTGATACCTTCCGGTGCTAACTCCAGTTTCATGGTCTCAGAAAACGAAACCACTGCGGCTTTCACTGCGTTGTAACTCCCCATATAGGGAATAGGCGTAAGTCCAGCTTGCGATGCAATATTGATAAAGTAGCCGCTTTTCTGTGCTTTCATCATGGGCATAAGCGCTTGGCTCACCCTTACCATGCCCAACACATTGATGTCGAAAACCCACTTCCACTGTTCGATGTTCTCGTCAAGAAGACCACCGCCTGTCGCCACACCCGCATTATTAAAAACAAAGTCAATGCCTTGCCAACGACTTTGAAGTACTTCAGCTACTTGTTTTACGTCTTTTTCACAAGTGATATCACAATGAAGATAGAAAGCTTGCGCCCCTAAATCCTCCAGCGCTTTTATAGTGTTGTGGCCTCGCTCTTCGTTAATGTCGGCAATACAAATCTGGATTCCCTTGTGCTTTTGTGCCCACTTCATGGCTAGCGCTTGACCTAAGCCGGTTGCACCACCTGTTATAAGTACTCGCATTTTTTATCTCTTATTAACTTTTATCGTTTTATTTAATGCCACACTTCGGGTGGCTGGCATTTTCATTTTTTTAATTGGCGTTTTGCCCAAATTGCTAATAAAGCTGGCCCGATATACATTGCAATGCCATATACACCCGGTGCAATTGCGAAATCAGGGGCTTTTAAAAAGCTTATGCATATAAGCATGGCAAGCGCTGCATTTTGAACACCTATTTCTATTGCAAGCGCAAGCGCATCTTTAAAAGTAAGTTTGGTTAGTTTGGCAAGCAAGAGTCCTAATAAAACCGATAAAATATTTAGCATTACACAAACTAAAAAGGCATCTTCAAAAGAAGTCGCTAGACTTTTTCGTTCTGAAATCAGCACACCCGCAATCATGAGCAGCATAAAATACGTAGAAAATTGTCTAAAGAAGTTTTCCGTTCGCAGGGCAAACAGGGGCTTAACATGCTTAATTGCCATGCCAATGACTACAGGTAAAATGGAAATACCCACCAGCCCTACAACCGTTTGAATAATTGAGAAATTAGGTGCGTTCTCTTTTACAAAATAGCTTATAGCAAGCTGTATGATCAAAGGCGTGGTGAACACGCATGCTATTGTTGAGATAGCAGTAAGGCTAACAGAAAGTGCTAGATTTGCTCGAGCAATATGGCTAATGAGGTTACTTGTTGTCCCCCCTGGGCATGCTGCAAGTATCATAACTCCCACGGCAATATGAGCAGGCAAGGCAAAAAGCACACACAACGCAAACGCTAAACCGGGCAATAATACGATTTGCCCCACAAATCCTGCTGATACCGAACGGGGCGATTTAAGGAGGCGGGCAAAATCAGCAGTCGTGAGCGTTAACCCCATGCCGAACATTACGAAAGCTAGCGCAAGAGGTAACAACACCTCGGTAAGAACAGATGCTTGCATCAACACGCCCCTTACAAAAGAAACCTTTTATTAACATCCCACGCAGTGTACCCTGATTATCAATAAATAAAAATGATGACTTATTATATAAACCCATAAATACGATGCATGCGAAAATAGACCTTAACTTATATCCAGTATTATTGGCGATTTATCATCAAGGCAGTATTACAGCTGCGGCAAAGTCTTTGCACCTAACGCAACCAGCTATCAGTCATGCTTTGGGTCGACTGCGAGAAAGCCTAAACGATGAACTGTTTACCCGCCAAGGCAGAAGTGTTGTTCCTACGTCGTTTTGTCAAAAAATAATATCGTCTGTCGAAGATGCTGTTCATACACTTGAACATGCTGCAAGCGGAGATGCCAGCTTTGATATCGCTCATACTAAAAGGCAGATCAATTTGGGATTACGCGATATTCTTGAGTCTATTTTTTTCCCTACTCTGATTCCCGAACTATTAGTAAGCACGCCTAATTTAAGGCTAGCAAGCCGTCAAGTAACGTGGCCAGAGCTTGCGCCATCGCTAGCAAATAAAGACGTAGATATCGTTGTTGATGTATTGCTACCAACAAGTAATAACATCCGCTCTCAGCTACTTTGTCACGAGAGCTTTTGCGTAGTGTGTGCTCCAAATAACGATTACCTGAAAACCAAAGACATTAAAGCCTATGCCAATGCGAAACATGCACTGGTAACACTGAAGGATTCGAAGCTAGACACAGTAGACCTTGCGCTGGCAGAACACAACTTGCATCGCGATATAGTACTGCAGTGTGAACATTATTTTGCTGCAGTAAATGTGGTAAGCAAGAGTGATTTATTGCTCACCATGCCAAGCCGTTACGCTTTGCAGTTTGTCGATAAATTCGACGTTGAGGTGTTGCCTATACCACTGTCTATTGCGCCACTGGCTGTCCACATGTATTGGCACAAACAGTCGGATAATGATTTAGTCAATCGATGGGTGCGAGATAAATTAATGGATGTAGCCAATGAGCTTGGGCTAAATAAAAAAGGCTGATATAGATATCAGCCTTTTTGAGTTTTACTTAGGTATGCCTTTAAAGCACTGGAAGTGTAAGTGTTCCAGAAACAGTTTCACCACCAAGTGTTTGATACTCGTAGGTGAATGTTACGGTTACGGGATCACTAGCTGTATTATCTTGTAAATATAGACCTATAGATCTGCGATAAACATAAGTACTATCGGTTGCCGTGCTACCTGCTAATATATCGGTAAATAGTTCGTTGCTCACATTTTCGTTCTCTGCTACGTCAATAGCAAAAGAGCGGCTCATGAAGTTGTCACCATCTCTCACCAATATTTCTTCATTGTTGTAGCCATAGTCGCTACCAAATTCATTGTAGCTTTGGAAGTTCAGCACCAAATAGTTTAGCGTTTCTACTGATGCTGGCAGCAATACATTCACTGAACGTGAGTAATTAAATGCAGTGTTAGCTACACCTGCAGTATTTTCGCTCACAATTAATGCGCCATTTGTGTAGTAGTTTCTGTTGTCTAATTTCAGGTCATTGATGCTAAACGCAATACTGTCATCTACTGGCGTAGTAAACGTATATTCATCATCACTCAGCTCAGCAGAAACACCGCCAGATGTAGGAGTTACTTCACCTATCGAATAGCTATAAGAAGTGTTTGCTTCAAGTGCTGCATTTGGTGTGATGGTTTGCTTGATGCCATCTAATGAAGATGTGTTAGTAACATCCACTTCAGCAGTTTCTGACAAGACATACGTGAAACCTGCAGGAACTGTATCTTCCGTTGAATCGTTTCCTCTGACAACGTTAACGTCGCTGTAAGTTAACGAAATATCACTATCAGCAATTTCTACAGCTTCGCTGTAATACACTGAGTAGGCGTAATCACTCATAGACAAATTAGACGTGATAACCTCTACCGTTGACTGAGGCTGTACTTCACGCAAAACAAGTACAAGCGCTAAATCTGCTTCATCGGCAACTGTATAGTAGCTGTTTGAATCAAAGCCGTTGGTGTTAACTTGAATAGAGCTCTTTTCAGTTTGAGAGTCGATTTGACGATATAAAGAAACACTTCCCGTCGAATACGTAGTCTCACCAATGCTGAACGAAGGCATATTTAGTGTCGCCGAACCGTCAAACGGAATATTGATTACATATTGCTGACTGGTCTGGTCAAAATCTGCATTAATATCAGATGTTGCGTCGTCAAAATTAAAAGAAGCAGCATCAACGGTATTACCATTTTCATCCAACAGAGTGATTGACACTGATTTTTCTTCTACTTCAACAGTTTCCGTCTCCTGCAACTCAATCTCAGTTTCAGCAAGCGCATTTGCTCTAAGAATGAACAGCATGTCTTCAGAAATAATTACGTTGTCAGTGTTTGAAAATGCAAAGTCAGCCTCACCATCATCATCTTGATCGATGTCTGCGCGAAGTGTAACGTTTAAATCTTTTGGCAATGTAATTTCATATTGCTGAGTTTCTTCATTAAACGACGTTTCGTGGGCAAAGTTGTTAACTGTGCTTCCTGCTGTACCAGAATAAGAGAAACCTCTGAATTCAAGGCCAGTTACTGCATCACCGCTCTGTGCATCTGTAACACTAAATGCAATATCAACAGGTTTTGACACGCTTAGCATACCGATATCATCGAAGCCTTCACCTGCACTAACCGGCATGGTTGACATGAAAAATGCACGTTCGATGTAGCTGTCATCTGCTGCAGAAACAACAACCGTTACATCAGCGCTTGCTGGTAGCTCATCGATACTGAAAACACCATTCTCATTGGTAGTACCTTCGGCAAGGACGCTTTCTCCTTGATAAACCGTAACACCAGCTGAAGCAATAGGTGACTGAGAGTCTACATCAACTACAGCACCCGTAATGGTAACCGATGTTTGACTACTCTCTAGCTGCTCAGTTAGCAAGTTATTCTGTTCTGTTAGTACAGAGTTTTGTTGATTTAGCGCTTCGACAACACCGTCATTACTATCATCGTCAACTTCAATACAGCCAGTTAAAGCCAATGATACAAAAAGTGGGATTGGTGCTAATTTCTTATTAATTCTCACGATACGTCCTTCTTATCGAGTACAAAAATGGGGATAACTAAATAAAGGACGAGAACTACTAGAGGTTAAAAACTGCAGAAAAGGTTAGGGGTTTACAGCCTTGTAAACTATAGCACTTCATCCTTAAAGTCGAATAAATGGTAATTGAATATGCTATCGATTTCATCTACTTTTTCATTAAAATGAACCTTCGCGTATTTGTGCTGTGTCATAATTTGGTCAACCTAACGTCACGCCACTGTCAACTTATGCAGCTAGATTAACATTCCAAAGTTCATTCTTTGGGGCTCGCTATGACGAAAACGCATTACCGCACACTTTGGCTTTCTGATATCCACCTTGGCAATAAAGACTGCAAAGCAGACTACTTGCTTTCATTCCTCAACAGCATTTCTGTCGACACCCTATATTTGGTGGGCGATATTATTGATATGTGGCAAATGACTAAGCAATTTCGCTGGCCAAAAGCTCACAATCAAGTAATGCATAAATTTATGCAGATGAGTGAGCAAGGTACACGCATTGTTTATTTGCCTGGCAATCATGACGAACCTATTCAGTCTTATTCAGGAATGGTATTTGGTGACATTGAAATTGAACGTGAAATTATTCATACCACTGCCACGGGGAAACGTTACTTAGTGCTACATGGCGATCAGTTTGATGGTGAAGTTACCATGGGGCGTTTTCACGCATGGATTGGCGATAAGGGATATGATTTATTGTTATTTCTTAACCGCGAATACAATCGATTCCGCGCATGGCGCAAGCGCGAATATTGGTCGCTCGCAGGCTATATCAAACAGCATATAAAAGGCGCAAACAAAGCCATTGCACGGTACCGAGAAGCTTGCTGTCAGCGAGCAAACGAATTACAACTTGATGGCGTGGTGTGTGGCCACATTCACCATCCTGAAAGTACGTTAGAAAAGGGCATTCACTATATTAACGATGGTGACTGGATAGAGAATTGCAGTGCACTTGGCGAAGATATGCAAGGCAACCTCACCTTAATCCACTACCTAGAACAACTTGAGCAATCTAAAATTACAACGCTAGAGACTAGCTCGAACACCTCTAAAGCTGCATAGCGTTGTCCTTTCAAAATGCTGTTATTCAGCATGAGGTTTAAACTTGTTCATGTCCTTACTGCGGAGCTTGAGTATGCTATATCAAGCTCCGCAAAATCTGGGATACTATCTGATGAGCGCAACGCTGACATTGTCAAATAACTGCCATTAAACTGCGTTAAAAGCGTCATATTGCCCTGCTATTGTTCAGCGAAGGTCGATAACAATGTAAAAGCCGCTATGTTTACTGTTAATGATGTACTGAACAAGCATTACCCTCAAGTTGCCAATAACCCTCTGCTTTTCAAGTCCGCCTCTTTTGTTTTAAGGCACCTGCTACACGAACAAGAAATTACTGAGTTTGGGGAAACTTACCCCCATTACGAGGACATTGATTTCGTTGAGCAAGTCCTTGAGTATTTTAACATCAGCTACTCTACGCGAGATGTTGAAAAAGAGCGCATTCCGAGTGAAGGACGAGTGGTCATTATTGCAAATCACCCAATCGGATCGTTAGATGCACTTGCCTTAATAAAACTGGTGAGCGAAGTAAGACACGATCTAAAAGTGGTGGCAAACCAAATGCTCATGGCTATTGAGCCGCTTCACGACATGCTGTTACCAGTAAATAACATGCAAGGCGGCACACCGAAGCAGCACTTGTCGGCGATTCAGTCTCACCTTAATCATGATGGTGCCATACTTATTTTTCCTGCTGGCGAAGTGTCTAGATTACGCCCTCAAGGCGTCAGGGATACTCGTTGGCATACAGGTTTTTTGCGTATTGCTAAACAAGCAAAGTCTCCTATTCTGCCAGTCTACATTGACGCGAAAAACAGCCCGTTATTTTACGGCGTATCTATGGTGTACAAGCCTCTGGCCACAGCACTTTTAGTGAAAGAAATGTTTAAACAACGCCGTAAACACTTGCCAATGCGCATTGGCGAACTCATACCGTTTGAATCATATAGTCAAACCTCGATTCCGTTAAAAGAACAAGTAAAGCTGTTCAAACGCCACTTGTATCGTATCGGCAGCAACAAAAAAGGTGTGTTTAACACCCAAGCTTCTATTGCCCTACCTGAAGACAGAAAAGAGCTTTCGAGGGCGATTAGACAATGCGAACATCTTGGTCAAACAAATGATGGTAAGTCTATCTACCTGTATCAGCACAAACACTGTTCGCCCATCATGCGCGAGATTGGGCGCTTAAGAGAGGTAGCGTTTAGGGCTGTTGGCGAAGGTACAAACAAGCGACGAGATATAGACCAGTACGATTCTCATTACTACCACTTAGTATTATGGGACGATACTGACTTAGAAATAGTAGGAGCTTACCGCTTTGGCGATGCAGAATTACTCACCGAAGAGAATCATGCCACGGGACTATATTCAGCAACCTTATTTAACTATGAAAAAAATAACGACAAGCTATTCAAAGAAGGCCTTGAACTGGGAAGAAGTTTTGTTCAGCCACGTTATTGGGGTAAGCGAAGTTTAGATTACCTGTGGTTTGGCATTGGTGCATTTTTAAGTCGTTATCCCAAATACCGTTACCTGTTTGGCGCGGTATCGTTAAGCAATGCATACCCACAGCCCGCTAAAGAGTTAATCACGCAGTTTTACGGCATTTATTTTCCGAGCAAGTTTGGGTACGCTTCGTGTAAGCGTCCATTTCAAGCCTCGCAAGAGCCGCTTTATACATTCAAAGGTAACGATTACAAGGCAGAGTTCACGCAGCTCAAACACCTGCTTGCCAATATGGGTGTGAATATCCCTACCTTGTTTAAACAATATGGAGAAGTTGCTGAAGACGGTGGTGTAGCATTTTTAGGCTTTAACGTAGACCCCGACTTCAATGATTGTATAGATGGACTAGTGGTCGTTGATATTGAATTAATGACAGCAAAAAAGCGAAAGCGCTACTTAACTGATCAGCCGTTAAAGAATACTGCCTAAATTATTGAGGATATCTGAATAGATGTCCTCTAAAGTTACCAAGTCTGATAAATGAATGTGTTCGTTAATTTGGTGAATCGTCGTATTTGGCACACCCACTTCCACAACTTGAGTGTGCTTGCTTGCAAAGAAGCGCCCGTCAGATGTGCCACCTGATGTGCTAACGATAGGATACCTACCTGTATTTTGTTTAATCGCTTTTTCTACAGACGCGATTAGGCAAGGACCATTCTCTCTCGGATGACTTAAGTAAGACTCACACGGGCGAGAGAAGGTCACCTTTGCACTACTATCTACCTGATGAATACATTGTGTAAGTAGTTCTGTTAAAGACACTTGATTGAATTGCCAAGAGTAGCGAACGTTAAATTCGATACGCGCATGCCCAGGTACAATGTTATCAGTGAATGTCCCAGTATCGAGATGCGTAACTTGAAGCGTGCTACCCGGGAAGTCATCACTGCCTTTATCGAAGGGATAGTTCTGTAGCGCCTGCATAATGTCACTGGCTTTATGAATAGCGTTTACAGCCGTTCTTGGGTACGCCACATGCCCTTGCTTCCCCACTACTTCTACCGTGGCAGACAATGAGCCTCTACGGCCAACCTTAACGGTATCGCCCGTACTTTTACTCGAGCTTGGCTCACCCACCAGACACATATCGAGCTGAACATTTTTCTCGTCTAAATACGCTTTGATCCAGCGTGACCCGTCTTCGGCCTCACCTTCTTCATCTGATGTAATCAACCACCAATATGTGACTTTTGTCGGGTCTAGAGCGCCAATCATACGCTCCGTTGCCGCAAGCATGGCGGCAAGCCCTGTTTTCATGTCCGCAGCTCCCCTCCCATAGAGTTTGTTATTACTAATGGTTGGAGAAAACGGCGGCGACATCCACTTTTCTAGAGGCCCTGGCGGCACAACATCGGTGTGGCCAGAAAAGGCAAAGTGCGCATTACCACTTCCCCACTTTGCAATAAGGTTTTTAACACCATTAATCGTGTGTTGCTCACACATAAACCCCATCTTCTTGAGTCGATGAATTAGATATGCCTGACAACCGGTATCGTTGGGCGTTATAGACTTGCGCGCCATTAATACTTGCGCGAAATGAATGCTTCTTGCTACTGATGAAGTGCTAAGTAGTTGAGCAGGCATAGGTAAATACTCATCGTAGAATTTATGCCTGATTACACATAACGATGGTGACAAGGTCATAACACTTTTACGACAAACTTATGACAAGACTCAACTTACTCGCATTTCGTGTTATTGCTCGGGTTACACCCTTGTTAATGGAAAAAAGCCTCTGACCTTGATATAAATAAGAAAACTCGCTGAAAAGGCCTTCGTCGTGATCAAAATTATCGTGCTTATTCCACTTTTTCTGTCGCTATTGTGGTTCGGTTACTTACAGGCTAATAAATATACTCTTGAGCAGGGCAAACAGGGATTCTTGTACATCTTTGTATTGTCAGGCGTTATTGCAGCGTTCTATACGTTTATGATGTTAGTAACGAATTAAAAATCTTGTTTGTTAAGATATAAAAAAGGCCAGCTTGAATGCTGGCCTTTTGCTATTTAATTTGAAGGTTACGCTTACTGGGTAAGGGTAACTTGAATATCCGCTTCAGCGCGAAGTGCATCAATATACTGTTGGTAAACGCGCTGACCTTGAACCTGTGCTAGACGTTGCTCAAGGCTCTCAACTAGATTCTCTTCAATTGCAGGTGCTGCGTTAACGGCCTGTAGCTGGATAACAGCAACGTCGCCATTCACTGTAGTCGCTGTATCCACATTTTCATCGCCCTCTAGAGCAAGTGAAAACAGTGTATCTACTACAGCACGAGCTAGTGAGCCACCGGCGCGTGAAACAGCTTCAGCCGTTTCCCAAGTTGCTGCCTGTGCGTCTAACATCGCATCAACGCTTTCCCCTGCACGAACTTTCTGTGCAACTTCAAACGCCCATGCCTCAGCAGCTTCTTTTGCTTTATCTGCTTTTACCGAAGCCTCAATACCTTCACGTACTTCTTCTAACGTTTGAGTGCGCTGTGGTTTGTGCTCGATAACACGAACAACAACGATGTTTTCATCGTCCAGCTCAATGATATCGCTGTTAAGCCCTTCTTCGATAAGCTCTGGTGAAAACGCAGCTTCAAGCACAGCAGGAGAGCCTAGCTCTGCAGGTGCAGTATTTCGGCTAAACATTACAGACTCTTGAACAGGGAGGTCTACAGCATTGGCTGCATCTTCAAGTGTATCAGGCACTTCAAACGCAATCTCCGCCAATGTATTTTGTAGCTCGAAGTACTTTTCCATGGCCGCGTCGTAAAGCAGCGTGTCACGTATTTCGGCTTCTACCTCTTCAAAAGCTTTTACTTCTGCAGCTCTTAAATCGGTAAGCTTAATGATGTGAAAGCCAAACTCAGTTTCTACCACATCAGAAACATCACCTACGTTAGCAAGCGCAAATGCAGCGTCATCAAACGCTGGGTCCATCATTTCTGGAGTGATAAAATCGAGGTCACCACCATTCTCAGCAGAGAACGCATCATCAGAATTCGCTTCAGCTAGCTCAGCGAAATCTGCGCCACCGTCCAATTCAGCTTTAAGCGCTTGCGCTTTTGCTCTAGACGCTTCTTCGTCATCGCCAGCTTCAATCAGGATATGTGAAACGCGACGCTCTTCCTCTTTGCCGTAGCTTCCAAGGTTATTTTCGTAATAAGTACGAACCGCTTGGTCTTCAACTGAAACTCTGTCTTTCAAGCTTTCAGCACTTAACTTAACGTAAGCAAGCTTTACTTCTTCGTCCGTGTCAAAAGATGCAATGTTGTTGTCGTAAAAAGCAGTTACATCTTCTTCTGTTACTTCCACTGACTCTGCAAACTTGTCTGAGCTAACCAAAACGTATTTAGCATCACGAGTTTGACGCTGAAGTGCGTTAGCCTGCTCTACTTCACCTTTTAGAGAAAATGAAGAGTTAGCTAAGGCTGCGGCCAACTGGTTTTGTGTCATTTGTATGCGCAGGTAGTCTCGGAAGTCGGCTACTTGGAAACCATTCTGGCGAAGGATAGCCTGGAAACGCTCGTTATCAAACTGACCACCAAATTGGAATTCAGGCATTTGCACAATGGCTTTACGGATTTGCTCGTCACTTACACGTAAGCCAATATCCGCCGCTTGCTGCTGAATAAGCTTTTCAGCAATTAAACGGTCAAGCACGTTTTTTCTGAAATCTGCAAGGTATTGCTCACTTGAAAAAAGCTGGGCAATACTCTCACCAAACTGAGATTCCATTTGCGCACGTTGGTTTTGATACGCTCTTTCTAGTTCTTGTGCCGAAATATCTTCACCATTCACTGTTGCTACAGCGTTTGGGCCAGATGAGGTTAAATAGCTACCTACACCTGCGAATACGAAACTTAAAACGATAAGCGCAATTATGGCCATCGCCCAAGGGCCTTGAGAACCTTCTCTGATTCTTTCTAGCATGATTGTTCTTCAACTCCGTTGCTTACTACCATTACCCGCCAACTTAACAATATAAAGTGCCAGATAAAATAAGCGGTGATTATAACGTAATGCCGATGAATATGAATGGTCTAAAGCGATATTTGATGGTCTTTTCACCGTTCTTTATTGAATTGGTGATATCTCAACACGCTCTGTCGGCACTGTGCGTTTAAATAATGATGCTAACCGCAACGGCTTACTTTGCGATGCACATACATTTTATTTCAGAAATAAAAAAGGCGATGGACTAGCCATCGCCTTTTTTTATAATTTCTTTGCTTAGTTACAAGCGTCTTTCAGTGCTTTACCAGCTTTGAAAGAAGGAACTTTCGCTGCTGAAATCTGAATAGTCTCACCAGTTTGTGGGTTGCGGCCACTGCGAGCTGAACGTTCGCGAAC
>ENA-OWNT01003776-OWNT01003776.1-seawater-metagenome-genome-assembly--contig:-NODE-3776-length-13945-cov-4.299971_pt1 | contig 13945 bp, 9 predicted proteins | sample MGYA00238136_ERZ651165 | MGnify/ENA primary metagenome ERZ651165 (study PRJEB26861, sample SAMN08777766) | seawater metagenome | isolation source: coastal seawater | place: USA: Florida | collected...
TTCGACGGACAGTTGACCTCCCATCATGTCGCTCAGATGCCGGCAGATGCTCAGGCCGAGACCGGAACTCGCCTCTGTTTCCGTGCCGACGCTGGTCTGTTCGAACTCCTCGAAGATGCTGTCCAGCTGGTTGGCCGGAATGCCGGGACCTGTATCGGAAATCCTGACTTGCAGTTTCCACTGGCCGAGATGCGGGGTGACGTCGGCATGGATATCGACACTGCCCTCCGAGGTGAACTTGAGGGCATTGCCCACCAGGTTCATCAGCACCCGACGCAGGGCGTCGCGGTCGCCGCGGATCCGCACGCTGCCCTCCGGGTGGGAGAGGCGATTGCTCTGCCACTGGGCCACCGGGGCGAGCTCGAGGCACACCTCTCGAGCCACCTCCACCAGGTCGACCGTGTCGTGGTGGAGCTCCAGTCGGCCGGCCTCGATCTTCGAGAGATCGAGGATGTCGTTGATGATGGCCAGCAGGTTGTGCGCGGAGCGGAGGGACTGGGCGAGGTCGCCCTTGGCCTGGGGGATCTCGCCGTCGTCGAGGAGGTCGACCGCCAGCTCGGTGTAGCCGATGATGCCGTTGAGCGGGGTGCGCAGCTCATGGCTCATGGTGGCGAGGAAGTCGCTCTTCGCCCGGTTGGCTCGCATGGCGTCGTCGCGGGCCCGCTGCAGCTCGGTGTTGGCTCGCGCCAGCGCCTCGACGGCCAGCTGTCGCTCCATGCGGTCGCAGAGCTGGCCGTACACCACCCCGGCCAGCCGGGCGAAGAAGCGCAGCAGGGATCGGTGCCGCTCGGAGAAGGCGTTCGGCTCGGTGTGGGCGAGCCCCAGCGCCCCCAGTGGCTCCTCGTTGCGGAGGATGGGGATGTAGAGGCGGCTGCGGACCTGGAAGGACCGGGCGCTGGAGGAGGAGCGGGGGTCGACCCGGGTGTCGGCGATCGAGAGCTCCTGCTTGGACCGGAACACCTCGCCGGGGTGGCGCCGCCAGGCGCTGGTGGCGGCGGCCGCGTGCTCTTCGGGGGAGAAGCCCACGGTTCGCACGAGCTCCAGGCGCCGGTGCTGTGGGTTCCACAGGTAGATCCCCAGGTAGCGGATCTCCATCACCGACTCGAGGGCCTGGAAGAGCTCCTGGGCGAGGTCCTCGGGGGTGCGGATGGTGGAGAAGCCCGACGTCAGGGCGGCCAGGACGTCGACGAACTCGAGGAGTTCCTCGGCCTGGTCCAGGGCGGGCACGGGGCTAGCTCAGCGCCGAGATACCGGCGCGAGCACAGGCGGTGTCTTGCTCGTAGTGGCCCCCCGCCACCCCGATGGCCCCGCAGATCGCGCCGTCGACGACGACCGGAATACCACCACCGAGGAGGATGAAGTCCTTCAGCTGGGGTGCTCCTCCGGCGAGGATGGGGTCGCCCTTGATGAAGTCGTGCCACGGCGGGCCGGTCTCGAGGCCGAAGCCCACGGCGGTGACGGCCTTCTTCCGGGCGGCGTCGGTCGCCACGAGGGGCGCGGCATCCATGCGGGCGAAGGCCTTGAGGCGGCCGCTCTCGTCGACGACGACCACGGCGATGTGCATCGCGCGGCCCTCGGCCTCGAGCAGGGCCGCTTGCACCATGCGCTGGGCTGCGGCGAGGGTGATGCTGGGTCGTTGGAACGTCGTCATGAGGTCTGCAGACTAACTCGGTGGGGGCTGCAGGGCGGCAACGAATACCTGTCGCGGAACGGTGGTGAAACCGCGGCTGCAGGGTCGCGGCGCTTCTGGTACAAGCCGATCCAGGAGGCTCCATGGCATACGACACGAATCGCTTCTGCTGGCACGGCATTCACAGCACGGACGTGAAGGGGGCCATCGGCTTCTACACCGAGGTGCTGGGCTGGTCGGTGGTGATGCAGGACATGGCGGACAGCGAGATCGCCATGTTCGCGGCGGCCGACGGCGCGCCCCGCCTCCACGTCGCTCGGCCCCCGATGGAGGGCATGTCCTCCACCTGGGACAACTACCTTCGGGTCGACGACGTCGACGCCACTGCAGCGGCCGTAGCCGAGGCCGGCGGCCTGGTGGTGGTGCCCGGCACCGACATCCCCCCGGGGCGCTTCGCCATCGTGTCGAGCCCCAGCGGCGCGACCCTGGCCCTGTTCAAGGAGGCGCAGCCCGACACCAACAGCCACCCGGGCGGTGGGGCGGGGTCCATCCACTGGGTCGAGCTGCACAGCCACGACGTCGCCGCGGATGTGGCCTGGCTGAAGACGGTGTTCGGGTTCGAGGTGATGGAGCGGCCGATGGGTGGTCAGGCCTACCACCTGCTCACCATGAACGGCGAGATGCGCGGTGGAGTGGTGGCGGCCGCCGGGGTCGACCATCCGTCGATGTGGGTGGCCTGGGTCGTCGTGGACGACGTCGATGCCTGCGTCCACCAGGCGACGGAGCGAGGCGGGAAGCGCCTGTCCGACACCTCGGAGATGGAGGGCGTGGGGCGTATGGCCTTGGTCGCCGACCCCACCGGCGCGGTGTTCGGCGTGATCACGCCGTCCTGAGGGCTACCCTGGCCCGTGCAGCTGGGCGATGCGGGACACCACCGACGCCGACTTGGCTGTCAGCCGAGCCGCGGCGGCGTTCTGGCGGATCTGGTCGGGGTGGCGCGCCCCGGCGATGACATGGGTGATGCCCGGCTGGTGCAGCGCCCACCCCAGAGGCACCGCCGCCACGGGCAGGCGCAGCCGAGCGGCCACCTTGGCGAGGTCGGTCACCAGGCCGCGGGCGTGGTCGAAGCGCGGGCCGTGGAAGCGGTCGTCTCGACTGCGCAGGTCGTCCTCGCCGAAGGTGGGGGCGTGGCGGAACTTGCCCGTGAGCAGGCCGCGCACGAGCACCTCGTAGGCCAGCACGCCCATGCCCTGGGCAGCGTCGCGCAGCTCGCCCTCGAGCTCGCGTCGTAGCAGGCTGTAGGGGGTCTGCAGGGTGACGACCCAGGGCGCGATGCGCCGCACGTGCCGCAACCCGACCGCGTTGTAGTTGCACACGCCCACGTAGCGGACCTTCCCCGCAGCGCGGAGCTGGTCGAGGGCCTCGAAGGTGCTCTCGAGGGGGGTGCCGTGCTCGCAGGGCCAGTGGACCTGGAGCAGGTCGATGGTCTCGCGGCCGAGGCGGAGGAGGGAGGCCTCGGCGTCGGCGATGACGTGGCCGGCGCTCAGGTCGCTGGTGGCATGGCCGTTCGCTCCCTGTCGCACACCCACCTTCGTGGCGATCATCCCTTCGGGGCCGAGGGCAGCGGCGAGCACGGTGTCGGCGCGGCCCGCACCGTAGAGCGGTGCGGTGTCGAACCAGTTGATGCCGCTGTCGAGGGCGGCGCGGACGGCCCCCCGCAGCGTGGGCGGATCCGTGGGGGTGCCCCAATACTCTCCACCCAGGGGCCAGCAGCCCATGCCGACCACAGACCAGTTCAGCTCGGTGTTGGGGACGAGGGCGGTACGCATCGTGTCGCCTCGTAATCCGTCCGCAGGTACCCTTCGCCCGTGCGGACCCTGTCGCCATCTTGGATCAGCATGCGAGAGCGCCTGCATCGGCGACTCGAAGACGTCACGGGGGTGCCGGCGCCTTCCTGGTTGGCCACCCTGCAGGGGCCGACGGTGGAGATGTCCGAGGCGGAGGTCGCGGGGTTGTGGTCGACGGCCCCGGCGTCGGCCCGCAACCACCTCTACCTGCACGTCCCCTTCTGCAAGTCGATCTGCAGCTTCTGCAACTACGAGCGCCTGCGGCCGTCCTCCCCCGACCAGCTGACGGCGTACGCCGAGCAGGTGCTGGCCTCGATCGACGTCCTCGCGCCGGCGACGCAGCACCTCACCTTCCACTCCGTGTACATCGGCGGCGGCACTCCCTCGGTGCTCCCGGCCCGCCTGCTGGACCAGCTCCTCACGCGCATCGACGATGCCTTCACCTGGCATCCGCGGGCGGGGCGGCACGTCGAGCTCGACCCGCAGGTCATCGGGGCCTCACGGGTACAGGTGCTCGTCGACCACGGCTTCCATCACTTCTCCTTCGGCATCCAGACCCTCGACCAGGCCATCAACGCTCGGCACAACCGGGGCCCCCAGGACCGGCGGGCGGTGCGGCGCTGTCTCGACCTGCTGCGCGGGGTCGGCACGGTGCACTGTGACTTCCTGCTCGGGCTGCGGGGAACCACCCCCGCCGGCATCCTCGCCGAGGTGGACGACCTCCTGTCCGGCCCGAACGGTCCCGACTCCATCGACCTGTACGAGCTGCTCCCCACAGCCACCTACCTGGCGGCGGAGTTCGGCGGCGATCGCGACCGCTTCGAGGCCCACATGGTGCCCTTCCGCACCGAGGTCGATGCCCCGCTCCGCGAGCTGGTGGCGCGGCACGGCTGGCGGGTGCAGGGGCAAGGGCGACACAGCTACAAGCTGTCGGGGCCCAACGAGCGGCTGGAGGCCCCTCGCTATGGCTACACCCAGCTCGTGCACATCGAGGGGCACCCCATCAACCTCCTCGGCCTGGGGCCCTCGGCCCGCTCCCGCGTGTTCGGTGCGGCCGCGCTGACCGCCCGGAGGGCCCCGACGGGGCACCGCTACGTGGGCACCACCCGTGGTCTGGCCGGGGAGGTGCAGATCTACCTGGCCCATGTGCTGCGCGACGCCGACGAGGTCTCCTTCCGCACCCTCTCGGCGCTGTTCGGCCCCGAGGTACGCGAGGTGATGGCCCTGCCCATCGCCGCTTGGCGTGCGCTGGAGCTCGCCACGGTCGACGAGCACACGATCCGCATGGCACCGATGCGCACCCCAGCGCGTGCCCGGGCGCTGCTCTGGCTGGTGGCCACCGAGGACATCGAGCACGAGCTGGCCCGTCGCCAGGCCCTGCCCATCGAGGATGCCGTCGCGGTGGCGCGGGTGCCGGGGCCTTGGCAGATCGCTCACCGGGCGGGGTGTCGGCTGACGCTGGAGCGGGACGCCGCCAAGGTGGTCTTGCGGCTCGCCCCGAGCCTCGACGACGCCTCGATGCGGTGGGTGCTGGAGGAGGGGGCGGAGCACGCTTCGGACCCGGAGCTTCGTCGGGCGGTTCGCAGCCTTCGTCGGTCGCTTCCGCCGGTGTCTCCGCGGATCGGAGGCGTGGGGCCGGGGTAGCGGGGGCACCAGGGCGCCATTGGCCTGCTGGCTGCGATACATTCGCGGCGGAGGAACGGTGCCCATCACCCCCGACCAGGTCGACGCTTATCGGCGGGACGGCTGCCTCGTCGACGTGCCGGCGCTCTCGCCGGCCGAGGTCACGAGGCTCCTGAACCAGCTCCAGTCCACGGTACAGGCGGCCGAGGCCGCCCCCGGGGGCTGGGTCGACCGCCACTACTTCCCCCACGAGGAGGAAGAGCATCCGCTGCTCGACTGGTTCCTCGAGCTCGCCACGCACCCCGCCGTGCTCGACAACGTCGCGGCCTTGCTCGGCGACGATCTGCTCGTGCGCAACGGCGACATTTTCCTCAAGACCGGCGCGCGCTCCGAGCGGGTGCGATGGCATCAGGACACTCGTCGCGACGAGGTCGACGGCATGGTGTCCGCGTGGATCGCCCTCACCGATGTCACCCCCACCAACAGCCCCCTGGAGCTGGTCCTGGGTAGCTACACCCAGTCTTTCGAGCTCGAGGGCGGGTCGAGCCTGGCCATCGCCGCTTCGGAGCTGCCTCGGGTCGAGGCCATGCCGCGGGTGGCCAACACGATGAAGGCCGGTCGGATGTCCCTCCACCACCTGCGCACGGTCCACCGGAGCGAGGCCAGCGAGGGCGACTTCCGTGCGGCCTTCGTGGTGCGCTACATGGCCGCCGACACCTCGGCGAAGGCTGCGGAGGCCGGTCAGGGGATGCTGGTGCGGGGCCGTCGCCACGGCACGGCGTTCGGGCTCACGTCGACCTTCCCCGTCACGTGGATCAGCGGCGACCGCACGGGGGCGGCGGGCAACGCGCGCTTCGCGGTGATGTAGTGGCGAGGGTCGTGGTGATGGGCGGCGGGCCCGCCGGGGCGAGCGCTGCGGCCGTCATGGCTGCGCATGGCGCCGAGGTCTTGCTCATCGAGCGGGAGGCCTTTCCGCGTCACCACGTGGGGGAGAGCGTGCAGCCTGCGGCCTTCCGCTTGCTCGATCTCCACCTGGGCATCGGCGAGGCCATCGCCGAGGCCGGCTACCAGCGCAAGTATGGAGCCATCTACCGGTGGGGCGTCGACGACAACCTCTGGTCGGTCCTCTTCGATCGGCGGCTCACCGAGCAGCTCCCCGAGCTCGGCGACGCCGACCTGCACCGAGGCGACTTCGAGCACGCCTGGCATGTCGACCGCGCCCACTTCGACGCGCTCCTCCTCGGGCGGGCCCAAGAGGCGGGGGTCGAGGTGCTCCGCGCGCGGGTGCGAGGTCCCGTGGAGCGCGATGGGCGGGTCGTCGGCGTGGTGGTCGACGGGCCGAGTGGGGTGGAGGAGATCGAAGCCGACTGGGTGTTCGACGCCACCGGGCAGGGGGCGCTCCTGGCCCGTCACTTCGGTCTGCTCGTCCAGCACGAAGACCTCCGCTCCGTCGCGGCCTACGCCTACGTCCGGGGGGCGTGTCGTCTACCGAGCGCGCTGAACCGCGAAGCCACCTACGTCGTCAGCGTCCCGGACGGCTGGGCCTGGTGGATTCCCCTCGGGCCCGACCGCACCAGCATCGGGCTCGTCACGTCCTCCACGGCCGACCTTCCCCGTGGGGACGGCGCGTGGGCCCGCTTGGTCGAGGTCGCCGAGCAGGCCGGGTTGCCCCTGCCCGCCGGTGCATCCGAGGCCGACCCCCAGGTGCGCACCACCCGCGACTGGTCCTATGGCGTGACCGCTCGCTGCGGCCCGGGCTGGACGGTGCTGGGCGACGCTGGCGGCTTCGTCGATCCCATCCTCGCCGGGGGGGTCGACTTCGCCATCCGTGACGCCTGCAACGCTGCCATCGCCTGGCTGGAGGCCCGCGAGGCCGCTACCGATGCCGCCCTCCAGGAGCGGATGATGGCCCACGCGAGCCAGGCCGCCACAGAGTTCCGCGCCTACCTCAAGCTCGCGCGCTACTGGTACGGCAACAATCGCAGCGTGGAAGGGCTCTTCTGGGAGGCTCGGCGCGCCATTCCGGAGGAGGTCGATTTCGTGGACACGCCGCTGCGGGCCTTCGCCTACCTGACCTCGGGCGAGTACTCGGCCGATCGCCACTTCAAGGTGTTCATCGCCTGGCAGGAGCGTCGCATCTTCCAACAGTTGGGGGTCGACAAGCAGGCCCTGGGCCGGGCCGTGAAGGCGCTGCGGCGGCGGCGATGAAGCCGACGTGGTTCTTCACCCGAGCGGGCGAGGGCGCTCCCCCCGTGCGCCGGCCCCATGGCTACCCGGGCTCCATCGTCGTGCGCGACCGCACCGGCGCCTTCCATCGGCATCGCGCACTGCACGTGGCGGCGGCCGTCGGCGGCACCATCCGAGCGACGAGAGCCGGGCATCGTGCCGACGTGGCCATCGGCGCCCCCGTGGGCTCCGAGCTGGGCCTGGAGCCCGCGGGCGACCTCGCCGCGCAGCTCGACCGCGCCTGGCCACCCGCACCGCCGGCTCCTCCCAGCGGTCCCGCGCCCCGGCCCGTGCAGCGGGTGCTGGCCTTCGAGTCGCTGATGAACTCCGATCGGGAGCACAACGACCACGAGCTGTCCCAGGGCGTGCTGCACCTCATCAGCAGCCTGCCCGACACCGAGGTCATGCTGGCCCGGGTCAAGATGCCCATCGTCGGTGGCGACCGCCCCACCCGTGGCCTCCAGGGGCTCGGCCCGGAGGTCGCCGACGCCGAGCTCGTGCTCGTCACCCTCCTGGAGGGCTACTGGCACGGCGCCGTGGCCCTCCTGGCCCGTCTCCGGGAGCTGGGCTGTCGGGCCCACATCGCCGTGGGCGGCGTGATGCCGAGCCTCACCCCCGAGCACGTGGCGGCACACCTCCACGAGGCCACCTTCTTCTGCCGAGGGGATGGCGAGCTCTTCGTGCCGCAGCTCGCGGCCATCCTGGGGGGCGCCACGGTCGACGAGCCGCTCACCGAGGCCCAGATCGACGCCCTGCGGGAGCTTCGGGGCCTGGTGGCGGTCGACCGCGCCGGGGCCACGGTGGTGGCCTGCGAGCTCGACCAGATCGTCAAGGTGCCGGACCTCGACGCCGTTCCGCTCGATCTGTCCTACGTGCAGGCCCGTCACGTGGAGCGTGGCATCGAGATCTCCACGGCCCGGGGTTGCGTGCACGCCTGCAGCTTCTGCACCATCCTGGGGCGCCAGTCCTACAACGCCCGCTCCCCCGAGGGCGTGCTCGGCATGCTGGCCGCCTACGAGGCACGCTTCGTCGAGCTCTTCGGCGACCACATCCCCTCCAACGCTCATCGGGTGCACATCGCCGACGACGACTTCGCCTGCGACAAGGCCCGCGCCCTCGCGGTGCTCGACGGGCTGCGCGACACCGCCTTTCGCCTCTCCTCCTTCCAGGTCTCCGTGGCCGACCTGTGCGTGCGGGATGCCCGCGGTCGACTGCTCCCGGAGATCGACGCCGACTGGGTCGCCGCCCTCGATCCCACGCTCTTCGCCGACGCGCGGCGAGAGGTGCCCCGCGACGCCCGTCTGCACGATCACCGGCCCCGGGGCTGGTCCAGCTACCTGCAGATCGGCGTGGAGACCTTCAGCGACACCGAGCTGGTGCGGCTCGCCAAGGGCTACCGGGTGGCGCACATCCGCGCCGCGGTGGCCGCGCTGAGCGCCCGAGGCATCCACCACGACGCCTACTTCATCGCGTCCAACACCGACACCACCGCTGCCCAGCTGGCCGAGAGCCTGGAAGAGCTCGTCCGCCTGAAGCTGCGCCACCCCGTGCACTTCCACCTGATGTACCCGACCATCCCGCACCTGGTGTCCTACTTCCCCAGCGCCACCTACAAGCGGAAGGTGCGGGCGGACCGCCTCGACTCCGTGGTGCTCCGCGACGAGCTGGTCGCCCCCGACTACCCCGTCTTCGACTACCCGCTGATCGACCACGACGTGCCGGACGACCCCCTCGTTCGCCACGCCGTAGGCGAGGGCTTCCTCACCGACGGCCGGCGCTACGGCGACAGCCTCGAGGCCCTGCGTCAGGTGTGGAAGGGGCTCGACGACGACCTCGTCGACCCCGCCGACCGGGAGCTCGCGGTGCGACGCCTCGACGACCGCCTCCGCCACCTGGTCTTCGAGCTTCTCCGCGACGCCCGCCGCGGGGCGAGAGGCCAGGGGGTCGAGGGCTGGACCCACCCCCCGAGCGAGGCCCATGCGCTGGAGACGGCGAGCGAGGTCCTGGGGGAGTCGGCCACCTGGCTGCCGGCCTTCCAGCGCTTCGAGCAGGAGGCCGTGCCGCGGCTCGTCGTCATTCCCACGTGGCAGTGCGAGCTGCGATGTCGGTACTGCTACATCCCCAAGCAAGACCACCGCGTCATGCAGCGCCGCACGATGGAGCGAGCCATCGACCTGCTGCTGTCGTCCAGCCGCGACGAGCTCATGCTCCAGTTCTTCGGCGGCGAGGCCCTGCTCGAGCGCGAGATGGTGATGCATGCCATCGAGCACGGCACCGCGCGCGCGCGAGACCTCGGGAAGCGCATCCGCTTCATCCTGTCCAGCAACGGCTGGTCCCTCGACGAAGAGCTACTGAGCTGGCTCGCCGAGCGGCCGGTGAAGCTGGAGCTCTCCCTCGACGGCGACACCGCGACCCAGAACAAGTTCCGGCCCTCGCGCCATCGCGGCGAGGACAGCTACCAGACGGGCATCGCCCCCCGCGCGGCCGCCATCCTCGCCAGTGGGCTGCCGTACGACGTGATCATGGTCGTCCACCCGCGCAACGTCGACAAGATGGCGGCGAACTTCCTGCACATCGCCTCCCTCGGCTTCCAGCGCATCCAGATCAACTTCGCGCTCGGGCCCAAGTGGTCCCCCGCCCACCAGAAGACCTTCGTGGCTCAGCTCCATGAGCTCGGTCGTACGCTCCTGGCGCGCTGGGCCGAGGGCGACCCCCTCGTGTTCATCAACGCCGCCTCGGCGCCGATGCCGGTGCGCCTCAACGGCGAGGTCACGGTCGACTGGGACGGCACCATCTACGGGGGCAACGCGTTCCTTCACGAGACCGAGCACAAGAGCAAGTTCGTGGTCGGTCACCTCGACGACCAGCACGGCTTCGACCGCTACTGGCTCGACCAGCCCAGCAACGAGTACCTCCTGAAGTACAGCTATGCGCCCGATGTGACCCAGAACAACCTCGGTGTGGGGCGCCTGATGGCCAGCTTCTGTCGATGGCTTCGCCGCGAGCGGGGCCTGTCGTGACGCCCTGGATCGCCACGATGCCGGCCCTTGCGGTCGACGCAGCCGAGGCGCTCCTCGCGACGCGCCCTGCGGCCGTGCACCCCTCCAGCGACGGCTTCGTGCTGGAGCTGTCGGTCGACGACCGGGTGCTGCAGGTCGTGGCCCGAGCGTCGGACGAAGGCCCCTGGCAGGCGGGGCCGCTGTCGCTCACGGTGCGGCGGCCCGGGCAGGAACTCCTCCGAGACCCGCGGGTCCGTGCCTGGCTGGCCGACTGGAGTGAGCGCTTCTCCTCGGGGCAGGCAGCCGACGCAGGCCAGCGACTGCACGAGGCGCTGCAGGCCCTGCAGATGTTCGCCGACCAGGACGACGGCATGCTGCGCCGGCTCGAGCAGACCTGGTTCGGGCCGGTGGGGATGCTGCGCCTCGGCTTCCTCTGCAACCAGGACTGCTGGTTCTGTCCGCAGTCGCGGGCCTGGATGGACCCACCCCGGGCCCTGGTCGAGACGTGGCTGGCCGAGCTCGCTCGGGCCGGCGTCGACATGGTGACGCTCACGGGGGGCGAGCCCACCGCTTATCCGTGGTTCTGCGAGACCGTGGCCGAGGCACGGCGGCTCGGGCTGGCCACCCTCGTGCAGACCAACGCCGTGCGGTTCGCCCGCGAGCCCTTCGTGCGTCGGGCACGGGAGGCGGGGCTCGACCTCGCCTTCGTCTCCTTCCACAGCCACGAGGCCGAGGTCTGCGATGCCCTCACCCGGTCCCCCGGCACGTGGCGCAAGACCGTCGCGGGCATCCATCAGCTCCTCGACGCGGGGGTCGGTGTGGCGCTCAACGCCTGCGTCGTGACCGACAACGTGGCCGGCTTGGCCGACTGGGCCGACTTCGTCGTGCGCGAGTTCGTGGATGGCCACCCGGACAACCCCATCCACGCGGTCGACCTCTCCCGGCCGGGTCAGTACTTCGCCGAGCAGCTCCTCACGCCGTCCCTCGTCCCGGTCGACGTGGTGCGGGGGCCCCTCGTGCAGGCCACCCGGCGGCTCGTGGAGGCCGGGGTGGTGGTCAATGCAACGGGGGCGTGCGGCTTCGTGCCGTGTGTGTTTCACGAGGCGCCGGAGCTCGTGCCCTGGCGGGCGCGGGAGCAACTGGACGACAACGACGTGTCCAATCGGCGCTTCGTGCCCGAAGTCTGCAACACGTGTGCGGCCCGTGGCCACTGTCCGGGCCTGCGGCACGAAGTGGCCGATGCCTTTGGGGGCCGCGGGCTTCAGCCCTTCGCGGCCATCGGTCAGGCCCGGGGCGAGGCGCTGGATCCGCGGGAGCTGGTCGCACGCAGTCGCAGGAGGAACGCATGACCTTCGACGTAGCCATCCTCGGGGGGGGCCCGGCAGGGTCGCTCTGTGCCGCGATGCTGCGCAAGCAGGCGCCGGAGCTGTCGGTGGTGGTGCTCGACAAGGCGAGCTTCCCCCGGCCCACCGTGGGGGAGGTGGCGCTGCCTGGCTGGGCGGATCTGCTCGACCGCGTCGGCGTCCTCGACCGGGTGGAGGCCACCGGTCCGATGCGGAAGCTCGGCGTCATCTTCAGCTGGGGGCCCGCGGAGGCCGGCACCACCTGGACCGCCGACTTCCGCGACTCGGACACCGGCACGGGGCCGCCAGGGTCTTGGCACCTCGACCGGGCGAGCTTCGACCACGAGATGCTCTCCCACTGCGCGGAGCTCGGGGCGGAGGTGCGCCAGGGCGTGCGGGTGGTCGACGTCCAGCAGGTCGACGATGGCTTCGTGGTGGAGACCGACGGGGAGCCCGTGCACGCGCGACAGATCGTCGACGCGAGCGGGCGGTCTCGCTTCCTGGCGCACCGCTGGGGGCTGGGGCTGCGCCGCTACGACGACATGAACAACTACGCGGTGTACGGCTACTGGGAAGGCGCCGGGCAGTACAGCCTCCCGGGCGACCCCCTCGCCGAAGGGGAGAGCTGGGCCTTCGTGGTCACCTGCGACGAGGGCTGGATCTTCTTCATCCCGCTCGCTGGCGGGGTCACCAGCGTGGGGCTGGTGTCGCGCCGCGAGAGCCTACGCGACGAGGGGACGCCCCTCGACCTCTACATGAAGGCCGTGCGTGGTGCTCCCTTCGTGAAGGATCTGCTGGCCGACGCCACCTACACGGGCCCCACCACCCAGGGGAGTGACCCGGAGCGGGTGAGCGTGGTCCAGGACTGGTCCTACCGCGTCGAACAGGTGTGCGGGCCGGGCTGGTACCTCATCGGGGATGCGGCCCTGTTCATCGACCCCGTGCTCTCCAGCGGCCTCGCCCTGGCCAGCCAGGGGGCCCTTCAGGCGGCGAATGCCATCACGACCCTGCACCGCGACCCCACGGTCGACCGAGAAGCCCTCCTCGAGAGCTACCAGTCCGCCTACCGGGACGTCGCGGCGGCCTACTACCGCACGGCGAGGGTGTGGTATCAGCGGAACCTCCGGGCCGATGGCTGGCATGGCGCGGCCCGGCGCGAGCGCCTCCGCACCCAGGGCGGCGCGGCCCTCTACGAGTCCGATGCCGACGCCTTCACCGCCATCACCCTCGGGGCCGTGTGCAGCCCCCTCGACGCGGTGGTCAGCGAGGCGAGCCAGGATCCCTGGGGCTCGGAGTTCTTCGCCTGGTTGACCGCCGACCGTCTCTTCGCCAACGAGCGGGTCGACACCGAGGGCGTCTCGTCCTCCGAGGAAGCGCGCTCGAGCTCGCGGGCGGTGCTGCGGCAGCGGTGGCGTCGGCTGGTGAACGCTCCGGTGCGCTTGCGGGCGGGGGAGCCGCGCGGGCGCCGAGGGTTCCACACGAACCGCTGGCTGGAGACGTGGGAGCCCATTCGCTACGCCGAGCTGTGCCTGCCCGATCCCGTCGACGACGAGCTGCGCCTGGTGTTCGCCTCCTTCGAGGACCGTCCCACGTCCATCCTGGCCGACCTCGACGGCCGGCGGCCCATCGCCGAGATCGTGCTGGAGGCGCTGGAGGGCTACCCCATCGCGTCCAAGGAGCGCGACCGTCGCCTGCGCGCGTTCTCGGAGTGCATCCTGCAGCTCGATCTCCTCGACCTGCTCGAGGTGCCCGACGTGCCGCCCTCGCTCCCCGGAGCAGACCACCCGCTCATCTCGCTGGTCGCAGCGTCGGTCCTCCGTAGCCTCGACACCCCGGCACAGGTGATGCTCGAGGTGGGCTTCGTGGGCGACCGGTGCGCCATGACGGTGGCCCCGGAGGGCCAGGCGCCGTGCTGGTTCCATCTCTACGACGCCACCTGGCTCCCCCGGGCCCGGGGGTTGCCCCGCACCGTCACCACGGGAATGCAGTGGCCCAACCAGGAGGAGGGCTGGCACAACGACTTCGCCGACGCCTTCCTCGACCGGCTCCGGCGCCACGAGCGCGGCCCCAAGGGGCATGCCATGCGCTCCATGTGGTCTCGGATGCGGCCCCTGGGGGGCTTCGGGATGACCATCGAGCACGTGCCCGGCCAACCACCCGTGCTGGCTCCCCGATGATCGTCTTCCTCCTGGCGTGCTCGGCCCCCGCTCCGGGCCCTGGGCCGATGCCGCCGCCCGAGCCCACCGAGGCCGCGGCCGGCGCGAACGAGGCCCCGCC
>ENA-OWNT01003777-OWNT01003777.1-seawater-metagenome-genome-assembly--contig:-NODE-3777-length-13941-cov-4.127957_pt1 | contig 13941 bp, 12 predicted proteins | sample MGYA00238136_ERZ651165 | MGnify/ENA primary metagenome ERZ651165 (study PRJEB26861, sample SAMN08777766) | seawater metagenome | isolation source: coastal seawater | place: USA: Florida | collected...
CAGTGCGCTGACCGCCGCTGACCGCCGCTGACCGCCGCCGACCGCTGACTGCTGCTGACAGCTGACAAAGACGGTGACAGTGACAGTGACAGTGGGTGGGTGGGTGGGCGGCGGACTGTGAGTGTGAGTGAGTGAGTGTGAGTGAGTTGACGGTGACAACGCGACGATGTGCATTTGGAATTCCGGGACGTCGTCGCGCCGTCGCGGAGGTGCGCGGAGCGCCCCTCCCACGCCCACAAACAAAATGAAGCTGTGCTGTTGTGCCGCTGTGCCGCTGTGCCGCTCGCTGTGGCGGTGCTCGTTTGTTCGCTCGCTGGAGCGCTGGAGCGCGGGAGTTTTGAGGACAAGATGAATGAATGAATGAATGAACGCAGGACGGCGCAACGAAGGACGGACGGACGGACGGACGCCATGTCACGCACCTGACTGCTGGCTGACAGCTGTTGGTTGGGGTGGGTTGCGTGGTTGGTGTGGTTGGTTGGTGGTTGGTTGGTTGGTTGATCTGCACGCATGGTGTTGGTGTTGGTGTTGGTGGGTTGAAAGGGTGATTGTGGTGCGGACGAGCGTGGCATCCTGGTGATTTCGTGACTTGTTCGTCCTTGTTGTGCACTTTAACGTCATCATGATCGTTCTTCGTGGCAGAATGGCCATGACAGTCTCTAGCGATTCATTTGCCCTGCACCGAGGTTTCGCTCGCACGTAAGGTCGAAGTGGCAGTGAATGTGAACACAGAACAGTGCTTGCACCTTCCTGCCGGCCCAAAAAGACCACTCGTGGCAGGTTTCAGTGGTCTGAGCGTTTCCAAAGCATCTTGGTCAGCACGCGCACAAGACTTGCCAAGAACACTCACCAAAAATCACTTGTTTTTCTCTGCGTTACCGCTTGACCGTGCCGCCAGCACACATTCCGCGTGTGCTCATCAGCGCAATGGCCGAAACAGAACCGCAGACCACTGGGAAGCCGCTCCAGAAGTTTGGCAGCTTCCAACCCAAAGATGGGCATTCTGACCACAAAATTGCACCCCGTTCCGCTGATTTCGGTGCCGAGAACAATGGCAACCGCGGAAAGATTTACGTCGACGTGACCGAGTCGGACAGTGCATACAAAGTCATCGCGGATCTCCCGGGTTGCGAAAAGAAGAACATCGAAATCTTGCTTAAAGAGAACGTTCTTCAAATCCGTGCCACGCGAGAAAGGCCTGTTGCTGCGAAGACAGCTGTGCACCGGTCGGAGCGCTTCTTCGGACATATATCTCGGGCTCTGCTTCTCCCCAACAACTGCCGCACCGATGCCGTTGCGGCACTGTACCAAAATGGCGTGCTCACTATAGACATTCAGAAAAAGATAGAGTCCCTTGAACCACTGGACGAAGGCGACGATGACAGGTGACGGCTCCTTCACGCGTTTACTTTATTTATACCCACATTTTCACACAATTTCACACATGCCAACGAAAAGTGCGAGCGCGTTGTCATTTGCCCCAAGAATGTACGCGCAACCACAAACCAACTGGCCGTTATATCAAGCACTTCACCGACGCAGGTCGATCCGCCGAGGAATATGCATGCTAAGCAAATAAAACTTCATGACTTTCTCATCATCACCTCACTGATCTCTTGACACAAACCGGGAGGCCAAAATTACAGCAACAAAACCGGTTGTTACTGCGAGAGCACATGCGTATCCCAAATGACGCACGGGGTGCAAATAGCGCGCTTTGCCATGCGCAGCATCCAATTGCATCTTGTGAACAGCCTTCGACCAACCAAAATACAAGTGAAGTCCCATCGTGAGCACCGACACTGTGTACCCAATGACCACTGTGTCGTCAGAGAACGTTTCAACCATGATGGTGTAAAAGTCCACGTGCCCGTCCGCGTCAGCATAGTTGTCCAGCAATGGATTCAACTTGAAGTGAAAGAGATGACTCCACACAAAGGCCAGAATCGTGAAACCAGTGAGGAGCAGGTACAGACGCTTAAAGACCGACATGGGCGCCTTCGTTGCACCTTTCAGAACCTTTGTTTTCATGGCGCGGAATAACGCGACAGAAACGTGCAAAACGCTTGCCACAAGTAAATATGCCTCGATCCACTTGATTATGACCAGGCCATTCATAAAGTTGGCATACGTATTGAAAGCATCTTGCCCCCCAAAGAAAGTTAAATTTCCGAACACGTGCACGACAAGAAAGGCCAAAAGAATCAAAGCGGTGCGGTGAATTGACATTCGACTGTCCAGCACGAAAATAGTTTGAGCGATTCCTCCAAGAACGGACGTCAGCATCACAACGAGCGTATCGGCAGAGAAGGCCCCAGGATTTCGCTTCACCTTTGCTCCTTGGGCGATTGAACCCAACATACTCTTCAGCTCTTTCACTTCTTCTCGAAGCGCCTTCACTTCACTAGAAAGAGACCCGCTGCCTAGAGCAAGCGCATCTTTGCTGGATTGAACGTAATTTTCGAGCCGCGCGTTCTGAACACGCCGACCGGTGAACTTCTGGTTTGCAGCTTGAGTTGCCTTCGGCAAATATGTTTCGTGTTGCAGCCAATCCCGTGGAATGGTGTTGTGCCGTCCAAGATCGGAGGTAACAACCATTTCGGGGCGAATGTCGGCGATTGTAGGGGTCCCCATCAGCCGCATTGTCATCTCCAACTCGTCCTTCAGGATTTGGATCATTTTCTCGACGCCAGCTTGGCCAAATGCAGACATCGCGTAGAGAGCGGGTCTGCTGAGTCCCACGGCCTTGGCGCCAAGCGCAAGCGCCTTGAAAATGTCCGTTCCACGCCGAACACCTCCGTCAATAAAGACCTCAATCTTCTCGCTTACGTTGTTCTCACGTAGGGCTTGCATGACTTCGGGAAGAATCTCGATTCCAGACCGTGCGAAATCTAATTGCCGGCCGCCGTGATTGGACAGCACAATTGCTGGAATGTTGTGGTCGACCGCTAACACCGCGTCCTCCGCAGTGGCGATGCCTTTCAAAACGATCTTCATTTTGGTGATGCTACGAAACCATGCGATGTCGGCCCAGTTCAGTGAAGGGTCAATGAACGTTGTTAAGGCCTTGGCTGTACCCTCTGACTTTTTCACCGTCTTGCCGCTCTGGACATTCGCCCCACTGTGTGACACCTTCACACGTCGGTCTTTCTCTCGGTTTCCGAGCTGCGGGGCGTCACACGTGATGAACATCACTTTGCAGCCCAATCTTTCAGCTTTTTCCACGATTTTGCGGCAGGTATCTCGATTTGAGTTCACATACAGCTGAAAGAAGACAGTCTGACCTTCAATGCGGGCACCCATGATGTCGTCCAAAGAACATGACGAAAGTGTTGGAATCATCTGAATGATGCCTTCTTTACCAGCAGCACGCGTCCACGAGCACTCGCCGTCAGGATGCCCGAGCTTGCACATTGCCGCGGCACTAAGATAAAGAGGCGCGGACGTGGGGTAGCCCAGGATCTTGGACTTCATGTCGATTTCTTTCACATTGACCATGACCCGCGGTCGGAGCCAGATGCGATGGAACGCGCTGTGGTTTTCCCTTAGCGTTATTTCGTCGTCAGCTCCAGACGAATAATAGGCCCAACCAGCCTTTTTCATTGTTCTCGACGCAATAGCTTCGAAATCGTACAAGTTTAAGCATGTGTCGAGGGAAGGAGCTTCGTTGCTGGTGCCAGGAGCGGCACTTTCTTCTTCGCCGTCGGAATCGTCGGTTAACGTGGCAATGTCACTTGGTTTCATGGACGACGGGTCGATGTTACCAACGTACATTTTGTCGTACTGCTCAGGGGTTACCGTTCGAAAAATGATGTCCTCCGGGTGAGATGCCACGAATTCTTCGGTTGCGTCTTTCCCATTGTTTTTCTGCAGTAACTCTGGTCCGCCTGGGTGATCCTTCGCGAAATCCGTGAAATTGTAAACTTTTCCTTTGACCACCACCCAAGCTCCATTTGGGTTCTTGGCCGCATTGGCTCGCACGTCTGCCATCTGAATGGTCGGCTTGCTCATGGTGGCGCGCAAAATTGCAAATCCGACTTACTGCAGCACGCCTGGCCAGTTAAAAGGCCGAAGACTAACTTGAGTGCTGAACGCTGGCAAACAATGGATACTCAAGTTTCGACTACCTGAGCAGCGAACAAAAAATATAATTGCAAACTTTGCGCTGGCACAATCGTGCATGACAAACATTGGCGTATCCGACAGCCACCACGGCACCAGGGCACCAGACCTTGCACTGCCTTTGCCCGCCCCGCAGATAACCGCACGGCGTTCTTTTCCTTGACAACAACTGCATCACAATGTTTCTACGTGACATGGCGCATGGCGACGACAGGGTGGTGGAGTGAGGTAGTCTCGCCGACTCGTCAGCAACAGACCGTTGTGTGTTGGTAGTCGTTGCGTTGTGGTGTGGTCGAGGACTGTGTCGATGTATCGTTGTGCATCGTTCACGGTGTTGTGCGTCATCGATAGTCAGTCGGACGTCCCCGACTTTGGTCTCCACGTCGCCACATCGCCACGGTGGCGCCGAACAAAGCGAGCTGGCAACACAACCGAAGATCTTGCTAGGTACTTTATGTATCCCATTGTGAATTTTCGACGCCTACGCAGTATCAGCACACTGGAGGCACCCACAGCTGGCAACACAATACGTTGCAGTAGTAGTTATGGATACATTGTCGAGCATGTATGTGTTGAGCAATGATGCGATGCTACGCGTTGAGCAATGTTGGAATTGCGGGTGTGTTGCCATGTTGCATGCAATTCGACTTGACCTTCGGTCGTGGACAGTAAGCACCGTTTGTAACAGCGTGGCCGTGGCATGTCGGTACTCTGGAGTAATACACTGCAAACGATACGTGTGTCGTGATTTGACTAATTGAAAAAAATAACGTTCCACGCATTTAGCGTTGAGTAGCCTTAGTCCAGCTGCTCGATGCTGTTCTCGCCTGATCGTGGTTGCGTTTCTAACAAGCCCATTAATTCTCTCTTGTGCAGTTCTTTCACGCCGATGGCATCCAAATCATTAGCCTGCGAACAACACGTATTTTGCATCAAGGATCCACAGCGACAGACAAAGGCGGGCATCATGTCGACGAACCGTCAGCGATTTCAAGCGTTTCATGGAGTCCGCCCCGAAACCGATCACCGCGTCTGCATACTGGCCGAGATCATTGTTGAGGAGAAAGTTTCGAACTTTTTTCCGTGCCGTAATCGCATTCAACTTCCGCTGAAGAACCTCAGCTTTTTCTTTTTCGGATTCTTCATCGACGTGCGCGCGTGACTTGTTCTGTGCAGCTACAGAGTCAGTCCATGCGTCCAGCATGTCAGCTTTCCCCTTCGGGGCTGGAAACATACTTTGCATCGCTGCGGCGATCTTATCCTTCGAGCGGGCCTGCAACGTTGCCATGGGAAGTGTCAAACAGTGCTACAACAGGCTGAGATGTGCATCGAATCATGCACGCAAGCCGCCAGTTTCCGTACATGGTACGACGACTTTTTGGCCATGCCTTTAATCGGCGCCTGAAATGTTCGCTTTGCATCTTGTTTCTTGCTCGGCAGTCGCGCAGGTATTTTTTGGGAGTTTCGAGTCGATGGAGAAGTGGTCTTTTTTGTTTTGCCTGCAAGAACCTGTTCAATCACTTCGACGTTCTTTTCGTTTTGCTGTAGAACAACGCAGAAAGCATCTGGTAATTGCGGAGCTACGGTGCGAAGCGGGATTGTCGGTCGCGAACGCAGAAGTGCACGCCCGTACCTTTGCGCGCTTTGGGCGGGCTAAAATACGATAAAATACAATCCCTATGATCGAAGTCATTAGCACTGCTACTAAAATGGACATGCGTGTGGAAACATCGCCAAAAGTTCCGGCACTTGAGGCGCCATCTGTTGCACCACCGCCAGAGTTTATCGATGGCAGCTCGATCTTGCCATCCCTAATGGCGGCGTATGTCTTGATGCCTTGGTGCACAAATCCAGCCGCCACAAGAATGTACACCCAGTGATAAGCCGGGATACCAGCTATCGACAACCTCGACTCTGACATCGCGAACTTCAACCGCAAGGCTTCAATCGCTTCTTACCAAACTCTTTGATGATGGTCCAAGCCGACGCACTACCAGTCGGACCAAATGAATGGCACGACGCATGACCCAAACCAACTTGCCCAACTGCGCTCAGAGGGTGTCAAATTTCGCTAAAACCCACAGAATACATGCACGTTTTGTGGATACCATATGAAATCGACTCAAGTTGTCCAAATCTCACACCTCAACGGCGTGTTCGCTGTTTGCGGGCGGAAGAGGAGGTGAACGGCGACGTGAGCCGATCTTGCGTGTCGCACATCGCGGATTATTTTGCCACAATTCCGTCGCAGTGCTTGTTGCCAAACTCTTTTGCAACGGCCTCACGCTCTCGGCATCAACGCAGAATCTCTGTTTGTGCCCACCCCCTCTTGGTTGAGACCACCAGCGAGTGTAAAGAGCTGGAGTGCAGTTAGGTGTGTGTGCAGAAGGTGTCGACGGCCGTCGTCGTCCGTCGTTCGTTGTCCGTCGTCGACCGCCGTCCAAAATCGGTGACTGTAACACTGTAACCGCTGTTGACAACCACTGAACTGAACCTTCACCACTTACTTCAACTTTGACCACTCGCAGCTCACTTTGCCCACTCAACTTCCTAACGAACTTTGACCACTAACTGTAACACTTAACCACTCAAGTTTCAAATGTTGACCACTCAATGGTCAACTTGACCACTCACTCCACAACACCGGCTGTGCGCTGTGTGGCTGGCTGTGTGCATTGCAAATCACTCCCTACTCATAGATTTGTTCGCCGTATTTCGTCGTTCGTTCGCCGTCGTTCGTAGTGCGTCGTTCGTCGTTCGCCGTTCGTCGTTCGTCGTTCGTCGTTCGTCGTTCGTCGTTCGTCGTTCGCCGTTCGCCGTGCGTAGTTCGTCGTTCGTCGTTCGCCGTTCGCCGTTCGCCGTTCGTCGTCGCTGAGGCTGAGCTGTTGTTACTGTTGTTTTGTCGTAGTCGTTGTTGTGACTGTATCGCTGCATTGGAAGCTGGAGTCAGTTCCCCACAAATTGTGAGCGTTGCTTTGTTTGGCGTGATAGGTGCGTTGGGGCATCACTGAAGATGGAGTTTCAGTGGGTTTATGAGATACAACATTCGACGGACAACGCAACCTGTCAGTTCGAACGATCGGATTTTCCATCATCAGTAGCGTCACTGGCATACTCTTGATGTCACAACGTACTCCAGTATTCGGTTGTGGGAGCAGTGGAGGATATTTTCGACTGGGAGGCCTTCCAAGTTGTTGAGGTCGAAAATCCCACGTCGGAGATAGCAAGATACCTCTCCGAAAAAGTGTCCTCGTAGCAGATCAGACGACGGGTGCTGCTTGCAGTCAAAGGCGCAACCTGAAAAGCGGCTTCTGAACGTTGTTTTTGTTCCACAAATATCTTGGCATTTCGTTGGCGTACATGGGACCCGTTAATTGAAGACAACGTCGCGGGTGCGAGCTTCTGCAGGCAATGTCTCTTTTGCTCAAACATCCAGGGTTTTTGCAGCAACTGCCACGAGGATGGTCGTGTCATCTTGATGTTGAAACTGGTCGAATTTATTACCATCACGCAGAGTTAAATGAGTCAGTGTGGTTCGCTGTGCAGTGCACAGCACGTCGGTCTTTCACAGCCGACATCAGTGCAAATCTCCGATCCCAAAATGACCAATTTCGGGACAAGTTCGGAGTCTTTGACTTGTATTTTGCGGAAGGTGAGCGCATCATGCTCATTTCCTCTGACGATGATGTGTGGTGGGAAGGAGAGGTTCACGGGAAGGTTGGCATTTTCCCTGCTGCTTTCGTGAAAGTGGATCGGTGTTCTCCAATTGTAGAATTGATTGAAGAGAGCATTGGTGCCATCAACGACGACAGCAATGCAATCACGTCTAAATCTGGCGGTGCTGATGCTGATTCAGATCTGATTGCAGCAATGTCGATGGTTCAACTTCGGTCAGTGTTGAATAGCTATCACCTTCCATGGCACGACTTGTCGCCAAAACGGCTGCGACAGTATTGTCAACAGCTGAACAATCCAAATCTGCAAAATGCATTGTTTGTGTCGGGCACTCCACCCCGCAACAATAGCGTGGATGAGGAAGCGGGACCAAGTGCTGGGTCTCTCCACGGGCCCTTGCTCACAGAGTACAACTACACGCGGTTTCTGCCCAGCCACGTGGACGAGCCTCAAGAATTGGCTTCGTTGTCACAAGTTCTCTCCGACTCCTCAGGCTCGTCTTCAACTGCGGTAGTCGTATATGCTCCCACGCCATCACATTCACAATCGGGGACGAGTGAAGCAACCAGTCCGGCAGCCGGGGACATTGCACGACGGCCTTCGCTGAATATTAGCGGTACTCCGCGGCTGTTTTCCGTCCAAAATCAAATCAACGAGGGTGCTGACAAAGTATCGCCAGCACCGTCGCCCTCTAAAATGAAAAAGCGAACGTTACAGCGATCTCCTGGTGCTGTGAAACCGAGTGAAACCGCTTTTCTGACACTAAGGACCAATAGCGCCAAAACTCGTGAGCAGGCCATGGCATCGCCCGCCCGCATGTCGGCCCTTCAGCGTGTCAGTACCAGCGAAGGTTCTGTTCTGAATGCTGTGGACACAGAAAGCAGCGAGTCGATCAAAGAAGGCTATCTCAATATCCTCAAAACGTCGACTCTGTCCTTACTCTCGCAAGCAGAAGGCAATACGCATTCCAGCCTTGCAGGAGCCAACTTCCACAGTGATATTTCTCAAGGTGGCATTGATGTGGCGTCCACCGTCGGCAGTCCGGCCTTGAATTCAATGCTGCACACATGGCACAATCGATTCTTCAGACTGACTGCTAAAACGCTGGCCTATACCAAACGCTTCGACGAAACGCCCAAACCTCACAACATGTGGACACTAGTTGGCGCCAAAATTCGGTGGGTGGACAAAACCAACATTCACTTTGAATCCACAGTTGCTCCTGCATCACAGGACGTGGCTGCATTCGGTCGAGGTGACAACCATTTAAGCGTCGCTGTCATATTATGTGGAGCCACACAGCGCCAAACGAATGAGTGGTTCGAGGCTATCAAGAGGGTTTGTGTCCCAGCTTCCTCGGATGTGCGAGCTTTCTCTACACTGTGCCGCCGTGGTCAGGTAAGATCTTGAGTTACTTTGAACTGTAAGTACTTCAGTCAGTGCTCAAGGTCACCTGTTTTGCCGCCGTCGTTCCTTGCCTGCGTTCGTGTATAATAGATTCATGCGGCCCGCAAAATTCTCAAAGAAAACCCCGACGTTGTCCACAACCGCTCTTCCGCTGACGGCTGGACAGCATTACACCATGCAGCTGCATCGTCGCAACCAGAAATCATTGAGGTTCTCGTGCATGCGAAGGCAGATATCGAGGTGGGTTTCGCTGTGGTACTATTTTGCGATGGATGGGATCGCGAATCAACTTGTCATGTATGAAACAAAATATTGGTGCGTGTAGATGACCACATTTGACGGCTACCGCCCAATACATCTTGCGGCCGCGTCTGGATGTGTCAGCACTTTTGCCAAGCTGCAAAATCTGGGTGCCGACGTTGCAGCACTAACTGAAGCGCCACGGCAGGCGGTGGCCCTGCTGGCTCAAGTATCTACTGAAACTCTCAGCTGTGGAGAAATCGCGCAGCGTCACGGGCGAAGCGAGCTTGTTATGCACCTCTGCGCTCAAAGCGCTCCTGCTGTGAAGGCGCGGTCTCTTTCGGACTTTCACCTGCTCCAGCGCAAGCAAATTGTGGCAGAATTGCACAAAACTGAGTTGCGCTATGTCAAAGGCCTGCTCACGATGGAGAAAATTTACCTACCGGTTTTGGTGTGTGGAACACCTGAGAAGCAAGTAAATCTGCACACGCACACATTTGACATGCGAGTGTCCGTCATCACCGAAGCGCAGGCGCGATTAATATTCTCGCACATCTCGAGCATATGCAGACAAAATGAAAAGTTTTTTGAGGAGCTCAACGCATTGTTTACGAAGTGGTCTGCGAATTCTTTACTGGGACCGTTGATGGACGATTTTTCCACATCATTTTTGTTATACACGGACTTTGTTTCCAGAGTACGTCCTTGTTGGCCGAGCTTGTTCGCCAGTATGCGGGTCTTACTGCCCACTGTGCCTCACTGCTACAGCTCGCGCGAATCAACGCTTGCGTTGACGAGCTTCAGGCAACAAACAAAGCTTTTCAAGCGCGAATGAAGCAATGCTGCGCCATTGCCGGGCCGAGACTTGGGTTCAACTTGCGAACGCTGCTGATTGAACCTGTTCAAAGAATTCCACGCTATCAAATGCTGATCAAGACGATGTTGGACTACACACAGAAGAATAGCCCAGATTATGCGCCTTTGAAGCGTGCTTTGACGAATATTAGCAACACGGCCAACATGATCAACGAAAATGTTGCGAAGTACGCAGAGCTGACTATTTTGCAGCGACTAGGTACCATGTTGTTTGTCAACACTGAACCTGCACGCATGCGAGCGTATCATCATGGGATTTGGTTGCAGGCAATCGCTTCAAGCCGCCGCAAATTTTGTGCGTCGGCGCCCATCGGCGCTTTATTGCTAACGTCGACGCTACTGTCCGCGCGTTCGATGGCGAACTCCATTCTGTTCAATTTTCCAGTGACAATGCGCTCCCTCAAAGCATGGCAACGGGGGTACACAGTCTTGCAGTTGATCATTGACGTATTGTCATTTTTACATTTGTTGTTTCTTCTTGGTAGGGACATCAAAACTTTTGGCGGCAACACACTTTGACAACAAAAATTAAAGCTGGTTCGCAGATTGTCGTCGTTCTCCTGTCAGACTTGGTGATTTTCGGCAAGCCATACCAGTTTTCAGACGCCCTAAGTTTCCTGGGAAGTTTGAACTTGAAGGACTGCCAGATTTTGGCAAATCCAGTGTGAGTCATCAGCATTTGTTCGCGCGTTGTGTCTTCGTGTCACCACGTGTCACCATGTATCCTCCTTCGTGCACAGGCAAGCTTCAGACGGATCAAGCGAGGAGTTGGTGTACACTCTCCGCTCAAATTGCTGTTGCATTGAATTAGCAGTTAAGCCATCCCCCACACAGCAAATGTGGTTTGATGAATTCGAAGCCCATGTGCGGGTGGGTTTCTGGGTGGTTTCGTTTCCGCCCTATTGAGCCTCGGTGATGACTTGCGTTGCATATATGGTTGCTTGATTAGCTTCACGTTGCACTCACGCTCCGGAATTCGCTGCGGCATACCCAAAGCGCTGGACAACAAACGCTAGACGCCTCTCAGATGCTGGATCAATCTGCCTGGCTCGTTGTAATAGACAACATCTTCGTACGTACCAACGCGACATTTTGGCGCCTTGCCTCGCTGACGGGTTGTAAATGAATGTTGGCAGGCAAGGCGACTTCGTAAAATGGATGTTTTGTCCCATTCGGACCCTTTTGTGCAGTTTACGGTAACGCCTTCGAACCTCAAGGGAAAGAAAAAAGCGCACGCGTCCAAGAATGCCTTCTTATCGAGCTTGTGGAAATCGAATACGTACACCATACAGGACTGTCCAGATCCTGTCTATCAGTGCTGTTGCATGCTCTTTCTGGGGAATATCAATGAACAGGTGAGCTTTCTCTTTTTGGCAATTGAAGGCGAGAGGGATGGAGCGTTGAATCTGACAAATCCACCTGTGTAGGTGTACGGTGAGAACGGTCCTTCCATCAAAGTTGAAGTGTTTGACTTTGACGATGATGACAGCATTCCGGAGCCCCTGGGATTTGCAGAGGTTTTGCTAAAAGACATTGAGCCTAGCTTGATGCAGGTCAACTTAGCAGGCAGCCAGACCATCGCGCGAACAGGGAGTGGTAAGTAAGGTTTTTGACCGTTTTCAAGGCATTCCCACGGACTTGATTTATGTGTTGCCTTTGCTGTGTAGGTCGATCACTTTCCCGTTTTAATTCTCGGCGACATATGTCACCGACCCGTTCAACGAGCAGTGAAAACATTCAGGTGCCTACCGGGTCGGAGGGACCCATCGTGGCCAGACAACTCTCCGAACCTGTTACGATTAAAACGTTGTCTTATTCGTTGCGTGAGGAAGACGACAGTAAGAATCAACCTCGCGGCAGTGTGGGGTTTCGCTTGAAATTGTTTGCGATTGGAGCATCAGCCGTGTCGAAGCTGAGTGTGACATCGTCAGCACAGTGGCGAAAGTCCCGAAGGCACGCAGCCTCCATGGACATTTAAATAAATTTATTGTGCAAACAGTTTTGTTTATTTGTTTCATTGAGTTTGATTACTTTTTATAACCAACGCTGCTGTTCCTGGTCAACGATGCACGTCGGATAAAGATGGTCATAGCAACACAAGTTTGGTTCACATGTTCTCCACAGCTGGGCGCGACAACTCAACCGTGGAATCTTCTACATTCATAGTGTCATCGTCCTTGAAGACCCAAGACTCGAGTGCGTCCAAATCTTGAGTGCTGGCATCGGGATTAGACTCGTGAGTACTCTCCACCGCCGATGATGCGCTTCCGGAGCCGCTTGCAGATTCGTTCCGAAGTGCTGCTCGACGTGCCTTTGCTCCAAGCCGGGATCGCCGGCGCCGGCTTCTGGGCTGTGGCGTCACCATCTTCAAGTCATCAGACACCTCATCGCTGGCTGGTGATGGCTTCAGTCTTGTGACACGTTGCCGGCGTCGGGAGCGACGGGTAGGGGTAGGTTTTATTGACATACGATCGTTTGCGGAAATTTCAGAATCCATATCAGCGATTTGCGAGACACCACCAGTGCTGGTATCCTCAACATTCGTTGAACGTCGCACGCGGACGCGACGACGTCGTTGCTTCGAACTAGCTGGTCCAATTTCTCCGCGAAATTTTAGACTTGTCTCTGCGTCCGACTGTGGCTTCGGCAATTTTTTATTTGCGTCGTCACTGCTGCTGGGAATCCCTTGACGTTCAGATTGCGACTTCGCTATTCTGCGCCTCGCTCGTCGCGACGAAGGTACTGGCATCACTTGCTTTTTCGACGATGATGATGGTGTCCCCACCGTTTCATGCTCATGATGTTCAGATGCAAGGTTCGAATTCCCATCATCACGCGCTGTTGTTTTGGGAACCTTGTGGCTACCAGCATCAGTGACCTGGCTTTGCGTCACCGTTCCCATGCGCTCAATGATCAGACTAGGATCACTCGGCCGGCGTCGTAGCTTTTCTTGCTCCTGCATTTTGCCGACATCGCTGAATTGGTTGTCATCAATGGTGGTTAGCCGAAAAGTCTGAATTGGTGTTGATATGCGTGCTGACGGTCGGTGCACCGAACGTTGTTGAGGAAGAAACTCCCTTTCAGCGTCCATTTCGTGCTCAGGTTCCGAATGCTGGGGCAAAGAGTCGAGACGAATTTCGTTTCGCTGACTGTGTCGGACCGGATCAGATTCGCCATCCGCGGCAAACGAATTGTGTGATGTTTTCGAAGCAAGCGAGGCCACGGAGCTCTCCGACTCATTACCCATGGACGGAACAACAGGCCTTACCTTACTTCTGCGAAGCTTGTTTTTTCGTGCCAACAACGCAAGCAGAACGACAACAACGACAACTAGAACAACGGCAATTACCACTACAACGATCACCAGCGTGGCCCAGTCAACATCATCGCCACCATTCTCTGAATCACTGATGCCTGCATTTGAGGCCTGTGTTGTTGATGCTGACGTTGCCGGCGTTGTTGACAGTGAAGAGCGTGGTGCGAGAGAATTACTCTTCGAAACTTCAATATAAAGCTGCGATGTCTCACAACGTGAGATATTTGCGAGCGTTGATTCCAATGCAGCCTTGATCACGTCAGTGTGAAGATCAGAGAAATTGCTTTGGGAACTGCCAACGGAAT
>ENA-OWNT01003778-OWNT01003778.1-seawater-metagenome-genome-assembly--contig:-NODE-3778-length-13938-cov-5.857081_pt1 | contig 13938 bp, 12 predicted proteins | sample MGYA00238136_ERZ651165 | MGnify/ENA primary metagenome ERZ651165 (study PRJEB26861, sample SAMN08777766) | seawater metagenome | isolation source: coastal seawater | place: USA: Florida | collected...
GTCAGGATGCGATCGAGGAGGTCGAGGTATTGCCGCACGGCCGGAGGAAAGCACCTGCGCCGGTGCAGATCCACCCTCGCCGCGCCGCTACGATCGGAACGATGTCGCGGCGCATGGCCAACCTGCTGGCTTCCATCATCACGGCCTTCATCGTGTCCGTCGGGGTGCACCTGTACCTGGACCGCAACGCGCCGTCGGGGCAGGGCCTGCCCGACGCCGAGGAGCCGCCCACGGTGCGGGTCTCCTACGCCGGCATCGCCCCGCGCGCGGAGCTGCGGATCGGGGTCGAGGAGGGCCACCGCGAGGAGGTCGAGCTCCGGCTCTGGCAGAACACGACGGTGCGCGACAGCGCGGACATGGGCGGCGCGAGCGACCTGCCCGAGGGGCTGGCCGAGGCGGAGATGGGCGGCGTCGACATGGGGATGTTGACGGGGCAGCTCGGTCCGGAGGCGGGTGAACAGGAGGCGATCATCCGCCTGCGGCTGATCGTCGAGGACGCCTCCCCGACGGAGCTCACGATCGCCTGGAAGGTGCTGTCCTCCGCGGTCGTCCCCCACGGCGACGACCCCGAGTGGGAGCGGGCGGTCAAGGGCCTCAAGCGGCTGAAGGGCACGACCCGCATCACCCGACGGGGGATGCCGATCGACGCGACGATCACCGGCCTGCGTGGCACCGACCCGGCGAGCCAGGAGCTCCACACGACCGTGCGGCGCTGGATGGCCGAGCCCGCGCCCGTCTATCCCGAAGAGGCCGTCGGCCACGCCGCCGTCTGGGAGGTGACCCGCAAGATGACGGACGCCGGCGTGCAGACGGAGCAGACCGAGCGGGCCGAGATCCGCTCCTTCAGCGAGCGCACGGGCAAGGTGGAGATCGCGGCGCGGGGGAGCGCGAAGCTCCTGACGAGCGTCATCGATCTGGGTCAGGGCCTCAACGCGTTCGACCCCACCGTGGACCGGTTCTCGTTCTCGGGCGACGGCAGCTGGACGGCGGAGCCGCTGTCGATCATGGCGATCGGTGACGCGGGCACCACGGGCAGCGCGCGGCTCGGCCTGGCCCTCGGGATGGGGAGCGTGGGCGTGGAGTCGACGGTCGAGACGGAGCTGTTCGTCAGCCGGGTGCGGTGACGCCGAGGGCGTCCAGCAGATCGCGCGTCGCCTGCTTGCAGATGTCCGACGTGGCGTCGTTGAAGAAGGCGTGGGGCTGCCCCTCGTAGGACAGCAGGTCGACCGCGAGCCCGTCCGCCAGACGGCGATCCCGCAGCGCCACGGCCTGCTCGTGCGGCACGAGCGCGTCGTCCGTGCCGTGCATCAGCGTGATCGGCCAGGGCAGGTGGTCGATGTGCAGGGGCGAGACGCTCTTCGGGTCCCGGCCTTCGAGCAGCAGCGGCTTGATCAAGCTGCCGATCCCGCCGCTCATCCCCTCGAAGTCGTAGACCCCGAACACGCTGACGAGGCGCTTGAAGGAGCGGTCCCGGTGCTCGGCCGCGGCCAGCAGCATCAGGGTCGCCCCGGCCGAGAGGCCCATCATGTGCACCGCGTCGGGGTCCAGGTCGTACTCCTCCGCCTGGTCGAACCACCAGCCGACCTTGTTCGCGACGTCCGCCACGGCCTCGCCGAGCCGTCCGCCGCGGAACACCATCCGGTACTCACCGACCGCAACCGCGAAGCCGGCCTTCACGAGCTCGGTGGCGAGGTAGCGCATGGGCTTCATGCGGCGGTTCCCGAGGATCCAGCCGCCCCCGTGCACGAGCACCATCGACGGATGGGGTCCGGGGCCGTCGGGCAGGTAGACATCAACCAGCGGGGGGACACCGCGGCCGGCGCGGGCCTGGTACACGAGGTCCATGTGCGCTGCGTCGGCGGGATCGAACGCCAAGGGCGTGGTCAGGGAGCGCAGCGAGCGCACGATTCCGGTGATGGTGGGGCCGCTCATCGGTCGTCTAATGCCCCATCGAGGCCGTCTCTTCCAGCTCTTTCCCGTTCGTCTCCGGCAGGAACAGGAAGATCAGGACGAGCGCGAGCAGCGGGAAGATGGCGGTGGGCTTGATGGCCGCGCCCCAGCTGTCCCAGCGGGTGGCGAGCACGCCGATGAGGAGCGGCGACAGCACGTAGCCGATGCGCCCGATCAGGTTGTTCGTCCAGGCGAACGCGTCCCCACGCAGGTCGGTCGGGAAGAGCTCGGAGGTGAACGCGTTGAGGACCGCGAGCACGGCGCTCACGCCAAACACGGCGGTTGTGAGCGCGGCTCCCAGGACGAGGGGCGGCAGGCCCGGGGTGTAGGCGACGACCACGCTGATGGCCAGCAGGATGTAGATGACCGCCGCGCCCTTCTTCCGCCCGATGACGTCGAGCATCTTGCCGGCGCCGAACACCATCGGCATCGACAGCACGGCCGCCATGGTCAGCAGCTTGGCGACCTGCGCGTCGTCCCAGCCGTTGTCCTGCTTCGCCCAGATCTTCCAGAAGTGCACGGCGTTCTGGGTGCACGCGTAGGTGAGGAACCAGATGGCGCCGAGCTCGAACACGCGGCGCCGATGCGGACCGCGCAGGATGTCGAGGAAGCTGCGCTTCTCGACCTGGCCCTGCACCTGCTCCTCGAAGCGCTTCGTCTCCTTCAGGTTGCGGCGGGCGAACGCGAGGATGAGCAGCGGGATGACGCCCACGAAGTAGACGGTGCGCCAGCCCCAGGCCTGGGCGAGGAGCAGCGGGACGATGCCGGCGCAGAAGATGGCGCCGAGGCTGCTGAAGGCCTGGATGACGCCGATGACCATGCCGCGGCGGCCCGCCGGGAACTCCTCGGCGGCGATGACCATGGAGGTGGCCCACTCGGCGATCAGGAACACGCGGGCGATGAACTGGAAGCCGGCGAACATCCAGACGGACGTCGACAGTCCGCTGAACAGGGTGAACAGCGTGTAGCCGACGATGGTGGCCATCAGCACCTTGCGCCGGCCCCAGCGATCCGCCTTGCGGACGAGCAGGTAGGCCACGACGGTGCCGCCGTTGATGAACGCGGTCAGGGCGGTGACCTGGAACTTGTCGAGCCCGAACTCGTCCTGGATGGCGTCGAGCACCTGGGCGAGGGCGAAGAAGTCGTACCCCTCGAAGAAGGTCGCGACCGACAGGAAGATGAACAGGCGCCACTGGTAGCCGGTCAGCTTGGTCTTGGGCGCGGACGAGTCGGCCATCAGGGAATCCCTCCTCCAGGGAGCGGCGAGGATACGGCAGCGGGTGGTGGCGTGCTTCGAGGCTTCGCCAGATCCCCGAGGGGACAGGCTGTCCGTGGGCCGATCTGGCACGGGCGTCGGAGCTGGAGTGCCACATCACCGGGGGGACAGGCTGTTCCCCCGCCAACCTGGCGCGATCGCCGCACTCCTGGAGTGCCACATCACCGGGGGGACAGACTGTTCCCCCGCCAACCTGGCGCGATCGCCGCACTCCTTCGACGTACCCTGCGCCCATGGATCTGCTCGACGCCGTCGTCATCGAACCCACCGCACCGCACACCGCCAGCGTGATCTGGCTCCACGGCCTCGGCGCCTCGGGCCACGACTTCGAGCCCGTGATCCCCTGGCTCCGCCGGCCCGACGTCCGCTTCGTGCTCCCCCACGCGCCCGAGCGCCCCGTCACCCTCAACGGTGGCTGGGTGATGCCGGCCTGGTACGACATCCGGCACCTCAAGGAGGGCCCCGAGCGCGAGGACGCCGAGCACATCGCCGACGCCACCGAGCGCATCCGCGATCTCGTCGCCGCCGAGGTCGCCCGCGGGATCCCCGCCGACCGCATCGCCCTCGTCGGCTTCAGCCAGGGCGCGGCGATGGCGCTGCACACCGGCATCCGCCACCCCGATCGGCTCGCGGGCATCGCGGTGCTCAGCGGCTACCTCCTGCTGGAGCCCACCATCCCCGCCGAGGCCACCGCCGCCAACGCCCAGACTCCCCTCCTGTTCTGCCACGGCACCCGCGACGGCGTGGTCCGGGTCCAGCGCGGCCAGAAGGCGCACGCGCTGATGACCGACTCCGGGCGCCCCACCGAGTGGCACGACTGGCCCATGAGCCACGAGGTGGTGCCCGACGAGATCGAGGTGATCCGCCAGTGGCTGGAGCGCGTGATTCCTGCAAGGGGATCGGCCCCGACGCCGTAGGAGCCGGCATGCGCACCGGTCTCGACGCGTTCACCCTCCGCATCCCCCGCATCGCCCCCGCGACCCCGCTCCTCGCGACGTTCGCCGGGCTCACCACCGGCTCCGCGGTCGCGATGCTGGCCGCCCCGGGCCTCCTGTCCATGTCCGCGCTCATCGGCAGCTCGCTGCTCAGCTGCTTCGTGCTGCTGGTGGTCGTGCACCGCGCCGATCGGCTCAGGGCCATCGTCCACCGCGCGATGGTGGGCCTCACGCCCCCGCGCGGCGGCTGGAACCCCCTCGATCAGCGCGCAATCCGGCGGATGCAGAGCCGCAACCTCTTCGTGCAGAGCCAGCTCGATGGCCAGACCCTGGCGGGGTTCGGCGGCACCCTGATCGCGCTCGCGCTGGGCCTGAGCCCGCTCATCCTCGTGATCGCCGGGCTGGTCACGAGCACCGGCCACACGGCGAACACGGGCACGATGGGGATCGGCTTCACCGTGGGCATGATCGCCAGCGTGACCCTGGTCGTGCTCGCGCTGGGCTGGAGGGTCGATCTGATGCTGCGCAGCGACAGCGCGCGGCTCGGTCGGACCATCGCCGCCCGGCAGCGTGCCCTGCTCGAAGGGAGCTGAGTGAGCCCGTTCACCCGCCACCTCCGTCGTCGTCATCGCCGGGCCGCCCCGGCGCTGGTCGCCGCCTGGATCGGGCTCCTCGCAGCCATCGTCTGGATCGCCCAGCCGGGGCACGCAGACCACATCGGCGCCCTGCTCGGCGGCCTCGTGGGGGTCACCGCCGCCATCAGCTGGACGACCGTCCGGGTCGAGCTCCTCAGCCAGCGCGTCCGCACCGCCCTGACGGGCCTGCCCGACCCACCGGCCGGCTGGACCCCCGAACAGCAGCGCGCCCTGGCGCGGCTCGGTCGACCGGCGCTCCTCGGGAGCGTCGAGCGGGACGCCCCCCTCGCCGGCGACGGCTGGGGCTACCTGCTGGTGACGGTCGTCGTCCTCTCGCCGCTGCTGGCGCTGCTGGGCACACCGGGCGGAGGCGAGGCGGGCCTGCTGAGCCGCGGCGTACTCCTCGCCGTGGGCGCCATCGCAGCCGCGGCGCTGGGCTTCGCCTGGCGCTCGGACGTCCACCTGCGCACCAGCCTCGAGCCCCTCGCGCGCCGCGTCGCAGACCTGCAGGTGGCCGCGCTCGAGGGGGCCCTGGACGAAGGGGTCAGCGCGCCCCCCAGGACTCCCGAATCGTCGCGCGCATCCGGGCAGTCGACTTGTTGAAGTCGTTGGGCGGCCGCTCGCTGGGGAACCACTTCCACAGGAACGCGCCCACCACCACGGGCTCCCGATCCATCGCCCGGAACGCGGACCGCAGGCAGGCCTCCTGGATCGCCTCGGCGTCCTGACCGCCCCGGTCGTACTTCCAGGGCTCCATCGCCGCCTTCGACGACCGGTTGTAGCCGAGCTCCGTGAACACCACGGGCTTGTCGACCCGCGCGGCGGTCCGCCGCAGGCCCGCGAGCACCGCGTCCCACCCCCGGTCCAGCTCGGCGTCGCTGGGCACCCCGTCCGCCCGGCGCACCAGGGGGAAGTAGGCCTGCACGCCGATGGCGTCGAGCGCGTCCCAGAACGGCACGCGGTCGTAGTCGGTCCAGTTCGCGGCGTACGTGATGGGGCCCTCGTAGCGGGCGCGCACGCGCTTGATGACGTTCCGCCAGGCGTCCTCGTGGCCGAGCAGCTTGTCGAGCTCGGTCCCCACGGCGAACGCGTCCGCGCCGGTGCTCGCCGCCGCCATCTGCTCGATCCAGGCCGTGTAGTCGGCGAAGAAGCGCTCCGCCTGCGCGGCGTCCAGGTCGATCGCGCCGCGCCAGCTCCAGGGGCTGCCCCAGTAGGCGATGTGGGGCTTGATGAGGATCTTGATGCCCAGCGCGTGCGCCTCGCGGATGGGGCGCTCGAGCCACTGGGGCGGGTCGTCCGGGTCGATGCTGCGCCACTGCACGCTGCCGTCCGCGCGGATGGACGCGTAGGGATGGATCGCGACCCAGTTCACCCCGAGGCCGGCGAGGTCGCGGAGGGCGTCCACCATCGCGTCGCTGCCCCACTCCCAGCCCCAGGTCGGGCAGGAGACGGTCATCCCGAGCACGCGCCCGTCGTGCTGCACCGGGCCCGCGAGCGGCGGGAGCGCCGGGTCCGACCCGGTCGTCGCGTCGGACGTGGGCAGCCACCGGGACGCCAGCACCCCGATCACCCCGACGAACAGCACCACCAGCAGACTGCGTCGCATCGCCTCCAACTCGCGTCGATGGTACCTATGGGTCGTGGACCGGGACGCAGCCAGTCGGTTCGATGCGTTGATCCGGGACTCGGGGCCGGATCTGCCGTTGGATCGTGCCGCCGCCCTGCTCGCCGCCGCCGAACAAGACGGCGTCGACGCCGAGAGCATCCTGACGTCCCTGGACTCCCTGGCCGCCCCGCTGCGGATCCCCGCGGGGGCCAGCCGGTTCGAGGCCGTGGCCCGCATCAACCACCACCTGTTCACCGAGCTCGGGTTCGCGGGGGACCGCACGGACTACTACGCGCCTCGGAACTCGTTCCTCGACCAGGTGCTCGAGCGGCGGCGCGGGCTGCCGATCCTCCTGTCGCTGGTGTACGTGGAGGTGGCGCGCCGCGCCGGAGTGACCGTGCACGGCGTGGGCTTCCCGGGGCACTTCATCGTCAGCCCCGAGCCGGACGACGAAGGCACGCGGTTCTTCGTGGATCCCTTCCACGGCGGCGCAATCCGCCGCACCGAGCAGCTGCTGGGACGGTTGGACGAGATGCGCCTGCCCCGCGAGCGGGCGGACGAGTTCCTGGCGCCGTCCTCGCCCCACCAGATCCTGATGCGCATGACCTACAACCTGAAGGGCAGCTACGTGCGGCTCCGCCAGGTGCGGGACGCGCTGCGGCAGATCGACCGGATCCTCCTGCTCGATCCCGATCGCGCCGAGGAGCACCGGGACCGGGGGCTCCTGCTGATCGAGCTCGAGGACGCCGCCGGCGCCGCCGCGGCGCTGCGCACCTACCTCGCGTTCCGGCCGGACGCCGAGGACGCCGAGCCCCTCGCCCACCTCCTCGCGGAGCTCGAGAGTTGACCGAGGCCGCGACGTACGCCCGGTACCGCAGGGTCCTGTCCGACGAACACCTGCCCTGCGCCGTCGTCGATCTGGACGCGTTCGAGGCGAACATCGACACCCTCGTGGCCCCGCCGCGCGCCGCGGACAAGACCCTGCGCCCGGCCACGAAGTCGATCCGCTGCGTGGACCTGCTCCGGCGCATCGCCGCCCGCGGGGGCGACACCGTGCGCGGGCTGATGGCGTTCGCCGTCAGCGAGGCGGCGTGGCTGACGAGCCAGGGCTTCGACGACCTCTTCGTCGCCTATCCCTCCGTCCAGCCCAGCGACGCGCGCACCCTGGCGGAGCTGAGCGCATCCGGCTTCACCGTCGCGCTCATGGTGGACGACCCGGAGCAGCTGCCCCCCCTCGAAGCGGCCGCCCGGGAGGTCGGCGCCACGATCCCGCTCATGGTCGAGGTGGACATGTCCTGGCGTCCGCTGGGTGGAGCGCTCCACGTCGGCGTGCGCCGGAGCCCCCTGCACGCCGCCGAGGCCGTCCTCGCCCTCGCGGAGCGGATCCACGGCAGCGAGCACCTGCGCTTTCGCGGCGTCATGGGCTACGAGGCCCAGATCGCCGGGCTGCAGGACGACAACCCGTTCGCGCCGCTGATGAACGCGCCGAAGCGGGTGCTGAAGTCCCTGTCGCGGGCGCCGGTGCTCGCCCTGCGCCAGGCTGTCGCCGAGGGCCTGGTCGCCCGGGGGATCCCCTGCCCGGTCTACAACGGCGGCGGCACGGGCTCGATCCACTGGAGCCCCGACGACGACGCCCTCACGGAGGTCACCGCCGGCTCGGGCTTCGTCGACTCCCACCTGTTCGACTACTTCGTGGGCGTCGCGCTGCGCCCCGCGGCCTTCTTCGCGGTCCAGGCCGTGCGTCGCCCGGCGCCGGGCCTCGTCACCTGCCACGGCGGCGGCTGGGTCGCCTCCGGCGAGGCCGGGAAGGACAAGCTCCCCGTGCCCTGGCTGCCGGCGGGGCTGCAGCTGGTCGATCTCGAGGGGATGGGCGAGGTGCAGACTCCGCTGCGGGTCCCGCGCGGGACCGACATCGCCCTGGGCGACCCCATCCTGTTCCGTCACGCCAAGGCCGGCGAGCTCGCGGAGCACGTGACCCACTACCTGCTGGTCCGCGGCGAGGAGATCGTCGACCGGGTGCCCACCTACCGGGGCGCCGGCCAGTGCTTCCTGGGCTGAACTGATGCTCGACTACGTCTTCACCCGCCCCGGCGAGCCCCTGTACGGCGGGGAGTGCGACCTGCGCTTCCGCGTCCTCCGCGAGCCGCTCGGCTACACCCGCGACGCCGTCGCCTTCCCGTTCGAGGACGACTCCCTGCACCTCGTCGCCACGGAGGGCGACCGCGTCGTGGGCTGCGTGCTCTTCCACCCCGACGGCGTCGGGGGCGGGCGCCTCTTCCAGATGGCGGTCGATCCGGCGCTCCAGGGGCAGGGCGTCGGCCGCGCCCTGGTCGATCGCCTCGAAGCGCACCTGCTAACCATCGGCATCACCCAGGTCATCCTGCACGCGCGCCACCACGCCATCGGGTTCTACGAACGCCTCGGCTACCGGTGCTTCGGCGCCCCGTACGAAGAGGTCGGGATCCCCCACCGCAACATGCGGAAGGCGCTGGACCCGCCGCCTGCCGACCCGTCCGTCGCCTGACACGGAATTCGCGACGTTTTTTCGCGAGCCGGGGCAACACCTGACATCCCCAGTGCACCTTGGTCCTGAAGGGGACGCGCGCGCGATGGACTTTGATGCCCTGCTCGACCGGGTGCTGCTGGCGGTAGACCGCAAGGCGTTCGTGACGCCCACGGACGGCATCGACGATCCCGACGAGGTCCGGGTCCTCGAGCCGATCTTCGAGGTGCTCGGGGCCGGCGGATTCGACGCCGGCATCCTCCGCGCGGAGGTCGAGGTCCTGCGCGCCCGCGGGCTCATCAGCGACCGACGCGCCGTCATCCTCCTCCAGACCATCGCCGCCCACCCGGAGGTGGAGGATCTCGACGAGCTCGCCCGCCTCATCGGCCGGGAGGAGCACATCGTGCTGTCCGAGGGCGGCCCCCGGCTCAAGGCGCGGATGGCCGTCGTGGACCACCACCGCGCGGTGCACGCCTTCCTCATGGGTCACCTCGAGGTGGCCCTCGATCTGGAGACCCGCTCCGCCGCGGCGCGCCCCTGGGGCGACTCACTGGCGAACATCCTCATCATCCTGCTCCGCCTGGATCAGGAGGACCGCGCCCGCTCGATGCTCCGTCGCGTGCGCGCCCGGTTCCCGCGACCCCTGGTCGCCCAGGTCGAGCGTTACATCCACCAGGATCCCGACCTCGCGCTGCTGCGTGACGCCGTGCCCGGCCGCGCCTCCAGCGACGGCCCGGATCCTGCAGACGAGCCCCCCGTCCCGGAGGACGAGCCATGCGAACCTCTCCTGCACTGATCTCCGCGCTGCTCACGCTGCTGCTCGCGCTGCCGTCGGCCGCGTCGGCGGCGGACCGAACCCTCGGCGTGACCCCGCTGGACGACCTGCTCTACGTGATGCTGGGCATCGAGGCCCAGGGCGCCTCCGACCCGTCCGGCACACCCGGCGACGAGGGCGAGGAGGGAGCCGGCGGCAGCGACGAGACCGACGGCACAGCCACCTCGGACGACGACGACGGAGACGGGGCGAGCAGCGACGGCGACGGCTTCGCGGACACGGACTCCAGCACCCAGACCACGAACGGCAGCCTCGGCTCGAACTCGAACTACGGCAACGGGTCCACCGAGACCTCCCAGGAAACCACCAACCTCGGCAACGGCGACGAAGGCGGCGCGGACGACCCGTCCGCCCGCGGCAACGCGCTGCTCCGCCTGCGGGACTGGGCCATCGGGATCATCTTCGGCCAGGACCGGCCCTGGGCCGACCGGAAGGCGAAGCGCCGGGGATGACCGTGGAGAACCCCATCGTCGGCGCCGTCGCCGCGACGGCCGCGCAGCGCAGCGCCCAGGGAGCCCTCGGCTTCTGGGAGCGGCTCCCGCTGCTCGTGGAGCCCGCCGGGCCGCCGGACCGGGCCGCGGACCGGCCTCCCACCGACTTCCTCCGCGGACTCCGGCGCCTGCTGGCCGATCGGCGCGGCGACACCACCCGCGTCCTGTACCGCACGCTCGCTCACGCCGCCGGCGCGCGCGTCACCTCCGTCGCGGACGCCTGGTTCGACGCGCTGTTCGATGACGGAGAGCGCGGCTGCATCGTCCAGGACGTGTTCTCCACCCTCTTCGACGGAGGGCTCGCCGCCTTCCGGGGCCGCGACGCGGACGCGCTGCTGGACGCCGTGCACGAGCGCGCTGACCGGGCGGTGCTGCGGGCCGCCGTGGGCAAGTGGGGCCTCAAGGAGGTCCGCTCCGCCTGGCGCAGCCGGTACGTGGACCTGTTGACGGCGGAGGAGGTGGAGGAGCTCAGCGGGGACGTCCTGAGCGAGCTGCTCTGGCGCTCCCTGCAGCGGTTCCGGGGTACGACCGGCAACGAGCTGTACGTCTACGTGCGCACCATGTGCCGGCGCGCCGTGGGACGGGCCGCGCGCCGCAAGATCCTGGACCGCGAGAGCATCCGGACGATGGTGGGCGAGGCCCCGCCGGACCGCCCCCCGCTGCTGGGACGCCCCGCGGTTCCCCCGCCCGTCCGACTCAGGAACGAGCTGGGTGAGCTGCCCATCTCCCCGAGCGACCAGGAGTACCTCGCAGCGCTCCTGGGCGTGGGCGGCAAGCTCTCGGCGCTCGCCGAACAGCGGGGCGTCACCCGCTCGTCCGTGACGAAGATGGTCCAGCGGATCCTCGGTCGCCTGGACACCCTCGAACCGCACCAGCGCGAGCAGGTGGGCGAGTGGGCCCAGCGGGTGCTGCAGCTCCAGACCTGACCGGCCCCGGTTCGCTCGGCCCCGGTACCCTCGGGGAGTGCGTCGCGCCCTCCTCCTCTGCGCTCTGCTGACCCCTGGGATCGCCCACGCGGCCGATGTCGATCGCCTCCTCACCGAGGCCGGGATGGCGGAGGTGGAGGTGTCCACCCTGCGGACTGGGCTGGAGGGCCTGCCCCAGGACGCCGCGGACTGCATGGCCGATCAGCCCGCCCGCGCCTGCGTCGATGCGGCGACCGGGGACGCGCAGCGCGTGATCCTCGTGTTCGCCGGCCTGGAGGCCATGCTCGAGGGATCGCTGGAGGGGGCGAGCGAGCACCTCGCCGCGGCGGCTGGCGACGACCTGCTGGGCGCCATCGCCACGTCGTCGGCGGCGATCGTCCGCAGCGCGTCCGATCCTGCGCGCGCGGGGCGGGACAACCTCGCCGCCATCGGCCTCGCGGCCCGGATCCTGGGCCCCGAGCACGAGTACATCGCCCAGCTGCAGCTCAACCAGGCGTGGTTCGCGTACGCGGCCGGCGATCAGCAGGGAATCCTGACGGCCTGCGGCACCGCCCTGCGGGATCCAGCCGCGCCCTGGCTCGACTCGGCGCCCGGCGTCCTGTGCCGGAACTGGATCGGCGGCGCGCTGTTCGGCGAGCGGCGCTACGGAGAGGCGGAGGCGCTGTGGAGCGCGTCGATGCGCTGGTACGACGCGAACGTCCCCGTCGAGGATCCCGGGCGCGTGATGATCAGCGGGAACCTGGGGCGCTCGGCGACGGAGGGCGGGCGTCCGGCCGAAGGGCTGCCGTGGTTCGAAGCGGCCATCGCCGGGGCGACCGCCCTCCACGGCCCGTCCAGCCAGCAGGTCAGCACCTACCGCTGGTACCTCGCGGACGCGCTGACGCGCTCGGGCGATCATCCCGCCGCCGTCGCCCAGTACGGCCTCATCCTCGAAGAGCGCACGACGAACAACGGCCCCGAGGCCCCGGAGACGCTCCAGGCGCTGGAGTGGCTCGCCGTGGCCGAGCAGAAGCGGGGCCACTACGCGTCGGCCGACCGGAGGCTGCGCCGAGCAGAGCGAGTCATCGAAGCGACCGGCCAGGGGCCGGCGTGGCGGGCGTCGCTCGCGGGCAAGCGCGCCGAGCTCTACCGCGAGATGGGCTGGTTCGATCGTGCGCTCCCCCTCGCGGCGCGCGCCGTGACGCTGGCCGAGCAGGCCAGCGGAGCGGACAGCAGCGACGTCGCGGCCTACCTGGTCAACGAGGCGAACCTGCTGCGCACGATGGGCGACCTCGCCGGCGCGAAGGCGCGGTACGAGCGGGCCCTGGCGCTGTTCGAGGCCCACCTCGGGCCCGAGCACCAGTTCGTCGCCACGGCCCTGACCAACGTGGCCGGGCTGGCCCTGGACCTCGGAGATCGGGCGCAGGCGAAGCCGCTGCTGACCCGCGCCGTCGCCATCTACGAGGCGGTGCTGCCCGCCGACCACGAGTTCGTCGCCACGGCGCACAACAACCTGGGCTCGTTCCTGCTCGGCGAGGGGGACGCGGACGGCGCCGTCGAGCACCTGGTGACCGCGGCACAGATCTGGGAGCGCGCCCTGGGCGTCGCCCACCCGAACACGCTGACGTGCTGGCAGAACCTCGCGCAGGCCCTGCTCGGGCTGGGCCGGCCGGGGGACGCCGCGGAGCTGCTGGGGGCCGCCGCGGACCGCGCGGAGCGACGCCTCGGAGCCAGCCACCACGCCGCCGCGCTGGTGCGCACGCAGCACGCCGAAGCCGTCTCGTTCGCGGGGGACCAGGCGTCCGCGGCGCGCATCTACCGGGCCGCGCTGCCCCGCTTGGAGAAGGCCCTGGGGGCCGACCACCCGGCGCTGACCCGTCCCCTCGTGGACCAGGCCCGGGTCGAGCGCCTGCTCGGCCGCGAGGACGACGCGCGACGCCTGATCGGGCGGGCCGACGCGGTCGTCCAGAGCACGGTGCTCCCGTTGCTCGACGCGACCAGCGAGCGGGAGCGGCTGCGCCTCCTGCAGAGCCTGCGCACCCACGCCGACCTGGCGCTGTCCATGTACGCCCGGCCGTCGGACGCGGCCCGCGCCTGGTCCATCGTCCAGGGCTGGAAGGGCGCAGTCCTCGGATCGCTGCAGGCCCAGCGCGCCCAGGGCTCCTCCGACCCCACCCACCGCGCCGCCGCCGATCGGCTCACGGACGTCCGCCAGCATCTCGCGGAGTCCGTGTTCGGGCGCAGCGCCGACCGCGCAGAGACCGTCGGGGCCCTCACGGCCGAGAAGGAGCGACTCGAGCGCCTGCTCGCCAGCGCAGGCGGCCGCGCCGAGACCCTCACGCCCGCCGCGCTCTGCGCCCACCTGGGCCCCGACGAGGCCCTGGTGGACTACGTCCGCTACACCCGGCGGGGCGAGGCGGTGACGACGGACGGGGTGCGCGCCGAGGCCGATCCCGTCCTCAGCTACCTCGCGTTCGTGTTCGTGGGGGGATGCGATGCCCCGGCGCGGATTGAGCTGGGCCCGGCCGCCCCCATCGAGGCGGCCCTGAAGGCGTGGCGGCGGGGCGTCGCGGCGGGCAAGAGCGTCGATCGACGTGGCGCTGAGCTGCGCGCCGCCCTGTGGACCCCGCTCGAGGCAGCGCTCGCGACCCGCACCCGGATCGCCGTCCTGCCCGACGGTGTGCTCTCCGGCCTGCCCTTCGGCGCGCTCCCGGACGGGGACGGCTACCTCGTCGAGCGGGTGACCCTGGCCTACCCGGGCACCGCGGCCGCCCTCGTCCGCAGCCCCGCGCAGCCGGGAGC
>ENA-OWNT01003779-OWNT01003779.1-seawater-metagenome-genome-assembly--contig:-NODE-3779-length-13933-cov-4.275260_pt1 | contig 13933 bp, 11 predicted proteins | sample MGYA00238136_ERZ651165 | MGnify/ENA primary metagenome ERZ651165 (study PRJEB26861, sample SAMN08777766) | seawater metagenome | isolation source: coastal seawater | place: USA: Florida | collected...
TACCTATCAATCAATTGCTTTCGTTCTCCACACAGCGTGTCAACTAGTACACCATGGGCCCTGTTTGACTCTCCGATCAACACTTCCAAGAACGCTGCACGGGCTTGCGTGGACGCGTTCCATCAGAATCTCCGTGAATGTCTCACGTCTACAACGTCAACCTTCGTTTCGCAATGCCACGAAGATGCAAGGATCCATGTTGGACGGAATGGCAGATCGAGAGACGCAGAGATGGAAAGTCTTGCAACAACAACAACGACAACAACAACGCACAACGAACTTCGAACTTCGAACTTCGAACGGCGAACGGCGAACTTCGAACTTCGAACTTCGAACTTCGAACTTCGAACTTCGAACGATGAACGACGAACGGCGAACGGCGAACGACGAACGGACCTTCCGGCAAACAACGGAAGCGGCGACGAAAGAGAGCAGCAGCAACACAGCAACGTAGCAACGCAGCAAAGATGCAACGACAACCATTCCAGATTTACAGGCTCATGAGTTCGTCTGCTTGTCTGCTCGATCAAGAGCTCAGCAGCTCGACCAGTTCTCCAGTTCTTCTTTTCTTCTTTTCTTCTTTTTATGCTCAGCAAGCGCAGAGTGAAAAGTTGGAGAAATAGCCAGCAGTAACTAGTAGGACTTCAAACGTCGAAGTGTAAATGTACACTGCAGATGGCAGAATGAATGAAGAATGAGCAGAATGAGAGAGAGGAGAGAGGAAAGCGCAGAGCGCAAAGCGCAAAGCGCAAAGCGCAAAGTGGATGGATTGAACGGACAGAGAAAGAAATGAGCGGAATGAGCGGAATGAGCGGAATGAGCGGAATGAGCGGAATGAGCGGAATGAGCGGAATGAGCGGAATGAGCGGAAAGCGCTTGGAGGCCCCGGAATCAGAAGACGGACAACGGAGCGGATGGTGGGAGATGGATGGGAAGCGGGCAGTCGCCATACAGTTGCAAAGTTGATTCCGGCACAGCTTGCTCGCTACAGAAACTACTCCACACTTCCTTCCTTCATCCCTTCTGTCCCTCCTTCCTTCTTTCTCGACGAACAAGGCAAGCAAGGCCGTTGTGTTCGTGTTTCGTCATTGCATTCTTCGATGAGATCAACACTGGCAAATTTCGTTTTAGAACTGTCTACGAAAGAGAGAGTTACTTTCCTACTTTCCCATACTTTCCTCTTTCCTGCGGCCGTCGTTCTCCGTCCGCCTCATTGTTGGGACAGCGCAGCGGCGCATTGCTGTGTGGTCTTCGATCGTTGCGATGCGTTGTCTGCTCTGTTGGAACGGAACGCTGGAACAGCGGCCGGTAACGAAGCGGCTATTGTTTGCACGCATGGACGTGCGTCGTTGGTCGTTGGCGATCGCACAACGTTTGCGAAACGAAACGTGCAAAGTTGGTTGATGGGGAGTTTTGGTGGTGGGACCATTGGTGGGGAGTATATTGCACGCGCGGGCTGGAGTTTCGAGAGCCGAAAGAAAAAGCGTGTACATGGAAATCACTTGTAGAAAATTCGGTGGAAAAAGAAACAATCGAGTTTGGGCACCATGATGTCAGGACCAGTCCACCTTCCAATTTTGACCGTCTGAGCAACAACCGCAACGTCAGCTTCAGCTTGCTGTAGACTTGTCGGCAGCAGATACCAGAAGCGAGCGCCAGTGATCTGGTGCACGCAGAGCAAGAAACGCATTGAGGAATAATAACTGCACAAACTTTTGCTGATCCTCCAAAGGGCACAATGAAGCTCTCACTTTCGGCTCTATCATTACATCTGTGGCTGCTGTCATCTACGATGATTGCCAGTGTTGTGTCAGACTCTTCAGCTAGTCAAGTTGCGTCCCATATTGCTAATAGTGTGCACGAGTCAGCAGCACCGAAGGGAAGCATCGCTGAGCAAAGTCTCGAAAAGCTAATGGCACAAAGAAAAGATAGCGACGCCGATACCCAAGGCAAGTCGACACCAGTTCCCATTCTCACAATCCATTTTGGTCACAAGGATTCCCCGGTTCCAGAAGGTGCACAGCAGGATTACGGGCAACTGTTCCACGAAAACTCAACTCTCGGGCTGGGCTGGGGTTGGAATTGCGACCTTCATAAAATAGGATCGACAAGGGAAAGGGATGTTGGAGACAAATACCTTCGCTCGTTTGTGATACCGGATAGGCACGGTAAGTGCGCGGTGTCAGTCCCTGTTTGGAGAGTGTCACTGCCTGCGGGTAGTTATACCGTTCGCTTTAGCACGACGGATACCAAAAATTATGAAGGAGCCTCCAACCAGGGTTGCCGCGTGCAAGGAGTCCCTGTCGGTGACCTTCCCGCTGAAAATTCGTGTGCTCAAGGAGAGGATAATGCGTGTCTGGTTCTTCGAAATGTAACTGTGGAGGAAGGTGGCACTTTTGAGATTCGAGGCGCGTACCAAGCGCAGTGCAGTGGTGTGAACTATGTTGCCTTCTACACGGCAAGCGACGAGACAGCGGTAGCGCTGTCCACCTTTTCACCAATCGTGAAGAATGTTGTTGATGACTCCGTTGCTCAGTCAGACCCAGAACTAAACGAATTCTTGCTCAGCATTGCAGACGAAAATCGAGATGTTATTGTGACATCCGTGAATGCGGGATACATAGATTTCGCCATGAACTGGCTTTGTTCGATATCAAAAATGGGAATCACAAACTATTTCCTGGTCGCCACAGGCAAGTATTCCTACACTTGGCATGGTTTGAGTTTCCAACTCGTGATGAACCGTGATTTGTTGCGTAATTTGCCAATTTGCAGATGCTGAAAGTTACAATTATTTGAAAGAACGGGGGTATCCAGTGTTTTTAGTGAAGCCAACCAAGTCCGGCGAAGGAAACACGAAGGCGGTGAAATATGGCACTGTGGAGTACCAAGAGTTAATTTTGGAGCGCACGATTTTGGTCAACAAAGTGTTGCACCTCGGCTTCAACATTTTACTTTGCGATATCGATGCAGTATGGCTGAAAAACCCAATGCCATATATTTCACGTGGTTATGACATTCAAGCTCAGCCGGAAGCAGATGGGCGACTGTGCGGAGGCTTTATCTTTCTGATGAGCTCGCCGGGAGTACAAGATTTGTGGCAGAAAGTGACGGATGCTCACAAAGAGGTGGTCAAGACAGCAGAGAAAGTGCACCATTTGCGAGGCGTTGATGAATCGGAGCAACAACTGTTGCTAAAATTGCTGCCGAAGGCGAACTTGAAAGTGAAGAAATTGGACTCGGATATGTTCCCACACGGTCTCAAGTATTTCGGACCACAAATGACGTACCACTCCAAAATGGACCTCAACAAAATCCACCCTGCTGTTGTGCACAACAACTATGTCATCGGAAAGGACAAAAAGATCCTGCGATTCAAGCACTTTGGATTGTGGTACATTGGAGATAAATCTCAAGACTACAAATGCAAGCTGGAGTAGTTGCACAGCAATATTCGCCATCGCTAGGAGGTGTTGAGAGCTTCTTTAGGTAATAAAATTCAAAACGTCTATCGATTAATTGAGTGTAACGTGGCAAACTTGACTTGATCTCCTCGAGTCCTCCGATCACCAATTCAACCAATTCAGAAAACAATGTTGACATGTCGATAAGGAAAAAATCCAATCAATGCACAAACAACTATCGATAGCCGTTTGCGTTTTGACTAGCAAGCACAAAGCCAACTTTTGATGACATGACAACATCCTTAATTAAACGATGGGATTCTGTATTGGCCATACATACGACCACGTCGCACCGGAACAATGTTGTCGATGGTGTACCTTTGGCTACCCTGTTGGTGTCACCAATGCACAACAAATTATTATTTTTTATGTTGCACCACATACCATGCAGACATTGTGTCCATGCTGCACCGCAGAGCACGCACAAGCATTGAAATGCCAATTTTGTTGCACGGTTCGTCTTGTTCAATGTGCATGTCACTGTATCACGCCGTTCTGTCGTGGTGTATTCGTTACTGTTTGCTCGATGATTCACTTTCTGCATTGAGATCAGAGCGTTAGTAGGTGTTGAGAAGCAGTCTTTATTTTATGAAGTCATCATCGTTATAAACGGATGACATGCATGCATGTCGCCGCACAGCAACTTACTCGATGAACTTTGTTCAGGAGAATACAGGCTGTTCTGAAATACAACAACACTACCAGCCTGTATACTAATATGTTGGTTTTTTGTCGGTCGTTGGTTGTTCGTTGCCGCGCGTCGTCGTCGTCGCGTCGTCGTGCGTTGCTCGTTGCTCGTTGCTTGTTACGAGTCGCTCGATGTTCGTCGCCTGCGGAACGACAGCGTGGCCGCCCGGACACGGAGGACGTGCACATGGCCAGAGATGCCACAACCGAACAAAAGAACCAGCGATAGATACCAATTTTTGGTTGCCTACACCACAAACTGTAGTGCTAGGCGCAGGCCACTCGCCGACTTTGAACTTGACAACGTCGTTGCTGGTGGTCTTGATTTTAACTAAATGGATCTGGAGAGCTTCCAGGGCGTATTTGATTGACTACCACTCGTTTTTTCTCCAAAAGCTTTGAGCCTGAAGCGTTGAATTTCAAAAGTAGCGGAGATGGGCGAAGGACATCGTAATTTTACCATTGATGATGTCCATCAGCATCGCTTCCGGAACGATGCTTGGGTGGCCATCGATGGCCGAGTCCTGGACATCACACCATTTGTGTCATCACACCCGGGCGGCGATGTCATTACTCTTTGTGCCGGCATCGACGGAACAATTTTGTTCAACACATATCACCCCGCAGGAGTCCCAAAGCACTTGGTGGACAAGCTTGTGATTGGCACGTTAGTTCCACAGAGCACTCACGATGACCAAGTCGAAAGCAAGTCATATTATTCATGGAGCTCCAAGTTCTACACCACCCTGCGCTGCCGTGTTGTGAAACGCTTGCATCAACTGCGGCGACCACGCCGCGGCGGCTTCGAAATTTGGATCAAAGCTATTTTTCTCCTTGCCATCTTCTGGGGCGCATTGGCGATCATGATTGCGTCGGGCCTGCAAGACGATAGTGGGCGCTCCACGTTTTGGACGCGAGCAATTCCTGCCAGCGTGGTCATGGGTCTTTCAGCATCGTTCATTGGAACTTGCGTCCAGCACGATGGGAATCACGGTGCATTCTCAACTGTCCCATTATTCAACAAGATAGCTGTGAGTCTCATACTGTTGTTTCATCGAATTGTTGTGAGCTAGTTGTCATGTACCATCCATCGTTTTGCAGGGGTGGACACTCGACATGATCGGAGCTTCTGCTTTCACATGGGAGATCCAGCATATGCTCGGGCACCACCCGTATACCAATCTCTTAGACATTCCGTCGCAAGACGGTGAGTACATAAAAGCATCACTTCAGACATCCGAGCCGGCAACAAAACCAACATCACATCGCACTTCTCAAGAATCCGACCCAGACGTGTTCTCGTCATTTCCTTTTATGAGAATGCACCCAGCTCATCGACGGCTGTGGTACCACCGCTTCCAACATTTCTACGCGCCACTACTCTTTGCACTGATGACCTTGAGCAAAGTGTTTCAACAAGACTGGCAAATGTTCACAGAGCGGCGATTGTATCATATTAGCGCAGATTGTCGATATGGACGCTCACGCACGAATTCAATTCGTTTTGTGGTGATGAAGTTGCTTTCCTTGATCTACATGCTGGTTCTGCCATGCTGGAGCCACGGGTTACTTCACGGAAGTATTTTGTTTGCCATTGGTACGTAGAGTACTCATGGTTTGTGCTCGCCTATCTATCTGCGTATTCTCAGGTGGGTGCTATTCTCTGACAGGACACCTTGTGTGCGGCGAAATGTTAGCCACGATGTTTATCGTCAATCACGTGAGTGAACATAAGTCAGCGACTATTTGCTGACCAGTCGTTGCCATTTTCGTTGACCTTGACCCCACTTTTCACTGTTTGCCCACGGCAGGTAATTGATGGCGTCGCCTTCGCCCAAAGAACCTCACTCAAAGATTGTGACACATCTATGCCTTTTGAACCTCCAAAGACTAGCCACGGCAAGATTGTGTATGAACCAAAACTTGATCGTCCCGAGACGTCGACAAAGCAAAACGACTGGGCAGCGGTGCAATGCCAGACATCTGTTAATTGGGCGTCCGGTTCATGGTTCTGGAATCACTTCTCCGGTGGACTGAATCATCAGGTGAGGCGTACGCACTGTTGTTGTTGTAGTTCATTTTTTCAGCCGCTTACCCCGCTGTTGTGTTCACACGTACCCATCAGATCGAACACCATCTATTCCCCTCAGTCTGCCACACAAACTACGTCCACATCCAAGACATTGTAGAAGCCACATGCAAAGAGTTCGGTGTCCCGTATAGAAGTGAGGCTTCTCTCTGGACGGCGTACCGGAAAATGTTGCTCCATTTACGAAAAATGGGCTCTTTCTAAATGCAAGTAGTCTGACAGTGGACTTTTCGACCTTCAAAAAAGATTCTCCCCGCGTTTCAACTTGCGCGCATGTACCATAATAATAACAAAGAATACTCTCAGACGTAAAGTTCACAGTGGGAACTACCGTAGGTGCTGCATCAACCGGACGAGTGAGACGTTTTCATCGAAAAGAAAGTCAAGCCGCTGCGATGGCTCATTGCATCATCGAAGGAGTGGTATGGCATAGGTGCTCATAAGTTGGTCGGACGCGATGTTATCTACAAATGATACAATTACGCGATCTATCCCCACACAGCGCGGTGCAATATAGAGTTTGTCCTGATTACAGGTAGCTGTCGAAAGTCCTCTTCACGCTTCGTTCCCGCGACGCTTAGACACATTATCTACAACTGAAAATACCACGGTAATGCATCACTCTGTGTGCGGATAAACTGCGTAATTGCAGCAGTTGTAGAACTCGGTGCGTACGACACGGCAGCCGATGCTATCCATATCTGAGAATAACACTGTAATGCATAGCATTTTTTGGGCGTAAACAGCGTAATTGTGTCAATTATAGATAACATCGTAGCCAACAACATGGAATGTTATCTATAACTAAGAATAACACTGAAACGTACTACAATGCAAATTGCGTCGACGGTGACTGTGACTGTGGGTGGCTGTGAGCAGCAGCGGAATCTTTCGTTCGTTCGTTCGTTCGTTCGTTCGTTCGTTCGTTCGTTCGTTCGTTCGATGTCTTTGGACTTTGTGGTTCGTTCGTTCGACTTCGTGTTCGTGCATCCAAAACTCTTTTGGCTTCGTTGCCCTTCGTCGGTTGGTTGGTTGGTTCGGTCGGTCGCTCGGTCGGTTGATCGGTTGGTTGGTTCACTTTTGATGGTTGGTCAGTTGGTTGGTCGCCTAACTTCAACTCTGTCGGCGTCGGTGCAGGTGGAACGCATCCCTCGCCACGACGTTCGGGCGGCCGTGGCCGTGAGCATTGAGCTGCGCAGGCTCTGGGGGGTTGTGGTCAAGAGGACGGGGCGTTGAGTTGTGGTAGATCGTATGCCTGGTGGGTTAGTATTCAGATGTAAGTGGGTGTTGTATGCGCGGACGACGGGACTTTAAACGACGTTGTCTCATTGACATTGAAGAGCGAACACTTGCGGGGGGCTGATCTTGCATTGAATTTAAAGACACAGCACTTACGCACTGACCACTATCGGTTTTTGGAAAGAGAAATAATTGGTACAATTGACCAGCAGCGTTTGCTTCGAATGGGAAACGTTGGCGGCGTAGCTCTGCTGCAGCTGCATGGTTGAAATGTGAGTTATTGTGGGCGCAAGCCACCCACTCCGAGTCGCGGATCATGCCCGTCCTACGCGAACTGCTGTCCTGCGCGGCGGCTTGCCTGCTTTTGACATGTTGCAGCGCCCTCGTGACGCTCCACCATGATACACAAACAATTCTGGCGTCCAGTAATTTGATGGATGAAGCCGCGACAGAGCATTCGGTTCTCGTGTTGCATCGGTCGGCCGAGACGTCGAAGACCGGCGTACGATCCGCGTGCCCGGGTCGTTTTGGACGCTGTTCAGACAACGGATATTGCGCGGACGGCCAATGCTTGTGCCGCGCCGGTTGGGTTGGTATTGATTGCTCCATTCATGCCGCACCAGTACGTTGCATCAACGGTAGACTTCGTGGCGATACATGTGCCTGTATCGATGGCTGGGCTGGCGAAGATTGTTCCTTGAAAGTGTGTCCAGGCGTCGGTGGTGATTGCCATGGGCACGGCATTTGTATCGGGAACCAATGTCGCTGTGTCGCTGGGTTTTCCGGGGTCGACTGTCGTACACCCCTTTGCCCGCACAATTGTTTTGGACAAGGTCAATGCATCGATGGAAAGTGCCGCTGCCATGACGGTTTTACTGGGACGCTGTGTGATCTTGAAAAGTGTCCAGCCGCGTGTAGTGGTCACGGATTTTGTCGAGAACATGGTTCTTGCTCTTGTGTTCCCGGCTACAGCGGCAAGGATTGCTCTCGTCCTTTGTGCACAACCAAAGTTGCTGGGGTGCCGTGTTCAGGCCATGGGAGATGTGCCGTCAATGTGAACACAACGATATTTGAACTGAATACCAGCAGCAGCTCGGAAAATTCTCTATTTTCATGCATATGTGCGCCGGGCTACTCGGGGCCAGCTTGTTCGCAACCGGATTGCACTTCAGTTGGCGGTTGTGGCGCGCAGGGTACGTGCATAGACGGTGGACGTTGCGAATGCAAGCCAGGCTTCCACGGCGCACGCTGTGACCTTCGTTCGTGCCCCAACGACTGCGGTTGGTCCCACGGGTACTGCGACACAACGACAGGGATGTGCCACTGTAAACCAGGCTTCAGTGGCTCGGACTGTTCACTGAGGGTGTGCTCTGCACCATTCCCAAACTTTCTCGATGTTGAGCGCTCGACTGCTGGCAGCAGCGTAGGAAACGTGTCGTCGTCGCTGGCAGCTGTGTCCACCGCGATTCCAGTCGCTACTTGCTCCGGACACGGAACTTGTTCGGACAATGATGGCACTTGCGAGTGCAGAGAGCCTTGGACTGGCCTTGATTGCTCGTTCCAGGCTTGCCCCAACGCATGCTATGGTTCAAATGGCTACTGCTTCATGGGAGAGTGCTTTTGCCGCCCCGGTTTTGCGGGCAATGACTGTTCGCGCCGAGTCTGCGCTAACGATTGCTCCGGAAACGGTGCGTGCATTGACGGGAGTTGCTACTGCAACGCTGGTTGGAGTGGCACTTCCTGCTCGCAGCAGACCTGCATGCCTCACAATTGCTCTGGACATGGGACTTGTACGGACGATGGATCGTGTCGCTGCAATGATGGGTACGACGGAGTTATTTGTGAGGTAGCACTGTGCAAAAATGGGTGCAGTGGGCATGGCCTGTGCACACTGGATGGGCGATGCGAGTGCCACCAATCGTGGCAAGGCAATGATTGCAGTCAGCACGTGTGTCCTGGTAGTCCGACTCCCTGCAGCGCCCGCGGAATCTGTCACTCCGAGACTGGTACCTGTGAATGCTTCTCTGAATTTACGGGTCTTGCTTGTGAGTTTCGCGTCGCAGACGTGTGTGTGAGCAAACAAGACGGTGTCTCTCCCCACGGAACCACGAGGCGCATCAAGCCAAGTGCGGATGCAACTCTGGTACAGCCGCGCTCGGACACTGCAATCAACCTCAGTGCTTCCTCACTTGCGGCTGCCCCTGTCACGGAGTTTGTACGCTTTACGACTTGCTCTGGATCTGGTATTTGCACGCCATTTGGGAATTGTTCATGCTACCCTGGATTTACTGGAGAATTTTGCGAGAGAAGCCCGGTTGGTTGCGGAGATCATTGCAGTGGGCATGGCATTTGCGCTGCGACCACGGCGCGGCCCGTTCTTTTAGGGCACACAGGCCCCGCCGGGGCGGCTTGGTCGTCTGGTGTTGCCAATTATTCACACAATGGCGAACGAGAAGCTCGTCTTCGTGGAGGGAAGACAAAGCCGGTTGTGGTTCGCGATGCAGACGAACTTGGCACTCAAGGGCATCGTTGCGAGTGTGAGGCAGAATGGACGGGGCGTTTTTGTCAGAACCGCCAATGCCCTAACCAATGTTCAGGGCACGGAGTGTGTCTGCTCTCCTCAACAACATACGCGACAGGTGCTGCAAGTCCGTTGCGGTCATCCAGCAGCGTGTTCGTGCCGCCACCAAATGCGCGATCCACCACCACAAAACACTTGGTCAGTGGCATGTTGAGCTGCTTCTGCGATCCAGGCTTTGGAGGTGCAGACTGCTCTAGATCCCAACCTGCTGCCTGTGATCCTAAGTCCGACGTGGAAGTTTGCAATGGCAACGGAGCATGTGACCGTGGTGTCTGTTTTTGCGAGCCTGGGTTTACAGGACCCACGTGTGCTGTTCAACTTTGTCCGAATCAGTGCAGTGGGCACGGCACTTGCAACGTTACGACCAGCACTTGTTCGTGCCACGCACCATGGGCAGGCGACGATTGCTCCGTTCCAGCGTGCAAAAACAACTGTTCCGGTAATGGTTGGTGCACATCAATCCGACCCGTGGCACCTAGTGATGCGTCTGTGGGGCATTTGAGTGATGGTATCCCGCTGATTGGTCGTGGTGGTGGAATCGCTGGAAAGCGAGGCCGCGTCTCCCACTCCGAACTGCTGAACACATTACCAGTTGATGTGTTCACTCCCGCGTTCGATCGCATAGTGAATTTGCAAGCAAAAGACTTCGGGCGGGACAGTGTTGGAACTCCCACGGTTACATACACTGAGGTGTCACATCAGGCTGATGCCCTGCGCAGCTTGACCAAAGCCCAATGTCTCTGTAAACCTGGCTTCGACGGCGACGACTGCTCCCAGCACGCTTGTCACCCAGCTTGCGTGCCCCCGTACTGCTTCTGTGGTGCAGAGGGCATCGCCTACTGTGCTAAAGGATTTTCGGGTCCAGCTTGCACCCGTAAAATTGCCCCCAATTCGACAGCACTGTGGCTACCAAGCAAGTCTAGCAAGAAATTCAGCGCTCGAACGCCTTCGTCTTCGGCAATGACTATTAGTGACGACCGTTGTCGCGGTGGTTGTGGAGTAAATGGCTTGTGCGTATCGTCGAGTGGCCAAAGTCAAACAACGAAGGGATCGTCCTTTACCTGCTTCTGCGCCGATGGGTACTTCGGGGAGCGTTGCCAGCATCGATCCAACCAGACGTGTCCATTCAATTGTTCTAATCACGGGTTGTGCGTAAACGGCAAGTGCAAGTGTGCGCCAGGCTTCTCCGGGGACGCCTGCGACGATGCCAGCGCAGCATGCCCAGGGTCGTCGGTTCCCTGCTCTGGCCATGGATTTTGCATGAGTTCAGGTCAATGCTCATGCGATACACTAGATTACGGAGCATCCCTCACAGTCGATGATACGCAACCAGAATCTAGTGGCCGAACGGCGCGGAGCGTGCAAGTATGGTTTGGCCGAGACTGTTCTTGCCCAGTCCCTTGTGCAAAGGGATCGCATTGCCAAAATGGGCATTGTGTCTGCCCTCCTGGCCGAACTGGGCCTTCGTGCTCGCAGCCTGCTTGCCCACAGCTATGTAACGGTCGCGGTGACTGCTTGGCTGATGGAAACTGCAAGTGCGATATCGGATTTTCAGGGCCAACGTGTGAGGACAAAATTTGTCCTGCAGGTTGCAATACTTCTGGACTCAGTGTTTGTAACGCTGGAGTTTGCCGCTGCCAAAAACCGTCACGGTTCGAAGTTAGTGGGTGCAAACGATCGTGGGACATGCTCTCTGAGCAGGAGCAAGCCAGGACTATCAACAACGATTACAGAGCACTCATCACTTCACAATTTGAATGCCAACAAAGCATGGCCAAAAGGCCAGCATTGCATGGAGATGTCCCGCCCTCTGTATTGGAGCAAACTAAAACCTGGTCTTTGAATGAGCGGCTCCTGGTCGAAGAGATATCGGAGGTAAAAATCCGTGTTCTGGCACACCTGTCTGAAATTGAAGAACGGTACCGTCAATTGCCACAGCAAAGCCAGGACGTGGCTGCTGACGCTGCGACGGATGGAGGCCTGCCGCACGCATCCGCCGAGGGCAAATCTGCGTCGCAAGCACTTGCAGAAGCAGACACCCCCATTCCCGACGCGCTGTCTAGTGACTTGATCGCGACGACGGCTGGAGATTTAAAGAAACACCTGGCAACATTACCACGCTCTTGTGATGGCTTCGACATCCCTTCGTCGACGCACATGCAGTGGAACCGACTTCGGTTTTTAGTGTCTCCCGACTCCTCAACCACAACGCCATCCATGACGTCTCCAGCCCACCCCGACCAGAGTACCTTTGCTCCCCAAGTTCGATTTGAAAACCGTGACTACGGAGGATGTGTGTTAGGCTGCAGCGGACACGGCCGGTGTTTGACCGCCAGTGTCGCGCAAAGTTCTAATCTTCGCGGCAATGCTCAAATCGTGTACTCCGCAACCCCATCGTCCTCGGATCCCCGTGTGAAGTTGGTTTCCGGAAGTTTGGAGGTGGCGGCGCACTCTGCGGCTTCTCCTGTACCCAGCAGGACAGAAAGCTTGCAAAACGTTACCGCAACAGCCCTGTTTTTCGAGACTTGTGTGTGCGATTCGTCGTACGCTGGAGTTGGTTGTCACGTGAAGAGCGCTTGCTTGCAACGCGGTGACGCCGAGCCTTGCAGCGGACACGGCAGTTGCACGTCAACCGGTGGTCTCCGGTGCGTCTGTGAAGATGGATGGGACGGTGACTCTTGCGAAGAACGTACCGCTGCTGCGGGATCTCCACCCATGCCACGGTGTGTGTCAAAGTGTAAATCTGTGTGTCAGTCCACGTGCACTCCGCCCAAAGCACCGTCTTCGTCCACGGCGAGTGTGAAGATTAGCAATGGGACTGCTGTGTCGTTGGAAACGGCAAGCTCGTTGTCTGATCACACCGTCCTGCCATTCATGGCATGCTTCCGTACATGCGCGAGCGATTGCCAAGAGCGAGAATGTCGCGTTGCCTAGTTAGTAGCCCGCTTGATAAGTTGCGGAGTTTGTGGCTGTAACATGCAAGAACTCCATTCCAATTCTTTGTAAAGTTGAAAAAGTTGTTACTTAATCTAGGTGCACTGTTGCCTGCTCACCTGCATGTAGCGCCGACATCGTCATACGCCGTATCGACGTCGGATTGATTCATTGTGCTCGCCCACACGTGGTACATGGAGCTGTTCGGCGGTGGCATCAGGCTTAAGCAACCAGTGTCGAAGATTAAGTCCGTGTATGAGAGCTGCGAGCGGTGCACAATGTGCTGACGTACCCGGCTGTTGTCGTTGGTGAAGGTCGTGGCAGTGTCAGGTATGGCGAATGTCTCGATTGTACCTTCATGAAGTTCGCAGTGGCGGCTGAGGCTTCGCAGCGGATGTCAGCCACAACAGCAGTAGCTCACCGTCACTGCGTCGAAACGTCCCGTCAGTTGTGGTGAGTTGGGAATGATTGGCAAGATCGTGCACCTGTTACCCACCATTCACAGATGAACTTGTAACTGCGTCAAGCACCGGACAGTTGGGAGCGTACGTCGTTGAGTGCACCAAATGCTATGTTCGCCTCAAACAATACGTTGGCCAATTCGTCACGGGTGAGTTCGGCGAATCGTTGTGCGACGGCACTGTCGACAATGTCCCTGATGAACAAATAGATTTGCTGAGCCGTGCGGTGACTCTTTGTGGCGTAGTCAATCAACCAATTACCTGTGTTTTACACGATCGGTGTTGTTGCTGCATCGTGGATCTTGAAGTAAATCAACGCGTCCCTGTCAACAATTGCCATCAGAATGATCAAAAAAATGCCCCAAACTAGCGTCACGCGACGTGCGATCATACCAGAACGTTTTCACACAGTGACTTCCACCTGAAACAACACAATGCACCACTTGTTCAATGGACATGTACACCGAGCTGCGCATGA
>ENA-OWNT01003780-OWNT01003780.1-seawater-metagenome-genome-assembly--contig:-NODE-3780-length-13924-cov-4.726728_pt1 | contig 13924 bp, 8 predicted proteins | sample MGYA00238136_ERZ651165 | MGnify/ENA primary metagenome ERZ651165 (study PRJEB26861, sample SAMN08777766) | seawater metagenome | isolation source: coastal seawater | place: USA: Florida | collected...
TTGTCGTCGTTCGTTTGTCGTCGTTCGTTTGTCGTCGTTCGTTTGTCGTCGTTCGTTTGTCGTCGTTCGTCGTTCGTAGGATGATGTAGGGCGACGCAGCGATTGCTGTGTTGTTCATGTGTGTTCTTGTTGTGTTGTTGTCGTCATCGTTGTTGTGTGGCCGTCGCGGTGATTGAGAATGTTGCGATGTGATTGTGCTTTAGGCTGTGGCTGTGACCACGAGCCGGTTGCGAATGCTTGTCGTTGTTCACGGGGCGTGTTAATTCACATGGCTGTTGGCACGATGGCCGCGTCGTGGTGATGCTGTTGGCGTTGGAGTACAGCCGGCGCCGGCCATTGACCGGGTCAGCGAACGGCGCCAGACGAGCGCACACATTCAAATTCAATTGGCCGGGATTTTCGTTCCAAGGCGAAACCAAAACAAGGGTTCGGGTCGGCGTAGCGTGGGTCCCGTGTTCGCAAACACGGGCTCTGCTCGTTCCTTCACGAGTCCAACAGCCATCCCGGACTTTCGCCTGTCGCGTCGCCTCAGGCAACGGAATCTGTGATGTCGGCCGTCAATAGCTGGAGCGGCCGATCTCGGTCGCGGTCGCGGTCACGGTCACGGTCACGCTCCAGGTCGCGGTCGTCTTCCGCTTCTCGTTCCAAATCACCTTCGCCGGACTCCAGATCGCGTTCCAGATCGCACTCTCCATCCACAAACTCTCCGTCGTCGGCTCGTCAACGCAAACTGTTGCGGCGGCAGCAGAATCAACCCAAGCCGACCTCGACGACAAGCAATGGGGATGGGCACGGCCAGCAAAGTGCGGGCTGGAAGAACAGTCCTTCGCAACTGCATTCGAATGCTCACGCGCACCCACCACCACCACCACCACCACCACCACCCAATGGAGAGCAATCAAGTTTTTCTCCAAGACCTGGTCAACGTTTTTTGAAACGCAACCGTGTCACGCGCTCCGTGCACGAGGCCCGCAACGATGCCCGGACATCTCCGCCCTCGCCGGACAGCTGGCGGAACGAGGGACTGATTTTCCACGAGCAGTCGCTGCGGCAATTCTTCGAGGCGCAGGTGGCCGGCGTAAGCTCCGGCGCCGCGACCGCTGCCCTCGCGTCCTCCACGTTGGATCCCACGGCGGCTGCCCAACAGTACAGGCAGTATCGCATCACGAAAGCGCGGGAGCGCGCGGCGCACCTCGTTGACCAGCACGGAATGCACGAGTGGATGCGCCGCTTGCACCATCCGGGACACCTCGAGTCGACATCAGTGAAGGAATCCGAGCGCAGGCGCCGCGCGTACCACCGCTTTGTGAAATTCACGCTGCAGTATGGTTTTCCGACCCTGCAGCAGCTGCCAGATGCAGAGGAGGCAGCCGAGAAAGAAGCCCGTCAGCGTGCTGTAGCCGCCGCGGTGGAGCAGGCTCGCCAAAGAGCAGCGGCTCTTAAGGCCACAGACTCTAGTGACGGCAAGGACGGCGATGACAATGATGGCGGCGGAAGCCAGTCTTCGAATTCCAGAGATACGGCAACGACCACTGGTTCCACTGGGACCCGAGCTGGTACAAAAGCCGCTGGCGACGCGGGCGATGGGAACACGAACACAAGCGAAGCCGATGGCGCCAACCCAGATAGCCCGGAGGCTGACCGCGCAGAGAATGAAGGGGATATCACGCACGGTGATATGGAAGTGGATTTTGGGGCGTCCAGCGACGAGGAGGAGGAGGACGACGACATAGACGACGACGACACAAATCGTGGCGATGAAGACAACCAGTCAGCTCCGCACGGATCTCCGAGCACTGGCACCACGGCCCACAAAAGCGATGCTGGTGACCCACCGGTGAAGGCGCAACCCGGTGGCCAGGCAGAAGCTGCGAGGGCTGATGGCGAGCCAAAGTCAAACAAGAGCGACAAAGCATCCGGTGCAAAGGCTACAACCAGCCCAGACTCGTCGCCGCAGAGTGGGCCTCGGCCATTTGCTGAGCGTGTGCTTCGATGCCAGCTGCCAGAACGTCTTCCCAGACAGCTATTCATAGACACTGTTCTCGAACACGTTGGGTATGCCGTGACAAGCCTTGATGTGTTTACTTGCTTGTACAACGACTTTGGTCACACTGTCGTGTTGTGATGGCCCAGGATTGAAGTTTTGCTCGACCACGCGAACCAGAACGCGTCCAATCTCGGCGATGCTAAGAAAACTGAAGGCCACCCAGGTCATTTACGGGCCCAGGCACAAGATTGTTTCTCGTTCTCACCACCGTGGCTTTCGCCACCGAACAGTTGGAACTATTTTGGCTACATTACATGCAGAAAAGGTACAGTTCGGATCGCTTGCTATGCGCGGTTGCACACAGCATTGGCTCATTTACACTGCCTCTGCATGTGAAATGCCTCTCTTGTGCCCACTACAGGTCGAGCCCACGCGTTAAGGGTGTGTGTAGTTCGCAATCAATCATACGTGTTGCTGTACGTTTTCATCAACGATGGTTCGTTCACTGCCATGTGCACTCTGCCGTAGGTCAAGGAGGCGTTGTACCGTGCTACGAGCGTCGGAGAGCGCAGCGGCCTGCTTGTCTCTGGGTTTGGCGGCTCACCGTGGGAATTGAAATTTCATTTAGTGAAACCTCCGGATCAAAAGCCATTCCCCACAGAAGCCCTCGAGCAGGAGCAGGTGAGACTATCTTTGCAGTGCCCCGCGCACGCATGACGGTTGGCTTACGGTCGCGAATGTGTCGTCTTCCTTGCCACAGGTTCGTCTTGATACCAAACGGGCAATCTCGCTATCTGAACGCTTGGATGTGGAGTATTCGATTGCTCAAGATGGCGATAACTCCCACGGCAACTCTGAATCCGGAGTCCACGCACTTCTCAAAAGCCTTAAAAAACTATTTGAAGCTGATGGAACTGCTCTAACTGCGGTGCCCGGTTCCAGCAAACCCACCGCCTTTGAGCTCGCTCAACTGGACTTGGTGGTAGTGTACTTACAGGAGATACATGCGGTAGATTACTTTCAAGGAAGAGCATATCCTGACCACGGCTCGTTGTTTCATCAACAGCCGGTTGTTTATCGAAGGTTCCCTTCCGACACAACAACCAGAAACACCGTTGAATGGGTGGCACCCTGGAACGACGGAGTGGTCAAACTACTGGCGGCGACGGCAGCTGATAAGAGACAGCGACATGCAACATTCCGTAGAGACTGGGCAAAGAAGTATTCACGCAAACGTGAGGAAGTTGTGAAGGACTTTTGTCAAAAGTATGTGTCCAAAGTATCTGACACGGATAGATGGATATGCACGTGGACTGCCAGCGCGTTGATCGCGCCCGCAGCTCAACCTGCAAGCGCACGGAAAGACTCGGAGTCGCCCGAAACTGCCGTTAATTTGGAGAATCATGACGCCGCGGACCCTTCCAGTAGCGATGCGAAAAATGCCGCCGATGTTGCCCGGAAGCATGATGAGACACCGACTTCTGTGTTGCAGCTGAAATCGAAGGCTAAGCCCAACGTTGTGTTTGGGTCCGCGGAAGAAGCCTGGCGGTACGTCAACGTGCGTCTTGATCGATGTTTTGCCCCTTGCTGACACTCGTTGTGTGCGTGTAGATGGCTGGCGTCGCATCCGCCTGCCCAGAAACCCATTCAAGACTACGTTGATGCGATGACATGGTCCGTTTGCTAGCTTCAGGGAACACTGTTCGTGCGCTTGCCAGCAGCTCATGTCGGTTTCGTGATATCAGGCCTATGTACAAAGAGTGCTTTGCTGCGATTGCTGCCGACCATCGCCCGCATGAGTACTGGATTGCCCAGGGACGGGACGCACACCCTCGTCTTGTTGTCACAGTGGGAAGCAGCCCACCACCGCCGCTGGTGGACCAAATGAAGGCTGCTGGAATAGTCGACCAAAGCCCAGCAAAGGCATTGCTCAACTCGGATGCAACTCAAAAAGCAGATGACACGGTCTCTTCGCCGCGTTCCACAGCTTTTGGCTCGAGCGACTCGCCAAAGCCTTCACCACCACCGCCGGCTGTGGTACCAAAGCCATTAGCACTGGTTGCGGGGAGAGGTTTCGGTGGTCGCGGCCGCGGCCGCGGATTCGCGGGCCGCGGGTTTGGCGGTCGTGGGTTCGTCGGCCGTGGGTTTGGTGGGCGCGGCATTGCGCGGTCGCAACGTCCTCTGACGCCATCGGCTGCCAGCTCTGCTTCCATGCCCCACAAGAAACGCCCACGAAAAGATTTCGATGCGGTGCGTGTCGATCATTCGAACACTGCGCCGGTTTCTGAGCGAGCGCCAAGATTGCCGTGTTTTACCTGACTGTGTTCGTGATGACATGCAGGCCAAGCGAGAGCAGAAAACGGTCGTTGACTTCGACGATTTCTGAATGTGAAGGGATGACGCTCGCGTACCATGCAGACAGACGGACAGACAACACCATGCAAACACAACGAATGTTCTTTGAATCAACTGACGGATCAACACACAGTTGCACGTTCGTTTTGTATTTTAAAGTTAACGATGCTGAATTAATTAAAGCTCCTTGATGAACAGAGCGGCGCCGAGACGCACCCACTTCTGCTCATCGCTAGGAATTGGAACAGCCACCGACGTTAGCAAGCGCTCGCGCGTGGTGTTGTAGTAAATAGGGGTCATGGAGTACTGCCCTTCGGGGTAGCAAGCTGGGACGTCTGGTGGCACGAATGCGATGAAGCAGTTGTCCACCTTGACCATCTCCAATTCGTCTGCAGCGGCCTCACTGAGCTTGCCATCTTTGCCGAACACGCATCCCTGCAGCAACAGTCCCGTGACTTCAACGACGACCTTTGCTTCGGAAGGCATCGCTCGTCTATCCCAGCAACTGATTTGTTTGAGTGCGTCAAGAGCAACTCCGGTCTGGCGCGCCGTTTGCTGGCGCACACCGTTCAAGAAAGTCCCGGGGTGCAACAAGTGACCAAAGTCGATTGGCTACAACACAAGATGAGCAGCGAGGCACAGATGAGTGCAAAGCCAGCGCAAAAACTACAAGATAGAGCGACAAAACTAACCTCTGATAGGATCTTCCCGGGCCGCAAGCAGTTTTTACGCCACTCTTTCAGCGCAATCTTGCGCTTCAGCAAAGCTTGCAACCACGGCAATGGCGCTTCTGGTCCTTCCCACTCGCGCTCCCACTTGCTGGGAACCCAACCCGTCATCATAGTGCCTGCGTTCTTCAAGATTGCAGGAGTGACGAGCGCTCCGTCGTAAACGACGCTTCGAATAGCCTTCACGTCAACGTCCACCGTCGCGACCAGCTTGACCGCATTGGCATACTCCATCTCCACGAACAATTGGACCGGGGTGGCGTCGTCGGGTAGAGGATCGCCCAATTCAGTGTCAAGGGCTGCGGGATTCGAACTCAAGCGTTGCCATGAATCGAGCGACGGTCCCAGAAGTGCTTTCCATCGCGTTCTGTCAAAGCCACCTCCGCCGGAACCACCAGAAGCTTCCAAACTCTTGAGCTGCTTCAAAATAATCTCGGACTTTGTTTTCTGCGACGCACGCTCGATGTTGCGCGGCAAACCAAATGAATCCGGTCCGTCCGTGTCGGGCAAGGCCTCGATGAAGTCCCAGTAATCGGCGTGTGACGTCGAGTCCGGCATTTCGCCGGAACCTTTGAACAGTTCAGCACCTGGGCTCATCTTGTCATCACAGAAGTATTGCTGCTCGTAGGCCCGCAATACGCGCATGTCGTTGAGGTTCGAAATACGCCCGCCATAGAGTGCATTTTCAAGCATGCCGTGGAACAACTCCCACTGCAGCTTCAGGCCAGCGGCCACCGCATCTGGGCCTAAACTTGCTTCAACCACGTTTGCGGCAACGCGCAAATCAGCCGGCGAAAACTCGTATGCTTCGGTCCAACCCTGAGGGATGTAGTTCCTTCTCTCCTGAATGATGGCGTGGAAGTACGCAAGCAAAAACAGAAGTCGTGACCGCTGCTTGCTACCCAACGAAATGTATTCCGGTTTCCAGCCGGTGTAGGTGTTTTGCAGGTTCTTTTTGATCCCAGGCGGTGACTCGAACGTCATCTTAAATGACTGCTGCAGAAGAATTGCGGGGAACTTGGCGTGTGCTTCCGTAGTGAGCCACAATCGGAAGTCAGGGTGTGGTTTGGTGCTGCTCAAAGCCTTCTCAAGAGTTGGTAGCCATGCAACGACCAAGTGAAGATTCTTCAAGCACAGCCATGTTCCGTTCTTCATCGCCTCTGCAAGCATCTTCGCAGCGAGTTCCTGTTGTCCACCACCTAAACAAAACACAGCTGTTAAACCAAGAAGCTTTTGCAGATCGGTCGTGCAAACGTGGACATACCCATAGCCAATTCGTTGTACTTTTCAGCGCCCACGGCAACTGTAGCGAGCTCCAAAATATCCTTGGAAGGATCCATACCCGTTGTCGTCAACATCAGAACGGGAAGCGTTGCAGACGTCTCTTCCTCAAAGATTGTGCTGAGTTTCACGGCCGAAGGAGCGATGGCATTCAGTTCGAGAACACTGCAGCAGAATCTATTGAGGGCTGACATCATGCGGTCTGGGCGCAGAGTCATCACAGCCAACAGTTGTTGCACATCTGTTGCAGCATCGAGGGCGCACTGCGGGAAATGCTGTTCGCACTCGGACTCCGATGCAAACTTTTCCCAAGAATCGTCGTCTAGCTTGAGGTTTTCGATGCAATCAGGGCATGCCTACAGGTGCAAGAAAGTATTAGGAACAGGACCACACAACAGTGATAAATCTCACGGCGAGAGCACAAAAACCGAACCTCGCTCAAAATGCGGAAGGCTGAGTGTCTGTCTTCAGTTGCCCATGCGGGGAACCCATATGGCTCACCGCCATCCGTGTCTGTGTCAATGACATCGCCCATCAGGACTGACCATTCACCTTCGCCAAAAATGTCCTCGTGCATGCCATGCACGAGATGCACTGCCCACATTAGACGATCAGCCTTGTACAGACCGCGGCCAACGTAGAACAGGACTCGCTTCTCAAGATCCGGCGTGAACATTTTGATGCGCTCGTCGTCATCGTCACAGTCGTAGTCATGCTTCAAAGTCCGGCGGAACAGGGTAAGGAACGCCGCCAGCGAAAATTGATACATGTGGTTGGCGGTGATCATTTTCTGAACCAAAAAGTACATCTGTGTTGCATCTGCCGCAAACGGCTGATAGACCATTCGCTGCTTGTCCAACTCCACAGAGGATTCTTGCGCAGCAGCAAGCGCGACTTTGATTTCTCCAGCCTTCACCTTCGTCTCCGTCAGGGTGTCGATCAGTTCCTGGTTCTCGAGAAGGTTACCTTCAGAGGACGCAAGAGCGACTAAAAGTTTGGACTCGAGAGCACTAATTTGCACTTTGCATTCTTCCTCCTTTTGCAGCATTTCAGATTTTTGCTTCTCGAGCTCCGGCTTCTCGCTTTGCAGCGTAACACCAAGCAACTGGCCTTCAAGACCGGCACGAGTAACCGAGAAGTTCACCTCTGAAATAATGGCTTTGGTGTCAGGTGGCAGGTGAGGACGTGGATTACGAGTGACTAAATACATGCGGAACTGCATGTTGAAGTCGACCTGCTTGTCCCCGATTTGAACGACACGCCGTGAACCTTGATTTGAGAAGTCACGCTTGACTAGAGGTACAAGCATCGGTTCCACACTGTCGACTTCCAGAATGACGAGTGTTTTGCCGAAGCGCACAGCCAGTTCAGTCTTGTTTTGGAAACGAGGATCGGCAGACGGCACAATTTCAAGCGGGCGGCTGTCGTCCAAAGCCAACTGGTTTGTGAGCCAATCCGTTGCACTGGAGGCTGGGTCGATGATGAAAGGGCACCTCGATTCCGAATTCAAAATGATCAGTGAGTTTTCCATGCTCAAAATATCCGATGGCAGTCCACGAGCCTTGAACTCAAGCAGCTCACTCTCCGTGCTAAGCATTTCGCGATAGTTGAAACTTCGTGTTTTGGCGTAGCCGCGCCAAACGTCGACCGCTTTCGCGCGAACATCTTCCGACGACTTGCCGAGGTATGTCGTGTAGGCAGCGGCAATCAGAATTTTCGTCGGCAGCGTAGTCACGGCATCGCGAAGCTCTCCTGCGGTCACCTCCCAACGCGTTCGTTCGCCGTCTAACTTTCCTAGCAAGTTCTGGGCCTTCTCCAATGTAATCTCAGTCTTTTCGAGATCAATACGGAGCTGCTCCGCTTCAGACGTGAGCGCCGCAAACTCATCTTTAAGTTTTGATACTCTCTCATCAATCACATCAAGCTCAGCTTGGTTGGCATCGAGCTTTGACTGTGACTCGTCGAGGAATGCCGTGGCTTCCTTCAACTTTTTGGTCAGCGGTTGCACGCGATCAATGACGGTCGCAAAGCGAACGGTGGCCGTGACCCACGCGGCGAGCGGCGCTGCTGCCTTGGAGACCTTGAAAATCACCTTCGGCTCGAAAGAACGAGCTTTTTCTTTTAAGATTTTGGCCGTCTTGTTTCTGATTTTTGGTTTGACTTGATGAGCATCGAAATTCACAATGTTGTCAATAACTCCACGCTTTCCCAAAAAGATTTTCATGCTATTCCAGGACGTATCCTGAATTCCCAGCAGTGTCAACACTCCCGACAGCACATCGCGAATGGGTTCCGGAGGCGTCTTCAGTGACTTGATTTCTCCGAGGTCTTTTGTGCTGACGCCACTGACGGCTTTCGCAGCTTCGTCGAGGAGAGGCTGAACTTCCGCGAGCTCGTTCTCGATCTCGCCTTTCTGCACTGTCAACACTTCAGTTTTTTCGGCGATCTGTTTTGTTAACTCCTCCACGGCCTCGCGCCGCTCCGTTGCGCCCTCAAGTGCCTCTGTGATGTTGGTCATTGCCTCGTCGGCCAACTGTTGTTTCTCGGCCAATACCTTGCGCTTCGCAATTGCATTCGTGGTCAATTCGTCAACTGTCACAGCGGCTTCTTGAAGCTTGCTCAGACCACCTTCCATGCGGTTCGCGTTGTTGATCAAATCATCCTTCTTCTCGTTGTACAACTTCTTGTGCATCATCAAGAAGGAAATGAAGTTGCGTGGGGTTGCTGTCAAAGCGGTGTCATCGAACACGGAACTGTCTTTTCCAACGGTAGAGCACGACGTGTGAATATCGACAGCAAGCTGTGTCAAATTGTGTTCGTCTTCTTCTCCAACCAAAACGGGGAGCATCAAAGAGGGCAGTTCCAGCATTGAAGCTTTGCGCCATGCGCCCATCCAAACGATATTGCACACGTTGAATAGCGCGGGGTTCGACTGACAGCGCGGAGCAAACAACTCGTTGGTGGGGTCCATAGAAAGAACGACATGCAAGCGTTGCACGACTCGTTTGATGAAGAAATCGTACGGCGCGATTCCAAATGCGCCCGTTTCCTCCATCATTTCTTTGAGCCCGTCCATTAACGGCGCTAACTCCTCCGCCGGGTACAGTCCAGGAACATCACCGGAAGACAGGATTGAGTTCACGCATTCCAGCACAAACTCAAACTCCATGTGGTAGTCTTCGATGAACAGGACCACCTCCTTCTCACCCAGCGCCGCTTCCTCGTAGCAACGCTTCAGTGTGGTGAAGAACTTCTTCCGCGTGTAATCTCGAGTGACTTCGGGCGACATGAATGCCATGTTGTGCATGTTGGCAACGATGGCCGTTGCTGTTTGACGGCCAACTCCAGCTCGCCCCGCAACCAAAATAGACCCGCCGGGCTTCGCTAGGATACGGTCTACTTGAGTCATGTGCTCTAGAATTTCTTGGAACAAGTGGATGTTCAGCTCCTTGATTTCACGCTCGTAGACGATGAGGCCCCGCTTGGCGATCTTCATGAATTCCGATGGGGATATCTTGCGCAACGTTTTGACAGCAGCTGAAGATGCGGCCTCCTCTTCGTCAGCGTCCGCCTCCTTGGATTCGTCGCTTTCCTTGCCCTCTTTGCCTTCATCCTTGCCTTCGTCATCGTCATCATCATCATCGACTTCAGGTCTGAATGTGGAGTACAACACGCTTTCAGCGACGTTGTATTCTGGCCACAGACCACGAATGATTTTCGTCAATATTGTTTGAAACTTCGTTTTCGAAGGCTGATCGACGAGACGATCAGCAATCAGACGTTGTGCCTCGTAACAGAACACATCGAGCAACTCCTCCGAGGCGAGATCGTAGCCGAGGAGACCTTTAATCCACCGCGTTAGTTCTCGCGGAGTGAGCAAGTAATGGCGATGCTCATTGATCGAAAAATTCTTTTTGAACTTCGAGTAAATGTCGACCATTGCAGTGGCCAGTTTCTGCTGGCTCGCAGGCTCGTAGAATGTGTCGTCAGCCAGCGTAGCGGAATTTAAGGCGGCAGACGCATATGCTGAGTATATCGCATTCAGTTCGTCCTTGGACGGATAATCTATGTAAGCGATTCTGATAATCGCTGTGAACCGGGTCGAAATGGGATTTCTTCCAACTGTTGTTGGTGGGTTCATGGAGCAAATGATGTGCACATTCTCCACTCGCAAAAACTCCAGATTGGAGTTGTAGTACCCATCAAACGTCAGCAGCTGCTGCAAGAAGTCGATCAGCATGCATGAATTGTACATGTCTGGCTTCGGTAAGTTGATATTCTTCAGGTACAAGACCAGTTTATCTCCGGTCTTCGGCCGGTACACGCGGCCATCTTGAGCAGAGGTGAGCGTGCACGCTTCTTCCAGTTTTTGAATTACGTTGTCCGCGGTGGTTTGGGAGTTGCAGTTCAGAGTAGTGACACTCGTCTTTGGATCATTCGCGAAAAGGTTGAGGAGAACCATCGACTTGCCGCAACCCTCTGGCCCAACGAGCAAAAACGGTTCATTGCGACGGTACCAAGTTTCCACAAGACGTGTTGAACGTTGAAAGGATATCGTTTCGACCGCAACGCCTTTATCGATGGCAGTGCGATCCTTGATGTTGTCAGCACTCTTCATGCCGAGTGTTTGGTATTCTCCGTCGACAACAATGGTATCCAAAATGTTGTCGGCCTACGCGTGTTTCGCACAAACGTGAAAAGAAAGGCAAACACAGAAACAAAAACAGCAACAAAATGACAAAGCAACAACAAGATTTGGCAGTCACGTACCACGTTGGCTCCAGCCCATTTGCACACGGCGCGCCCAAGATCTTCCCGGTCTTCCATGGACAAATTTGCTCCCATACCATTCACGAGACCAATGATGAACTCCTCCTTGCATGAGCATCCCTTGATTTTGGAAAGAGCGCCCATAACAGTACCAACCATGGTGGATTCCACCACAAACGCATTTCGCTTCAAAACCCAGTCGAGCGCTTTGTACAGGAGGCTGTCGATCCAACCGGTCACCTTTTCCTGCATGTCTTCAGGCTGGTCCTCAACCCACTTGGACACGTTCTTCTTGACATCAACATCTTTCTCGCTCAGGAAAATCATTCCGCATCGAGAAATTGTCGCAGGTGAGGCAAACTGTAGGTCGTGCGTTTCGAAGATGAAGTTGACATTTGGTCCGAAGTTGATGCGCTCTCCAGACGGCAACGTGAGCAGATGGTTGTCATCCAACACCGAGTTCAACGATTCAATCCACTCTGGGTCAACATCGCCATCACACACGATCCAGGACGTAACATCTGGATCTTCCTTCACGACAGCTTTGGAAGCCTGGGTCAACACACCGTCGTTCCACTCGCGCGTGTCCAAGTCCATGAAACCAAGCAGCTGCTGACGTGGCATGGCCTTCGGGTTCATGACGTGAGTCTTGAGTTTCTTGCCAGTTTTTCGCAGCGCCTCACTCAGCACCTTCCAAACGACAGTTTTGCCGCAACCCGACGGTCCCACGATGACACATCCCATACGTTGCTCCAGAGACTCTTTCAACTGCAACATACGCTTCATTTGGAACTCATCGAAAATCAAGTTGAACTCTTTCGATTCCATCACTTCCTTGATTGCTTTTTGAAGGATGGGGATTTCAATGTCCTGTGCGTCCACCTCGGGGAAAACGTCCTTGCACAACCCCACAAATCGCTTCGCGTCATCGAACGTGAGTTTCGACAGTGTGTTGACGCGCAGGGCTTTGACCAACAAATCGGCCTCAACGACGTCGTCGACGTCCAACCCAGCTGCTTTGCGAGCGACAATCAATTTGCCGCCGGTCACAAGAATAGCCTTGAGGCCACGAAGACCCCAATCGTAGTGCTGCTGCGGGCTGAGCAACTCTTTTGAGAGACTGAAAACAGACACAACTTTCGTTGACAACTTCTTCGCTGCCTGAAAGCCCTCGGCGTAGAGCATGACCTCCGCGATGAGGTCGTTGTCCGGCCTCGACATGGCCACAGGTCGGAACAACGTCTTTAAGTTGTCGGGGAGTTTGGAACGGCCACCATACTTCTTACCAGCGGGGTTCATCGTGACGAAAATGGCCGAGTTGAAGTCAACGTTGATTTTGATGTTCATCAGAACGCATTCTGGTTTCTTGAACTTGATAGCGTCTTGCACGACTTGGATTTGCTGGGAAACAGCGGAGAGCTGATCTTCTTTCAATCGATTGAACTCGTCAAAACAGCCCCAAGCGCCGCAACGGACCAGACCCATGATAATTCGGCCCATGGACTTGAAATCAATCCCTTCGTCACAGTTGAAGACGAGGACCTGTCGTCCTAGGGTTGCCCCAAGCATCTTCACCGACTCGGTCTTTCCTGTGCCAGCCGGCCCGTACGGGTTGCCACCATAGCCTTGGTGCATTCCTTGTGTTAGTGTGAGGTAGCACTTGTCCGTCAGCGGCGTGTGCACGAGTTTGCCGGCATTGCCCTGGTACTCGTACGTGTAGTTGAGCTCTGCGTCAACCATGCGCACAACGACAAACCCGTCGGGGTTCTTGTAGAAGCGCAATTGCTTCGTCCACATCCAGTCGTCCAGATCCGACGTTTTCTCACGAATGAGAAGATCGACAACGTCGATCAGGTGCATGAGATCGATGAGCAAAGACATCACCTTCTTGCGCAAAAGTGGAGTGCCAACGAGATCCATCTGGGTGTAGATCTTCAAAGTTCCACGAAGCACATCGAGATAAGGCTTCAGAGTACCGTTCTTCATGTGGGTTTCGCAACGCTGCGTGAAGTGCACCTGCTCTGTCAGGCACAGAACTTGGGAACTGTATGCGTCTTTGGAGGGATCCTCTTCGGCCAAACATTTTTCAGTCGACACTTTCAAGGAGTGCTTCATTTGGTTGACGACATCCGTCAACCACAGTTCAACCTGGTCGGATAGTTGCACAGGTTCTTCGAGAACGACCTCTTCCTTGGAGGAGGACAGGATAGAACGAATGGCGGTTTGCTGGTCGTCGAATCCAACACGCTGTACGCCTTGGAACAGTTTCTTCAAGTGCTGTTGAATCACTTCCGGATTCTGTGCTTGACCGAGAATTTCGAGCAGGTCGTCATCTCCAATGAAGTAGAAACGCGGCATCATGCCACGCTTTTGCTCCAAGTAATCGGACAATGCCTTCTGGCATCGATTCAGCTGATCAAGACACATTGACAAGCGTTCGCCCAAGTCGACGTGCAACTCCTCGTCGCAAAGATTGATGACATGCGGGTCTTCTGCAATTTTCTTCTGAATGTCAGTGAATTCGTCGTCCACGCGCCGAAACCGAGCTTGCTCCTGCGGTAACGCACCGCGCATGAAGATGGGCTCCAGGTACAACCATTTCCTCTGAATTTGGATCATCATGTTGAGCCACTCGTTGAGGTTGTCAAAGTTCTTCTCAAACTGACCGGCTTCAGCCGCGAACGGTTTGAAGTAGGCGCTCTCCTTGAGCGACGACAATAGGGATTGATTGTCACCGAGTACGGTGAACAAGTCTTTCCACTCAGTCACGAGCATGGTCAAGCTGCCGAGCTCCACGTGCTCG
>ENA-OWNT01003782-OWNT01003782.1-seawater-metagenome-genome-assembly--contig:-NODE-3782-length-13915-cov-3.863420_pt1 | contig 13915 bp, 15 predicted proteins | sample MGYA00238136_ERZ651165 | MGnify/ENA primary metagenome ERZ651165 (study PRJEB26861, sample SAMN08777766) | seawater metagenome | isolation source: coastal seawater | place: USA: Florida | collected...
AAACACCTCCTCACCTCCTCCCTCTTTCCCTTGCTCACTCACTCACTCACGAACTGGCCATACGAACCAACGGACGGCAGGCAGTTTCAGCGATGGCCGATCGGTCCGACCAACCCAACAACCGGCCATCGGCCATCGGCCATCCCACACCTCCCGCCTTCCACCCACCCACCCACACAACCACCCACCCACCCACCTCGATGCCACCAAACCATCGCGGGATCGCGGGATCGCGGGGCTCGTGGTTCAGGTTGGTTGAGATAGGTGGTGGTGGTTCTGGTCCTGTGTTCTGGTTCTGGTTCTGGTTCTGGTTCTGAGGTTGTTGTGATGGTGCTGGTAGTTGTGGTGGTTCTCGTCGTCGTCGTCGTCGTCGTCGTCGTGGCGGCTGCGGCCATGGAGAGCGTCAAGTCGGCCACACCTCCGCAAAATGACGCACGCCAATGCTGCCGTCCAGAGAAGCATGGCCTCAACTCAAACTCCCACCTTGCATCTGTGAATATGTTTGAGCGAGGGAGGAAGGGGGTAGGAATGAAGAGAAAGAGCGAGCACTTGAGCGAGTTGGCGTCGAGCCGCGTGTCAGGAGTAAAGACCAAAAACTGGCGGAGAATAAGTATCCAGCCCAAAGTACGGAGAAAAAGAAAGCTTGGTTGCGAGCGCCGAAGATTGCGTGGCGGGGGGCGGTATGGACCGCGGTAAAGTGTACATTCGGCCCATGGTTGTGTCGGACGTGGAGCAGATAAAAAAGTTGCACGATGCCTGCCTTCCGCTGTCGTATGATGAGTCATACTATGAGGGCATGGCACAAGACCCAGATAATCACTTTTGCACCGTGGCCGCACTGAAGTCAACGCGCACGGAATCTGACGAAACTCATGGCGATGAAAGCACCGCCCGATTGGCCAGTGAAGAGATTATTGGAGCAGTCACAGCGCAGTATTGGGACAATGAGTCAGCTCGCAATGCCAATGGGGTCGCTGGCGAAACGTACGCCAAAAAGCAAGACACTGGAGGGCTCATCATCCGGGGCGGAAGCCTGTTGCTGTACGTGTCGTCTCTAGTTGTGGCTCCCCAGCATCGAAGGAAAGGTATTGCGTCGCATTTGCTTGAAAGATGCGTAGAGGACGCTCTTCGCAGGTACGTCACTTTCCATGAAAGCGTTTGCGCACCAGCCGCAGCATGTTTTGTATTTCACCACCCTCTCCGCCTGCACTACTTCAGGCCTCAGTGTGCGGCCATTGTGTTGCACGTGGTCGCTCGCAACAAATCAGCAATATCACTTTATAGATCGCAGAGATTCGTCCGAATGAAACGATTACGGCGCTTCTACAAATACGACGGTCAACATCGAGACGCGTACTTGTTTGTCAGATGCCTAAATTCGGGCTTTGTTCGGCGGAGACGATGCGCCATCATGTAGTCATGCACTTCTTGTGCTTCCCTGTGATTTGATATTGTGGCACGAAAAAGTATCGCAAGCGAGGTCAGTAGTCTCGCTTGGCACACTCGATGAGTCCACAATTTGTGCCATAACAGTTTATATTTATGTATCCATTCGTTGTACAATCGTTGCCGAGCTGAAGTGATGCTTGGTGATTAATTATGCATTCACTGGCCGCTGTCGTCGTCGTCCATGTAGTGCACGTTGTCAGCGTTTTCAATGGCGAGTCCACGGTGGGCAATGTGCAGTACTGTGCGTCCAACTCGGAGTCTCTGGATGGCCTGTTGTGCACACGACAATTGTGAGCATTCAATTACACATTGACGCGGTCGATCATTTGCCACATACTTCTTCTACGGCCTCTTCGCTTTCGGCGTCCAACGAAGAAGTGGCCTGATCAAACATCAGATGTGGTTTTCAATCACTCTTAGATTGCGACGAGTCGGAACAGCAGACTAGAGACTAGAGGTTGCGTACCTCGTCGAGAATCAACAATGTCGGATTCTTCAAGATCGCCCGAGCGATGACGACGCGCTGGCGTTGTCCGGCGCTGAGCTGGGCACCAGCAGCACCGACAGCAGTGTTGTAACCATCAGGAAGACTGGCAATGAACGTGTGGATATTGGCCTGCAGCAACCCAGGAGCCAACAATTTCAGATTGTGGCAGGAAACAACATTGGATCCAGAAAGCCCAACCAACCTGCTCTGCGGCGCCCTGAATCTCGTCGTCGGTGGCATTCAGCCGCCCGTACGCGATGTTGTCGCGAATCGTCCCATCAAATAGAACTGGATTTTGCTCGACGACGGCAATTGCCTTTCGGACCGCCTTGCGCGAGTACGAAGTAATGTCTCGGTCGCCCCACGTGATCTTACCACCCTTCACAGTCACGACAGATTAACAAGTTCAGCAAAGAGGTCTTTCTGTGACACGCGCTGTTTCGGAAATGTACCTTCGGGTCATGGAGCCTCGTCAACAGGGACGCTGCTGTCGACTTGCCACTTCCGCTGAGCCCTGCCAGTGCGGTAGTTTGGCCCTCAGCGATGGTGAGGTTGAATTGATTCAACACTTGAACCTGGTCAAGGCATCAAAATTCCGGGCGTCAATAAGCGTGAGATAAGTGCTGGTCCCAACACGAACAATACGTTCACTTACGTCAGGTCGCACGGCATAATGGAAATCAACATCGTGGAAGACAATATCTCCCTTTGGAGTGTCATCTTCAGATCCATCTTCAACTTGGGGACTTGGCGCATTCAGCAACGCAAAGAGGTGTTCGCTCGCCGCCGTCGTCTGGCGCACCTGGCTCAGGGTTTGCATAATTGATGCCAGGCCTACAACACACAGCAAGGTCACCTCAACAGGAGGACTCCGCAGCGTGCCACTGCTGACCACGCACCTGCCACAACCATCCCACCCCGAATGGTAAAGTTGCTCAATTCTCCAACCGTAAGCCGACCTAAAACAAGAGACCACTTAATAAGCTGCGGTTGACCACGCTAGGACGGAAGAGTTTTTGTGCGTATCCATACCTTCCCTGAGCTGGCGGCCGCCATAATACATCACGCCAAGCAACGTGGCAGATCCGAGGAAGCTGATACTACCCATCATCAGCCCTTGAGCGCGGGCTGCCCGTGATGCAGCGCGAGTAGTGTCATCAACGGCATTAGCGAATGATGCCTTTTCGTGCTCTTCGTTCGTGTATAATTTGATGGTGGACACGTTGCTGACCATGTCTAGCGCTTGTTGATTCGTCTGTGAAACGGCGGCTTCCAGGTCGGCCTGCGCTCTTTTCGCTGACCGGCGGAACCCAGCACTTGCAGCAATGGCGAGTGGTGGTGCGAGAACGAATGTCGCCAATGTGAGTCGACGTGAAAGAGCCAACATGCTCACTGTGCCTCCAACAACAGAACTCAGTCCACGGAAAAAGTTTGCGAAAATCTTCGAACTCGATTCGGACAGCGCATCGATGTCGCCAGACAGCCGCGCGAGAAGCTCGGACGGCTTCCCCTCATCTGTATCGAAGAATTCCATATCTTTTTCCAAGATGACCGCGTACACTCGCTTGCGCAGGCGGCGGGCAGTCCTCGCCGTGATGGATCCCAAGACATATGTTCGCAGAAACGATGCAAAGCTCGACGTCGCAAACACAGCGGCGCACACCGCCAGAAATTGTCGATCGGTCATGTCGCCGCATAGCCTTTGCAGCAGTGTGTTCTTGCGTGCACTGTTTGGAGAGGAGCGGTCGATGATGAACGAAACAAATGCTGGCAGAGAGAAATTGCCCAGGCTCGCAACAACCAATGCGCCCAAAGCCACGCCTAGACTCGCTTGTTCCGGCGCTAACACCTGTGACATGAATACATGGTGTGTGGAAGACAATGAGACTGGGCCAAATACTTTGTAACTAATCGTGTGACGAACCTTCGCAATTTGGCGCATTGGAGAAGGCTTTTTCATCCTGAAACGCAGTACTAGTTTCGGCGCAATAAAATCCAATCAGCGAAAGCAAAAACCAAAAAACTCAACGAGATCAGCACTTAGTTCGAATAAACAGTATTTCAATGTTAGCAACAATACCCGTAACGGAGGTTTTCCACTTCCACCTTGGCCCCCAGGGCGACCGATCGTCGACAGATACACGCAACGAACGGATGACTTGGAGAGTTCACGAGTGGACCCATGGTCGGACGGACCAGACGAATGGAAGGCCGAACTTCTTTCGCAACAACAGCGGATGGGTGAGCGAACGAACGCACGAAGGCGCGAGCGGGAGACAACGGACGAACCGGCCCCGCAACAGTTGCGGTACGGCGGTCTTGCGACAGACGTCATGACGCGTCTGGCACTTTCGAGTGCAGACAGGCGAACCAACCAACCAACCAACCAACCAACCAACCAACTGTGGACACAGAACGCGTGTTGTGTTGTCTGTCTGTCCGCACACACTCGAACTCCCGGTACGGTCACTGCACTTCTTGCAAGAGCGGCCGACGCGTTGGTGCACTGACGACTGACAACCACCGCCGGGTTTGTACTTTGTGTACTGGGCACGAGCCACAAAGGAGAAAGGTGTCCTGGGTCTGAGGTTTTCACGTGGTGATGTTGTATGTATGTGATGATGGCCTGCACACTTCTTGTTGTATGACGGTCTTGGTCTTGCACTACGATCACGAGATGAATGTCAGTCTAAAAAACGAAACCGTAATCATCGTGATGCTATCAACTGAAGGTGGTGTTGCTTTATTGACAAGGAATAGATCTACGTGTCATGCAGTTGTTCTAAGAAAAAGAGTTACCGGCACAGCGAAATGTGTGTGGTACCCGCTTTGAACTGTTGTTTTTGAATACACGATGATGAGGTGCTGTGTGCAATAATACCACAACCCATGTTTCGGCGAGGAACGCGCAGAATCAAATTCCATAGCGACAACAAACAATTTTTTTACGAGTAACACGATTGCCATCTTGACATTGAACGAAAATGTCCCACGGTGACTAATAAACGATGTGGCTCAGCAGCCACTCGCTGCTCTTTCTGTGCCTCCTCGCAAAAGGCAGCAACTGTTTTCTAGCCTAATCAAAAGCATAACATTGACGTGGAATGCGGGATCTCACACATCTTTTAGCGCGAGATATACCTGAGAGAGCAACGGAGCATTGAGTTTGTTCTCAATACCACGCAATATCTGTGGGTACAAAATCGCACAAGCAGAGTTGTCGACGGCAGAAGAGGGCTGCTTCTTGGCCCGAAGCACCGACGCGAAGGCCGAGAGAGCTACAGCACACCGACATGTGTCAGGGACGCACAACGGCGCTGGAAACAACCAAACACGAATACAACGCGACAGCTCACACGAACCGAGCCAAGATGTTTGTCGTTGGTTCGTCGCACACAGCCCGTTTTCTTTCTTCAGCTGCACCCAAAATCGTGTTCAATCGTGGTTTTCGTTCAGCGAGCGCCACGACAAACATCGAGAACGAAAACGAACCCTGTTGCGCACCAACCGATGCACATATTTCGGCAGATCTAGAATCAAATCTTACCGCACAGCAGAATACAAAATTGAGTGGCAACCACAATGCACGAGACTGCATGCAACCACACGACAACTAACCCAGCAAAAACTCTGCGGGAATCCCAGCTGCCTGAGAACAACCATAGAAAGTACACAGAAACAGGTGAATGTCTACCACGCAACGACATAGCTATGCATTGTCGACTTGCTGCTTGAGATGTTGCGAGCACCTGCAGACAAAATAATGGAGCACTTTATCACGTGCATCCAGGTTGGCAATTCATTGATCATTGCAACCCACGTGAAACTTCATTGCAGCTATAATGAAGACGCGGTACAAGTTACTGTGGACAATTAATTCCCTGGAGTTCACTCGAAGATCCAACAACAATGGGTGGCACTTCGGTCGGACAAAGTTGCGCAACTACATTCGGGAAACACAAGGTTCCGACGCTGCATAAGAGCAAAATCACAGCAATAACACCACCAACACCAGTTTTTGCATACCTGGCGCCGGAAACGAGCCGAAAATCCTTGCGTTAAATTTAAACGCCCTGTGATTCGAACAGTTGATATCAATCGCAGTGTACCAGTTTGTGGCAAGCCACAATGTGATGAGTACTGTTCGGAACAAAAATCAATGATGAACATGACCCACACCTCGGTGCCTGAAGCTGACCGTGTCTTGCATTGACACAGCAGGTCGGCCTGCGAGAGGGGGAATATTCACCAATTACGTTTTGCAAGTACAAACACCACTTGGCGAAACAGGGTAACACTGAAACAGCAGGGTCAAAGTACCTGGGTGTCCGTCCTTGTCTTCGATTTGGGACGCAGTGATGAACCTACTGTAGTCGGCCATGAGACTAAGATTCTTGGTATTGATCCGTAACCCACACCACCGCAACCAAATTTCCCCACGTCCGAGGCGTGGCAGTGGCTCTAGTGTTCCGGGCACGACAACTTTGAAGTTCACACAAGTTTTCGTCTGCTTCACACGACACCCATACTCCGGAAATCCCTGAATCATCACAGTCGCAAATGCCTCGGCTGTCTGTGAGGGTTGCATTCAACACAGAGAATGATATATCAGAGTCATGGAAGGATGCAATCGATGCGGGACGAAGGACTGACCACTTTTGACGTTGAAACGAACAAGGAGTCGTCCACAAGCCGCATTAGGAGATGTGGCGGAAGAGGCGGGATCAAATCGCCACTCGTGGCCTTCGTGCGGTGGGTATCTGAGTCCTTCGGTTTTGCGCCTTTCGCGGCTCTCCTGCGCTTGAGAGCCGCTGCCAACCCACGCCCGCGGCGTTTGACTGGCTGAGCCGGTTTGTCGGCAGTTGTGGCCACTTTGAGTCGTGTAGACCACGGTGCAGTTCGTAGGGCAACTTGCCTCGCAACGGCTGGCAGGATTTTAGTTGTTTCAAGCCACCCATAGTAAAGGTTGCACAGAATGTTTGACAAGATGGATCCCTGCGGAATGCCGACTTGTTGATGAAAAAACCGTGTGCCCTGCACAGTAGCCATACACAGTAAGACAAGTGACAGAATGTGACAAGGCTGCTTGAATGTACCATTCGCAAGATGTTGCCTCGCATATGCTTTTCTACAAGCGAAAGAACCTCCTTCCTTGCCAGATATCTGCTTCGAAACTGGCTGCCGACAATAACACTTGGCCGTCGAACCTTGTACGTGCCCCCGCTCCTGTCGCTCTTCACTCTGTCGTTGAGATCACTCGCTGTTGATCTCCCGCCATCATGCGTGCACATGCGATGCACAATGTTGATGCGCCGAGCTTCTTGCGCGGATGGAGATGCCACGCGAATGAACTTTTTCCGCAACGAAGAACGGTCACTGCGTGTTGCGCGACTTTCTCCATTTGTGCCGGCGAGAACTGGCCGTGCTTCGTCGTGAAATACGTTGAATCGTTCGATGAGGTACCTGCACACCAAATCAACAACTGACGCTCAAATTGTTCGAAATTGAGTGCACATTTGCGCCACTAACTCATCTTCTCGCAATAAATCACGGAGCAGTTCCATCAATTTGTCCAATTTGATGTTGTCATAACACTTTTCGACATCCACAGACACGAAGTATAGCTTGGTTGACGGTGTGTCGCCACTGTTCCGCTGACGGTCCAACTTGCAGCGAAACCCCTTCATGTCTGCATAAATGTCATCGTACCCCATCACGCACGCTCCAAACCGCTCCAGCTGTCGACCATACCTTGACACCACCCAAGTGTGATCACAAACATTTGATTCAAAAACAACTATCACGCATCACGTACTCGAACTTGAGGACAGCAAACACATCGCGAAGCACCATGTTCGCCGGCATGCGTTTTCGGGATGACACTGTGCGCTTCGGCAGTGTTGCAGAATTGCTGCGACGCAGGGGCGCTGTTGGTGCCACCTCTCCCAACGAAAATGGCGACGTGGACGTTTTGGTGGAGCTTGATAAGTTCACAATCTGTCGCACATTGGACATGTCTCGTTTCGGCACGAGACGCATGAGTCCTACGACAGCACAATACAACAACTCAAGGTGCTTTCCCGGGACCGCCGGAACCACACAAGCACAGCAAACCAACCAAGTCCGAAAGGTGTTGCATTTTGCAACCAAAATTGTCTAACTTGAGCCGTGGTCAAGCGACACAACCGCAGCAGAGGTCCGTTCGTGCAAGTCTGCACAGTTTCGATTCGTTCGGTGAATTGCAGCGATGAAGGTGGGCTTGCAGCGTATATCTCCTCGAAGATGCGTTCGACTGTTGCCCAACGTGATTTTCGGAAGTAAAACACCTGTCACAACACGCACACTCGCGCCCATCAGTTATCTCAACAGAGTGGCAACAACTCCATTCCAAGTTCGTACCTTGTTTGCACAACCGTCCACTTCGGTAACATAGAAAGTTGCACGCGTGAGTGGCACAATTACCGAGTTCCACAACCACCAATAAAAGTCCCTCACGCGGCGAGATAACACCTTCTGCTGTTGTGCGTTCAGTGGTATTGATTTAGCACGCGGATTCGCTGCGGGTTGTCGGGAATTTTGTCCGCAAAAAATAGTTGCGAGACCCCGGTGATCTTGGACGAGTACATCTTCAAGCAATATTTGATCGTAGCGACCCGCGTGAACAAACCGCTGTACACTGTTGCAAAATTGCTCTCGATTTGTATCACCGCCCCAAAAAACACTTGGAACAATTTGCAGAACCACCGCAACAAGGAACTTCGTTACTCTTCGCGGATCAACATGTGCCTGACGAATCGCTTCGGCAAATGACAGGGTGGCGCTGTCGGTTTTTTTCGGAGGCAGTTGGCTGGATTCGTTGTCACTCAGCGACTGACTTCCTAGGGACGTGCTGCCTGATTCTGAGTATGACCCCATACTCGGAAGCTGGTCAGGTGATTGAGTTGGTGCGACATGGTGCGGCACTGAGGCGTGGGCTCGTGCGGCTCTCTTGGGCTTTGGGTGCAACGATTTCCTGGAGCAATACTTCTCGAGTAATGCTTGAACGCGTATGGTAGACCAGTTACGGATAAGCTGTGCAAACGGCTTTATACTGGAGCGGAGGCCGCGCGGAACAGGTCTTCTCTTCCGCATCCTAGCTGCACCAAGTGTGTTTCGTTGTATCCCGTGTCCAGGTCTAGGACTCACAGCAGGACTCTGGCTCGTCTCAGAATTTTGTCGAGACAGGGGTGCAGTGACCGCCTTTTTCTTACCAGCGTCGCTGGTGTCGCTGGATTTCGTGCCGCAGAAAATATCAGCTATGAGTAATCGGGCCATGGACAGTTTTAGTGGCGGCTTCTGTTGCACTGCCGCGCCCTGGGCTGATGCATTGTCACCACCAGGTGCGTGAGAAAGATGTTCAATTGTGGGCAGTCTCACTTTGCGAGCAAAAGACGATGCGTAAAATATTCGACTCCGTGGAATCAGTCGCGGCTTTGGTGGAGGTGTGACTGTCTTGACGTGCGCCCGCGAGCCACTCCCCTTTCTCACCCGCTTAACGGACTTCACTGAGCTTGCCGTCGCAGGTAATCGGCGTTTTTTGCGTGCTTGTTGGTGGGCCACTGCGCTTGTGGTACCATTGTTATCGCTGAGTGAAATTGGCTCCCCACAAAATTGGATGAAGCAGCTGTTTGGGAGAGCACACAAGAGTACTTTGTTGAGCAAAATGTCGATCATCATGTCATCTCCAATTTTCGCCAAGAGCTGCCGCCACGCCGATCCACATACGAACGTGACATAGCTACAAACAGCAATTCAATTGTGACCAAGTCGTTCACCGCCAATATTGTACCAACTCAGTCAAACTCACCTGTTTGGAAAGACTGAAGCGATATGACCAGCGAAGAGGCCGCGGTGCCCACTGTAGCGGTTGTTGGATGCTCTGATGGACCGGTAACCGTTCGTAAGCAAGTGGGTTGGCTGGCTGTGCTTTGCGCGACTGAACGCAAGCTGAATGACGCGACTGACACACTCTTGCTGACTCAGTTCGTTGGATGTCTTTTGCGCAGTCGACGTTGCTGCGCCGTCAGCCTCAGGTTCGATGTTGGAAATGCTATGCGGCGCGTTGGCGACAACAACGGAGTCGAGTAAACACCCCAGCTTGTTCAGATCATCGACCTCGGCCGCAACGCCACCTTCGCCATCGTCCAAGGCCACGGTCGGCAAACGCGTCCTCAAGAATTCCCGAAGTGTCGTCGCGTCACTTGTGAGCAGCTGCAAAGCATTGCACTTTTTAATGGCGTCCATCGACTCAATGGAACACTGCGTTGTGGCATCGTGGCGACTCCATTTTTGTGTACACTTCCGCGTGTTTAAACTTGTGCACGAGACATCCTGCACCGAAAGTTGTCGCCACCAATCATCACATTCCGCGAGATGCCCCTCAACTCATCTTCAAAGAAAACAACTAATGGATTTTTTGTGTGTTTCTAAGTGTCGGATTTGTCTGCATATTTTCCGATACTTTCGTGACTCGCGCTGCTTGTCACTGTTCGAAGTTCCTCTTCATCCTCATCCCCAAATTGCGGTCAAGGTGATTAGTCGATGTCGTAACAAAAAAGCAAGAAGCTGCGTGGTGGTTGTGGCGACATACAAATAAGAAACCGCGATGCATTTGTACTGGAATAGTGACCCGACGACGTCCAGCGCGATGCCCCTCACAAACAGTCGTCGTCGCTCGACAACTTGCGTCCTTTTTGTTCCTCAATGTGACCGACCGACCGACTGACCGACCGACCACAAAGTTGGCGGAGTTGGCGTGTCAACACGCCTCCCTCCCTGCTTCCTGCTCCTCCACTCTGTCTTACAGTCTGGTCCCGCTTCGATCCGAGCCAATCTTTGGAAACCTGCAACCCAGTTTGGACTGTGAGACTGTGAGAACAACAAACTGGGTGGGTCTTGATAGTCCGATTACATCACACGATGCTCAGTGGGTCTTGAATATACCATTACGCTTCCCGCGCGCTCCACGCTCACTCACTCACTCGCTCATATTCTTGGAAACCTGCAAAGGCAGTGTACAGTATCTTTGATCTTTGTTATTTTTATGGAAACCTGCAAATCCATTTTAGATCGTTCGTTTTATGTGCCGCGTAACGCCCGGCTCCGTCTGCCCTCGCTCTTCACCACGCACGTCGTTACGTCGTCACTGTCGTCACCACTCGTCCGTGCGCTGCTTCGCCACTCGCCACCTTCGTTTGTTTGAACACAGCAAGGTAATCACCAGCAGCGCGCCAGCGTTGTCAAGATGTCATGATGTATGTCGTGGTGTGTGTTTGTTCGGTGGTTGGTTGATTGTGAAAGTTGAAAAGTTGTGGAGTCGCGTGAACGCACCACCGTCGAAGATGCAGGCACAGAGGCTTGAGGGTATTCCATGTGCAGTGTGGGGTAGATGCGGTCGCAGTTGTACTGATGACGGTGTCGTCCGTCTTCAGTCGCAGTTGCAGGAGCATGGAAGTAGTTAGTGATAGCAGTAGTTGTTGCGGTTTATCTCTTTTCCCAGGAGGGCCCGCGTCCTGCCCACCACGACAAAGTCTCCAGTCGACCTGGAGGTGGAGTGGAATGTTTTTATATCTGTCGGGAAATTAAACAAGTGTCCTTGTTTGAACAACGATCATATCAGTGCGATCGCAAGCTTGGTCCGACGCTAGGCGTCCCCGCTCAAATTTGAAATTGATACACTTTGAGACGTTCAACAGATCATGGGGACCTGCTCGTCCCAGCCAGCCGTCGACTCAGAGGTGTCCGCCGGGGCGAATGCCTCGGGCTCAGCTGCACGAGATCCGCAAGAGGGTGCTCAGCCCGAGTCCACCTCAACTGAGAGTCCGCAAACTGAGAGCAAAAAAGCTGACGACAGTGAACGTTCTGAAGACAACCAAACTTCACCAACTCCATCTGCGACAGGTGCTCCTCGAAACGAAGATGAACATGCAGGCGAGAGTCAAGACAAAGCTGCTGATGACCGTGGTCCCACCGCTGCGGGCGCTGGCCCCGCAGAACCGGATACAACTGGTGCTGCCCACGACACTCAGGATGCCCCAGCAGTTTCCGGCGCAGAGGCAGTTGATTCAACTTCTTCCGACCCGAAGAGTGTGGCCAATGACAGTCAAGGCGAGCCGACCGCTTCCGAAGCAGACACCCCCCAAGACACCACGCCTGGGGACACGACGAGCGACAATTTGCCATTCTTCCCGATTTCTGGGGTGTCCGTCACACCAGTTGCGGGACTGATACAGCCGGAGCAACCTGGTCAAGTTTTGGACACTTACGTCGTTGTCGATGTGAGTAGTAACCCTGGACCGAGTGATTCGAAAATTGGCGAAAATGGCACTGTTGTATTAAAGGACGGCCGACTCCTCGGTCGCAGAGTCACAAGGACAGTTACACAACGCAACAACCCTTCCTGGAACGAACAGTTGAAGTTTGACTTTCAATCGGAGGTGATTGAGTTCGTTGCTGCCGGCAATCGTGTCTTCGTGACTACGTCAGTGTTTTCCCGTGAGGCTAGTGCTGAGTCATCAGACTCCCTGCACGATCCTTCCAAAGCAGGTTCGTCGGTGATTTATGTTACATTGTTTTGTTGATGATTCATGATGTTGAATTCTGCACGAACTCTGTCCAGGTTTGATTGGGTGGGTGGCATTCGATCTAACAGCGCGTCCGGTACCAGTTGATGCTATTGGCGAAAGCCTCGCGCTCAATGTGCCCCCATCGAGCGGCACAATCGGCTCTGTCTCCCTCATGTGGGAGGGAACCGTTCAAAACGCACCAGTGCCCAGTGAAGACGTCGAAAAAAGCCTGGTCGACACCACCGACAGTGGTGGAGGTGACGCAGGCGCACAGCCAATCGCGGTGCGCCGAGGGCTTCGCCGCATGACGGAAGCACAACAACAACGCTTTGTTGCTGCGTTGAAGAAGACCATGGAAGGGCCGCCGGATGAAAGTGAATATTTCCGCATTGCTGGCTACCACGGGTGGCCAGGCGACTACTGTCATCACGGCCGAGAAGTATTTCCAGTGAGTCGTTTGTTGCTGTGGTTGCTGAGTGTTCCGGCGAACATTCTCTGTTCTTACGCTACACCTATCTGATAGGCGTGGCATCGGGCTTACTTGACTGATTTGGAACAAGCACTACAAAAAGCAGATCGCGAGCTCGGAAACGATGGTGTCATTGGTTTGCCGTACTGGGACTTCAGTGACTACGAAGGAGATGAAGTCATGCCGAAAGTGATACGTGATAACTTCGGTTCGTTCGACAAGTCCTTAGTCAGTGGCAAGGGGGACGGAGAAAAACTTCTGGCATATGGGTCCGTACGCTTTGCGCTTGGTGGGACCACTGTGAATCACCACCGACCCCTGTGTGTGTGTCGCTAGCTACGATTACGTGAGCGATGAAGACACATTGCGGAACGATCTTCGTTCAGCGAATGTCAAGCAGCAGGCGGAAGATGCATTGCGGCACACTGTTCACTGGAAACATGCATCCACTGATTTTGAAGGCACGTCCAAACTAACATGATTTTGATTCACAATCAAAGCTCAAAACACATTTTTGTTCGAGATCGCTGGCTACTTCTTCATTCAAACATGTTGTTGTCCGTGCTTCAACTGCGCAGGCACAAGCGTGGAGGTGCCTCACAACAGCGTCCACGTTGCTTGTGGATGGCCTCTCACAGATGTCGCACTGGCTGCCTTCCATCCAATCTTCTTTCTCCTACATTCGAATGTTGATCGAATTCATGAAGCTTATTTGCAATCGGACCCGGATGCAATGCAAGAGTTTGAATCACATCAGCGAATTTTGGTTCGAGAGCTCTGCCCTGATTGATTGACGGTGCCGCATAAAATATTCACAACGCATTGTCTGCTCGTGGATGACAGGAAAGGGAAGGCCGAGACAATCAATTTACAGCCCACCTAGAGCCCTTCAAGTTGCCTTTCTCG
>ENA-OWNT01003783-OWNT01003783.1-seawater-metagenome-genome-assembly--contig:-NODE-3783-length-13913-cov-4.110364_pt1 | contig 13913 bp, 12 predicted proteins | sample MGYA00238136_ERZ651165 | MGnify/ENA primary metagenome ERZ651165 (study PRJEB26861, sample SAMN08777766) | seawater metagenome | isolation source: coastal seawater | place: USA: Florida | collected...
TTGCCGAGGGGTCCATCCGCTGTCCCAAGAGAACCTTGTAACGCAATTGATAGTGCCAAGTTCTCCCGCGCGTACATGTTGTGGTGTGGTGCCATTCTTCCTCCATCTTGCGAGCAACGATATGATCGACGATGGCAGGCGGAGGTTGTGATTCATTTTTATTTATTCATAATAAATAAATTAATCGTTCATGGTTCCCGGATCTCGATGTATACAACCAGCGTGGCTGTTTCCATAAATCATCTATGACCCTTGCCAAGTCTTGATTCTTCGCAATTTCAGCGCAACTTGCCTTGTGGTCACACGAGCCGCGCACGTCACCCGGCCTTGTTTCATTGAGCGGCAGGCGCACTGTTCGTCGAGTCGCCCTTGTCCTCGGACTTGTCCTTGCTGGGTTCAGACTTTGCCAGCTGAGATTTAGCCCAGCTTGGCAGGTTGTCGACATCTGCCAACCACGCCTTTTCCTCGGCCGTGCTTTCCCGTCCGAGTTGCGCATTTCGGTGCGGGTACCGACCGAAGCGTTCGACGACCTCGGAGTGCTCCACAACTGCCGACTGGAGGCGTTCGTAGCCTGCACCGGAATCCACATTTTCCTTCACAAATTCAATGATAGCCTGGCGTTGACAAACGCAAAACGAAATCAGTAACCTTGCCGGAACTCGTCGCGACGCAGCGAACAACATGGGTCGGCGTCAAGCACACCGTCAACGACTCGATTTGACAACCAACAAACAGACACCACAGACTCCTCGTATTTTACATGCAACTCACTTTGTTCTTTACGTGGTCCGCAACGTCCTCGCTGTGCAAATTCACGCAACTCAGAAAGGTGAAATACGGTAGCGCTCTCCATTGCTTGTATGCTCCGGAATCGAATATCTTTCGAGCCGCTGCCTGTGTTTGATGTGCGAAGCCGTAGGCCTCGGCTGACCCGCGGAAGCAGTTTCGGGCGAGCTGGTCTCCAAGGATAATTTGAGCAAAGAGGCCGTCGGTCGTCTGCCACTCTTCGCCAACCAACTCATTGCGTCCCAGTGCTCGAATTGTGTCCACGAACTTTAGGCATCTCTTATCGATTGCAGCAGACATCTCTGGGCTGATTGGTCGCGGCCCTTCCGGCGTCAATTCAGCACCGAACCACATGGGAAGCATCTTGGCCTCGAACTCTGGCGAGCTCATGACCTCGTCGTTGCCGTATTCGCCCGAGAACCAAAAGTTCAGAACCTCTTGCGGAGGGTATAAGTTGGAAGTTGGGCTCGTGTTCGAGTCACCTGACGCGGGCGCCGCAACCTCTTGTGTTGCTGTCTGTTCCTGCGACGACATGGTGCTACTTTCTTTTGCTTGCAAAACTGAAGAAATACAAAGGATCGATGGCTGCCCGACCGAGATGGGGCCGTGAGCGATCTGACTTGTTGTGAATTCGAATGTGCGATAGGCCACACGGCGACAAGACTGGGTCAACAGTCGACGCAGCGACGGCAACATTCACTCGATGAGTAAATCACGGAACACAAATTGGCAGCGTCCTTTTCACTTCTCAAATATTGTTGTCAGCAGTTAGGGTCACCTCGCTCTTGTGTTGTGTTCACGGTTTTCACGTTCTTCTACGGCTTCGCTCCTCCGCTGTTGGCATCGTCCTGGTCGTTTTCTCCCTTCCTTTTTGCATTGTCGTCGCCGTTCAATGTCATCCGTCGTCGTAGTACGCGGGAGCGACCGTTGTTGTGCTTCGTCGGTCGTCGGTCGTTGTCGGTCGTCCTCGGTCGTCCTCGGTCGTCCTCGGTCGTCCTCGGTCGTCGCCGGTCGTCGCCGGTCGTCGTCACCGGTCGTCGCCGGTCGTCGTCACCGGTCGTCGCCGGTCGTCGTCACCGGTCGTCGTCGGCGTCGTCATCGTCGTCGTCGTCGTCGTCGTCGTCGTTGCTGTTCGTTGTTGCTGTGTCGCTGTTGCGACGTCGCGGCACTGACAGTCTGACGTCACGACACGGTGCCACCGCGAATTCCGTCCGTCGTCGCACGGATATCGCTAATTGTTGGTTATGGATACTTGCAAACGACCGTTTACTAGCGTTACTGTATATACCGCGTTCCAGGAATACACGTAAACTGCGGCTGTTGAAGGAAAGAGGATCCAAAAGAGTAGTTATCCAGATGTAGGAATTCCCTGTGTTACAGCGTTGACATGAGTGTAAAACCTCATAATCTTGTTTATAGATACACATTTGGATGTTGTCGGAATTCGTATGGTTTATGGTGACTTTGATGATACCGAGTACGAGCTTGTAGTACCGCGTACTGCATAAAACGGATTTGATGAAGTCAATGTGCGCTGATTAGATCTGTGGCCAAACTGACTTGATCGATGGCCAGAGCAGAGAGCAACGAGCAAGAGCAAAGATGGTGACGACGGTGCTGCACTGCGCTTGTTGTGTTGTGGACGACGTGCAGGACTGGCGGCGTTGGCTGTGGTAGACGTGTCGAGTTTGAGTGGAGGTATGGGCCACCTGCCAGCCACGCTGCTTGTCGTTGCGTGGAATCGTGGAATCGTGGAATCGTGGAATCGTGGAATAGTGGAATCGTGGAATCGTGGGGTTGGGGGATTTTGGAATTCATGCAAGTTCAAGCGACATACCTGAACGCATTACTCGTGCCACCAACACAAGAGCAATACTCGGAACATTGGACTGATGCAACCACGCCTTCGGCGACATCAGGGCGCCGTCTCGATGTGGTGTGATGCCTGGCAGAAAAGGAGTCGTCGACAAATAAATGTCAAACAAGAAGTTTGCGTTTGAACGTGTCGATGTCGGATCAAACTAGACCACATTCGATCCGTCGAACCATCACGCTGCGTCCCATTTGTTCTTAGTGAAGTTGCCGCAAAAATGTCTTCAGTTGACAATGCTGAAGTGTGGGCATTTCTTGTCCTCGGAGTCGCGTCCTTATTCGTGGCTATCGTGATGGACTGCTGGCGCCCAGGCAGAACTCACAACGCCGGCGGTAAACCGCTCCAACTCAATCGCCACTGTTGCGGCGTCATCATGGGGCGCGGCCTTCTGATTCCCCTCATTTTTGTTCTCCTCCTCGCCCTGCTGCTCCTGGACTTTGCCAACCAACCTGACATTTGCACCACCCCATTGGGATACTGCGCCACTATATCGTGCGTTTGCGGCAATATTATTTGGCAAGGCTACGTGTTCATGTTCGTAGCACTTTCGCTGACGCCAGTCCTTGTCATCATGGGAGTCGTGCGCGGATCCACGAAGTTTCTCTGCTGCTTTCGAGGGGCGAGCTGCGGCCAGTATGATCGTCTGTATCAACGCGATGCTGACATTCTGACGGCGCATGACTTCTTTATTGTGTGGCCATACTTGCTTGGCACTGCGGCAGTTTGTGTCACTGGAATGATGCCTTATCTGATTCCCGGCAACGTTATCTCACAGCAAGTGTCCGGACTGACCGATGCTCTGCACAACTTAGGAGTGTTGACAGGAGTCATAGCGCCTGCGGTGGCAGCGTTGTTTCTTGCAATTAGGCGCGGCTTCGAAGCCACGAACACGTGGACCGCGGAACATTTCCTGTTCTGCCGTTGTGGGTGCAGTCGTAGCGCTGACGACGATGATGAAACTGAGGACGACTGGCTCAATGACTCCAAGGCCCGCAACAGTCGGTCCGTCAATACCTCGAATCCTGGAATTGATTTTCAGCAGGGACTACTCGCCGACCAGAGAGCCAAACCAGCTTCGTGCTGCGCCCAACTTGGAGAATGCGATCACCGGGCATGGGCCGCGATTGGCTACAGTGCAATGGCGGTCATTGTTGGAGCTGCCATTGTTGTCATGTTTGAGTACTTGGCGGTCGTTTCTGACGCTCACAACCAGTATGACCTTTGCATCAACAACGATGATGAGCAAAGTTGTCTATTGGGTAATCATTGCGAGTGGAATTCAACAGCATCGTAAGTGGCCACGTCAAACATCTGCTTGAATTGCGGGCCGCCTTTGACGTGCTGCCGGCGACGTGGGCACGCTCTCTGATAAATTCTACTGTGTTCATCTGTTCCAGGCCGCAGTGCATGAACCCCGACTGCAACCACGACCTCGCCGTGTCCGCAGCGATCGAGTACTTTGTGTTAATGCTTGCATTCACAAACATCATTGTTCTTCTGCCAGCAGTGCTAGAAATTGTGGGGTCTCGTGAGGCCATCGACCACCACACGCACATGCTTCACCTCCGCGAAACCCTGAAGATGCAAGGAGATATGCACAGTTCTGGGGTGTTGCTCGCTGGACCTTGAACTGTCTTAAAACGCTCGAAATGCCTCATGAGTCTTAGGCGGCGGCTCTAGTTTTTTGTTGTCACTTGTGTTGCACAACAAGACAGACCAAATTGATCCGTTGGTTTTCAAAAAAGGAACGTTGATGGTGATGCAAAGTTGATGACCTCCTTTCACTTGCACAGCCAACTGTGCAAAGACTCCAACCCCAAGTTCTCCGTACATTACCAACATCTTGTGGTGCGACCGGCGCGCGGAACAACGAGGAGGGGAAACATTCGCAGTCAAACATTGCATAAAATGTAACGCAAAATATTCTCAACTAATAGTGCAAACTTGACTAGCAACTTCGCCAATCTTCGAGCCAGAGTCTGGTTTCTTGTCCTGCTTGTTCTGAAAAGCATGCACAGGAAGTTCAGAGACGCAGTTCGGGCTGTTCGCAAAGCAACAATGGATAGCTTACCTTTCTCCGCCCTGGGGCAAGCGCGGGTCCTGCAAACACTGCAACTACAGGGCGGTGATCGGATTGCTGCAGTTCTTCGATGGACTTGTATGTCAAAAGTGTCATTTCTTCGTCAAACTCCGGCGGATGCTCGAATCCAATGCCATTGTTTTCCGCTCCCGGAGTTTTGCTCTTTAAGCGCCTGGCCGATGGTCGATTGCACCTGTACAAGATCCGGTCCGTCCACGCGGGTACTCTAACTTTCTTATTCGACGAGCTGTAGTTGTACGATCCAATTTCCAGCTTGTACGTGGGACGAAACATGACTGGCCCTTCTCGCAGGCCCACAAATGTGTCACCGTCTGTCTTTGCTTTGTGCAACTGTCGCCGAAAACAAGCACACACCGTACACATCCACAAATGGTGAACGGCTATTACGAGCCAACAAAACATGGTAAAGCAGCTTTGAGACCTGGTCATTTGCCCGCAGGATTGAGTGCGCTTCTTTGTCTCCGATGCTCAACAATGACTGCACTAGCTCTCGGTTCCCTGTGCATGAGTGGCACGTCAAAGAAGTTTCTCCATCAGCGCGGGGAGCACATCAATGTCTCACCATCTATTCGGTAATTAAAATCGCCACTCCAAACCACAATATCAAATCGCTGCGACAAAGTGTCTTTCGATTTCAGCTTGCCAGGCGGTTTGCGCACATTGCTCTTGCTATTTGCCTCAATACTATCATCCCCATCCTGACACAGAAAATCGAGCAGTGACTGCCGGTCAGCACCCTCTCAACAAAATCGATCAGCACTGAGCGACAGAGAACACACTTTTGATGCGCCCCACGCCTGGGATTCGTTCGATTGACGTTCGCTTGCCGCGGAAGGTCGAAGTTGCATTTCAGATTCGATGGTTCGATAATCTTGGTTGCGTTTGTCGACCTTGTCTTGATTTGCTGCAAAGTGGCAGGACAAGAACAAGTAGGAGCAGTCGTGGCAATTGAAAGAAATTCCAACTGCGCCTTTGTTTCCCATCTGCGTAGTTCCGCCCAAAGGTACTCCCGTCGCAACAACCGCCGACTGAATGTCGTTAATCTCCGGTACCAGCGCTCGATGGACAAAGATCATGAGGTTGATAGCCTGGAACGACGCCGATGTCACTTGTTTAGTCACGTGCACAGCTTCTCATGAGGAGCAAGACATGCAGCAGGCCACAGCATAAGCGCACCTGCAAAGAATGACTTCTCAGCATCACGTAGTGAGGTGCGAGGTAAAGTTTCAAGCACTCCTCCCATTTCTTGTGAGAGGGGTTGAGCGCGGCAGCCTGGAATCACAAAAAGTCCACAACTATAAGAGAAAGTCCGGGCGGTGTGCAAACGCCAAATGTATCCGACCTGAATTGTCCGTTCACATTCCTGCGTTGCGATGGAATATATGTGGTATTTTCGTGACCCCAGAAGCTGAGGAACTGCCTCTGGCACAAACTGCCCATAGACGTTCCATGTGCATGCAAAGATTAGCAAAGACCGTTCCGAGACTCTGACGCAGTCCTGGCGCCGGACCTATGAGCAAGAAGTCAATGGCCCTGCAATTAAACAAAACCGTCAGCCTCCAGCAAAACATGCATCACGGTACGAACGTTGCGGGGAGGGCCTTCTAAATCTGCTTTGTTATCGCGCACAGTCACCCATTCGTGATGCTTGCCACTAAATCCTTCGATGGTTGCCATCTCTGGATCCGGGCTATCTGTTTCACGATGCTCAGCGTCGAAATCGTGCTCGATTTGGTCTACCAATGCTTGAGTGTCAGCCTTGAGCAGAGAGTGAGGCGCATCGTCTGAGGTTGTCGAGGCCACTCTCGCGTTGTCGTTTGCAGAGATGGCCTGTGGCAAAGCCAGGGTGTCAAACACAGATCTATCGCAAAATTTTCAGCAACGCAATGCGACGCACCACAACGTCTCCAACAGCGAGGTCCAACCCATGCAAAATTTCGTGATCCGAGCACATGAGATCCAAGCCAACATCCATTGCAAGATCGAGAGGCTGCAGCGACAAAGGAGACCATGAGTGTTGACAAAGCAAGCAGTGTCTGCAAACAACAACCAGTCAGCCGTGCAGACCACGCAAGCGAATTCCTACCTTGAGATCCCACTTCACGCCTGCCTCTGTGCGACCCAACGGTGACCCTAACGCAAAAGGGGATGAAGCACCTGGGCTAGGACTCGGCGATTTCGACATCCTTCTCCTCATTCTCGACCCCAGATTTCGCTTCATGCAAGCCTAACATCACGAACATGTGTTTTACGATGATTTTGACTTTGACCAGGATCAGCACGGCAAAAATTCCATTGCTGGCCACACGCACGTCTGGTGAATCCGCGAAATTAGTTGAAATGCGGTGTGAATACAGTTTGCGAATCTGTGCTTCTATTTCATCTTCTTCGTCTTCGGCGGCGGGGTCAGAAGTCTGCGACATCGCGAAAAGCATTGACAATTCAAGTTTAGCTGACGACCGGTGGAGTGCGACGCGTCCAATGGGCAACAACAATAACAATGCGTGCCGGCGAAAACGTACATCTACGGTCAGTTGCGGCTTTGCTCTCTTTTGTGCTGTCGCCACCTTGCTCTCAGGCTGCTCTCCAGGTTGCGCTGTTTGCGCCGTTTTCGTCTCTCCCTTCTTTGACTCTCCATCTTGCGAGGCCGATGCATCCGCTCGAGCTTGCGCAGCCGCTACGCGCACGTCGTGGGCATTGAAGAAGCTCTGCGAAAATCTCTGCTCGAGGGACTCCTCTTCGGAAACATACCGATTTAGAATTTTTGAGTGGGCTGCACTGGCAACAACCCGAGCAGCAGCTTGCAGCTTAGTTTTGTGCGCGGTAACAATTTGTGAGACGGAGTCGTTTCGTTTCAACGAAGTCAGGTGAGGGTGGTCGAGCTTCTTATCGTGATCTTCAGGAGCCGTGTAAGGGGAATGGGAATCTATTCCGGGGAATTCGAGCGCGTCTTCGAGGGCCAACGGCTTGGTTGCAGCAGAGATACCGTCATTGGATGGTTCTGCGTCAACGTGACGTTCGTCCGAACGCTGCCCTGGCGACGGGGTTCGCATTCGCTCCGTCACTGGAACGTGCGTATTCGAGTGCTGACTGCTGTTGGACGTTTGATGACGATGGTGCCCAGGAGAAGGTGTCCGCATTCGATCAGTGGAAACGGGCTGCCCAGAGCTGTCGAGGTCAGAAGACCTTTGACGGCGGTGCTGCTTGCGCTTCCCTTTCTTTTTTGTAGATTTCGATGGAGTCTTTTTCCGTCGATGCTTGCTGCCGTGCGGTGACCTTGGTGGAGTCTGTGCGTGGTGTCCTGCGCGGTCCTTGGCATTTTGATGAACTTTGGTTTCTTTGTTGGTGACTCGCGCGTGTGCCGCCGCCAACTCCGTCATGTGTTCGGAGTTTCCGCCACCCTCGGACGAATTGTGATGAGAACGCTCACCAGCTTCTTTCGCCCTTTTCTTTTTCCTGTGCGTGCGACTGGTCCCGTTTCTCGACTTGCTTTCCAACTTGGCTGGCGCTCCAATCGGCGCAAGACGGCCTTGGGCGTGCGTACGACTCGGCATCTCGGCGGCGGGAGTGAAAACCGGTGCGACTCCTATTGCATGGCAGCGTTCAGCTGCTGATTTCCAGGCCGACAATGCTCATCGGCGACAGATTGGTGGAAATGTTGTTCAATCAAGGCAATAGTGCACAGATAGTGCCAGAGGACCGGCCCACGGGGCCGATGGCATCGCCCCCCGTGCCACGTTTGTGATCGTCCCTGTTGTGTACACGTCACGGTGCACTCGACACGCAACTAACTGCGAGAACCTCAGGTGCGCCAGATAGACAGAAAAGACGCAAAAATAAAAACCGCGGTGAAACGGTAAATCGTAACAGTAATGACGCGTGCCACGTATCGTGACTGTCGCGGTCGGTACATATGTTGAAACTCGCACAATTGCCCTTATCACTGCGGCATGCCTTCAGTCGTTCGTAGCAGCAACTCCAGTACGGACACATGATGCCGTCACCACTTCCACGCGTTTGTCGCTTTGGTGCCCATGGTGTCGGAGCCACCTTCGTCGTCGTCGTCGTCGTCGTCGTCGTCGTCGTCGTCGTCGTCGTCGTTGCTGTTGAAATTGCAGTCGAAATCGCCACTGTGGCGTCGCCACCATCCAAGGTCGTTAACATGTTAACATTGTTGTTGTCGTCTCCACATTCATTGTTATCGTCGTCGTCGTCGATGTCGTCGTCGTCGTCGATGTCGTCGTCGTCGTCGATGTCGTCGTCGTCGTCGATGTCGTCGTCGTCGTCATTGTCGTCGTCGTCATCGTCGCCGTCGCCGTCGTCGTCGTCATCGTCGTTGTCGTCGTCATCGTCGTTGTCGTTGTCGTCGTCGAACATTCGATTCGTTCGTTCGTTCGTTCGTTCGTTCGTTCGTTCGTTCGTTCGTTCGTTCGTTCACTGACAGAAACTAACGGACTGAGTGACTGAGTGACTGAGTGTCAGTGAGTGAGTGAGTGACTGAGAGTGAATGACTGAGAGTGAGTGAGTGAGTGAGGGACAGTGCGTGCAACTGTCAGTGCACATTCGTCCTTATCTCCCATTTATGGTATACATGGATTCCTTAAATACCTAAAATGGGATGTATACCACCACTCGGTCAGCTTTTATGTTCCATTTGTGGGATGTATACAGATCTTATATCCCAAAATTGGGATGTCCAGAAGGGATTTATACTGTATTCCGAATTAGGTAGTTATAGAGCAGTATGTCCCATTTATGGAATATATATGTGAAAATGTCATTTTATGTACCGTATTTGGGATGTAGTGATGAGTTGTATCCCATTTCTGGAACATAGTGACTTTGGTCTACAGGTTACTGAGAGTCAACGCTGAGAAACGGCAGTTTGTCGTTTGTTCGTTTGTTGTTCGTTTGTTCGTTCCTTCGTTCCTTCGTTCCTTCGTTGTCGTTCCTTCGTTCCTTCGTTCCTTCGTTCGTTAGTTCCTTCGTTCCGTCGTTCCGTCGTTCCTTCGTTCCTTCGTTCCTTCGTTCCTTCGCGCGTTCGGTCGCTCCCTCCCACGCCACTCAAATCATGCAACGGGAACCGACCGACGAACGGCCGCCGCCCGCCCGCCGCGGTCATGGTAGTCATGGTCATGGTCATGGTGGTGTTATCTGGTTACACTGTATCTGGCATTGCGAATACACGGTTTCGTGCTGTGTGGTATGCGGGTGTCACCACCGCCGTCGCGGAAGAAGGCAGGGGCACGCACCGACGGACGGACGGACGGACGGACGGACGGACAGCCACTTCGTACCTGCTGTTCATGTCGTTTGTTTGTGGGGACCGGAACTGACGGCACTACACTGCGTTGCGTTCCCAGCTATGCTTGTGGATGCCGTCGTTGTTGTCGGCGTCGTCGCGCCGGCGTCGTCGGCCTTCGTCATGGCGTCGTCGTCGTCGTCGTCTTGGCGTCGTCATCGTCGTCTTGGCGTCGTCATCGTCGTCTTGGCGTCGTCATCGTCGTCTTGGCGTCGTCGTTGCCGTGGTCTGCGTCTCCCCACCTTCTCCGTCGTCCTCGTCCTCGCCGTCGTCCTCGCTGGGCGACGCTGTGTTCGTCGGCGTCGCCGTCACATCTGCGCCGCCACGGAGGTCTCCAGCATACTCGTCAGCGTCAGCGTCGCCCTCGTCGGAGTCAACGTCGCCTGACTCCGTCTGTCCCGTCTGTCCCGTCTCTCTGCCGCTTTGCCGCGCTGCCGCTCTGCCCGTGCAAGGTGTTCGCAGTTGCGAGGTTGTGGCGTGTGCATGCGCAACAGTCTCCTGAAATGTTGCGATGGTTGAAAATAGTTCTACAACGTCATCGACATTGAATTAACGTCCCACGTTCTTTTCTGACGAGTATTGCCACCGCTCTGTCCGGATGGCGACGACGAACTGCCACTCTCCTTTCTGAACGGCAACAACAATGAGCTGGGTGCCATGCACTTCGTGCGTGGCTGTGCTGCTTTTGGCACTTGTTTCTTTTGTGGCGCGCGTGTGGTGGCCGAGCCATTTCCTCCTGTCGATGGTGCGGCTGCTCAAATTTCGCAGCGAACTTCTGTCATACATACCGCAACATTTGTGCATGTATGATGTGTTGCTGATTGCGCTGAACGTCGTGGCGTGGATGCTCTGGGGCATGCAACTGCTGCCCGCAATGACCCACGTCGGCGTGTTGCTCCTGTCGTCGGCATTCAGAGCGATTCTGTTTGCCGTCCCGGTCTGCAAAATTCAGCGGCTACCGCATCAAGCCAGCTGCGACAAAGAACGCGAATTCGTGCGCATCCACACCAACACTCCCGATGGGTTCAACAACAATTCACGGTGGATCTATTTGCGAAAACAGGCTGTGCAACAGTGGCATGCGTTGAATAGCTGCGAGGAGGTGCTCCACGTTGAAGGCCCGCCCGGCACGGGCAAGTCCACCATCGCGTGGGCGTGGGCGTGTTACAAGGCAGCTTTCACGAACGTTGTGTGGGTGCAGTGTGACTGCAGCGGTGGGGCTCGCATCTGTCTGTTGGTGGAGGGCTCTGCCGTTCTTTTGCCCGGCATACCTGCAGACCAAACGCACCGAATCAGAGACCAGATGGCGTACTGCGCTCGGGTGTTGAATGCTCACATTGTCATCGTGGACGGCATCACCAACGCGCAAAGAGGGTTGTTTGGGGACGCTGCCAAATGGGCCAACACATGCCCCAGCCGCAGAGCTGTGCTGGTTACGTCAGCCCAACTTTCGTTGCAGGAAGAATTCACGGCTGCTCATCGCATTAGGCGGTTTTCCATGGCTTCGTGGACCTGGGAGCAGTATGAGGCCGCTTGCGATTTCGCTGAGTTCTTCAAAGGAGTGCGCGAGAACCTGGGGTGGACCCGCGGCCACCACAGCGAGGATGTCACGCCTGAATGCAAACGGCAGCTAATGGAAGAGAAATTTCACTTTGCTGGGTTTTCGGCTCGCTGGATGTTTGCGCTGCCAATCGACGCGGTCAACGCAGCAATTCGGAACCATTTGCGCACCATCGCAGATTATGGTACCCTCGCAAGTGCGATGATGGGTGAGCAAAACGCCGTGGTGTCGCTGCATCACCTTTTTAGTGTGGACGATGCGGGGCACGTGTTCTTTGTCAGCAGAGCGGTGATGCGCGCTCTTGCAGAGATAACGGACAATGAATCAAGAGGGGTTACGAGAGCGACAAAGCTTGCCTCAGCGTATCACAACGGTGCTTTCGACGGTTGGGTGTTCGAATTTAAGTTTCTCTTGCGATTACGCCACGTCTGCGATGACAGGACCAACAGCAGCAGACAAATCACCGTCACCAACGCGGACGGTGCGGCAGAGTGCTGGCCAGTGAACCGGCGCGTCCACTTGTACGATGCGACCGAACTGGGCTGTGTGGGCGATGTCAACTTAATGCCCAACACCTGGTATCTTCCAACAAAATGCAATCAGGGAGGGTTCGATGCGGTGATGGTAACTTCGCCGACAACACTTCGGTTCGTGCAGCTAACCGTTGCCAAAACGCACTCATGCAAGCTGCAGTATCTGAGGGCTTTCGGCAAAACATGGGAGAAGTATTCCAACCGCAAGCTAACGTCAGTGGAGTTTGTTGCTGTCGTGCCTCCCAAAACCTCATTTCAGTGGCAAAAAGCAGAGAGCTCAGTGGAGTGGCCGATCAACTTCCGCACCGTTTCTTTCCAACGCGCACGCTAATGATCCAACAGCAAACTTTGCTAATGGGTAATTGTGTTCAAAATTATTAGTTCAAAATTATAAACAAAATAAAAACAAAAGGGCTGCATATGGAATCTTTCTCCAATGCGAAATGCAAGAGACACTTCGTTTCTCATTGCCTACGAGGCTGTTGTGGAGTTCGTGTTCCTCGTCTAAAGCCGAGGTGCAGCTCTCGGTCGGCAAGCACATGGCACAGCAAACTGCACACACAAGCAGCCGCTGTCGCACACTATTTAGTACTCACTTACGTATTTACGGACTCGTATTGTCGGCCAGAGCTTCAAGAATTGGGTGGATATACACCCGACGACGTTGTTTCCGCAGTTCTGTTTCTTCACTGCCTTGTTCACGCACGTTGGCAAGCTTCTTTGTAAACGTCCTCAATTCTCCAATTAAACTACCCATGATAGTTTAGAGTCCACATGCTGGTGTGACAGCATTTTATACAAATCATGCCCTCGATGAAGCTAATTTCGTAACGCATGTAGTCCGATGACATCGATCCTATGATTATACGAGACATCGCAGCCGAGTCCAAGCAAGTACGTCCAGCTCCAAGCCAATGAAAAGAATCTAGTCACAGGGAACTTTCACCGATGAATTCCTAGTTGAAGAACACTTACCATGCACACTGCAGACTCGCTTCCCAGTCAGTATGGCATTGCATAGATAGCAGAAGGACAACGAAAGGCAGCGGTAACGAAGGGTAAGTATCCTTCAGCTAGCTGGGAGGAACTCACCGGCTTACCTCACCGGTTTCCGTCCACCCGAACGGACATGCCGTTTTCACACCACCCTCGCAATTCCACAAACCTCCTCTCCTCTCTCTCTCTCTCTCTCTCTCTCTCGTCGTGCATGATGCGGAACGTGGATGCACTTTCGTTTCTCACGCCTAACGCGTGCTGTCACCGACTGTACATAGAGCTGATGCTGCCTGCGTGCAGTCCGGAACAGCGAATTCCGTCCTCCATGGGTGTAATTACGGTGTTGTGGGACCAGCGCGAATCCAGTTCAGTGGCGGTGTACATACATGTACATGCACCGCACATGACGCCCATTTGCCAGCGTCCATTGCGCGCTAATCATGCGTGTACACTGTCGGTGTACGTCAATGTGGATGACGTACAGAGTACAGCGGTGACGCAAGCGCGGTTCGCGAAAAAAAGCAGCGAACAGCGAACGAAAGAATAACGAACAACGCATCTGCGTTGGTAATTACCGCAATGCATCATTCAAATTCATTCGCCCATCGGACGAAGGAACGAAGGAACGAAGGAACGAAGGAGCGAACGAACGAACGAACGAACGAACGAACGAACGAACGAACCAACGAACCAACGAACGAACGAACGAACGAACCAACGAACCAACGAACCAACGAACCAACGAACCAACGAACCAACGA
>ENA-OWNT01003784-OWNT01003784.1-seawater-metagenome-genome-assembly--contig:-NODE-3784-length-13908-cov-4.042369_pt1 | contig 13908 bp, 15 predicted proteins | sample MGYA00238136_ERZ651165 | MGnify/ENA primary metagenome ERZ651165 (study PRJEB26861, sample SAMN08777766) | seawater metagenome | isolation source: coastal seawater | place: USA: Florida | collected...
ACGAACGAACGAACGAACGAACGAACGAACGAACGAACGAACGAACGAACGAACGAACGAACGAACGAACGAACGGCGGCGCTGACTCCACGACAATGGATTCGCGACATTCATTGTACTGTCGCTTTCGCATTTAGTCCGTTACTAAATATCTCTTCGTGTGCGCACGGCGGCCATTCTATAAATAGTGACATTACTTTACGTACGCGTACAGTACCTACAAAGTGACTTTTGACACTCTGCGGAAAAAGTGAGAAAGTGAGAAAGTTTGTAATAATGTATCGAAATTGTGAAACACATGATACCTGAAACCAGCGCAGTACGGACAAAACCGGAATTTATGAATATGGAGTCACCGCCGTACGTCACATTTTCGCGAATGCCGTACTGATAGTACGATGACTAGTACTAGTACTACTGTGATAGTACTAGTACTGAATATCGTCACAGTTTTCAGTTTCGGTGTAGATTATTGAAATGACTGTGCATCCATCCGCCGAATGTTGGAGGCCATCCATCCCTGCGGGCTAGGTTATGCAAAAGGGATGCCATGCGTCTACCACGCATTCCTCATTCCCATTCAAGTCCTGAGTCACCGTAGCAATGTACAATGCCGTAATAACAATGTTACTGTTGTTCGTTCATCATGATGTTGCTGCGTGTTTGCGTTTGGAGCCGGAAATCCCCCGACGCTCCGACGCCGCTGCCGGCGGCTGCCGCGAGATGCGCCACAGGAAGCCGACGTCTTCGAGGGCGCTCCAACGTTCGGCCTTCGAGTGTTCGGGGGCACGTTAGATTTGGTCGGACGTTGGACGTTGGGGTTGGAATCGATTGGGCAATGGGATCAATTCGAGGCATTCAAATCAATCGGAGTGCATTGGAATTGGAGTTGGACGTTGGAGTCATTCCAACCGTGTGGCATTGGAATCCAGCGGAGGTTGGAATTGGACATTGGGCGTTGGCATTGGAAATTGACATACAGGCACCAACGACGTTTGACATTGATGCAACGACCACTGAGGTGCGTGTTTTCAGGTACGCTACTCGCAAGCAAGCACAAACCTTGAGCCTGTTCAGGGTGCTCTTCTTTCGCTGGGTCGACACCCAACTCCCAAGCCGAGGGAACTCTGGAGTGTCGAGGCTCACCGGAACCTTGGCGTGCCCGTGGATCTGCACGAAACGTTTGAAATTCTCAAAATGCCGCTGCCAAGCGGCCTCGTGAGACGACGGCTGCGCTCCACGCGCGTCGAAGGAAAAGCCACAAGCTTCGAGTTGAGACTACACGTCCATGCCAACGCAGAACAGTATGAGGTCAACAAAGCAATGCAGCCACATGCCAGCACGTTTGCTGACCACTTGATCTGGATCCAGAAGGCCTCGGCGAGTTACGCCCTGCTGCGCGGCCACTTTCGCCAATCGAAAGCGTGACTTCTGATTCGTGACCCACTTGCCGAGTTTTGGGTAGTCATCGGTATCGAGACCTGTGTCGAAAATCAGGGGACAGGAAATGGGTCCGAGCCGAGGCACGCAAAGCTAACGCACAAAGGTCGGCAGCAAACGTACTACTTGGCACTTTGGTGGTGCCAGCCTCTTCGATATACGCCCGCAGGCACTCCAGCCTGGCCTGCCACTGGGCACGGCGCCCCCAATCAAATCCTATTTCATCGAGTCTCGAACGCTGATGCGCACCCACAAATCACACACCACAGCCACGTCAACAGTGGAGGAGCAACAAACAGCACCACGACCACACAACCTGTTCATCTGTCAAGCGAACACCGTTGCCTGTGGCGCTCGCATCACCACTTTGTCGCACAGTCTATCGAGCAACGTTGCACAGAGCGTCAAGTCGCAGCCCCGCACGACGTCTGGAGGGCTACGCCGTTCGCCAAAGCCTACCTCCAATCGGTTCGCGGTACGCATTGTCGTAACCCACTGTCCAAGGCGCGGATACTTGTCTGTGTCGAGCTTGGTGTGCACTCTGGTGTGGCCTGCGATAATCCATGACGACAGAACAAGTTATCCACTGCATGCCCGAGCAAACATCACTGATGGTCTACCAGTTCCACGTGCACTCACCAAATTCTTCCTTGAACAGCTTCAAGTTCTGAAAGTGGCGCTCCCAACCCGGTGAAGTTGTCTGGAGCACGGGCAAGTTGTTGGTGAGGTCCGAAGCCATGACGCTGAAGCCCCAATGCAATTACCGCAGAATTGCAACACAACATACCCGGTCGAAAGTAAAGCCGATGCTTTCCAGCATCCGGCGACGTGCGGCAAGATCAATCCGACCGTCGCTTGCTGTAATCGCATCGCTGCCGTCGACAGTTCCGTCACCTGCACCACTTTGGCTGTCATGGGACGAAGCTGACTCTGCCACGGAGTCGTTGCTATCCGCTGGTAAATTCCGAAGTGTTCGACGTTGGAGCGCAACCCAGCTTCCAAGCCGCGGGAACTCGTTGGTATCCAGGTCACGCGGCACGCTGGTGTGCCCGGTGCTGCGTACGAACTTCTGCAGCAGCTCGAACTGCGTCATCCAGCGATGGTGGTTGTGCTTGGACTCCCATTCAAATCCGAGCCTCGTCAACAACGAAATCTGCAGCAGCAACAACACAGTTTGCCACGCCGTGATCAGTTGTTGCATCGATTCGCTCCGCAACAATTTTTGGAAACATTCAGTTTGATGCGCCACCGAACCTGCGAGTCGCGCAATCGCGTCTGAGCCTTCGGATGTTCGCCTTCTTTCCTTTGCTTCTCCGCGCGAAGGGACCGCCGCTGGGCAGCAACCTAGATTATGCGGCCAAACGCGTCAACCAGAGGCAACATACAAATGACAGTGTCCGGCGCAGTGGCAAACACAAACCCAATAGCCCAAGTTCGGGAAATCGCGAGTGTTGTACGCGAACGGCACGCGCGCGTGGCCGTTTTGCTCGACATACCTGTGCCGATTCGTTATGTTACGTCGGAGAGAATAAATTGGAGCACAATGGCAAGCAGAATGCCGGGGAAGCGGCGTGCGACGTACTTGCAGAGCATTCGGTATTTTTCCATCCATGATTTCGGGATGGCCGCGGGTCTCGGGGCACGAGATCTGCTGCAAGCAAGCGCAAGTCAAGCACACGAAGCAACGTATATTTTGAATCATTCTTCACGTGCTTCCACAACACCATTCCGGAAAAAGCGAAGTGACACAAAAACAACGGGACAACGCACCGGTGGTGGGCCGTTGTGGTGGTCATGGTGGTCGTCGTCGTCGTTGAATGTGGGCCAGATTTGTCGACAGAGCTCACCGACGTAGGCACTGCAACCACCGCGACTGGATCAGTTGCATGTCCTCGGAGAACACCAATGTCTTCTGTATCCGTCTGTTGCGCATCGGAGTCCATCACTATCACGTGCGAAGCAAGCTCACCTTATACCGGAGGCAGAGAAAGCGGCCACGACTCACATCCTGGGGGTGGCGTCGCGCGGATAACATGAGCGGCCACGCTGACCATCTGAGGAATTGCAGCAAAATACTTTCGATCTTTCGATAACAAACAACCACTTCTTTTCGCTTGAACACTATGATGCTGCGACAAGTCACCATGTCCATAGTGCGGCGCTGGGATTAGTCTCGATGGAGCGATGGTATGTACTGTAAGCCGAGAGGAACCCCGACGACGCAACTTCACTTGCATTCATTCTTCACGTTCACTTTCAAATCCGCGCAGCCACATCACACCCACGCAATCATCTCTCAAACACAACTTTAAAAGCATAACGCAACGCAACGCAACGCAACGCAACGCAACGCAACGCAACGCAACGCAGACAACAGCCACAACAGTTAGATTGTCAACAGCAACAACAACGACGGCGAACGGCGAACGGCGACGACGAACGACGAACGACGAACGACGATGGCGACGACGGTTGAATTTGAATTTTCACAGTGTGTCAGCGTCTTGGCGCCGGCGGGAACGAACGAACGAACAAACGAACGAACGAACGACGACGACGACGACGACGACGACGACGACAACGACGACGATCACCGTTCAGTTGCAGTTGCTTCGGCGTCGTTTATCTGTTGGAGCTTGACGACTCCGTTGGTTGAGCGACGGAACTTGTAGCGTCTGCTGTGAGCGGGACGCGTGACGAGGAATGAGGACGCGTCTTTGACGTGACGCGTGACGCAATGGAAGAACGCCATGTGGAAGCGTGGGAGATGCGACGTGGGATGGGGAAGAACAATGGGATGCATGGTGCAAGTCACGGAGTGTGTGACACACAGCAGTGCTGTGGATTATATTCGTGCTAAAGTCGTTTAATGTGCATGCGTTGGGATGTGGAAGACGGACAAGAACATGTCGGCGAGATGCATGCGGGGTACACGAATGGGTTTGTTCCGCCGGTTGGGACAGTCACAACATGGACCGCGGAGTTAGAGTTCGGAGACGAAGATCTTTGTCCTTGAATTCTCTCCTCTTTTGCCGTCCATTTTTGTTTCTTGTTTTTGTGATTATTCAACAACAGCAATGGCGTCACGACTTTTTCTCTGTGCGTGCCTGTGCCTCGTGGTGCCTGGGGTCGCAACTCTTGCGCCGGCAAAGAAGCGCGTGTCGTTCTGGTACGCTCCCGACAGTTACAATGGCGCGGACATTAACGTACGTATCCTTTCCTTTTCACGCGGCTTGATGTCCTCACAATACCTTGTATCACCTCACGTGCTTGTATCGTTCATTGTCGATGGACAGAACACTCTCGCAAAACTGAGACAGCACCGCGATGCGGTGACGAACGTCTTCGTGTACTGCGGCTACGGCATCAACGCCAGCGGGCTTTATTTCGACCCGTCGATTGGCGCTTTGTGCACGGACACGAACCTCCTACGGGATCTCAAAGCAATGGGGATCACCACGGAACTCGTCATCAACAGCGGCAGCTCCGACATCAAAGACTACCGTGCATTCTTTGCAAAAGGCAAAGAAAGCATCGCAGCAATTGAAAGCGCCGCCGACGCGCTCAACGTCGCCGGGGTGTCGTTCGACCTAGAGCCACAAGTCGGGAGCCCGCCAAGCACGGCCAACGACTCGGTGGTTTACGCCAATTTTCTCGGCGACGTGCGGGAGGTTCTGGCCAAGACTCGGCGACGATTGACTGTAGCGGTCGCGCAATGGAGCCCCATGCTCTCAGACTACGCGGCGCTGGCCCCGAACGTTGACAGACTGCTCGACATGAGCACTTACACGGCGAACTCGTTGTCTGGATGGCTGAATGGCGATGATTACGGTGGTACGGCAAATCTTCCGCCGCGAAGCCACACTTCCGCCACCACGTTCTCGTTCTGCGTTTGAAATGCATTGAGTTGTCGTTCTGTTGCGCGGTGCTTGCCGTCAGGATTCTACGAGCCTTTTATGCAAGCGGTGGGCAGTGACATTGCCTCGCCATCAATTGGAGCCTGGGACGCAACGTGCGCAGGTGCACTGTGCTGGACATCTACGGAAGCTAGCGGTGCTGTGCGCATGGAGCAGGTATGTGAACTCCCACACCTCGCACTCCGCGCGGTTTTGGCAAGTCGTCTTTGTTGTACCCGACATAATGCGTTTGCTATGTGTGCATTAATGGCGTTTGCAGATGCACAAGGACGGCGTCACAGAAATGTCTGTGTTCCGCATTATGCAGCAAGACGGCACGGACAAAATGCCTCAAGAATGGTGGTGGCCTCTGCTCGAGAACTTTCTCCAGAACAACACTGCGAATGCACACGACATCAACAAGCTCGCCTAAACAGAGCTTCGAAAAACACAGTGGAAAGCCACGTGCTTCGAAAAACACAGTGGAAAGCCACGTGTGGCAACTGGAAAATAATTTTACATCTTGTGTGTGATTTCGAATCTACTTGCGAGATTTGTGAATCGACGGCAGTTGCACTGAACTAGAGTTGGAGATTGCGATGGCGTCACTGTCAGAATCGAAGAGGTCTTGCTCTTGCCCGGCAGACCGACGAAAACTGTTCTTCCTTTTGTGCCCTCCCTTCTTGTTGACCTTTTGACTGCTGCGCCGACTCTTCGATCGCGACGGCCGTGGAGGGCTGTCGTCTGCACTGCCATACTCGCTCGGCTCGAGCATGCCACCTGTGCTTTGCATCTTCACAACGCCCGCAAGCCGGCGGGCATTCGCAGCACCATCCAGATCAGGGTCCTCCACTAACAGTTTTCGGCCCGAATTGCTGCGCAAAGATGTCGTGTCAGACCCACTGCTTGGAGATTGCGTTGATGATCGGCGAACGCCGAGGCGTCCAACTGGACTCGCACCTGGTCCCCCGGCAGATGGTTCGAGGTCCAATCGAATGCCAACGATTGGCGCAGCATCGCCGCTCGCATTGCGCGCATGTTTCGACGTGGTGTCCTTCGCAGGAGAACCCTTCGATGGGGAAGCGGCCGCTACTTCTTGACGAAGTTGAATGGCCCTTGACCCAGCTGCCGCAGTTCCAGTGCGGCCAATGGCTGTTTCACTGCTCGTTCCAACCACTCCCAGCACCTCCGTGGAAGCGCGTCGGCTTCCGGACAGAGGCGAAGTGGACGATGGTGTCAAGCCTTTCACAACACCACTCGGGCTTCTGTTGTGCCGAGTCGGCGAGCGCACTTTTCCACCATCCTGCGCCGGGGACGAAGCTGCTTTTGGTGATGACACGCCGCCACTGTCGACGATTTTTTTCTTTTTGCGACCGAATCGGTTGATGCCAGTCTTACTTTGTATCTTTTTGTCTTGCGTTTTCCATTGCTCGAGGCGGGCGTCCAGATGAGCCTCGACGTCGAACACCGGCTTGGTCACGGACTTGCCGCTCAAATTCAAAGATGGCTGAAACTCGGGGCTGGATCGGCGTGATCGAGAAGTGGTTGTTGTTCGGCCGCTGCCACGTATACTCCGGCTAAGCGGCGCGCTTACCATGTCACTAGCTGGCTTCCCGGTGCTTCTGGGTTCAGGACCATCATCACTCGGGTGTGACCGACCTGCAGTCGATCCAATGTACAAGTCCGCCCAATCTTCGTCATTCATACCCCGTGACATTGAGCCTCGTCCTTTGGATCTCGTGCGAGACGCTGGAGAAGACGCTGCGAGTGCGGCAACGGAAGCTTCTTGCACGTTGTCCTTTTGAGGGGACGATTTGTTTTTCGCGCCCCCGGTCTTGCGGATCATTTTGTGCAGAGCCCGGTCGATGCGCTCGAAAGAATCGTCAGGCGGACCTGTGAATATCCGCGCATACACAACTTGAGTCAGTAAAGCACACTTCTCGTTGCAACAACATAAACAACGAGTGAAGCATACCATATCTGAATGCGTCTTGGCCGAAATTGACTTTGACATTCAAATCGTGCTTGCCGGATACAGCGGGGACCAAGCCTTCACCCACGTCGACATCGGTGAAAGCTGTGACCCAATTTCCATTGTGCCCGAACATGATGGTGCCCTCAGTCAGGTCAGCAGCGCATCCAACGGTGTCGCCTGTTCGCCACTTCGGCCTGCACGCAAACGAATCAGATTGTCAAAATCCACACAACGGCCGTTTGCGCTCGGTGCATGTGCCGTGCGTACCCGCCAAGATCTTGAACTACTCCGTTATGGAACTTTTTCGACTTGCGAACGTCGATAGCCCAGCTGTGGTCGTCGGCTCCGACACCACTGTGGCGTTTCGACCGCGACCCGGCACTGTTGCTGCGGGAATGTCCGTTGCGACGACCCTTTTCACCCTGGGCTTGGAATCCCGGTGCAACCCATCCTATTTGCGGGACGGCTGTCTTGCCCATCTGCAAAACAGGAGAAAATGAATGCAGCTAAGCGCTTGAGACCATGAGAATCGCGCAAAATCACAGCTGTGAAACACGATCGCACCTGTTCGAGCTGAATCTCGTAAAAAACTTTCCCCTGAGTCGCGGGACGGTCTAAAGGGAGAGCGAACGTATCTAACTTGTCACCGAACTCCAGACCTAGGCAAACGTCGATTCGAACAGCGTAGTCAGCAGGAAGACCACGGGGGAACACTGTTGAAAACGAGGGCAAAACATACCCTCGATGGAAGTTCCATCTGTTGAGGACTTTACTCTGGCTCTTCCTGGTCCACCAACCTTCACAAACTGTGGCGTTGGCACGCGGGACGCCCGTTCCCGGCTCTTTTTACGCTTCGACCGCTTCTTGCGGACTTTGCTGCTGGGTCTCGACGGCATTCCGTCCTCGTCTGCGCTGTCCTTGACGCTTTCGCGAGAACTGAGATTTGCCCTCCTCATTACTAAACCCAGTTGACTGGGGCTGTCGATCTCAGCTTCCGGAGTTGCTCGGCGCCGGGTGCGATCCACAGACATATCGGGGATGGGTGGCTTCCCGTTGCTACTTCCTGTTGACGCTGACTCGTCCCCTGTCTTCGAGCGCATATGGCCATGGCGAGAACGCGCTCTCCGTGCCATAGGAACAGGAACAGACTCGCCCAACTGAACATCGTCGTGATCTTCCGTTGTGTTCGATGAGGAAGCAGTCGAGTCTCGAGCTCTTACAGATGTAGATGGTGGACCCCCGGCGCTGTCCGGATGTTGTGCAGGTGAATCATGATGTCCTTTCCCACGTGAGTCCACCTTACTAAAATCCCCTTGCCCCGGAGGCGTGGAAGTCGCTGCCACAAGCTTTGAGCTCGCGGTCCCGGCGGCTAACTGCGACGGAAGCCCGGTGTGCACAGCCTGAGCACCACTGTTGTCGTCATCGTCGTCCTCAAACGCATCGTCTGTGGAATAATGATCTTCCTCGTCATCGTTTTCGTCGTACATCCCAGCATCGATCGTTCTTGCAGTCGTCGGCCGCGTGCCGCCGTCAAAGACCGTCGAGGCGTACAGATCGGATTCTTTGCTGCGAGCTGTGTTTGCCGCAGAGGTCTCGGCTGTTAAAAACAGGTCGAACGTGTCGAACTGCGACCCCAAGCCATCTGTTTCGAACCCAAACGCTGACTCTTTTGACGCAAGAAAATCTTCGCGAAACTTGGCGGTTGCGTCCGCGTAGCGGACTGCCAGGTGACGAAGGACAGGGTGCTTCCCCCGGTTGTCGTTGAAAATGCGGATGTCAGTTGACACGAAAGGATCGTGAATTGCTTTGAGCGCTGGAGGCCGCCCACTCGGGTCTTTCACAAGTATGTTGGCGATTAAGCTGTGGAATTGTTTGCTCCACAACCTTGGTGGAGCTGCGTCACGTGGGGTTGACAGCGCGGTCGCTAAAGCAGTTCCACGCGCCGACAAACCAAGAGAGATTCCGTCATCTGACGCTGCATCGCTGCTAGTTGCCAGAGCGCCTGCGGGAGACGCCTTTGCCGGCTGCGCTAATTGTACCTCATCATCTATTGTAATTACGTCTTCGTGTGGTCCAGCGCTCAGGGTCGGTGGCGGGTCTTGAGGTATACCGTGAATTGCAGCCAGTATGTTCTTGTACTTTGCATACGGGTTTTTCCCTTCTGCCATCTCAACTGCCATGATACCCATCGACCAAATGTCAGCCACAGCGGTGCAAGAACCCTAGATTGCACGATGCGGCAACGGTACATACACGAAGCAGAGTAGTGTTCAGTTGGAAACCTGCGCCGAAGCACCGTTGTTGAACAACCGATCAGCTTAACAAAGCGACTTACCGTGGACGACAGTATCTCTGGCGCAGTGTAGAAGGCCGTTCCAGCAAACATCGTGCCGGAATTGTTATGCTTCGAGCCATGCCCGGCCGATGCCCCGATGCTCTGCTTGAACGTGCTCTCGCGAACCGCCGTCGACACGCCGAAATCGGCGAGCTTACACCGACCACGTCGGTCCAGCAATACGTTGCCGCACTACACACATCCACACACAGCCACACACAAATACACAAAGAGCTGCGTCACCAAGACCATCCAGGACGAGCACAGGCATGATCGACGCTGGAAACGAAGACATGAGCGCACCTTGAGGTCACGATGGATAATTTTCTTGTGATGCAAGTACACCAGACCGCGCAGAACAGCCGCACAAATTGCGGAGATAGCCTCCTCCGGAAATGCGCCGCCAGGCACCACCTACATCAAACAAAAGTGGGTGCAAACGGCGTCAATCACTGGTCCAGTCCAGTCGAGGCGCAGCGCACGGAGGACCCACCTTCAAAATGTCCTGCACGCTTCCGAAGTCGAAGAACTCCATCACGATCCAAAAGGACGATATCTTTTCGTGCGATCGGTAGTATCGCGTGACGAAGGGGCTCTCGCATTCGTGCAAAATGCGGATCTCGTTCTGCAGCATGGCGAACGGTTTGTTAGCGGAACCACCACTTTTTTTCTTCGTTTGCGAGTCAGCCGTCATGAAATCCAAGTTGGCGTCCCCGAACGAATTGTTGTTGTAACTACGTGCGCGTCAGCAACGTGTGATCGTATCACGACGACGGGAAGTCAGCCAGTACGCGGCGACACGCATTCAAGAACACACCTATTTTCACCCACAATTGTGGTTTTCACGATTTTCACGGCCACGTCGCAACCGCTAATCTTATCCCATGCTCGGTGCACAGATCTGGATCAAGAAATATGCCGCAGGCAAATTACAGACACACAGTTTACATGCTGCACACTGATCAATCCAGCAAGGCAGCAGGCAAGGCAGCACGAACCCAAAAGCTCCTTGGCCAATCTTTTGCAGCAAAGTGTATCGGGTGGACGTGTTCCCTGAGTTGCTGGAGTCACTGGTGGTGGTCAAGAAACGAGATCCATTCATCGATCCTGCCCCAATACTCTTGTGGAGGTTCAGTCTGAGGCGTCGGAGGAAGTAGTCTCGCGTGCTTTCGTAGTGTCCCATCGTCTGCTCAAGCGAATTGAGCTCGCCTTCCCTGATGATTTGTTGGCCAAGACCGGATGCACCCGTAGTCGCCAACATGTCCTCAGCAATAGACAGTTGTGACTGGTGGGTTGAGGCGCCAGCAGCGCTATTCTCGTTACCGATGGATGGCGCGTCGAGTGTTGCACCACTTGGGGTCTTGGGCTGTGCCGTGCTTGGTTTGGACAAGTTGGAGCTCACGCGGTCTTCGTGCAGCAAATACCGCCGCGTCTGGCGCACAGCCGCACGAATGGCTGCCCACACAAGGCGGGCCTTGGTTCGAGCCATGGCCGCAACATGGTTGCTGAGTGTTTGCATGTCCAGGGTCGGCACGTTGTTGTTCAGCGCAGAACCAAGCAGCTCCTTGCCTTTTTTACCATTTGCCGTCGACCCGCTACTGGAGTGGCTCGCGTGGCTCGACGCCACGGAGTGATCAGAGCTAGAAAGTCCTCTACGTAGCGACGGCGGACGGATCTCGCTTGAAGCGCGCCCTTCACGAGTTCCACGGCTCGAAGGCGGCTGTTCAGTACGGCTCGTCTTAGAGAGTTGCTTGTGGTCCATACCTACAGCGTAATCGGAAGCTGCGCGGGGTCGGCCGCTGGGACCGGCGGTGACGACCTTGCCCTGGTCCGACGAAGGCCGTGGCGGTTGCCCATGCACCGCAGCACTGCCTTTTGGCACGCGCGCTTGATCTGCGTCAGGAGCCACAGACGCATCTGAGCCGGTTGGGCCAGGATCACTCACGACCGCTCGATGCTTCGCTGCGGCCGCCGCCACTAAACGCTTGAATTTGAACGTCGATGACACGGCCACGCTCGGGGGGTCGCGGTAGGCTGCAATCTGGGCTTCCAGCGAGGCCTTTGCAGCGGCAAAACCCACAGGTGTGTTCTTCTTGACACCGAAAACAGCCAGTTTGGTGGGACTCGTGGCAGCGCCCCCGCGCGAAATGCTTTGCACTCCTTTCTTAGACTTTGGCTTCGCGTTGGCGTATCTCCTTTTGACAGCCTGAAAGGCCTCCGCTTTTGACGACCCGCGCTTCACGGTGCGGTCGAACTCGGCCTGCAGCATTTTGCGGAGTCCGTGGGCCTGCGCCGGCGTGTGCCACGGCTTTTGCTCCTTCAAAAGCCGGACCTCGAGCTTGCGAGCTTGCTCCTTGGACACCGTGGCGCCCATGGTGGCGTTTGTTAGTCGCGGTAGCGCGAGCCGCAACGCAGTTGGCCGATTACCTCATCGGTGGCATGGCACGCAAGAGAATACTGCTTCCTACGCCCACTCATCGATCACCGACGCCACATCGGCGCCGTCGAGGGTGCAAGGCTGTGTGCGATGATTCACATGAAAGCCAATGCCGGGGCGAGTGTCCGTAAACGATGGAAAAAACACAACAAAAAACAACTCTTCGTCAAAAGAAAAAGAGTGAGTTGAAGACGCACATCCGTGTACAATTCGTCTATTCAACAAGTTGACGAACACTTCGACGACGAACTAGTTGGCGAACCTATTGACGAACGAGCCAATGAATGAAGTTGCCGAACGACGTACGACGACGAAGGTAAAGTGATTGAACGATGTGAACGACGTGAAACGGAGACACCGGAGACACCGGGAGGCGCCGGAGACAACGATGGACAACTACCGAAGAGAATGAAGACAACGATGACAACGATGGCACCAAAGTCAACGAAGCCACGGAAGGCACGGGAGGCAGCGAAAACAGCGAAGACAACGAAGACAACGATGCGAACGAACGAACGAAGCTTTGAACGAAGTGGACGAAGCTTTGAACGAACGAACGAAGCTTTGGCACGAACGAGGTGAACGAACGAAGCGAACGAACGAACGCACGCACGCACGAAGTGTATAAACGAACGATCTCGAACGAACAAGTGAAGTGAGCGAAGTGAACAAACGAACGATCGAAAGAACGATCGAAAGAACGAACGAAGCTAATGAACGAAGTGAACGAACGAACGAACGAAGCGAACGAACGAAGTGAACGAAGTGAACAAAAACAAACAAACGATCGATTGATTGAACGAATGAACGAACGAACAGCAACGAAGTTCGTTCGTTCGTTCGTTCGTTCACTTCGACGAACAATCGGCGAACGAACGAACGAAGTGAACGAACGAAGTGAACGAACGAAGTGAACGAACGAACTGAACTGAGAAAAAAACAGAGAAAGCAATCTCTCCAACTGTCCTCACTGTTACCCTACTGTACATTCCATTTACCGACTTTCCTTATTTCCTTATTTCATTAAATCCTTCCCCAATGACCGCGGAACTGAAGATAAGACTCCTATGTAATCCAACTGCACAGTACACTGTATTTAACTATGCAAAAGTCGCTGCTGAAAGTGCATTGCAAACCTTTTTTTTCTTCATTCTTTGATTCTTTGTTCGTTCTTTGTTCTTCGTTCGCAGAGAGCGAAAAGAGAGCGAAAAGAGTGAAGGAGCAGTTCAGTTCTGGCAGCGCAGCGAAAAGTGACAATCAGTACTGCCCGCAACCATTGCCGAATTTACACTAAATACTAACCGTGCAGTAAGGCGGGGGTACTAATTACAACGCAACTGCGCAGTATACAGAACAAATAATCAACAATTCAGATGCAATTTGTGAAATAGATATCCTTTGTCACAGTAGTGTACAGAACAACAAATCTTACCTCACTAAACGCCATCCGCCTTTATACGCTTTAAACCAAAAATCTTGTAAATGGCACACAACTGCGCAGTACCACGCTGCGAATTATTGAAATGAGTAAATTCAGCAAATACTTAATTCCAACTCAAAGCGCTAAAAGCGCGAAGTCCGCGAAATCGTCGTCGCTGTTCCGCTGTTGTTCTGCTGCGCCGCCGCCGGACGTCCGTCGCTGTACATATGCCGTACAGAAAGTGTACGCTTACATGATATGCGTTGTCGTACTGTAATTATGTCGGTGTACGGCAATGTACAGTCAACCGTACATAAACTGTACACAGTGTGGATCAGGATGCGGAATTGTCGGCATGTAAGCGTATGTATAAGTAGGTAAAGGCGGAGAGAAATGACTGATTGA
>ENA-OWNT01003785-OWNT01003785.1-seawater-metagenome-genome-assembly--contig:-NODE-3785-length-13904-cov-3.070080_pt1 | contig 13904 bp, 9 predicted proteins | sample MGYA00238136_ERZ651165 | MGnify/ENA primary metagenome ERZ651165 (study PRJEB26861, sample SAMN08777766) | seawater metagenome | isolation source: coastal seawater | place: USA: Florida | collected...
TGGACATCAAGTTAGCGTTCTCACAAGCGATGCTTATACACTCGATTCGGCTTACGAGGGCGAATTAGAGACGATGGAAAATGGTGTACGCGTCATTCGCAACCGTAATTGGTTTTATCCTTTGCGGCGCTACAATCTTGATACGCCTTTTGGCATGGGGAAAAAAGCAGGTTGCCTTTACCATAGAATTTGACGTTCATGCCATAGTAGTAGCCAGCATGGAAGATGAACTCACAGGCCTGGCCGGATTCTACCCTCAATGCTGGCAACAGATAGCTGCCTATTGTGTTTCAAACGAGGTATATCTTGACAAGGCCGAAGCCTATGTGGATCGTTCTATAAGAATGGGAAAGAATTTTGCCAATCTCAACACCAAGGCCCAACTGCTAAGGTTGCAAAACAAAAAGGATGAAGCTGAGAAGCTCATGGACGAAGCCATGGCAATGGCTACAGAGCAGGAAATTAACACCTATGGCTATCAGCTTATGAATGCCGGTGAAACTGATAAGGCAATAGAGGTGTTTACACTGAATACCAAAGAGAACCCTAAATCGTGGAACTGCTGGGACAGTCTTGCAGAGGCATATCTGAATACAGGCGACAAGTCAAAGGCCAAAAAGTACTATACCAAGGCACGAAACATGGCTCCCGAAAACCAGCATTCACGCATCGATGACATCCTAAGTACTATATAAGACCATTTTTGATGGTTGGTCAGCCCTGGTCTGTAATGGATCAGGGCCTTTTTATATTTCAACGGCACATCCCGTAGCTGTGGGTTGATGTGAGTTGTCTAGCTTATTTGTGCCTTCGCTAACGAGGTAATGCGAAGCTATGGCGTAGCAATAGGCTTCAGCGACAGCCGGTCGATACTCTGCAATAGCATATTCATATTGGCTTGGAACGAATCATGGTAAGCCGAACTCCCACATTCATTTTCATTCTGACGGGCAGGACGGCAGACGGTTTTGATTTTGATTCCCATTTTGACTTTGATTGAACTTGAGTTTGGCCTTGCTATTGGTTTTTGCATAAAAGCTGATTAGCCCACAGTCCATAGTCGATGGTTGCCCATTCCTGAATAAAGTTGACTATTCACAGTTCACAGTGGCTTCGGTTTTTGATTTTGATTCCTATTTTGACTTTGATTGAACTTGAATTTGGCCTTGCTATTGGTTTTTGCAGAAATGAACCCAACGGAGCAGTGGCTTATTTGAGGGTTGATCCAAATGTCCTGAATCGATTCAGGTTGAATTTCAAATCGTGATTTCTAATCAATCACCGTATTGTGTTGTGGGTTGCCTCCCCACATGGGCCAGCCATCATATTGACGATTTCGGGTTTGATAAACAATTAATTCGCCATTGCTGCTCCCTACGTAAATGCTGCCATCAGCTACAATAGGTTGGCTTTGAGTACCTCCGGGCACCGTGAATCTTTCCAACTGTTTACCCGATTTTGCATCAAGTGCCAGCAGTATTCCGGCCGAAGTAGTCACGAAAATATTTTTGCCTACCAGCACGGGCATACTGGAATGAGCAAATCCGGGCTCTGTTGGCGCAGTGGTAAGTACCTTTCTCCAAACTTCAGTGTCATCAAGTTTTCTACAATACAGGGTGTTGTCTATGGTCTGATACACCAAATCATCCTTAATCAGGGGTCTCCCTCCTTCGTAGGGAATAAGGTAAAGCATGTCATTCATCCTGTCAAAACTGCCCGGCATATAGTATCCGGCAGCTGCCACAATATTGTATCGCCAGGTGTTTCTGTCTATCACACATAGTGATTGGCCGTGCTCTCCATCTCTGCGCGCCACCAAAATCCTGTCATCAGATATTGTTGGAGCAGAGGCCGCGCCCATATCAAGTTTGTGCTTTTCTGCCCCGGTCTGGGCATCAAATTCATATAATGACCCTGACAGAGTAGTAAGGAAAACACTTTCATCAGTAACCACAGGTGATGAAAGGCCTTCTCTATCTACCCATCGCTGCCATTTCACATCACCCGTCTTCAAGTCAAAACAGGCCAGCACGTATTGATTATGGCTCTTTATAAACTCAGTAGCATCGTTTTCATACACTGCATACACCAATCCATTATGCGCGCTGGGGCTACAGATTACATATGGTGCCAGCCACTTGCTCCAGGCCAGGCGACCCGATTCAGCCTCAATGCCATAAATAGAACATGATTCGGTTATCATCAGCAACATATCATCATCAAAGGCTGCTGGAGATGCCCCTCCCTCGCCTAGCTCAACCGTCCACAGCATTTCGCCTGAGCTTGCATCAAAACAGCTGAATTCATTTGTATAAAAACCATGGCTGGTATAGAGTCTATCATTTATAACTACCGGAGCATACACAACTGAGTTGCTGCCAAAATTCAGGTCATATCCTTCTGATGTTTTTTCGTAGTAAGACTGAACCACCGATCCGGCCTCAATGGGAGTCTCCATAAACTCTACAACGATTCCATCAGCATTTCTTTTTGAGCCCTTATAAAACTGTCTGATGACTTCAGTACCTCTGTACCTGAGGCTTATACTACCCTGCCCTATTGCCGAACGTTCTTTACCGTCTACATAAAGGGGTTTGATCTGTCTCTCATAAGTAAGATTGAGCATGTAGGTTTCAGTTTTTGGCAGTAGAAAGTAAGCCCTTCCTGTACGGTCAGTATGTGCCAAATAGACCTCATCAGAGCTCTGCACATCATAAAACACGGCTTCTCCTTCAAGGGGATTGCCATCAAAGTCTTTGACTTCAACAGTCATCTTAATTCGTTCAGTGGTAGCTTGATCTTTAGCAGCAACCTCCTGCAAAATGGTATCCCCTTTTGCCTTTTCTGCAACCTTGGTAGGTACGTATAGGTGTGTGTATTCAATTACTGAATAGGGTGATGTGGGCAGCTTATACTGCTTGAAGGCTTCAATACCCGGCACATCCAATTCATAAGGCTGTCCTTTTGGTACCAGAAAATAAGCCCAGCCCGACCTATTGGTAATGGCCTTGTATTTTGTTTTTTGATCAAGTGAAACAAGGGTAAGTGAAATACCGGGCAGTCCCCGTTTGTCAGAGTCCACAATTTTAAGCCCAAGTATAGAATGGGTTTTAGTAGGCTCAGTTGAGGCATTAAAGTTCTGTCGTTCTTCTTTAAAGGCCACCCCTGTTCTGTTAAATTTCTGCTGCGCCTGTCGGTGCTCAGGTGGAATGTAAGTGATGGTCTTGGTCTGGGTTCTATTGCCATTGGTGGGCACTTCAACAAAGGCATGATCTTTAAGATCAAGAAAGTTGATAGAGTATTTTGAACCTGTTGTGATCACAAAATGGGCGATACCTTGCTCATTAGTGATAGACTCATGGGTTTCATTGGTATTTGTTTCAACCAATGAAACTTTAACCCCTTTCATATTGCCTCCCTTTATGTCTTTCAGTTTTAAAGTAAGATCAAGCGTTGATATCTGTGCCCACAACGCAATTGGACACACCAAAGCCAGCGTGATAAAAATTGGTTTCATAAGAAATAGTTTATAATGAGATGAACACTATCATTCAAGTAACGCAGCCATTTAAGACAATCGTATAAGTGTCAGAAAATTAAGCAATAGGGCGCCGCTGGGCTATCGTCGGTTCAATGGGAATTTGTAGGCAAAACCGGCTCTCACTGTAAATCCGCTTGAGCGGTATAGAGGTTTGGTGAGTGGTTCTCCGTCAAAAGTTGTAGTCATGAATTCACTTCTAAAGGGCACTGACGTCCTTACATCCTGGGTAGGGCTTATGTTTCCTCTTAATTGCACAGCCTGGTTGTAAACAAAGTTTACCTGATACATCATGGTATACCTGAACTCCCAATTGCTGGCAAACTCAGCTACCAGCGATAACTTAGGCTGCACACCATAATACTGCGTTTTGTAAAAGGAAACTATCTCGTAATTAGGCCAGAAAGTAATATCGTTGATACGGAAGGGCGATGCAGAAGGACTTGTAACACCGATGGTATCAACCAACATTCCCCATGATAAGAGCAATTCTGGTTGCAGGCGCATGAAATAGTTTAGTTTAAGCCGGTATCCGGCACCAAGCTGTGCTCCTCCCCCTCGCTCATTGGTTAGGTTATACTCCCCTTTTACGGCCAGGTAAATATTGTTTTTAATCTCAAACTCCATTCCTGCACCTATAAGCACCTGCATATCAGGAGGGCCAAGATTCACACCACGTCCAATGGAGACTGTATCGTTGTTGTATTCGTACTCAAATCTGCCCGGAGTTGCCTTGTGATTTTTGAAGCCCAATTGCATCTCAAAATTGTCGAAATGACGGTATTGAGCTCCCGCGAGCATGGAATTAAAAATTAAGCTGAGCAATACCACAAACCGCATGAACTCCTATTCGTTTAAACGCAAATCGAAAATATGCTTTTATGGTTTTTGAATCGAATCTAAAATGCTTTTATATGCCTTCAGCTCCTTTTTTAGCCCCAATGTTTCGCACACATCTACCAGTAGTATCAGAGCATTCAGATTTTTTGGATTGAGCTCATGAGCCCTTTTAAGATAGGGTAAGCCTGTTTCCATCATTTGGTATCCGCGGTCCGATTGCTCTTGTTGTCCATCAGCTTCGCTCTGTTTTGCATAATCAACATAAAAGAAGCCCAGGTTTATATAGAGTTGCGCCAGGGCAAAGTTCGCTTCAAACGATTCTGGTTCAATATCAATAGCTTTTTGATAATGAACGGCTGCTTCTCTGGGGTTAACGTCCTCGAGCACACTGGCATAGTTAAATTGATAGGAGAACTCATTTTGATAAGTACTTTCCCTTTCCTTATACAAAATAAAGGTGCTGTCAGCAGTGGGGGCCACCTGTACCACCAGCTCTAACTCAAGCAGGCCCAGGGCATACTTATTGTTAAGATATATGGGCTCCTGTTCTTTAATAGCCTTAGGCTCAAACTTGTTTTTATTGAATTGAAAAGTCTTCCACTCTATTTCGTTTCGCTGGTACCCCTCTTTTACCAGTTTATGGGCCTGGTCTATATTTCCCTGGTCAAGGTACATCAATGATCTAAGCAGGTAAACGTTGGCCATCCTGATATTATCCAGCACAAGCACTCTGCGAATCCTGTATTTTTTTAAAGCCACATCAAAACTCTCGGCAGCGAGGTCAAGGTCTTCATCAATGTAGTGCAATTGCCCTTTCAATTCATGGGGAACATAGCTTTCAGGTAAAATGGTGATGGCCAGGTTGAGATAGGCCAGTATGTTTTCTCTTAACTGTGGGTCGCGCCTGTTTTGCTGGTCTACATATTTGTCAAGACATTCAGTAACACCATTAACCAAATGCTGAAACATTGCCATCAACTCGGGTTGGGCTTTTTCACTCCAGCGGTCTATGTCTAAGCGCTGCAGCTCAACAAAACCATTGTGCACCCTGTAAAACTTGAGGTGGATTAGCATGTTGTCATAACCCTGGGGTCCCTTGCTCTCTTCAACTACCAAACGCAACAGGTTTCGGTTGTAGTAGTAGAGGGCTTCACCCAGCTGTCTCTGATTCAGTTGATCTCGCTGACGTTGAAGAATATTGCCCAATACTGAATCACAAATAACCAGATTATAGCCTTTATGGGCTTCAACTCCTTTGTTCAAGCGTTTTTGCAGGTTTTGCGAAAAGCTTTCTGTAACAGCAAAAGAGGCAACAAGTAATACCAATGCAAGAATGCGCATGGCGGTTTTACGTTGTTTGGGATAATATGGTTGATTGAGAGACGCCACCTTAACAGTTCATTTAGCTTTCATACTCATAGAAAATCTTGTAGTAGTACTGGCCACGTTGTGAGTCAAAGCCTCGTTCAATTACCTGGTTGTTGCGCTCCTGATGATTGGGATTTAGCTTTATCTGTACTGAATCATCGAGGGTAATCAGGTGTCTGATGCGTTTCTTCTCCTTCTTTACCGCTGGTTCAGATATTTCAAAAGTGTCTTCAAGAGCCAGCTCATTCTCATCCTGTTGCTTTTGCTTATACTCTTTAAACTTGGTTTGCACTTCGGGCTCATCAAAAACGGTTTCTGCAAAGTTGTCAAGCCTAAAATCTTCGTTTTGCTCAAAGTACTCAACCGCTTTGGTCATTACTTCAAGTCCTTCTTTCTTCCCTACTTCGGGTTGGGCCACCAGGGTTTCTTCTACAAAGTCACGGGCAAGGTTGAGATAGGCCTTTGTGGTGTATACCGAGTTTTCAATGGGTTTTATGCCCAAAAAGTCAGACTTCCAAAACTTGGCTTCGTCATCGCTCCGGTTAAGGGCATCAATGGTTTTTACCATATATCCCTCTTCTTCAAGCGTGTTAAAGATGAGCACACCTTTATCAAGCTTTTTGGTGTCTATTCCTTCAAAATAGCCAATACGCAAACTTTGGCTGGCCTCATTTACCTGAATGAAAGTGCTTTTCTGTTCTGACTTGAAAATGCCAATGGCATCAACCAGTTCATCGTCAATCAGCACATCCCTGAACAGGCATACATACAACTCACCTGATTTAATTTTGGGATGATCACTCTTATTGTACAAATGCGTGAGTATGTGCTCTGACATCTGGAGAAAGCTGTCAGCATTGTTAAAAATATTCTGGCAATAGGTATACATGTCATTCATGCGCAAATCAGCTGAATGACTGAACTTGTATTGGTCTTCGCCCTTAAATGATGAAAAGAAGTAATCAAAAAGCACCACCTGAAGCTGATCATCCATCAGATTGTGCTCGGCTTTTGATGCAAAATAGCCCTCATCATTGGCCTTATTCCCTACCCGGTGAATCACCAGTTTATCAAAGAGCAAATGCGTAAAATCAAACATTAAAATTGTTTGCTGCGAAGATAAAGGCATACACAGTTACCCAGCCAAACGACTCCTGAATAGGGGGCAATTGCACTGGAACGGGCAGAAGCATCCTCTAACTGACCAGTTTCATCTTAATTAGTAAAATTGTGATGCTATGTCTATGCAGCGGTTTGTGATAAAACACCTCTTTTCTCTGTTGTTGATATTGCTTTCCAATGCGGTTTGGGGGCAAATGACTGTGAACCTTGACCTTCCTGGATTTACCCACCATACCAAATATGGGGTTGAAGATGGTATGCCAAGCCTGGAAGTTCACTGTCTTTTGCTTGACGAGCAAAAAGAGCTCTGGATTGGTACTGATCAGGGATTGTGCCGGTTTGATAGCGAAGATTGGACGGTATTTACGTCATTGGATGGAATACCAGACAATATGGTGGTGAAAATGAAGGCTGACGAGGCCGGCAATATCTGGTGCCAGGGGCTTAAAGGAAATATTTTTTATGTAATGGCCGGTAGCGATTCGGTTCGCGTTCCTGCCTTTAATGCTGTTTTCCATGAGCATCCTACCTACAAGGTTGTTGACTGGAGTATGACAAACGATGAGGATGGTCTGGTAACAATTTATGAAGTGGGCACATACGCTCAATACAAAGAAGACCCCTTCAACACCAGAAATAATCGGCTGTATCGAATAGAAAATGGACAAATAGTACAACATGAGCTACTACAGCCAACACCATTTCAGTGCATCAATGTCACTGAACCAGGGCATTCAGTGTGGATGTATAACAGGGCCTATACACCCGGTAATGAGGGGGTTGAAATAAGGCAACCATCATCTTCAATAACCGAGCTGCATACCGGACTACTGCTTCCTGGTTTTCCCACTCCGGAACGCTCGGTGGCTGGAAAAATCAATTTTCTTAGTGTTAACGATGACCACTTGCTGCTGAGCCTTTCCAATCGTATTATTCTAATTGACCTGAAGGACCAGGAAATTATAAGCGCACTTGAGCTGGAAGCCGAGGTGACTGAAGTGTACATTGATCACAAAAACAACCTTTGGGTGGGCCTAAACCGAGGTAAAGGTGTTTTGATTTATCCTAACTGCAATTTAGAAGGTGATGCCATAAAAGCCCTTAAGGGTCTCTCAATAACTGCCTTTCATGAAGAAGGAGAAAGTGCATTTTGGATCGGCACTCTGGAGCAAGGGGCAATTCGGTTTTTCAACTCGGCATTTAAGCCGCTTTTTCCACCTGAAACAAGTGGTAGCCTGAGCAGAATCAAAGCTGAAGGTAACGAGGTCACTGCAATTTGGAACCGCACTACCGGATACAGGCTCATTCAAAACGATATTGGGCATTGGCAATGGAAACCAATGATTGAAAGTAAGCACCTCACCGATTTTTGGTGCTTTAGTGACACCTGCCTGGCAAGTGCTGACTTAAGGGATGTACAGCTCATCACAATTGTGAACGATACAAATCATCTTGAAGAACTGAGGCAATTAAGTCCCATGACTTTTATAAAATGTGGAGGCCCAAGATTGTTTGGATATTCGAGTGGAACGGGTTTCTTTTATTACAATCTTAGCCAAAAGCAAAACCTCTACAACAGCTTTGAGTATGACATCATTTTCAGAAATAACGATGCCACACATTATAAGCGCGACACGGTTTTGTTGGCCAGTGCCTACGGTCTCAAAAAGGCCTATGTAGGTGGCTGTAGTCAGTTTATTGAGCATATTCTACCATCCAGCACCTATGTATATAAGGTGCTGATGGATAAAGACAGGAATATATGGTTTGCCACCAAAGGACAGGGAGTCTATTGGGTTTCAAGCGATCTCAAGAAGCACATGGTGTTTTCGCGGGAAAATGGACTTGCCCAAAACTCGGTTTATGATATATGTATTGCTAAAAACCAACTGTATGGTGCTACCAATAACGGGCTGTTTGTGATTGATGGCATTGAGGGTAGCCATGAGAACTTTAAACTAAAGCTACTCGGCAACTCCAATGGTATACCTGAGGGAATAAAGGAGCTTGCTGTATCGAGCCAGCATCTGTTTATCAATTCAAATGGTGCTCTCAGGGTGGCGCGTTTAGATGAACTCGTCAAATCATTTGAGGACCCACCTGTTCATCTCAAGCAGGCCCGCGTGAATAATGAGATTAGCGATACGGCCAGGCTCAAACACCTGGCATCAGATGAAAACAATATTGATATCAAATTCGGGATGTCAGAGTTTGGGAGAAAAAACCTGCGCTATTGGTACTTGTTTGACCAAAAACCACCCTGGATCAGGATAGAACAAAATGAGCTGTCGTTTAAGGATCTTAAACCCGGGCAGCATGAATTGGTAGTGAGCAACCGGCCTGAAATAATTGAAGGGAAGAGCCTCATTCTACCCTTCAACATCTATAAGCCTTTTACACAGTCGCTTTGGTTTCAAATATTGCTCTTTGCTTTGGGTGCTGGCCTTGTTTCTCTTGTTTTCTGGTTTTTTCTGTCGCGCGCCCGTCTCAACAACCGCCTCTTGCAGTCACAACAAATAGCACTCACCAGCCAGATGAATCCCCATTTTATATTCAATGCGCTCAACTCAGTGAGTCACTATGTGGGCATGGGCAGCAAAAGCCTGGCCCAATCATATCTAGGCGATTTTGCTGTGCTGATGCGGCAGGTGCTAGATTCCTCGCGAAGCGGAGAAATAAGCCTCCAAAAGGAAATAGAGACTCTACAAACTTATATCAGGCTCGAGGGGATACGATTTGACACCGTTTTTGAATCAGACATTGTGGTTGATCCGGCTCTGGGAAATCGTTTGGGCAACATATCTATACCCAGTATGATTATTCAGCCCTATGTAGAAAATGCCATTCTGCATGGCTTGCGACCCTTAGAAAGCGGCGGGCGATTGGAGATTGCCTTCAACTGGGTTTACAAAAGTGTGCAGGTAATTGTGAGAGACAATGGGATTGGCCGTAAGGCTGCCATGGCTTTGTGGGAACAGAAAGACCACCGGTCGCACGGAATGTCTATCACGGGTCAGCGCATACAGCTCCTCAACAAAAAGCGCAAAAACAAGATCACGGCCGTAGTAAATGATGTTGAGCCTACAGGTACTGAAGTGGTGCTTACCATTCCTATTGACACGGCCTTGCTCTAGGCTTTTCCCCTTTTCCGCCCCCACTTTTTGCAATATCACCTGATTGGGTGAATAGATCAAACCAACTTTAAATACACTTTTGAAATATGTTGATGACGTATAAGAAAATAAATACAGAAGAGCTTAATCAGGATGATTTTTACGTTTTCTACCTGGAAGTAACAAAGGAAAACTTCAAGCTCGTTCAGCAATTGGTGAAAGAAGGAGTTATTTATTCGAAGTCCGTAAAACTTCGAAGCGATATTGAGTTGGTCAGTAAACCAGCCAAAATTGAAGAACTGATATGTTCGGGATTATCCTTCAAACTGGGTCCAAATGTAAGCGAATCTATAAGGGCTATATATCCAGCTCAACCATCACCATCGGATGGATGGTTGAGATATTGGAGACCTAAAGAAATCTGGGAAAGATTAAACAATCTTGCAAATACCCGCAATGACATTTGCGAATTGATAAAACTAGATCAAGAGACCCATGGCTTCGCAATTGACTCCCATGAAGAAGACGGGACATATCCCCTAGGGCTGAGAATTGGAAAGGTTAGAAACGGAAGCAAACCTGCCATATTGATAGTCGGTGGAATTCATGGAGATGAATTCATCTCACATGCTGCCTTAATGGGCCTCATAGGAAAGCTAATTACTATTAAAAATGAAATCCTACAAGAATGTAACTTCTTTATTCTTCCTTTGTTAAACCCTGATGGTCTCTCTTACTCCATCTTAAATGGCATACCTTGGCGGAAAAATACGAACTCAATTCTGAGCAGTCGATTTGCATCAAGCTCTTTAGGAGTTGATCTCAATAGGAATTTCCCAATTTATTTTGGCTATAGAGGCGCAAGTTCAGACATTGAGTCACTTACCTTTTCTGGTTCATACCCCCTTTCTGAGCCCGAAACTATCGGGCTGAACAGACTTATAAGAAAGGAAAAGAGCATTATTATGGCGCTGGATTGTCATGCCGGTGAAGAATTCAAACTCTACAGACCGACAATCCGGGACAAACTACATACCGCATCAGCAGAATGGGATTACACAAGAACGGTCAATGAATTTGATGATACTTTATACAAAGTAGTTGAAGAGCGCTTATCTGACGATCTTAACCAACATCATGGAGAACATCAATATCAATTTATGTTGCCGGGCGAATATTCTGGAACATCCGATGAATACTTCTATCATGCAATAAATATTCTAGGCTTTGCAATTGAGTTTGTCAAAGAGAAAAGGCCAAACCCTATAGAATCAGTTAGTGAACAGGTAAACATGCTTCACACTGCTCTAATAAGCCTTGCTAAGTCCTGTATTCAATTAAAACTAAATAAACTTTTAACGCGAAAAAAATGATCAAAATGGAAGAATTAAACTTCAAACCTCATTGCCACTTGCAGGTAGTTAGAGATACTACTGATTACACAATCCATATTGTGACTTGGTTACCGGAAACTAATGGATATGATATGGAAAACATAGTGGAGGATAATGACTCAGATGCTGAAGGTAGTTATTACAAAATTCAAATCCCTCTATTGGAAGACTCTTCACCAGATGAGTGGACTCTTGTCCAGCCACATTTCGACTATTCATGGGCAACAGCAACCGCTTGTTACCATCACCGTGTTATCGTTGAAATTTGGGATAACATCGGAGGCACCAAACTGGGACACACAACAATAAGAACCAAAGATGCCGAATCTGTCGGAGGATAATACCGAATCAGACTAGTACTATTTTTGTTTTGTGTTGAATAGAATTAATCCATATATTGCTAAATTCAGCCTGTTAATTCTAGTCCTTTCATGCAATGATATCCAAAGGACTAAAATAAAAGATCAGCCCTTTGGATATATGCATGTAATTAATTCGGACATTGAGGAGCTTTGTAACCAGGCTGAGTCGGCTAGTTGGAACACCAAATTGTGCAGACAATACCTCTCTAGGGCGGACTCCCTTGCCAATCAACTTGGAGTTATAGAGCGGGCACGAGTAAAGCATGCTCAGGCAGTCCTTCAGCTTCGGTTGTCTGAATATTTGAGAGCAAATGAATTACTAGATACCGGGCTTCTATTGGCAAATGGGAATGCATTTCTCAACAGTAAAATTTATAATACAAAAGGAATTGTTCTCAAAAGATTAATGAATTACGAAGAAGCCAAGGCTTGTCATCTGAGAAGCTTCAAAATTCGTATGGAATACGGAGATAGTTTATTGGCCGCTCGATGTCTCATAAATGTATCCAATATCTATAAGTATCAGGAAATGCTAGATAGTGCACTTTATTGTGCAAGAATCGCTAAAGAGATCAACACAAGATTCAAAGACTCCATCGAATCTGCAAAGGCATTAATAAACATTGGCAATTCATTGTTAGAGCTATACGAGCTACCGAAAGCCTTAAGCGCCTATTTCAATGCTCTGAAATGGATTCCGGTACCAGATCAAGGCACTACCAAGGCTGATGTATTTACTAACATATGCTACGTTCATCTTTTGAAGGCATCCTTCGATTCATCACATTTTTACGCCCAAAAGGCGATAAGTTATTACAGTGATCTACAGGATAGTGTTTCACTTGGGCAGTTACTTAGCCATCTGGGAGTAATATACCATGATGAAAATAACTATAAAGACGCATTGGGCTTTTACGCTGATGCTAGTCGCATGCTAAAATTGAAAGATGCCTTTGGCTATCGAATGAACCTACTAAGAATAGCCAAAACGAACTTTGACATTTCAGAATACAATAAGTCTCTATTTGTGGTGAACTCGTTAATTCATTCAATCAAGGACACGGTGGTGTCTGCATACTTCTCACTGCTATCAGACTGTCATGAGCTTGGATGGTCCATTCATCAAAAAAACAAAACATTTGATTCGGCTCTTTATCATTTGAAAGAAATGATAAAGTATGACAGTCTAATAGACCAAGAAAACTCTAAGAAAGAAGCTTTAACCATAGAAGCAAAATTCCACACCACGAAGCTTAAAAGGCAAAAAATCAAGGCGCAGCAGCAAACCATCATAGAAAAACGGAAAAGAAAAATGGCATTAATCTCATTAGCTGCACTATGCATTATCGCCATATTGGTGGTGATCAATTACCAACAACGCCTAAAAGCCAAAAACCTACTCACCCAGAAAAACGAAGAACTCCATCTACAGAAACTGGATGAACTGGCGAAGGAAAAACAGCTTGAAAAAATAACGGCCCTAATGGAGGGCCAGGAACAGGAGCGGGCGCGTATTGCCGGTGAACTGCATGATGGCTTGGGCAGTCTATTGGCTACTGTAAAACACCATTTTGAGGTGGTGGAAGACAAGATGGATGAAGGGGCCGAACAATATGAAAAGGCCTATGAGCTGCTTGACCAGGCCTCGGAAGAAGTGCGGCGTATTTCTCACGACATGGCTTCTAATGTGCTTTCTAAGTTTGGTTTGGTACCTGCTCTAAGGGATCTGGTGGAGACGGTATCAAATGACAGACTTAAAATCAACCTAAAGATAACCGGGCTTGAAGACCGTCTGGAAAACTCTACTGAGATTCACCTATTCCGCATTATTCAGGAGCTGGTGAGCAATATTTTACGACATGCCAGGGCTAGTGAAGCCAGTATTCAATTGACCATGCGAGAAGATGCTCTAAGTCTGATAGTGGAAGACAATGGGCAAGGCTTTGATGCTAATAACCTAACCGAAGATGATGGAATGGGCCTGGGCCATATGAAGGCACGAGTGGAGCATTTAAATGGGGAAATGAATATTGATTCAAAACCAGGGCATGGCAGCACGACTGTAATAGAGATTCCTATAAGGGCATAGAAATTTCTTTGGATGTTTACAATAACTAAACCAATACATGCCGTTTGGTCGCTCAGGCCGCTAGGCCCATACTTTTTC
>ENA-OWNT01003787-OWNT01003787.1-seawater-metagenome-genome-assembly--contig:-NODE-3787-length-13901-cov-4.217376_pt1 | contig 13901 bp, 13 predicted proteins | sample MGYA00238136_ERZ651165 | MGnify/ENA primary metagenome ERZ651165 (study PRJEB26861, sample SAMN08777766) | seawater metagenome | isolation source: coastal seawater | place: USA: Florida | collected...
TCGTCGTCGTCGTCGTCGTCGTCGTCGTTGTTGTTGCCACGTTGGCGTGACGCACAGTGGCACAGTCGGCAACAACACAGCAGCACAGCCATCCAATCGAATCCAATCGAATCCACAGCGGTTGGTATATATATGGTGAAGTTCAGGTATACAAAGTACTAAAAGTACGGATGATTGTACTCAGTACTCAAAACCGAAGTATTATGGTATGGTGTGGCTACAGTTATTAGTTGGAAGTTGGGAAGCGTTGCGCGGCGTTGCGGCGTTACATCACAACGAACAACGAACAACGAACAACGAACAACGAACAACGAACGACGACGATGGAGACGACGAGGACGACGACGACCGACGATGGAGACGACGAGGACGATGGAGACGACGAGGTCGAGGACGAGGACGACGAACGACGACAATGGAGACGAGGACGAGGACGAGGACGACGACAACGACGAGGACGACGACGACGGAGACGGAGACGAGGACAATGGAGACGAGGACGACGGAGACGGAGACGACGACGATGGAGACGAGGACAGTGGAGACGAGGACGACGATGGAGACGGCGACGAGGACGGCGACGAGGACGACGAACGGTGGAGACGACGGCGGAACGACAGAACAATAGAACAACGGAACGGCGGATCACTGGAACACTGGAGCGACGGAACACTGGAGCGACGGAAAACTGGAGCGACGGAACAATTGGACGACGGAACACTGGAGCGACGGAACAATTGGACGACGGAACACTGGAGCGACGGAACAATGGGGCGACGGAACAATGAACAACAACAACAACAACGTCAACAACAACAACAATGATCTCAACCACAGCGACGATTACTGCAACGAGTGCAACGATCACTGTAATAACAACAACGGCGACAGCGACGTCCGGAGGCTGTGGCTTCGACGTTGCAACGCAACAAAGCCAACTTCGCAAATTCGCCGACGTTCCCACACTATAAAAGTTCTTGGCTTGGGCGAACAGATGCCAGTTTTCGTTTCGAAAGGCTCCGAAGAGGGGCGGAGTAGTAGCCGCCGCCGGATGGGAGCTAACTTGCGTGAGATTGTAGGCCGGAGTGGTGGTGCTCGAATTGATCCCTGAAGACGGTCGCCAACATGTCCAGCGGCAAGGACGCCGACGAGTCATCCGGCGCGAGTAAAGACGGGAAAACGGGTGACAAGCGAGCGGAAGGGGGCGACAACAATCAGACTGTGGCGGAAACCCCAAACGGTTCCGAACAGACCAAGCGTACGGCACTTGGGTCGATTGCATCAACATCGGCCCGGAGCCTCGCGGCGTTCCAGGAGACAAACTACTCGTGCGTCCCCACTCCACCAGACGGTGGTCCTGTGGAAATCAACCCAAAGTTCGGAATCAGCTCGGTGCATGCCTACGCGTTGAACGGTTTGGAGGTTTACGACATCTTGATGCGAGTTGAGTTGTCGTGGATCGACCGACGGTTCATCCACTGGCCACCGCGTGCTCCTGTGCCCCCGCAAACTTGGCGGCCCAAGCTCTTTTCATGGAACCGCGGAAACGTTGTGGACAGCGCCGAAAGCGCGGTGCCGGCTGTTGAGGATGCCGCAACGGGCAGAATGAACATCGCGTGGAGAGTGTCGTTGAAAGAAGAGCCTATCGACTTCGACTCCAAACGAATGCATGCCTTTCCTTTCGATCGGATACACCTTCCTGTGTTCGTCATTCCGTACCACACCGAAGCCATCGGATCTGAAAACTTTGTTGTGCTAAAGCATCGATTACCTGACGTGGCAGTTCAGAAGCAGTTCCTTATCGGTGGCGGCATGAAGGGCCCGTCGAAGCTCAACTCTCCAGACTGGAAAGTGCATGACATCTCGTCGCTCGTGGGGACTTACACCGGCAACAAGACGTATTATGCGTGGCTTGTGTTGATATCCTGCGATCGGCATTCCGGCTACTTCCTCCAAAAAGGATTTTTTCCACTGTGGATCACAGTTGCCTTGTCAGTAACCCGTCGGCGGTGCTGCTGGTTCGACCTTCTGTTGGCTCAACACAAGCTTTCTTATGTGTGAATGTATTGCAGGTGCTTGCTAGCCAGTGCAATTCCTGTGTCGGACATTTCTTCGAGGCTACAACTGTTTCTGTCTATGTTTCTCACGGCGTTCGCCATCGAATGGGTCATTAGCGATCGTAAGCCGCGCAGGTAAGAGTGTGCAAGATTTCTCGCAGAAAATGAGATCGTGCCCGTGACACCGAGCCCACCTTACGTGTGTTCCTGTGCGCCACTTCCTGACAGTACGACGTTGACTACACTGGATCTCGCCCACTTGTACACCATTGTAGCCCAGCTGTTGTTCTGCATTGAAGCAGTGGTGATCGTACGTGACATGTTGGAGCTCGCGTCGCCAGTGGTGTTGGCGTGCGGCCGTCTTTTCGTCACGTTCATGTCGTCCATTTGCATGCGTGCTGCCAACAGGGACAGGTACAAACCGCTGCCCTCAACAAAGAGTTCGTTGTTGCCGGCTTGTCGGTTAACAGCACGGCTGCTGAAGTCGAGGCCTATTATCGGGTTTTCGATATCGGCTTTCTACTCGCAGTGACCGGCCTGTGCGTCGTCTGCAGTGTATTTGACTTACATCGCAGTTTTCACAGCGCCAAGGGTGTCTTGCCATGACTTGTGGTCGCTTGTCTACGTAGGTATATTGTTGCCAACGTGGTGTCGCTGTTGAAGAGCAGGGCGTCTGTATCCAAACCTGCAGTACCGCTGCAGATTATGGAGAAATACCGATTGTCAATGGACGATGATGTATGTTGCGTCAGTGTGTGTGAACATCCTGTGTATGTGCACAATCGAGTTTGATGTGACGTATACCTTGAATTTGATCACGCAATGTGCACAGTTATTCACAAGCCGGTGTGCACGCGGCCTCACTGGTTATTGGCCCCAAAGGGTGGAAGTGGTATGTGCGGGCTGTGTTGCCAACAATCACACATCACGCCGTTGCTCAATCGGTGTCTGCATGTTCAGTCTGCAAATAATGACATGGGCCACATATTGAAAAAACGGTCAACCTCGTCCAAAGCGGCGGTCAGTCCGCTGCCGCCGGTGGACTCCAAAGAAGCGGAAAACTCGAGTTCGTCAGCCTATTGCGTTCATTAGAGTCGAGTGTTCATTGATGCTCATCAGCACGAAGTTCATGAATGAATGTCCATCTGCACAGTGGGGTGATTCTGAAGGCTGGAGTGTGTTGCCGTAGCTTTGTGCCGACAACAATGAAGGGAAAGGGTTGTGTGAAAAATTGCTAGTAATTACTAACAAACAAACTAACTAACAAACTAGACAGCGTAAACAATTGCTTGATTGAGTGTCCGTCATCGACATCCCTCTAAGAGGACAGTTCCGCTTGCTCTTTCGCGATGTTGAGTTTCACAGCAACAATTTCTTCCAGGTGCTGGTACAGCATTCCGAAGTCGCCAATGCTCAAGCCTGTGCTTACACTTTGGTCCTTCTCAGCCGCTTGAGCCTCAATCAATAGCTCTTGGAACATGGCCTTGGAAGCATCGAAATTGGCAGGCCGCGTTTCGAGCGCTGTGACGAATCTGTGGGTAGCAACAACATGCGGTCGATGTCAGAGGTGTCATCAAGAGTCAAACAAAGCAAAGCGATCCGAACAGGAACAGTTACGCACTGGTCCAGGTACGATCCATACAACTCAGCGATGAAAGATGAACGAATGAACTTGCTCTGTTCAGACAAAGCAGCATGTCAGCGTGAATGCGTGATGCTTTGAGATCGTCAGTTTGACGACGAAGCTGATCACATGCAATGTACTTACAAGCTGCTCCGGAATCAGCACTCTCTGTCCGGCGTAATTACGGTGCTCGCCGGCAAAGCTGTTAAAAAGGAGTGTGATCTTGTCATCGTCGGCAGGCGAGAAGTCTTCGACGGCAGCCTGCAGACACACGACCGCCCAGCTTTAATTGGGTGAAAAAGCGACGCGCGCGCCAGCTGATCGAAAGAGATGCGCACCTGCACGTCTACGTCTGACAGGTCGTCGAAGTCACAGCCGAATACACGCTCGGTCAATTGATCCAAACTAAGCAGTGGACAGACACAACGGGTTGCATTAATTGTCGATCCGAACTGCGACGTGGTCACGATGGCAGCTCGTCGACGCAATACGAACCCATTGCCTTCGATGACCTCGGTCACCATTGCTTCAAACTTTTCATCGCCTTCCGTTTCAAGAAACCGCATCTGCAACATCTGGAAAATGCTCACTGCCCCCAAAGTGAGGGCTATCCGCAGCTGCAAGAAGGGTTCGTAGAACACACATAGTGAGCAACGGATCCGTCCCTGTGAAGTTACGCACTCAACAAAAACTCACTTCTTCGCCTTTCGCGCTCTGGCGTGCACCAATGCGGTTTAGAATCTCGACAGCGTCGACGTTCAAGAGACTCACGGCATCGAGCAAAGGTGACCGCCCACTTTTATCCGTGGAGTTGCAGTCCGCAGTCTACGCAAGAACAAAAACAGGAGGGTCACGGATGCACTACTTCGCACGAGGCAGTTGTCTTGGAGGGGCGTCGACTCACGTCCGCGAGAGCTTCCAAAAGATCCAGGTCTCCGCCCAGCACGGCGGCGTGGATGGTAGTTCTACCGTCACGGTCCACAGCATTAACAAGTTCCGGCGAAATTTCACATAGCTCAATGGCCATTTGGCTCTGCGAGCAGCGAACGGCTTCGTGGATGTACGTTGGCACAGGGTCCGAGGAACCTTCCAAAATAAATTGGCAGCCCGCCGAGAGCAAATACGACAACCAATCTTCGCTTCCCCGCTGAATCGCAGCGACCAGACTTAAATTTCCGCGGCCATGCTTGTCAAAACAGTTGAGAAGATTTTGAAGTTGCTTTCGTGCAGCGGCAACATGCTTGCCACCCTTTGCACGCGCTTTCTCCACGTTTTCCTTCAATTCGGATATGAGTGCTTCAGCGGCATCAACCACTTCTCGACACCTAGGCGCGTCCAGAAAACCGAACATTCACAAATTGAACGTGAGGCGAGTTCTAAAAGCCGCAATGGAGCCAGCACACTACGTACGATGCAGCCCAGGCGAGCGAATGCATGCCAGTGCTCGGCGCTCGCATCAACGGGTCCGCGCCCATCTGTTCATTTCACGTCAAACACCATCGCGATAATTAGAGTTGGTAAGCAGTGGGGTAGAGTTGGTGCATTGCCCAACACAAAATACTTACGTGCAACATGATCTTCACCGCGACTTCGACAGTGTCGTCTTCGCATTCTCGAATGAGATGGTGAAGCAGTGGCATTCCATCCAAACTGGTGTTGGGATCAAGGCCCGCGAACAGCTGCTGCGTAGCGGCCACTTCCTCCGCATCGCACATTCTTGAAATGAATAATCGGGGATCTTGCTTGTCAGAATCCTGCATTCAATACGTCAACATGAGCAAGTGGGCAACGATGCAAAACCCAACGCATGCACTAAGATACCACCTTGGCCAGCCCTTCGGCGTGTTGTGAGTTCTTGTCGAAAAAGCTGAAATCATCCACCGCAGCGCCTTCAACGATTTGTGCGGCGTCAATATCAAGAACGTCAAACCGCAAATCGTTAACGTCGGCACCCTCCGCATCCATCTAGTCGGCAATCCACCAGTACAAGGTCAGTGAAACGCGACAACCCTGTCAAGACAAATCCGCACTGCCAACGCACACACCTGCTTTCCGTTGCCATCCACGGCGTAAACCTTGGTGACCACTCCCGTAATTTCCTCCGCAAACTTGTTCGTCTCATTCGTAAGCACGAGCCAGCCAGGCCGTATCCTGGAACTCTCTCGTCGTCTGATACGCGCCAGGACTTGTGGTAGGTTGGCCAGTTTCTTGAAGCGCACAAAACAAGAGTGGAAAGACTCGAAATCCAGATCTGTGCTGCCTGAATTTGCGCCGCCGTCAGTCTGCACACGTCAACATTCACAAGTAAGTATCGGCAATGATGACAACATGCGTGGGTAAGCACACTCGAACCTCAGACGCCGAACCCAGCTCCTTCTGGCGCGCCTGGTTGGCAGCAACGCGCGCTCGTGAAGACGTGGCTAATGCTGAAGCGGCCGAAAATCGGAAGAATTCCACCATCACAAGCTTCTCGAAGTCGTGTCCATAAAGTTTTGGGAGCCCCGTTCGCTGGCGCATGTATTGCTGCAGCTCGTCAATCGAGACAGTCCCATCACCGTTTGCATCGATATCGATGAACACAGCTTTAGATTCTTCTTCTGTGACGGAAACGTCGAAATCTTCCAGCGACACCGCCAAGAGCGAGTCTAATGAGCACTTGTAAATACGTTTCACCAATGTCTCAACGGTTTCGCCGTCGCCTGGTCCGGTCTCAAGATCAAAGTCATGCTGCAAGAATAAGTGCAGAATATCCAAATCGCCTCTGAAGGCCGCCCACATTACTTCTGTCATCGTGTCGTCACCATCGCCAGATGGCTTGCGCGGCTTCGCGCCGGCGTTGATAAGCAAACGCACGAGTTCATAGTTGGACATGAACACGGCAATTTGCAGAGGTGTCCTTGCCTAAACGGAAACCAATTCGATATTACGGGGAGGTGCATCGACAGCAGCACATGACACAGAGCCACAGAGCCACAATGAGCAAACTTACATTCTGGTGCTGACTATTCGCAGAATTTGAGAATGGATTGACGTTGGCTTTCAATTTAAGAAGCGTTTCCACGAGCGGCTCATTCCCTTGCTGCTGCAAGGCAACGGTCAAAGGCGTGTAGCCGTCTTCGGTTTGCGAATTCACGTCAATGTTCGGCGCTTGAAGAAGAGCGTCAACGCAGGCCTTGTTTTGCTCCTGTAATGCGATGTACCTACACCAGCATGCAACACAACTCACAGTCAGTCTACTGGACCCATGGCGCAAGGAATGTGGTGACTACTGGACGTACAGTGGCGTAATGCCGGCGGAAGTTTGCGTGTTGGCGTCACACTTCGCCTTCAACAAGGCTACAAGTGCTTCGTGATTATTTTCTTGAGCGGCGACGAAAACCGACCTAATCACGCACAGAAACACAGGTAACGATAGTGCTGGTATTTGTGCACATGGGCACGATTGAAACGGTGTGAACTCACGTTGCTCCCACTGCAGACTTTGCATCCAGAACATCGATGTTACCCGTGCCGCCGCTCTTCAGGCTTTGACGATCGAGCGCACCAGAAATTATTCCTTGGACCGCCGCATTACCACCCACAAACACCGCCCTGTGTAGAGCACTGAAACCCTCGTTGTCACAAATGGCAATGTCGACGCCTAAAACAATGCAGTGGCGGGAAAATGACTACAAAACCCTTCGAATTTGGTTCAAACTCGTGCATGCCAAGCACAAGCACGAACCCAAACTAGTCAGGATGCGGAGCAGTCTCAACTTGTTGTGCTGCACCGCATAGTGCAGGCAAGTTCGCCCGTGCTCATCAACTCGCTGGTTTAGATCAGCCTTAGCTGCGTATAAACCTACAATAGCATCGATGTCTTCATCCTTGACTGCTTGCACCAGGGTCTTGTCTGTGTCCACGTCATCAACAGCGAAGCCATTCCTCATGAGTTCCGGAGAACAGTTGGAAAGCATTGCGCAGGTCTCCAGTTCCCTGCAGAAAAAACAAATATTAGTTGTATTGATCAGGGCACACATGCAGTGCCGGCTTTCGATTCATGTGCGGCTGGCTTACATGCAATCGTAGTGGTAGTCAAAGCCCCTGCTTGAAGTGGCATCTTCGTGCCGTTGCAGGATGATGCACACTGCCCATTGGTTTCGGACAGGAGAAAAAATGCTGACATGCCAGCCAGGGGCGAAGTACTTTCGAAGATGGTCGCCATCAACTTCTACTGTCTCAAACTCTGAGTCGTCCCGCTTTGGTTCGTCTGCGTCATCATCAGCAATGCGTTGCAGTCGCAGAGAATAAAATGCCTGTCCCTCCTCTCGGCGGCATGCTAACACTTTCCCGACCGAGTAGAGATGTTGCGGGACTCCGAGTGCTTCAACAACGTCGTTCACAGCAAAATGATGCTGTGATTCGGCGTATTCCAAAAAGCCATGCGGAACCTCGTGGCAAATTGTGTCATCTTCGAGGATGACAGTGAAGCGAGTATCAATGTTGGACAACTTTGTCTGCAGTGCAAGGAACAGGTTAAATGTAACAACTGCTGTGTCGGGCGAACGTCGTACGTGTCCGTTGTTACACAATACAAACCTTCCCCGCAACGAGCCCAAGCACATGTTCCTTCTTGTTTTTATCTAGCACCTCCACATGCGCTCCAACCTGCAGCATCCGATCACAATCAAAGTTAGCAAGTACATGACTTACGAGGGCACGACCGCAGTCAGTTCGCACCTCGATCCCAATTCTCATGCGGGAGCACGTGATGTGTTCTAACGTCGCTGCTGGCACACCGTTGTAGGGCTCAACGTCCACCGTGTGGGTTTGAGTTTGAGCATCGATTCCGGTCACCACACCGTCTCGCCAGCAAAATGAAACACTGTCGACCGACTCATCTTTGCACAGAACCTGGGACACAAACACCGTATTATTGAGGTCAACAATCGTACAAGTATCCGCTACACACAAGACACCTGGCCAAACCTGAACTTTGTCCGCGACGCTGAATCGAAAGAACCGCTTTGTAATGGAGCGCCAGCTCAAAGAAGGGATGAACTTGCCAGAGAGGGTAAGGACATTGAACGTTTGCTCGTAAGGAAACCCGCAGGGCAGCACGTCCATGATCACAGCGCTGACGATAGCTCCTTCTTTGCTTAGACTCGTGATGGACGAGTCATCCACAGGAAGATTGGCATTGGTCCCGTCAAAATCAGGGTCTAAAACACTAACAGCGTCTCCTGTGTTGAGCGCCATAATCATGTTGTTGAAACGAGGGAAGAACCGCGTGTCAGAACCGTCACCGTCGCTGGTCTGAACATCGGTGCTAGCCACTCGAACATCACACGTTTGTTGGAAGACAGCCTCCACAAAACCCACACGCCACTTTCCTTGGCCACTGTCAAAAGTTACTTGATCGAACTCGTAAACCGTGTTGAGTCGCGGGCGAACGTGGTGGATCGGGACGTCCTTGAGAATTTCCAGCTCGAAAGTGATCACATCTACCGACTTCTTATCTGGGCCGTTCACACTGAGCAAAAAGCATTGGGCCCACGCTTTCGTTTCAGGCCGCAACACGTCCAGCATGTTCCCGCGTTCGTACACAGGCACCAACTTCGAGTGCGGAATGTTCGGGACTACAAGAGAGACGTCGTCACCTTCAACCATCTTGTCTTCCGCGATTTGCGAGATCGAATCTCGATTGCAGTGCACCGAAGCTGATCCGTGCTCTGCATCAAACCCGACGATAACACCGTGAACTGTCGGATTTTCCTCGTCGTCGGCAGGGCCTTCGCCCGATTGTGGGTCACTCTCACCGGGGAACAATGCAGGTTTGGCGATGTCCCACGGAATGTGAACTTGAGAAAAGACGTCGACAGAGAACCGCAGGGGTACTAGCGATTCGGTCAACACTTCACTCTCCTGCCCGTGAATCGTGTATGCATCGCAGCTCATCACATTCGCAAAACCGTTGCCACCTTCGTTTTGAGACAGGATGAACACGTCTGAGTAGAAGTGGCTGTCCGTAATTTCGTCGTACACCAGCATGGTTGCCCATGTTTGCGCGTTCATGACTGGGATGATATGCGACAACCGGATACTCTCTACCGCGTCCTCAGCCCCATTGGTGTCGCCGAAGCGGACGCTGGCAGACGTATTTGGATCGAGGAAGTTCACTGTGTCGGGGCCGTTGACGAACACGCCTTGTCGGCATCGCGTTTGGCCCTCCGTGACGGTTTCGCGGTACACTAGAACTGGGTCGTTTACACGGAAGTGTGGCGAGCAGTACCTGCGCACGAACTTGTTCCATACGGTGTGTAACTCTCCGTCCAACGCCAGAAGAACACAGTAAACCCCCGAGTCACGTTGTGCCACGTCTTCCGGGAATTCGTCCTCACCAATAAAGAGAGACTGCTTAACGAAACCCGTGTTCCATTTCAGAGTTTCAAGGTCGAGGAAGAAAACTTTCTCATTGTCTACGAAGCATTGCTCCACAAACCAAGAACTCAACCGCCACTCTGGAGGTTGCTCGCCTTCAGCGGCGGCTACGCCCCTCAAATGCAACATTTGATTGTCGAATGCGTCAGGTTCAGAGTATTTGGACAACACTTCGGCGACACACAAGGGGTCATCCTCGTCGTTGGCCTCTTGATTTTTCTTTGGCGGTGGTGGACTCCACACGTACGAGTGCTTTTCTGCCGCCGGCGGGAGCGGGATTGCGTAGCAGTGCTTGACAACGTGCACCTAACAGGGCAACAACACAACAAAAGCGTGAACATTTTTGTTACAGCCAACAAATGTGGTATGGCACATTTTTTGACTCACATTATTTTCGTGGTCGACGATCTTCACGGTCGCCGCAGCACATTCGATGACAACTCCACGTTGCAACGGTAAGGAGTCCGAAGTGCATCGGACGTCAGCATTGTAAAAGTGCACATCGGAACCGCGCAAGAATACCTACAGATGAACAATCAATGAGCAAAATGCTTCGTTAGAAAGAAAGTCCGTGACTACAACCGTCACGGAGGATGGAAGCTTTCACCTGCTGTGCAGTCGGGCCGTAATGAGTTGCAATGACTCCAAAATCTAAAGAGTCGAAAATAAAATGCCCCTTGCCGTCCGCCGTGGGACCGACCACCACATCTGGAGAGTAGTCGATCAACAATTGTTGGATCACGGACGCTGTCGTGTCGCTCTCAACCTTAATCGCCATGATGTCCCCGCTTGCTGAGCTTTCTTTGGCCTCCGTCTGCACGACATTGGACCCTGGAAAGAAGAAGCGATGCGAAATTGGAAATGCCTTGACGAGGTGAGGGTGCACATCGCGCAAAAGCCGAACGCTGCACTTGGGCGCGGTCGTCAACACATGCACAGCTGCACGAGATAGACCAGGGTTCTGAATCACAACTCCGGCAACCCACTGACGCGACGTGACATCGAAAGCCAGAACCACCGACCCGGCATGGAAATCAGGCAATAGGTCGGCAACGTTGACTGCTTGCTGTTCCGCCTCGGCGGATGTCTCAGCATCACTGCTTTCCGCACTATATTTTACCATGCAGGCACTCTCGTCGGAGTCTTCGATGAATTTTTCGATCGTACAAGCTCGAACGTCGGAACCATTGACATGAATAACAGCTTGTCCAAGCTCGAATGACGCAAGGTCAGGCCACACGAAATCTGACTCGATGTCGATCGCCAGAGCCCAGCGACATTCGCGACTGGCCAACACATGCGCACCAGTTGCTTGATTGATGGGGATGCCTGGATCGAACGCATTCGTCATTGGGACGATGGAATTCAACAAAGGCAAAGGCATCTTCTTTGACGCGAATGGGCTGTGGGGGATCACGGCCGACACTGTAGTTGCGGACAATGCGAAGACGACTCCATCGAAACAGAATCCGCCTAGAGAAAATCTAATGCGTGCCCCAAGAGAGATGCCGGCACCAAACAGAATGCGTGAATGCGGACGTAACGACGCGCCACTCAACCCCGTGAGCCGCATCGAGATTTCGGAACGATACTCGGACCGTTCGACGGAATCAACTGTGTGCTTGTTGCCCACCTCGTAGTTCACTTGCGCAACCGACGCACCCCGCTGTGTAACGCTCAAGGCCATACCAGGTTGCGGAACAGATATAACAGGTGTAATCAACCCGTATGGCACCGAGACCACTCGCTGGCGAGCTCCAAAGCGAACGTTGTCAGTGTTCAGCAAAGATACATGGGATAAAAGCGGCACTAGACGCGCGTTGGTTTCCTCTGTTTCAAAGCTCAACGAGCAAGTTTCGGACACAATACACGGTGTCCACTCTGCGTTGATGAAGGCTAAAACCTGATCTCCTCGACGAAGAAACATTGCCAGTTGATCGCCCCGCACCCGCAGTTGATCGCGCGGCCGCGCGATCGACGAAAGCTCGTAAGCATTTAAGCCTTCAAACGCATGATCCACCAGATACACTTCATTGGATTCAGTCGACTCGGTACTCTTACATGACTCGTCATCGCGTTCTCCGACGACGGTAACACTGATTCCGTTGCTGAACCGGGGCCGTCCATGAAAGATCGAGCTCACTTTGATTGAACGCACTTCTCTGCTGGGGGTTGTCGCGTGGCGTAGGTCTCCCAAACGGTCAAAGGACACTGTCGGTTCAACATCGCCAACTAGAACATCAAATCGGCTCGCAGCATCGGGAGCTTCAGATGGATCGGTTGGTCCAACAACCACTCCAATTTTATCGTTGCTATCGTCGGAGAATATTGTGACGGCGTCTCCCCGAGCAAATGCGCGACGCACCTGCGAGGGTGGCGCGAGAGCTGTCGGGTTCAAAGCCTTTGCTTGAGAGTCCGAAAAAGGAACCCACATGTGCGCACCGTCGACGCAAACATCAACCGCTTGCTTTAGATTCGACGCAGGGTCTCCGGCTGAGCGGGGGTGAACATTCCACGTAAAGCAAGGAATGTCTCGCAACAGCTGCCCGCGTCGCTTTCCTTCAGTGACAGCGACTGTTACCTTGGGCACTGGAGGCGTTCCATCACTGCTATCGTTGGCAATGCTGTGATTGGATTCAAGCACAACGCCGGACAGCCACGATCTTACGTCGTTGTTGCCACGTGCCTTCGCTTGGTGTTGCGCGATACTCCTACCAGAATCCGGGTTGCACCGAACGAAATCACCAGCTTTCAGACGCAGATGCATGTGATGCCGATCGCCTCGAACAATGCGTCGACGGCGTTTCATTCCTTCTTCTAAAACATCAGCGGGCACAAATTGACTGGGCAGTCCGCGGCTCGTTGCGATGTTCCCTCGCCCAACTGCTAATTGTACGGTGAAATTCCCAAGGGGGTCGGACGCCATGACAACTGCCTCGTTCCATGCCGTGCTGCCATCCGATAACGTGTTGCCGGGCAATCGCACAAACACCGGCCACCCATTCTGGAAATGTTGTATCTGCGCCGCCTCGTCGCCGTCGGGTGCCGACTGTGCGCTACCACTGGCCGAGTTTGATGACGGAGTTGCAGTTGCCAACAACTCCACCAGTTTAGCGTCGCCTGTCGCCAAGCTCTGGGCGCTCCAACCACTTTGTGACACAAGAGTGGCGTCAGTGGCTGGCACACCCAACAGCAATTCGACCACGGAATGGAGACGCTCAGACACGGCAATCATCAAGGGGGTGCATCCATCCGTTCGACAAAGGTTGGTGTCTGCTTTCGCTGCAATCAAAATCTCAGCTGCGTCCAAAAATCCCTGCTGGACCGCATAGAATAATGGGGTTTCCCCCATCCAAGTCACGGCATTGACGTTGGATGATGTTTCGCTGTCGTCGGCTTCCACATGTTTGAGCAACGAACGAATGCATTTGTGATGGCCGTGCATTGACGCGAGGTGCATCGGCGTCAGACCAGCTTCGTTTTTGGCGCTCATATCAGCTCCAAAATCCAAAAGGACTTTGACAGCGTCGTCCAGTCCCTCGCCACAAGCGACGTGCAGTGCCGAAAACGAAGAAGCAGCCAGAGTAGCCGCGGCGCTGGCAGCACCATCGTCAACGAGGTCACCAACCTCCACGTTTGCGACGGCGTCGGATAACTTGCGGGATGGCGGCTCTGTGTTGGCGGGTAATGTGCATGTGTAGTTGGCGTCAGCGCCACTTTGCAAAGCTTGCGTGAGCGAAGCTAAATGATCCGGTTTGACGGAGTCGGTGCGCGCATGCACGTCGATGGCTTGGAGCTTG
>ENA-OWNT01003788-OWNT01003788.1-seawater-metagenome-genome-assembly--contig:-NODE-3788-length-13899-cov-4.378238_pt1 | contig 13899 bp, 9 predicted proteins | sample MGYA00238136_ERZ651165 | MGnify/ENA primary metagenome ERZ651165 (study PRJEB26861, sample SAMN08777766) | seawater metagenome | isolation source: coastal seawater | place: USA: Florida | collected...
GATGTAGGTGGCGATGCCCACGGACCCGATCAGCAGGCCGCCCCCGGCGACGCCGGCCCCGACGAGGAGGCCGCGGCGGGTGATCCGCATCACTTCACCTCCTTCGTGGCGGTGGCCGCGTCGTGGATGGCCGCCCGGATGCGCTCGTAGCAGCCACAGCGGCACACATTGCTGACCCCCGCGTCGATCTCCGCATCGCTCGGCGATGGGTTCGCCTCGAGCAGCGCCACGGCGGACATCTGCATCCCGCTCTGGCAGTAGCCGCACTGCGGCACCTGATGCTTCAGCCAGGCCTCCTGGATGGGGTGGGGCTCCTCGCGCGTGCCGATGCCCTCGATGGTGGTGAGCGCGGCCCCATCCGCCGCAGCGATCGGCGTGATGCAGGAGCGCACCGCCCGCCCGTTCAGGTGGATGGTGCAGGCGCCGCACACTCCCAGGCCACAGCCGAACTTGGTGCCTCGCAGGCCGATCTCTTCCCGCAGCACCCACAGGAGGGGCATGTCGGGCTCGACATCCAGCTCGTGGACTTCACCGTTGACCGACAGTCGGACCATCCTGCCTCCTACGAGGCCGAAGGCCTCCCCGCAGAGCATAGCGATCGGTGCGCAGGTTGCCCTGTCCGAACGCGCCAATCGCCGCACCAGGCTGGCGCCGCGTCACGACGGAGCCAGCAACTCCCGCAGCCGCTGGGCCAAGGCCGCCGGCGCGTAGGGCTTCCACATCACCGGGAACTCGCCGTCTTCGGGGTCGACGCGGGCATCGGCGTAGCCGGTGGCGATGAGGATGGGCATGGTGGGCTGGTCGGCTCGCACCCAGCGAGCGAAGTCGAGCCCGTTGCCCCGGGGCAACACCAGATCGGTGAACACGAGCTGGATCTCGTCGCGGTGGGCTCGGTACACCTCCCGGGCCTCGTGGGCATCCTCGGCGACCCGCACGGAGTACCCGAAGCGCCGCAAGACCCGCAGCACGACCTTCCGCACGATGGGGTCGTCTTCCACGAGCAGCAGGGTCTCGGTGCCCCGGGCGTCGTCACCCTCGGGTGGTGTCGACCGGGTGGTGGTGCGGCCTCGTACGGCAGGGAGACGGATCTCGAAGGTGCTGCCTTCCCCGACCACGCTCTGCACGTCGATGGTGCCGCCGAAGCGCCCGACCAGGCCGTAGCAGGTCGACAGACCCAAGCCCGTGCCCTTGCTCGGGTCCTTGGTGGTGAAGAAGGGCTCGAAGACGCGCCGCTGCACCTCGGGACTCATGCCGACGCCGGTGTCCCGCACCCGTAGGACCACGGTGCGCCCCTGGGATGCGGCCTCCGTGCGGACCTCGAGCGAGAGCACGCCTCCGCGAGGCATGGCATCACGCGCGTTCACGGCCAGGTTCAACACGAGCTGGTCGAGCTGCCCCACGTCGGCGAGGACCACCGAGGGCCGAGAAGGCACGTCGATCTGGACGCGGACGTCCTCCCCCAGGGTGCGCTCGAGGAGCTTCCGCAACCCGACGATCACTTCGTTCAGGTCGACGGGGGCGAGCTCAATGGGCTGCTGTCGTGAGAACAGGAGCAGCTGGCGGGTGAGCGACGTGGCGCGCCCCGAAGCACGCAAGAGCTCGTCCATGTCCTCGCGACCGGTGCTTCCTGGCGGGAGCTCCTCCCGAACGAACTCGGCGTACGAGGTGATGGCGAGGAGGAGGTTGTTGAAGTCGTGGGCGATGCCCCCGGCCAGCTTGCCGACGGCCTCGAGCTTCTGCGCTCGGAGCAGCTTCTGCTCGGCCTCTCCCAGGGAGCGCTCGGAGGCTCGACGGCGCTCCTCTGCCCGGTGCCGCTCGATGATCCCGGCACAGGTGGAGGCCAAGGGCTCGAGGTAGGCGGCCACTCGGTCGTCGTACCCCCCTTCCCGATTCGCCAGCGCCAGCACCCCCAGCACCGTGCCCTCCTTGCGGAGCGGCAGCAGGAGGAGGCTGCTCACCCCATCGTAGTGCTCGGGCACGGCGTGTTCGGCGCCACCGCCCGCCATCATGGCCCTTCCCTCACGCACACAGAGCCCCAGGAGCCCGGCGCCCACCGGGCGTTCGAAGCTCCCGCGAGCGTCTACCGGGGGGGACTCACCGAACCAGGGGCCGGCCCGGGCGGCCTGCACGCGGAGTCGGCGCGATGGACCGTCGCCCTCGACCACGTCCCCGACGAAGCCTCGGGGGCTGGCCGTGAGGTCGAGGAGTGGCTTCAGCACCTCGGCGAAGGCCTCGGACGGCTCTCGCCCGCCGATGTACGCCTCCTGCACTTGGTGGATGAGCCGAAGCAGGTCGTTGGCGGCCCGCTCGCGGCCTTCGGACCGCCTCACCAGCTCCTGCGCCTGCCGAGCCACGGCCCGCTCCGCCCGCCGGGTGCGCAGCGAGGACCGGACGCGCAGCCGTAGCTCCAGGCCGTCGATGGGCTTGCGCAGGAAGTCGTCGGCGCCTGCTTCCTCGGCCTCGCCCGCGTACTGGCTGTCGAGGGCGGTGAGCATCAGCACCGGCACCCGCTCGCCCCCGGGCATCCCCCGGATGCGCCGGCAGACCTCATAGCCGTCGAGGCCAGGCATCAGGATGTCGAGGAGGACGAGGTCGACGTCGCCGTCGGCGAAGAGGGAGAGCGCCTGCTCGCCGTCTTCCGCCAGCAAGACCGTGTGGCCGGCGACCTCGAGATGCCCCTGCACCACCAAGCGGTTGTGGAGGTTGTCGTCGACGACGAGGACGCGCCCTGGCTCGCCTCGGTTCGTCATGACCGCCCTCCCGACCCATGGCGCCACCCATGGAGCTCCCGCACGACCCACCAAGGGACCCCGGGGAACACCCCGCCGGAGCCTGGACCGGGCGGCCTATCAGGCCCCAGCCCCAGCCTCCACACCGGGCGGTCGACCTCCTTCGAGACCAGCGCCGGATCCGCCCTTGCCACCAGGCAGAAGGCCACCTCGTGACCCCCACCCGCGGCATCGGCCAGGGGCACGACCGTCGCACCCGCTCCCCGCAGGGCCGCCGCGACCTCGCTTCCGAGCGCATCCATGGCCACCGCCAGCCCCTCGAGGCTCAGGACCGGGTCGAGGCCCAGCTCGGCCAGCACCCCTCCCCATGCCGACCGACTCGGCGACGCCGCGAGGAACGCATCGGCCCCCAGGGCGCGGGCGTGCTCGGCGTCGGCCGGCCCCCCCACCACCACCACGGGCAGGTGTCGTGCTGCGGGGTGGCTCTTCAGCCGAGCCAGCGCCTCCCATCCGTTGGCCCCGGGCGGGTTCAGCTCGAGCACGACGAAGACCGGCGGCCGCTCCTCGGCCAGGGCGAGGGCATGGGCCACCCGCGAGGTGGTGGTCGCCCCGAACCCGAGGGACGCCAAGGTGCTCTCGAGACCGCGCCCCGCGCTCGGGTCCTCGCAGAGGATCAAGGCCCCCGGCCCATCGCAGCCAGCCGTCGCCGTCTCTGCCGCCTCCTGCCGCGGCAGCGCGACGGTGAAGCTGCTGCCCACCCCTGGCTGGCTCTGGACCTCGATGGTTCCGCCGTGTTGCTGCACGAGGCGCTGGGTGAGGGCCAGCCCCAGTCCGGCCCCCCCGACGGCCGGCCGTTCGTTCACACGCTCGAAGGCCGTGAACAGACGTGGAACGTCCGTCGGATCGATGCCGACACCGGTGTCGCGCACCATCAATCGATGGCCGCCGTCCGCGCCCGCGGTGAGGCGCACCGTCACAGCCCCGGACGGCTCGGTGAACTTGATGGCATTGGAGAGCAGGTTGTAGAGGATCTGACGGAACCGCGTGGCGTCGACCCACGCATCGGGCAAGTCCTCGTCGAGCTCGACGGCCAGCCGCAGGCCTTGCTTGTCCACCGCGGGCTGCATGCTCTCGGCCACCATCATCACGAGGGGAGCCAGCGGCTCCCACGCCGGGTTCAGCGACAAGCGGCCGGCCTCGATGCGGCTGAGGTCGAGGATGTCGCTGATCACCGCGAGTAGGTGTCGACCGCTGGCCAGGACCGAGCCCACGTAGGTGCGCTGGCGCTCGTTCAATGAGCCGAAGTGCTCGGCATCCAGCAGCTCGGAGAACCCGATGATGGCGTTGAGCGGGGTGCGGAGCTCGTGGCTCATGTTGGCCAGGAAGGCGCTCTTGGCGCGGCTGGCGCTCTCGGCGTCGACCTTGGCGCGGCGCAGGTCCTCCTCGATGGCTTTCCGCTCCGTGATGTCGGTCCAGGAACCGACCAGCTCGAGAGCCTGACCGCTGGCATCCCGGGCAATGACCATCTGGTCGTAGACCCACCGCCAGGTGCCATCGCCCATCCGCCACCGGTACTCCACCGACGCCCCCTCGGGCGGCATGCGGGCCAGCACGTCCTGTACGTCGGCGCGGTCCGAGGGATGGATCTTCCCATCGAAGCGGCTGCTGTCCTCGAGGACGGACGCCACCGATACCCCAAAGGCCTTCTCGGCATTCTCTGCAATGAATCGAAAGGGAAACGGCGGCTGGGCCGAGCGTGTGTACAGCGTGGTCGGATTGACCTTCACCACATGCGCCAGGCGCTGCTCGCTGGCGAGCTGAGCGGCGGTGGACAGCTCCACCTCCTCGGCCAGGACGTTGATGGCGTAGCCGATGGCGTCGACGTCGTCGTGGCGCGGGGAGATGTCGAAGCGTGCAGAGAAGTCGCCCGCAGCCAAGCTCTCGAGCACATCGAACAGGCTCGTGAGCCGGTCGGAGCCGTCGATCGTCGACGGACCCGCATCGGGGGAAGGCGAGGCCGAGCTCATGTCGACGACCCTACCATCCCCCACCGAACCACAGAAGCTCACCGAGTGAGGTCGCAGCCACCCGTCTGGCCCACGGAAACAATGTGCCATAAACCACAACCGTGACGTCCGAGTCCACCAGGTCCCTGCCCCACAGCATCATGGAGCGAACCGCCGACGGCCTCGTGGCCGTGCGCTACCGTCCGGATGCCGCAGCCGACACGGCCCAGGATGCCTACGCCATGAAGGCGGCCCTGGTCGAACTCATCGGCGACGCGAAGACCGCCATCGTGGTCATCCCAGGCAGCGGCCAGCCCCCGAGCCGGGGGTTCATGCGCGCCATGCGCTCCCTCAGCGACGGACAGGCCGTGGCCGTGGGCATCGTCGTCACCAGCCGGGTCAACATGCTCGCAGGCAACCTGTTCGTCCGCTTGATGCGCACCACCTGGCCCGTGCGCCTCTTCGTGTCCGAGGACGAGGCGCGTGCCTGGCTCGTCGAGCGCCTTCGCGGCTGACCCTACTCGTCGGTCGCGTCGGTGTCGCCGGCCCCCTTGACGTACTCGTCGGCCCAGCGGAACTGCTCCCACAGCATGTGCCCGATGGACTCCCGGGCTCGGTAGCCGTGCTCTTCCAAGGGAAGCACCACCCACCGGACCGTGCCGCCGTTGCCCTTGAGGGCCTCGAACAGTCGCTCCGACTGCATGGGGTAGGTGCCTGGGTTCGGGTCGACCTCGCCGTGGATGAGGAGGATGGGCTCGTCGATCTGCGGGGCATGGGTGAAGGGCGACATCTCGATGTAGGTGTCCAGGGCCTCCCAGTAAGTCCGCTGCTCTGCCTGGAAGCCGAACGGGGTGAGGCTGCGGTTGTAGGCGCCCGAGCGAGCAATACCCGCCTGGAACAGGTCGGTGTGTGCCAGCAGGTGCGCTGTCATGAAGGCGCCATAGCTGTGCCCGCCGACGAGGAGACGGTCGGGGTCCGCCACCCCTCGGTCGACGGCCATCGTCACGGCGGCCTCCGCCCCCGACACGAGCTGCTGCACGAAGTGGTCGTTGGGCTCGGTCTCCCCTTCCCCGACGATGGGCAGGGTGGGGTCGTCGACTACGGCGTAGCCTTGCAGGCAGAACCACAGCGGGCTGTGGGTGGAGGGCCGACTGAAGAGGTTGTCGGACTTCGTCTTCTGGCCCGCGTCCTTCTTGGACTTGAACTCGTTGGGGTAGGCCCAGAACACGGTAGGGAGCGGGCCATCCGAGGGCTTCCACCCCGGGGGCGTGTAGATGCGAGCCTGGAGCTCCACGCCATCGTCGCGGGTGTAGCTGACGAGCTCCTTCGTCACGCTGGCGAACTGGGGCGCCCAGTCCTCGAAGTCCGTGAGCGGAACGGCCTTCTTCTTCCCCACGGTCCGTCGCACGTAGTTGGGCACGTCGGCCGTGCTCTGGCGGCGGGTGACCAGCGAGGTGGCCTCGGCATCGATGACGGTGGTGAGCGACTCGTAGTGCGTGTCGCCGGCCTTCCACAGGGTGCGGGTCTCGCCGGTCTCCAGGTCCATCCAGTCGAGGAAGGGGTGGACCCCCTCCGGGCGGATCCCCCGACCGGAGAGGAGGATGCCGCCGTCGACCTGGTGGATGACGCCCCAGCCATGAGGGCCCGGCCAGGTGAGCGGGCTGCCCGGGTCGGCGTAGCGGTCTTGGAAGGAGCGCTCGTTCATCAGCGAGGGCGCTGCGGCGCCGCTGGGGTCGAGCCGCCACGTCCGCAGCAGGCGGTCGTTCCAGCGCCAGGTCCACGCCATGGCCAGGTCGTCGTCGCCCCACATCACGCTGTTGAGGCGGAGCTCCGAGGCCCACAGGGGCTCGAAGTCTCCGGTGAAGGGTGCGGCCAGGAGACTGATCTGGTCCCGCTGGTCGGCCTCGGCGGCCGCGTCACCGCCGTCGAGGGCCTCGAAGGCGTAGAGTGTGGCAGGGAGGTCGGCGCGCCACTGGATGGTGCGCTTGCCGGTGCGCACCGAGCCGCGAGCGATGGGGATGTCGTCGGCGAGGGGAAGGTCCTCCACCTGCACGGCGTCTGCCGGGTCGCGCAGCGAGAGAACCTCGGTGGTGACGGGGAAGCGGCTGGCGCCGACGTGGTAGCTCCACGGGCCATGGAGGGTGGCGACCAGGAGCCACTCGCCGTCGGGAGAGGGGTCGGCCTCGTCGACGATCGAGGCCTCGCGGAGGAGGGTGACCTCGCCGCTCAGGTCCACGTGGACCAGCTCGCTCTGCAGGTAGTGCTCGAAGAGGGCTTCGTCGTGGGGGTTCTTCAGCAGGTTGCTGTAGGTGCGGGCGGGTGCCTTTCGGCCCAGGCTCTCGTCGACCACCGGGCCCGTCGGGATGCGGCTGGCCTCGGGGGCCGGTCCGCGGTCGGCGGGCACGCGCTTGCACACCAGGCCTGCGTCGCCGGGGAGCCAGTCGCAGGGCGCGCCGTAGGCGGCGTTGAGCACCGGGCCGGTCAAGCGCTTCAGCTCGCCGGACGGGACCGAGGCGTGCCACAGCTCGATGCCGTCGTCCGTCGTGAGGGTGAAGCTGAAGGCCGTGCTGTCGAAGCTCCAGTCCACGTTGCGCACCCGAGCGCCCTCGGGCAGGGCGAGCTCGATGCGCCGGGCCTTCTTGGCGGAGGCCAGGTCGCGGAGCACGATGCCGCGGTAGGCGTACTCTCGGGCCGGACCGTTGGTCTCAGGGTTGATCTTGATGCCCGCCACCTTGACCTCGGGCTCGGCCAGCTCGGCCAGGGGGCGCAGGTTCGGCCGCTCCAGCTCCAGCATCCACTGTCGATCGGGCGACACCATGACGGCCGGCGGACTGTCGGCGTCGAGGATGGCCTGGATGTCGGCCGGGGGCTGCTGGTAGGTGAGCTCCCCGGCGAATGCGAGGGCGAGAGTCAAGAGCATGGCGGCCTCCACGGGCCGCTGACCCTACCCCATGCCGGGTCGGGGTAGAGTGGGCGCGCCAGGGCAGGGAGCACTGGCTGGCGAGCCCGGAGGAGCAGTGGACTTGTTCTCCCTCATGGTGCTCGGGGGACTCGGCGCACTCGGGGTCGCGGCGGCCTGGGCCTGGGGACGCGACCGTCGGGCGCTCCCGTTGTCCCTTCCGGCCCCATCCGACCATCCCCTCGGCCTACAGCGTCGCGGCGATCTGTGGAGTGGTGCCTGGCGGGACTATCGATGGTCATCCTGCGTGAGCGGCGGCGAGGAGGTGCTCGTGCTGGCGAGCCCGTCGCTCCGCCTCACCCTGGGCGAAGATGCCCACCCCACCGCATCGTGGACGGGCCCCACCGGCGATGCCGAGTTCGACGCGCACCACGTGGTCGACTGGCGGCGGACAGCGCCGGCTCAACTCGCGGCGGACGTTCGAGAGGCCGTGGCCCGGGTGCGTGGTCTCGGCCAGTTCCGAGCGGGCACCGGCATGCTCGAGCTCCGCTGGCGGACGGGCCATCACCCCATGGAGGCCTGCGCCGAGGCGCTGATCGAGGTCGCGGATGCAGCCAGCGCAGCGTCCACCCAGGGGCTACTGGCCGATGTCAGCGAGCCCGTGGAGCTCCGTCGAAGGCTCCTGAAGGACGGGGACGTCGGACGCGCCGCGCTCGGGGAGTTCCTGACCTCCGAGCATCCCGAACTGCAGCTCGAGGCGGCCCTTCGCCTTCGTCACGGCCCGACCCTCGGCGACCTTCTTCGCGCCGGCGCGCCCACCCGGGATGGCGATAGCCGAGCCCTGGCGGCGTTGGACCGGCGCAGCGCCGAGGCGCTCCTACAGACCCTCCTCGACGACCGCCTCCCCAATCTCGACCTGGCTCTCGCCGTGTCCGAGCGCGAGGGGGGCTCGGGGGTGAGCGACCTCTGGGCTGCTTGGTGGCCCCACGGGTCACCGACGGCACGGGCCAGGGTCGCGCAGCATGTGCTACCGCGGCTGATCGGCCGCGCCGTCATCACCGTGCCCCAGCTGGCCGAGGCCCTCGCCATGCAACTACCCAGCAAGCTGGAGGAGGAGGTTCTCGCCAGCATCTCAGCCCAGGCCACCGCAGACGATGCAGCCGCGCTGCAGGTCGCGGCGGACCAGGCCCCTGCCCACCGAACGGCGCTGCGGCAGCTCGCACGCCGGCTGTTGGTGGAGGCCGGCGTCACCGAAGGTCGTGTGTCCATCGTCGCCCCCGGCGGCGAGGAGGGGCGGGTGAGCGTCACACAGGAAGACCTGTCGCGGTCGGGCCGCCTCAGTGTCGCCCGGAGGGGCCCGGGTGAGCAGGCCTAGCGCCGAGCGGCCGCCCCCAGCGCGGTAGCCGAACCGTCCGCCAACCAGAGCCCCAGGTGCAGCTCGACGACACCAACGTCCCCCTCAGCCGCGGCGGGGGGAGGTCGAGAGGGGGCCCGCCATGGCCCCCTCCGCGGGGTTTTGGAGAGGGGCGGCGCCCCTCCGGTAAACCGTGGCCGGAACGTGGGATCAGCGATGCTCGTTGCGGGGTGGGACCCGGGTCGGCGACGACCGTCACGAGCACGACCCAGCCGGCGAGGCCAGCGTTCGCCTCGCCGTCAGCGCTACACCCGCGCCCCCAGCGCGCGGCAGCCGAACTGCCCGCCAACCAGAGCCCCAGGTGCAGCTTCACGCCCCCAACCACCCGCCCAGCCGCGGCGGGGGGAGGTCGAGAGGGGGCCCGCCATGGCCCCCTCCGCGGGGAGTCAAGAGAGGGGCGGCGCCCCTCCGGTAAACCGTGGCCGGAACTGGGGATCAGCGGTGCTCGTTGCGGGGTGGGACCCGGGTCGGCGGCGAGCGTCACGAGCACGACCCGGACGTCGAGTCCAGCGTTCGTGTCGCTGTCAGCGCCAACCCCACGCAGCAGCCCGCGGCAGCCGAACCTTCCGCCGCACCAGAGGCCCCAGGTGCAGCTCTTCGACACCAACATCCCCCTCAGCCGCGGCGGGGGGAGCTCGAGAGGGGGCCCGCCCTGGCCCCCTCAGCGGGGTGTTGAGAGAGGGGCGGCGCCCCTCCGGTAAACCGTGGCCGGAACGTGGGATCAGCGGTGCTCGTTGTGGGGTGGGACCCGGGTCGGCGACGAGCGTCACGAGCACGACCCGGACGTCGAGTCCGGCGTTCGTGTCGCCGTCAGCGCTACACCCCAAGGCCTCAGCGTGCGGCAGCCGAACCATCGGCCAACAAGAGCGCCAGGTGCAGCTCGTCGACACCAACGTCCCCTCAGCCGGGGCGGGGGGAGTCGGGAATCTCGCTCACACCGAGGTCGGCGATGAAGTGGAGTGCCGGCCCTGCTCCTCGCTGATCCGTCGCCGTGGCTCCGGTAGGCTACGGGAGGGGCGTCGGGCGGGTCGTTGGCACCGAGGTCGGTGATGACGTCGATGGCAGCGATGCCCTGGGCAGCTGGGTCGTGCTGGCGCTAGTCGTCGCTGACCCGGGTCCCACCTCGACGCGAGCACCGCTGACCCTACGGCCCGGCCACCTATTACCGGAGGGGCGCCGCCCCTCTCTTGACTCCCCGCTGAGGGGGGCTGGGCGGCCCCCCTCTCGAACTCCCCCGCCGCGGCTCAGGTTCGCGGGAACGGGGGGGTAGCGTCGGGCTGGTTGTTTGCACTGAAGTCGCTGATGACGTCGTTGGCAGCGATGGCCTGGGCAGCTGGGTCGTGCTGGCGCTGGTCGTCGCTGACCCGGGTCCCACCTCGACGCGAGCACCGCTGATCCCACGGCCCGGCCACCTATTACCGGAGGGGCGCCGCCCCTCTCTTGACTCCCCGCTGAGGGGGGCTAGGCGGCCCCCCTCTCGAACTCCCCCGCCGCGGCTCAGGCCTGCGGCGGGCCGGGCTGGTACCGCTCGAAGGTCGCTGATGACGTCGTTGGCAGCGATGGCCTGGGCGGCTGGGTCGTGCTGGCGCTGGCCGTCGCTGACCCGAGTCCCACCTCGACGCGAGCACCGCTGATCCCACGGCCCGGCCACCTATTACCGGAGGGGCGCCGCCCCTCTCCACGGGGTGTCGAGGAGCCCTCCCGTCGCTCGCTGGGCCCATCGAGCAGTGGAACCACATCGTCGTCGGTCACGTGCCCCGGCACGCTCCCTCCTCCGATGCCGGCAGCTACGCCGCCTTGTTTCCACCCTCTCGATGTACCTCAGCGAGCTCGGTCCGGTCTCTCTCGACAACCCGTGGACTCCCCGCTGAGGGGGGCTAGGCGGCCCCCCTCTCGACCTCCCCCGCCGCGGCTCAGGTTGGCGGAACGGGGTGGGTCGGTCTGGTCGTTGGCACCGAGGCCAGTGCTGACGTCCTTGGCAGCGATGCCCTGGGCGGCTGGGTCGTGCTGACGCTGGTCGTCGCTGACCCGAGTCCCACCTCGACGCGAGCACCGCTATTCCCCAGTTCCGGTCACGGATTACCGGAGGGGCGCTGCCCCTCCCCCGCCGTGGCTCAGGTTGGCGGGAGCCGGGGGGGGGCGCCAGGCTGGTCGTTGGCAGCGACGGATTGGGCAGCTGGGCCGTGCCGCGCTGTCAGCTGGACCCGTCCGGCACCTGCCACCCACCCTCATACACCTTGTCTCCGTCCGGATGGGGCGCGGTGATGGTGAAGGTGCACTCCTCGCGCCCATACTTGCCGGGGCTGGTGATCTTCCGCAACGGCGCCAGGGTATAGCCCTTGTCCGGGCCGGCGTAGACGACGTCGTACTCGCGGTCGTAGTCCTTCTCCGAGCGGTTCTCCCCGTTGGGGGTGGACCGGATGGTGGTGCAGTGGGTCTCGAACCGCACCTTCCATGTCCCCTTCTCCCCCACATCGGGCACACGCAGCCGAGCCTGGATGGAGTACTCCCCCGTCGCGAGCTCCCCTGGGGTGGCCCCGAGGAAGGAGCTGCAGTCACGGCTGGTGCCCTGGCAGATGCCGATGCCCTTGTCGTCGAAGGGGCGGACCCCCGCGCGCACGTCGGCGATGAGCGGGCCGATGAGGCCGTCCTCGAAGGGACTCAGGCCCGCACCACCACCGCCCCCCTTCTTCTTGCCCTTGGCCTTGTTTCCCTTGCCCCTGGCCGGCTCGGGGGCAGGAGCCGGGGCCGCCTTGGCACAGATGTCGGCGCACTCGGCCGCCCCACACTCGGCGCTGCCGCCGCCGCAGGCAGCCAGGGCGACGACCGCGCCGAGCAACCCCGTCCACATCCAGCTCGTTCCGTTCATGCTGAGTCCTCCAGACCCCGCGACGCTACCAGAGTTCGGGCCCCTCGATGCCCCCCGCCAGCACCGGCGAGACCGGATACGGTGGGCCCATGCCCAAGCCCCCATCCCGCGGCAAGCGCCTCTTCAAGCTGGCTTCCATGACGGCCTCCGTCGCCGGAGGCTACGCGAAGTCCAAGGTCAAGCGCGCCCTCGGCAGCGACGCCGAGGAAGAAGAGCGCAGCTTCCGCAAGGCCAGCGGCGAGCGCATCGCCAGCACCCTCGGGGAGCTCAAGGGCGCCGCCATGAAGGTGGGGCAGATCGCCTCCGCCGCCAAGGAGCTCTTCCCCGAAGAAGTCACCGAGGCCCTCACCAAGCTCCAGCGGGAGGCGCCCCCCATGGAGTACGAGGTCATCGCCGAGGTGATCGAGAGCGAGCTCGGCGCCCCGCCCGAGGTCCTCTTCCAGTCCTTCGAGCGCGAGCCCTTCGCCGCCGCCAGCATCGGCCAGGTGCACCGCGCACGCACCGACGACGGCCGAGAGGTCGTGTGCAAGGTGCAGTACCCCGGGGTCGATCACGCCCTCGACTCCGACCTCCAGCAGGTCAAGCTCGCCCTCAAGCTCGGCGGCCTGGTCAAGGTCGACAAGCGCATGGTCGACGCCACCTTCGCCGAGCTGCGCGAGCGCATGCACGAGGAGCTCGACTACTGCAACGAGGCCGACAACGTCCGCGCCTTCCGCCGCTTCCACGCCGCCCACGAGAAGGTCGTGGTGCCCGATGTGGTCGGGGAGCGCAGCGCCAAGCGTGTCCTCACCCTCACCTACGAAGAAGGCCTCCCCCTGCACGACCTCGGCCGCGAAGGCGTGCCCCAGCCCCTGCGCGACGAAGTGGGCACCCGCCTGGCCGACATGCTCACCCGCCAGCTCTACGAGAACCGCCTCATCCACGGCGACCCCAACCCCGGAAACTTCGCCTACCGCCCCGACGGCAGCCTCGTGGTCTACGACTTCGGCTGCGTGAAGTCCTTCGAGGAGCCCACGCTCGCCAAGCTCGATGCCATCCTCCAGGCCGCCTTCGACCGCGACTATGCCGGCCTCGATGCCTCGCTCATCGCCATCGGCCGCATGAAGGCCGACAAATCCATCGACCCCGCCGACTACGACCGCTGGCTGGCGGCGCTGGCCGACCCGATCTACGCCGACACCTACGACTACGGCGCGGCCGACCTCGGCAAGCAGGTGAAGGCCTTGGTTCCCTGGGTCATGAAGCGCGCGAGCTGGTGGGAGCCCGTGCCCGAGATGACCATCCTCGACCGCGCCGTCGGGGGAATGTACGACAACCTCCGTGAGATGAAGGCCCGCGTCCCCGTACGCGGCATCCTCCTGAACCATGTCGGAGTCTCGAGATGATCTCCCTAGTGATGCTCGCCCTCTCCTGTGGCGGCAACGACCCCGACCCGGGCAAGAAGGAGCCCGCCCCGGTCGACACCTCCACCCCGGGCACCACCGACACCCAGGTCACGCCCACCCCCACCGGCCTCACCGGCACCGGCACCGGCACCACCGCCCACACCGGCACGGTGCCCTCCCCGCTGGCCTACACCGACGCCACGCCCCCGAAGCACCTGTTGATGATCAGCATCGACACCATGCGCCGCGACGCCCTCACCCGCTACGGCGGCGCCGCCGACATGCCCTGGCTCGACAGCCTCCTCGAGGACAGCTTCGCCCTCGACGACCACCTCTCGTGCTCCAACTGGACCCTCCACGCCACCAGCTGCGCCATGACCGGCAACCACCCCGTCACCATGGGCTTCCTACCCAGCGTGGAGGTCACGCCGGTGCAGCCGATCCCAGAGGGGATCGACATGCTGGCCGGGTGGCTGGGCGACGCCGGCTTCCAGTCCGTGCTGGTCACCACCAACAACGTCTTCAGCTCGGTGATGAACAACGCCACCGGCTTCCACGAAGAATACCGCCCGCCCAATGGGCGCTTCGCCACCGCGG
>ENA-OWNT01003789-OWNT01003789.1-seawater-metagenome-genome-assembly--contig:-NODE-3789-length-13898-cov-3.308154_pt1 | contig 13898 bp, 15 predicted proteins | sample MGYA00238136_ERZ651165 | MGnify/ENA primary metagenome ERZ651165 (study PRJEB26861, sample SAMN08777766) | seawater metagenome | isolation source: coastal seawater | place: USA: Florida | collected...
GATGAACACCACCACGAAGTACATGAGCTGCTGCAGGCTGTTGTAGTTCACCCAGCCGTTCTCCACGGGCCAGTCGAGTGTCATGTACTGCAGGAGCGCGGAGAGCGCGTTCGGGAACACCTCCCAGCTGGTCGGGACGATCCGCATCCAGTGCCCGGAGGCAAACAGCAGCACCACAAAGATGAGTCCGTTGGCCAGCCACAGGATGTCCAGCGACTGGTGCAGCCACAGGTTGATGCTGATCTTCTTGCCGCCGCGTTTCGGTGTCCAGAACGCCGGCGGCTTCTGCTGCGTGCGTACCTGGTAGCCGGAGCGGATGATGAGCACCATCAGGAAAAAGTTCAGGAAATGCGCCCACTGCGCCCACCACGGGAAACCGGGCTCGGCAACCTGGGGCAGGGCATATTCACCGGGGTACTTTCTGAGGAACTCCGGCACGCCGGGCAGCGTTGTCACGCCGCGCGCGGCGAGCACTAGGATTCCTGCGGCGGCCACGGCGCCGACGGCCAGCTTGATCCACTGGACCAGGCTGCGCGAACCGTAGAGCCTGGCCTCGGCCTTCGGGGCGGCGGGTTTCCCGGGCTTTTCGACGGCGGGCGCTGCCGCCGCTACGGGAGCGGTTGCAGCCGTGGGGGTCTTGGGGGCCGCCGGTTCACGCTGCGCGGACGGTGTCACCGTCTCGTCCGCGGGCTCCGCAGCAACGGTTTCCGGGACGACGACGGCGGCAGGAGCGGCAGCCGGGGGAACGGCAGTTGGGGCCGCGGCCTCGGCAACAGGCTCCCGAACAGGCTCAACCGCAGGACCAGGAGCGGGCGCGGCCGCCGCCGCAGGGGCAAGTCCTGCAGGGGGCCACGGCTCGCCGCCGGGAACCCGCGGCAGGCCGCGGCGGAGCTGGGCGCCTCCGGGCCCCGGGGAAGCCACTGCGACGGGGGCGGCCGCAGAAGGCGCCGCTACCGGCACCGCCGTTGCTGCTGCAACATCGGCGGACGGCTCTGGCACGGGCTCGAGCGACGGCGCGGGCACCGACACGAGCACGGGCTCGGCGGCTGCGGCAGGGGCCTCGGACGGGGCCGCCGTAGGTGCCGCCAGCTCGCCCGCCGGCGGCCATGGCCCGCCGCCGGGAACCCGGGGCAGGCCGCGGCGGAGTTGCCGCGCGCTCGTGCTTGCAGCGCGGACGGGAGCCGCAGGCTCGTTTGCTGCGGTCGGTTGAGCTGGCGCCTGGGCAGGCGCCGCTGTCGTAACCGGTGCCGTCTCCGCGACAGGGGTGGGAACCGGGGCCACGGGAGCGGCGGGAGCGGGAACCGGGGCCAGGGGAGCGGCCGCGGCCGCGGAAACCAGGCGGGCGGGTGCCTCGCCTGCCGGAGGCCACGGCTCGCCGCCGGGAACGCGCGGCAGGCCGCGCCGAAGGGACCCAGTCTGAGTGGCCATGACTATTTCTTCCGTGCCTCGAGGGCGCTGATCAGCTGGGGGACCACCTTGAAGACGTCGCCCACCACGCCGAAGTCGGCGATCTCGAAGATCGGCGCATCCGCATCCTTGTTGATAGCGACGATCGTCTTGGCGGTCTGCATGCCGGCGCGGTGCTGGATGGCACCGGAGATGCCGAGCGCGATGTACAGCTGGGAGGACACGGACACCCCGGTCTGGCCCACTTGCTGTGACGGCGCGACGTAGCCTGCATCCACGGCTGCACGCGAGGCGCCGACGGCGGCGCCGAGGGTGTCGGCCAGCTGATCGACGAGGGCGAACTGCTCCGCCGAGCCCAGGCCGCGGCCGCCAGCGACGACCTTCGCCGCCCCGCGCAGCTCCGGCCGCGAGGTGGCGGCGGTTGCTTCCTCGAACGAGTCGATCCGCGCCGCGGGCTTCCCGGACGGCGTCACCGCCAGGGTCTCCGACGCCGGCTCCCGGGCCGCGGCGCGCGCCTCGATGGAGCCATGCCGGATGGTGATGACCGGCGCCCCGAACGTCGCCGTCGAGGTCACGTTGTAGGCACCGCCGTAAACGGAATGGTGCGCCACGACACCTTCGTCGTCGCGGGATACGCCGACGGCGTCGACGCAGACCGCGGCGCGCGTCCGTGCGGCGTAGCGGCCGGCGAGGTCGCGGCCGTTCAGGGAGTGCGAAAGCAGGATCGCGTCCGGCTGCACCTGCTCCACCGCGGCGGCAAGTGCGTCAACGCCGGGAACGCCCAGCGCGGACGGGTCCAGAGTCTCGGCGATCAACACGTGGGCGGCACCCAGACCGGCTGCTTCCGTGGCGGCGGCGCTCCCGGCGCCGACGCTGGTAAGCACCAGGGCAACGGGCGTGCCCACTGCGGCAGCGGCGCCGAAGAGCCCGGCGGCCGCCTTGTCGAGTTCACCGGCAGCCCGGGTTTCGACGACGACGAGGATTGCGTCAGGAGGGAAATCAGTCATGTCGTTACGCCCTAAGCCAGTCGGTTTTCGATCAGGAACTCAGCGAGCTTCTCGCCCGCGTCGCCCTCGTCAACGATCTTGACGCCCGCCGCACGAGGGGGCTTCTCCGCAACCGCCAGCATGATCGACCGTGCCGCGTCCGGGTCCTCGGCCGAGACGCCGAGGTCCGCGAGGGTGAGCACCTCAAGGGGCTTCTTCTTCGCCGCCATGATCCCCTTGAAGTTGGGGAAGCGCGGCCCGGGGAGCGCCTCGGTAATGGAAATCACCGCGGGCAGCTGCGCGGAGACCTGCTGCACTCCTGCGTCGACGGCCCTGGTTCCGGAGACCGTGCCGTCGCCGATCTGGACGGCGCTGAGGCCGGAGGCAAGCGGCACCTCAAGCAACTCGGCGAGCATCGCGGGAATCATGCCGCCGGAGCCGTCGGTGGAGACGTTGCCGGTGATCACCAGGTCAAACCCCATGCGGCGGATCGCTGCCGCGAGCGTCTCGGCGGTCAGCACCAGGTCCGCGCCCCGAAGTGCCTCGTCGGAAATGTGGGTGGCACTGCCCGCGCCCATCGCCAGCGCCTTGCGGATGGTGGCCGTTGCACCCTCGGGAGCGAGGGAGAGGACTGCGACGTCGGTGCCCTCGTGGGCGTCGGCGTAGCTCAGGGCCAGTTCCAGGGCCCGTTCGCCGATCTCATCAATGACGGTCTCGCTGGCTTCCCGGTCCGCGAGGCCTGTTTCAAGGTTCAGTTTTCGGTCCCCGTAGGTGTCCGGGACTTCCTTGACTAGGACGACAATCTTCATTGATGGCTCTTCCTGTGGCGGGCATGCCCCGCTGGGGGACACGTCGGATCTCCCTAGAGTCTACGAAAGAGCGGCCACATCGGTTTGCATGCCGCGTGTCGGGAAGGGGAAGTGCCTTTTCCTGGGCGCCAGGCTACGGCAGCCGCGAAGGGCGAAGCAGCACCGCCTCGCCGGCGCGTTCCGGGTCCAGCGGCACCGGGCTGACCAGCACTGCGGGCCCGCGGTGCAGCACGCCGTCGGAGAGGACCTGGCAGCGCACGCCGCCGCGCCCGCGCATGGCCTTGTGCGCGCCGGGGGCGAGCATCTGGTCCATCCACGCGCACGGGTGGGCGGGACGGCCGGCCTTGAACCGCGCCAGGTCCCCGCCGGATTCGAGGGCGAAGTCGTGGCTGAGCAGCGGGGCCAGCTCGGCGCCGCGCAGGACCACGTTGCGGCGCGTCAGCAGCGGGTTCAGGGCCGGGGTTCCCAGTTCGGCGGCGATCGCCTCAAGGGCCTCGACGGCGAACAGGGTGACCGCTGCATCCATATGCGCGGCCTTGCCAAAGAACCGGTCCCCGACGATTCCCTTGCCGGCCACGAGCGCCGCGTGTCCGGCGTCGGTGGTGGGAACGTCGGCGGCGCCCTCGCGGGCCCGGCCGAAGTAGGCGTGTCCTGGTGAGACCAGAAGGTGCAGGATTTCGACGTCGTACCGGTAGCTTGCGGTCATCCCCCCAAACTACCGCTCCGGGACCCATCCCGGCGGCCGCCTGTGCCGCTACAGCAGGGGCTTGCCGGAGTCCTTCGGATCCGGGCCCGCGGCAATGGCGCGGTCAATGATTTCCTGTGCGATGGTGTGGACCTTGCGGTTCCTTTCACTGCTGAGCTTGCTGATGAGCTCAAAGGCCTGGTCGGCGTCGACCCCGGTGCGTCCCATGAGGATGCCCTTGGCCTGCTCTATGGCCGCCCGATGCACGGCGGAAGCTGCGACTGCCTCGGTGGCGAGCTGATGCCGATCGGTATGAATGGACTGCGTGAGGTCCACGATGACGCCCCAGACGCCGACGGGTTTGGTCCCGTCGAGGATGTAGTCCGCGGAGAACAGCAACTTGTGCTGGCGGTCCTTTCGGTCGCGGATGGATACGTAGATGGAGGACGGTCCGCCGACCGCGGCCACCCGCTCCCAATAGGCCAAGACCTTGGGCCGGTCCTCGGGCTCGACATGGGGCAGGACCATTTCCATGGAGGGGACGACCTCACCGCGTTCGTACCCGTAAATGCGGTACAGCCCGTCCGACCACCGAAATTCACCGTCGGCAAAGAAGTATTCGACCAGCCCGGTGGGGCAATCGATGAATTCGTCCTGGGGAACTCTTCCCGCCATGGAGGCGGAATACTTGCTGTTGGATGTCACCGACGCGGCCGTTCGACGTGCTAACTCCCTGGCATACTCCCTGCCTGGGCCTGAAAACACCAGAATAACGCAGGGAGGGGCGGCCGGAAACGTCCCGCCCAGGCGGCCTCAGCCGGCCGGCGGCCAGCCTTGACGGCGGCCCGTCCCCGGGCTGCCGACGTCATGCGTTCCGGACATCACCGCGAAGTAGCCCGGTACCTGCTGGGGGAGGCCGCCGGGCCCCATCCCGACCACGTCTATCCCGACCGGGCCGTCGGCGATCAGCTGCCACTGGGACTGGGGAAAGATCCTCTGCCGTTCCGGGGCGCCGAACCGGCCCGGGCGGGGGAGGTTCTCAAGGGCCCGCTGGAGCTGCGGGGGGACGTGGTCCGCGGTCGCCCCGAGCTCGGAGAGGTAGGCGAGGCTGTTGCCCGGATAGTTGGTTTCGGCGATGAAAACGTGGCCCTTGTCGCCGAGCATCGTCCGAATGTTCGCCGCGGCAGCTGCTTGCTTGTCCGGCTTGAGGACGTGGAAGACGCCGCGGACGAAGACGTTCGCCGGCCCCAGCGTGTCCGCCATGGCTTTGCCGGCGCCGGGCTGGGCGGCATCGAGGACGAGGAAATCCGCGTTGCTGACGCTGCGCGATTCACTGGCGGCGCGCTCCACAGCATCCGGGGAGACGTCGACGCCGACGACCCGGGAAAAATGCCCGGCAAGCCAACGGGTGTGGGTTCCGTTTCCGCAGCCGACGTCGATTACGGGGAGAGCCGGGTCGAAGTGGGTGCGAATGAGGTGGGCGTACTGCTCGTGTTCGGCCGCGGATCCTGAGTCCCACAGCACGTCGCCTTCGGGTCCGGTGGTGCGGATTCCGTTCCAGTACCGGTCCCAGGCCGTGTGGGGATCCCGGGGTGCCCGCGACGCGAGGCGTGCCACGGTGGGGATCAGCCGCACGTGGTCCCAAAGCTTCACCATGTTCCCACCCTACCGATGTCCTTCAGGTCCGCTGATCCGCTCCAGGATGCCCTCCGGCGGGACGGGCCGCCCGAGGTGGTAGCCCTGCCCGTAGAGGCATCCCATGGCCGCAAGTTGCGCGGCCTGCTCTGCAGTCTCGATGCCCTCAACGATGGCGTCCAGTTCCGCCGCGTCGATCAGTTGCAGGATGGCGGCGACGAATTTCCGCTGCCGGGGGTCGGATTCGAGGTTCCTGATCAGCGAATGGTCCACCTTCACGGTGTCCGCCGGGAGGGACCGCAGGTAGCTGATCGAGGAATATCCGGTGCCGAAATCATCGATTTGCAGCCCGACGCCGAGGGCACGGAGTTTCTCCAGGACCTGTTCCTCCCCGGTCTTGCGCGACATGAGGACGCTCTCGGTGATTTCCAGCACCAGCCGCCGCGGATCCAAAGCATGCGCGGCAAGAGTCTCCCGGACATCGTCCACGAGGTCGGCCCTGAGGAGCTCAGCGGCCGAGAGGTTGAGGTGGAGCCGGAAGTCCGCCCGGTCGGGCGCGGCCTTCTCCCACCGGCGGAGCTGGGAGATCCCTTCATGCAGGATCCACCGGCCGAGTTCGAGGATGAGGCCGGTTTCTTCGGCGATGGCGATGAACCTGTCCGGCATGATCATCCCGTGGACCGGGTGGTGCCAGCGGACGAGGGCCTCTACGCCCGCGACCCTGCCGGAAGACAGCTCAACCACCGGCTGGTAGTGGAGGGACAGTTCGCCGTTGGCAGCTGCGGAGCGGAGTTCGGCGGTGATTCGGGATCGCTCCTGCACGGCATCGAGCATGTCCGGATGGAACGTCTGGATTTTGTTTCGGCCGTGGGATTTGGCGTGGTACATGGCGATGTCCGCATCGCGCATCAGTTGCTCGGCTGTGGAGTCCGGGTCGTGGAAGCAGACGCCGATGCTGGCCGTGGTCCAGACCGTCTCTGTTCCGATCTGCATGCTGTCCTGCAGCGCTTCCCAGGCTCTCTGCGCCACCTGCAGAACCTCCGCTTCGGTGGCTCCCGTGATGAGGACCGCGAACTCGTCGCCGCCGAGGCGGGCGACGGTGTCCCTGGACCGCACGGAGGCGCGCAACCGGGTGGCGACCTCCACCAGCACGGCGTCGCCGGTACTGTGCCCCAGGGTGTCGTTGATGGCTTTGAAGGAATCCAGGTCGAGGATCAGGACGGCGGTCGCGGAGCCGCCGTCTTGACTGCGGCGGATGGCCTCGTTGATCCGCTCGTTGAGCCGTGTTCTGTTGGCCAGGCCGGTGAGGCTGTCGGTCTTGGCCAGTTGCTCCAGTTCCACCTGCGTGCGCCGCAGCATCGCGGTGCGGGCGGCGACGCGCTCTTCAAGTTCGGCGTGGATGTGTCCGAGTTCTTCAGCGAGGAGGTTAACGCCTGTGATGACGGCGTCGACCGCGTCCCGCTGCTCCGATGGCTCGATGCGCGAGCTCAGGTCGCCGGCAGCCAGCCGGACGATCCCGTCGAGAAGCCGTTCCAGGCGTTCGTCGTCGGCGCCTCCCTCCGGGGTCATGTGCCCGCGTTGCGGTCGGGGCCCAAGGCCTGGCTCAGGGCGGTGCGGAGGTTCCCCGAAGCGGACCGCGGCGACCTACCCTGGGGCATCGAGCCAGTCCATTGCCTCGGACCGGGACGTGAAGAACCGGGTGGGGCACGGCGGAATGTGCACGCCGAGGAAGAAGTTCGCCAGGACGCGGTCCACCGGCGAGCGTCCCAGCAACGCGATACGGGAGGCGCTGCACGGAATCGACCAGATGCTCCTGGCCTCCCGCGTGACCGAAGCGACAGCTGCCATGTCCACGAGCATCGGGTGCGGCGAGCCCTGGCAGACCTCGTTTACTTTGGCCATCGCGGCCTTGGCGTCGTCCACCTCGATGGTGATTCCGGGCTGCCACCGCAGGTGCACCAGACCGTCGTCGCGCATCAGGACGCTGCCCTTGCCACCGTCCACAGCGTCCGGCGCTACGCTCACAGGCCCTCCCGAATCCGCAACTGAACCCTCAATAACCCCAAAGGTACAGCCAAGACCCCCGTTGCCCGGAAACCCCCGCCGCGGCGGGCGGGGAAACATGCTCCGGGCGGCCCGGGCTAGAGGTAGTCCGGCGCCGCTTCGAGATCGAAGTAGTCCTCCAGCGTGGCGGTGCCGGTGGCGACCATGTCCAGTGCGATGTCCCGGCCTACAAACCGGAGGTGCCACGGTTCGTAGGTGTAGCCGGTGGTAGCCTCGGCGCCCGCAGGATAGCGGATGATGAAGCCGTACTTGGCGGCGTTCTGGGCCGCCCACTTGCCTGCCGGGGTGTCGACGAAGCAGGCCTGCAGCGCGCAGGCGCCGCTGGCATTGCCGATGTCCATGGCCAGCCCGGTCTGGTGTTCGCTGAAGCCGGGCCTCGCGGCGAGGGTGTCCGCCGTCGCCTGGCCGTACTGGCGCACGTAGCTGTCGTAGAGGCTGGCCTGCTGGCTGTAGGAGCGGTAGCCGCTGACCGGGACGATGTTTACCCCGGCGGCCTTGGCGGCTTTGGTGAGCTGCTTGTAGGCGTCCGCGGCCTCGCTCCGCAGCCGCTCACTCTGGATCCTGACCAACCGCGCCGGCACATAGGTGGCCGGATCCAGCGGCCGGTGTTTGTTGACCACCACCTGAAGGCTGGATGCGGAGTCGATGTCGTAGCTGCCGGCGGCCACCGCCGGCGCCGCGGGAGCGATCATGCCAAGCGAGAGCAGAAGCCCCGCCAGAACACCTGTCATCCTGCTGATTTTCTTGCGCACGGCGGCCTCCAGGAAGTGTCCGGAACAGATGCGGGGAACCTTACCGGGCGGCCCGGCCGGCGTCGAGGGGCTCTCGCCTTCAGGTGACTCGGGACGAAATCCCCATGTGGTTCTCACCGGACTGCGCCACCCTGTTGGCATGAACCCTGAAACGCCGACGACGGCGGAGCTGAATCTGCCGCAAGCCTTCCTCCTGCTGGCCACGAACGACAAAGACGGCAAACCAGAAGTGCCGGTATTCGCCCTCAGGACCACTTTGGCAGGGGCAATCCTGGCTGAGCTGGAACTGATCGGCGCCATCGAGCTGCAGGGAAAAAACGTCCGGGCCACCCGCGCCGCCCCGCCCACGGACTTCCAGCGCGAGCTGGATCTCATCCGCGGTAAATCCCGGCCCCACACGCCTAAACGGTGGGTCGCCATGCTGGAAGGCCGCGCGGAAGTCCAGCGCGTCTACGAGAGGATGGCGTCCCTGGGCATCGTGGAACCGCTCGGCGAAAAGCACCTCGGCGTGTTCCGGTCCACGCGGTATCCGGAAAAGGATCACGGCCCGGAGGCCGCACTTCTGGGCCAGCTCGAGGCGGCGCTCGCCGGTGCGGCGCTCGCCGGTGCAGCCGCCGCGAAACGACGTCACCGAGCCGCGCCGGCCACTCGGCCCGCGGGACCCGGGCGACGCTTGGGTGGAGGGCGAACGCGGCCGGTTCTGGGGCCGGTTTGGCTCCGCTGGGCTACTGGTCCACGATGCCGCAAAGGGGGTCCTCCTGCAGCACCGCGTGGCGTGGAGCGACCACGGTGGTACGTGGGGCCTTCCCGGCGGCGCCCTTCATCAGGGTGAAGATGCGGTCACCGGGGCGCTGCGCGAAGCCAGAGAGGAGGCCGCCGTCCCGCCCGGTTCGGTCCGCGTGCTGTTCACCTCGGTCTTCGACGTCGGGTACTGGTCCTACACGACTGTGGCCGCTCAAGTCGTCGAGCCCTTCGAGCCAGCCATTAGCGACCCGGAGAGCCTTGAACTGCAGTGGGTCAGCCTCGACGGCGTCGACGAGAAGGAGCTTCATCCGGGTTTTGCGGCCTCCTGGCCCGCGTTGCGCCGCCGGCTCCAGAGCCGCGACTAAGGCTCCGGGCGCGCCAGCTAACGCAAACGACGAGGGCGGAGCCGCCGAACGCGAACGTCAGCGGCTCCGCCCTCAAACAAACACCTTGCTAGCGCGCAGGAAAGCGCTCAGTAGCGTCCCGGTACTTCGAAGGCGGCCAGTATCCTGGCCAAGTCGTGCTGCAACGTCGTCCAGCCCTCGAGGTCTTCGGGAAGCGCGTTGCGTTCGATCTGATGTGCGCTTTCCAGCGCTGCGCGGCCCGACGCCGTCAGCGCCACCGAGAACTGCCGGCGGTCGCGCTCATCCCGAGTCCGCGTGACCAGTCCGGATTCTTCGAGCCGGCCGAGCACCCTGCCGAGGGACTGGCTTTGAACCGCGATCCGGCGCGCCAGCTGCTCCTGGTTCAACGGTCCTGCGGCCAGGCCTTGCAGCGCGATCACGGCGGCGTGCGTCAGCCCGAGCGCGGCCAAGGCTTGGTCCTTGCGCCGCTCGACCACTCGGGCGGCCATGGACAAAAGCTGGTCGGTCCGCCACTTCTTACTGATCGGCTTAGTGTCGGGATTTGCGTCCGGGCTCTGGCTCATCGGCGGCACCCGGGCCGGCGCCCGTTGACCGCTCTTTTCAGTTCCCATGTTGCTCGGGGAACGGCGTTCACAATGCTCATGATGCCTCCCTCGCTCCGGTGGACAAACGTGGGTGTACGGCCGTCACTATCCGCACTCCGGTACTACAATAAGCATGCTTACTATGTATTTGGCAAGTTTGCTTACTATTCGTGCCTCCCGCGGCACGCCAAATAGCCCCACATCGGGGGGCTAGGGTGGGGGCTAAGTTGGCCGCGCGGGAGGCTGTGTCAGGCCTGCTTGGCCGCGGGGCGGCGGCGGTAGAGCCAGATGAGGCCGAGGATCGGCAGCAGCAGGGGGATGAAGCCGTAACCGCGCCCGAACAGGGACCAGACGGTTTCGTGCGGGAAGTTTACGGCGTCGAAAAGACTGAGCGCGCCCACCACCAGGACCCCGATCAGCTCCACCAGCACGGCCGTCACGGAGACCTTGAACCAGGTCCTGCCGGCCTTTGCGAGCGAGACCGTCGCCACGATGTAGACGACGGCGGCGAAGGCAGACAGCAGGTAAGCCAGCGGCGCCTCGGAGAACTTGGTGAGGATCTGGTAGCCGGCCCGGGCGGTTGCCGAGAGCGCGAACACCGCGTAGACGGCGATCAGCAGCCGGCCGGGGCCGGTGTTGCGGGTGTCCTCTGCCGCCGGACCAGCCGGTTCGGCCAGACTCCCACTAGGCTGCCCGGCTGCGGCGTCGGCACTCCCGCTGGTGTCCTGCTGTGAAGCGCTCATGTTCCTCTTTGCCTCTTCCACGTCAATACCAGATCTGGTTCATTCGGGCCGCCATCACCAGCGCGGTGACGCCGACGGCGGCCAGGACGAAGTTGCTCCACCGGGTGCGTTCCAGGATGGCCCAGTACACCGCTCCGACCGGCAGCATCAGCGCCGTGACGAGGTATCCCCAGAACTCCCAAGGCTCCCCCGCGATGCGTTCACCCGACGCGACCCGAACAATCGACCCCACCAGATAGACCAGCAGGGACAGTTCGACGGCGGCGACCGAGAGGATCGTCGCATCGTTCGGAGCCTTCTTCAGGATGCCGGCACCGACGCAAAGAAAAGTGGAGAGCAGCCCCACCACCAGAATGATGTAGAAATACGCGTCCACGGCTAACCCGCCGGTTCCGCGGGTGAAGGCGTTTCGGCCTCGGGCACTGCGGGTGAAGGCTTTTCATTGTCCGGCGCGAAAACCAGCACGGGCTTGGCGTAGCTTCCGGCGTCGGCCAGCAGCGCGACGAGCGAGCCGTCGGGCGCGAAGGCGGCCGCGGGCTTTTCCGGCGTTGCGGCGTCGGGCGTGCCGGCGGCGGCACCCGCCGAGATCCTGCGGCCGAAAGACAGTTCCGTGGTTTCTTCCGCGGTGAGCTCACGGTTGGGCATCAGCGCACGGGCGGCCTGGGACATCTCCAGGACGTTCAGCTCATCGGCGAGCTGCTCCAGGGTGCGCGCCTGCTCCAGGGTGTAAGGGCCGACCTGGGTCCGGCGCAGGGCCGTCAGGTGGCCGCCAACGCCCAGGGCCTCGCCAAGATCCCGGGCAAGGGCACGAATGTAGGTACCTGAAGAACATTCAACCGTCACGTCCAGGTCCAGGGCTTCGCCGCCCTGCGTCCGGCGGAGTTCGTGGATGTCGAAGCGGTGGATGATCACGGGCCTTGCCGCGAGCTTGACGTCCTCGCCGGAGCGGACGCGGGCGTAAGCACGCTCACCGTTGACCTTGATGGCGCTGACGCTGCTGGGAACCTGCTGGATTTCGCCGGTCAGGTCGGCGACGCCGGCCCGGACGTCTTCCTCGGTGACCGCGGCGGCGCTGCGGGTAGCGGTGACCTCGCCTTCGGCGTCGTCCGTGACAGTGGACTCGCCGAGGCGGATGGTGGCGGTGTACGTCTTGGAGGTCCCCACGATGTAGGTCAGGAGGCGGGTCGCCTTGTTGATGCCGAGCACCAGCACGCCCGTTGCCATCGGATCAAGGGTGCCGGCGTGGCCCACCTTTCGGGTACCGGCGATCCGCCGCATCCGTCCAACCACATCGTGGCTGGTCCAGCCTTGCGGCTTGTCCACTATTACCAGTCCAGAAAGCACGCCTCCCAGTATATCCGCGCAGCGACGGCCCCCGGCGCGGACGCCGGGCCCGCCTGCCGACCGCGGCTAGGATGGCACACATGCCCGAGCTTGCAGCCCACGTCCGCGATGTTCCCGTCAACCAGATCCGCGAGATCACCGAGGCCGCCTGGCACACCCCCGGCGCGATCGTGCTGAGCATCGGGGAACCGGGCTTCGCACTCCCCCGGCACGTCCTCGAGGCCGGCATGGCCTGCCTGGACCGGGACGAGACCAACTACACCCCCAACGCCGGCATTCCGGCGTTGCGGGAAGCCTTCGCTGCGAGGTTCCGGGAGCACAACGCGACGCCGGTTGGCGCCGACAGGGTGTACGTCGTCGACGGCGCGCAGCAGGGCCTGCACTTCGCCATGACGTTGCTGCTCTCCCCCGGCGACGAGATCCTCATCCCGAACCCGGGCTACCCGACATTTGCGATGACCTCCAGGCTGCTGCACGCCGTCCCGGTCGAATACCCGCTCTACCCGGACCACGATTTCCAGCCGCGGATTGAGGACATCGAAGCGCTCATCACGCCGCGGACCAAGGTCCTGATCCTCAACTCGCCGTCCAACCCGCTCGGTGCCGTGCTGGGCGAGGAACTCACCCGCAGCCTGGTGGAGCTGGCCGTCCGGCACGATCTGTGGATCATCTCCGACGAGTGCTACGAGGCCTTCACCTACGACGTCCCGCACGTCAGCCCGGCCCGCTTCGACAGCGACGTTCCCGGCGAGGCCCGGGTCTTCACATCCCTGACCCTGTCCAAGACTTACGGGCTCACCGGCCTGCGGATCGGCGCACTGATCTGCCCGCCCGGGCTCGAACAGCAGATGAACAACGTGATGGAGGCGATCGTTTCCTGCGTTGCGTCCCCCTCGCAGTATGCCGCACTGGCAGCCCTGACCGGCCCGCAGGACTACGTCGGCCACGCCCACGCGCACTACCGCGCCAACCGGGATGCCGCGTCCGCCGTGCTGAAGTCCAAGGGCATCCCCTTCCTCACCGCGCAGGGCGCCTTCTACCTGTGGGCCGACGTCTCGCACGTCAGCGAAGGCGACGTGCGGGCCTGGGTGCGGCGCTTCCTCGCCGACTCCGGGGTGTCCTTCGCTCCGGGCACCGCGTTCGGTTCCATTGGCGAAGGCTGGATCCGGATTGCGTTGTGCGGGGGCCAGGCCGAGCTCGTCGAAGGCCTGGGCCGGCTTCCCGCCCGCGACCGGGCCCTCTAGTCCTACCGCCCGGGCGCACCAGGCATTAGCCTGACCGAAACGCGGGTGCGGGCGGATTCACGGCGGGTACGCGGCTGGCCCGGGAGGAGGACCTCATGTGGTGGCAGGATTTGCTCTGGGGCGTCTGGAACGGCATCACGGCCTGGATTGTGCTGATTGCCCATGTGTTTGGCGCGTGGAAGGAGTTCCCCTTCTACAACACGGGGCGGGCCGGCAACTGGTATGACTTCGGCTTCCTGCTGGGCATGGGCTCTCCCCTGCTCGGAACGCTGGGACGACGGCGGCGCTGAAGCCCCGGGCCGGTCGCCGCTCCTGATCCGGACCAGAGCCGCCGGCTCAGAGCCTGATCTCGTCACCCGGCTGCGGCAGCGGCGCGGGCGGCGCCGTGAAGGACATCTTGACGATGAAGTGCCCCTCGGAGCAATTTCGCGCGATGATGGCTCCGGCCTCGCCGGCCAGCTTCACGCCAAACTGAAGCTCCAGATGTTCAGGCGCGAGCTCCCGCATCACGTCGGCAGCCGCCCGGGCCGCCGGCC